>Ga0179591_1171797_pt1 | contig 16841 bp, 25 predicted proteins | sample CZOMad2_1_08_16f_FD_182891 | JGI IMG/M metagenome (GOLD analysis project Ga0179591, IMG submission 182891) | Vadose zone soil fungal communities from Angelo Coast Range Reserve, California, USA - CZOMad2_1_08_16fungal (PacBio error correction) | ecosystem: Environmental > Terrestrial > Soil >...
CGGGTGACCAAAGAACGGTTTTGGCCCTGCGCCATTCCTCGTCCAGAAAGAAAACAAGCTTTATATCAACACAAAAAATGGAGGAGAAAAAGTTCGAAAGTACGATGCAAGACCGGGAAAAACCTGCGTTATACTTCAAAACCTGAAAGAAAAGGGAAAAGAGGACGGTTGTCGCCTCTCTTCGAGATGAAAGCCGCGGGAGAACTACCAGCAACCTCAAATTCAAAAAACAGAAAAAAAACGCCCTTCACCAGTGCGGGGCGTCCAAGAAAAAGCTTAAAAGAAAGGATAATCAGGCAAGCTCAACTACAGTTGCTCGAATAGCTTGAGGGAAAGAAAAAAGTACTGAACGGACTTTACGACAAAGGAAGGGGCGCTTACTTCAAAACTCAAACGTCCCTGAGAAGGGTAGAGAGAAGAACGGGGGGGGAAGGGAGATGTGTACACAGGCCGACTAACTTCGACATGACGCTGGTCGATTCTCATAATGGGAAGGGAAAGACCGGGGCCATGGTGTGCTCTCAGCGCAAATGTGGTGTAAACAAAGCAAAAAAAAAAACGTGGGGGGAAAATCAGAACGCGGAAGAAGGTCACAGCCCTGTTGGGGGTGGAGAGAAACTTCGACAGAAAAGACATTCCCGAGGGGAGGAGCCAATGCCCTGTTCCTGGCGGCATGCGTGACAGGAGGGGGGGGGAGACTGAAACTAACGAAAACACGACCCACACGGATACAAAGGGAATGTTGCGCCTTCGGAAGAAGAATTAAGGGAAAAGAATAATAGGACGGAGAGGAAGGAGCCCGGGGGATCAACCACAGAAAAAGGTAGTCAGGAAAGGGGACAAAAAGTGTCTGGACGAAAAATGGTCGACAACCCAACGTTCCGCGCGCGGCGGAACATATCATCCTGTCGAGAAAAAAGAGATCGACTCTAACCGCCTCCAGCCTGGTGAAATGGAGGAAATCCGACGGAAAACCAGAGTGAAACAAAAAGTACAGCCAACCCCGTAATGCTCAACCCTACACATAAAAAAACAAAGAAGTGGAAAGAAGCTGCAGGCGGGGAGAAACGAAAATCTGACGAACATCTCGATCGGAGGGACGTGCCTGTTGCAGAACCGACCGCGCATTTCCGTACACCACAAGAAATCGCCTAGACAACTATTGAAGGGCGGGACTCTAGTCACGAAGGAAAGAAGAGAAAAGGCATGACGCGGATCTCGCCGAAAGAAAACATGCTGATGACAATCACGGCACGAGGAAGCAAAAAAAAGCTCTCGAACGCCTTCGAGCTCATTAGAGAGAAAAAGAGGGGAAGGGAGAGGGAGGAAAAAAAGCATTCTGTTTCCAGAGCCAGATCCTGGCTAGACCTGCGGTGGAAAAAAATGAGAAAAGAAAGAGGATATGGGACAACAACGCCGAAAGAGAGATAGTCTGGAAAAACCGGGGGGGTCGTCCTCCCGGTGCTGCGCAAGGAGAAATGCATCGTCCCTATCATCAAAAAAAAAAGAGGAGGAGCAAATCAGGAATCGGCTGCTAACTGTTGAGGCTGGAATTAAGGGGGGAAAGGAAAACGCAGTTCCGGACATGCTAGGCCAAAAGAGAGGAGATTGTTGCCCGCACCCTTCGAGGGGAAAAGGAACGGACAAGGAAAAGAGACATTCGGCCAGCGCTGTACAAGATCGGGAAGAATTGGAAGATCAATCAAAAATAACACCCGCATTTGTAATCACCGCGCAAGGAACGGAAAGGGGGGAAGTTTGCCAACACAGAAAAAGACTGAAAAGCCTCATGGGGGAAAAAAATGAAGGCTAATGACGGTGCAACATCACCTGACAAACCAAAACTAGGGACAAAAGGGAATGTAGAATGTCACAATTCCCTTTTTGATAGCCGCCCCACCAAAAGACTGGGGGAAAAAGGCACAGATGGTTAAACAAAAAAATGCGTCCGACGGCATTGGTAACGTAAGACACAGCCGGGTTTACCGCTAAGATCTAAAGGGGAGAGGACGGCTGCGGGGAGTATCTTTGCAGCTTTTGGCAACGGAACCAAATCGGAGCACCAGCGGAAAAAAATGGGGAGTGAAACCCTCGCGCTTCAGGGTCACAACGAAAAAAAGAAAAAAAACTCCAAACGGAACAAAGCGAAAGGGCGCACTCAGTGCAAAACAAAAGGGAGTTTCGTATAGAGGCCAGCGTGGAGTATCGAGGACGGGGGGGTTAGCAACGCATCTTCGTCGTCCACAGGAAGAGACATCAACGCAATTCTTTCGCGAGGAACAGGATCAGCGCACACCTACAAAACAGGGGTAAAAAGGACATCATCGATCTTTTATGGAAGGGCATAATAAAAGGAAAAACAGGGAAGTCGGTATACCTGCCCAGGAGTACGTAGAAAAAAATATTCCAGAAAGCGGGGCTGGGCGCCCAGAATTGGGATCTCTGGTAGAACGGACAAGGAAGAGGGGAACGTTGGGGGCAACCGCGCAAAAGTACTTCCGCTCGATCGTTTTCGGGGTCTCAAGCGACCGGAAGATATCCGCAGCAATAGAGCATCTCGATCCCAGCAAAAAGCTAGAAAAAGAGAAGGGAGGGAAAAAGACGGGACCAAATGGAAGTACCTCCAGCTTGGAAAAGGGCTGAAGGAGAAGAAGCAAGGAAAAAAAGAAAAACGAAGGGTGAGCCTAAACGTTGATTCCAAATCCTAAATACACTTGGGAGAAAAAAAGGGACGAGAAAAGGGGGAAGACGTGTTGAAAGTGGGGGGGGGTTTTTTTGTCGGTCGAGATGAGGTGGAAGGATAAGGGATGCCCCAGTAAACAGGATGGAGAAGGTGCAGAAGGGGGGGATAAGGAAATGGGAGAGCTACGAAGCCGCATCTAGGAGGAAAGGGTAGACGGAGAAAAAAAAAGCGGAGGGGAGGAAAAGATATAGATAGTGCCTGCAATGGCTACGGAGAATACTCGACAATGCCGTTGGGAAGAGAGGAAAGGAAAAAGCAAGTAGGGAGAGCGCCAATAAGCTAAACTCCAGCCCAAACAAACCCCCAACCAAAAACTCAGGGGTCCGTGTTGGAGGCGTGGGATGTCAAAAGTGGGGAGGGGGGAGAAACGTTGATCTCATCAAAATGTGAGGGGGAAGAGGTGAAGTGGGCCTCTAGAGAAGAAAACTTCGGAGTTCACTCCACCGGGGACCGAAGTCGGCCGAGAAAAAAGAGGGGGGGGTAGGAGTGGGTGCTGCCGATCTCGCGACGACGAGTCTGCTGAGAGTCGACCCGGAGGGTAAAGACCAGCAAAAAGAGAGGAAGGGAAGAGTGGCACGAGGTTTGCCAAACTAGTTGCGAGAAGGGGAAGATTGGCGGAAAGCAAGAAGGTCCAAGCACCAGCCCTGCGGCATATCCTGCCTCTGACACTAAAAGGAAAATAAAAAAAAAGGGGGCAAAGAAAGCGTGCGGAAAAACGCCAGGTCATCACATCGTCGCTCAAAAAAAGGGGGGGAGGGGGCAAAAACAGGAAGGAGGACGCTAAGAAGAATGGCGCTGAAAAGGCGGCCTCAATAGGGACAAACCACGTCTCGATAGAGAAGGTAAAACGTGGTTTTGGTGCAAGTTTCGTCGACATATGCCTCTCTTGAGGGGGGAGGTGGGAGTCGGGGAGGGGAAAAAGCGAGAGGTACAAAATTGTGTCGCAGCGAGGGGGAAAAAAGTTTCACCAGCTGCAAGAGGAAAAAAATCCAAAAAAGTAGGGTACCCGGGGATATTCTGAGGGGAAAAGCATGAGGTAAGGAAGGAACAAAACATGCAGTAAGGCGCTCCCTGCCAGGGCACCCGCATGAAACCGACCACGGCCTGGTGTTGAGGGGTAAGGGAAGTGGGACATGTTATGAAGCAATTGAGGAACAAGGAAAAAGCGTGCCAGGTGATGTTGACTCAAAAGAATCCTGGCATTCCTTGGGTGAAAAGAAAAAACGTTGGTGTACAAGCTGCTTTGTCAAAAAGGGATCGGAAAAAGGCAGGAGGGCTCCAAGCAGGATGGAAGATTATGGCAAAGCAAGAAGGCTAAGACACAGGGGAAGAATGTCGATGCAGAGAAAGAAAGGAAAAAAAAGGGGGAATCTCGCCTACAATTGCGGATCTAATAGAAGGAGTGTCCGGCCCTTCTTTCACAAGAACCGTCATGCAAGGAAAAAAAGAAGGCCGAGAACGCCCTTTGACATAGACGAAGGCGGGGATCCTGTCCTACGCGGGCTTTCCATCAAATGGCTGCCAGAAGAGGTGGAAACAGAGGCGGAGCGTCGTCTTGGGGGGTAAAATCGAACTCATTAGAGATCAAACGGGCTCGGAATATATGGCTGAGGGAGGAAAACAAAGGGGAGGGGGGGGGGGCGCACCTGAGACGAAAAATGCCACTCCAAAGATACTTCGCTCTGAAAAGCGGAGGCAGAACGTATAGGGACGCCGGTCAGGCGGAAGGGGAAAGGATGTGTGTAACGGTCAAAAAGCAAAATAGATCGCGTCAGGAAGAACAGCTCGAGTGTCAGAAAATCGAAAACCTCATCAGTAAGTGACAGGTCTCTGTGATGGGTGAAGGGAGTCTTTAAGGGCAACAGGCCTTCATGACGAAGCTAGGATACAGGGGGGGGGCAAGGTCCAGGTTAGAGGGGCGAAAAAAAGCAACCAATCTTAACCAAAAATTCTGTTTATCTAGTAGGGGGATTGAGAAACAAAAGGGGGGATTCTTTAGTGGAAAAAAAAAAAAAAATGGGGGGTAGAGCTGGTTTACACCTCGAAGGAAAAAGGCACCAGGAGGGCGGGGGAGCTAGGTAGGAAAACAGGAAAGGGTGCATCAAAAAGTCCCTGTATGAGAGGTGTCACACAAGAAGAGGAAAGGGGGGTGTGAAACCTTGCGTCCCACAATAAAGGGAGGAAAAACAATCAATAAAAAGCTCGATGTGATACAAAAGTGGCTGGCAAACCGCCAGTCAGAATATCCAAGGAAACATCCGTAGGCAAGAGGAAAGAAGGCGAAAACCGTTTCTCCAGGGGGTGGGTCGGAGTGACGGGGGAGCTTCAGAAGAAAAAAACAACCGCAAAATCACCGATTTTAAGGAAAAAAGAAACCAGGGCATAGCTTGCTCGAAGCGGCAAAAGTTTGGCGCGGGTTATCGCAAAACAGGCTAGAGGCGGAAGCAAGCGGAGGTCGTGGGACGCTGGGCGTACACCCAAAAGCGGGGAGAGTTGGAAGACAGAAGGAGGGAAGTCAAACGAGTAGAACTCGCACCGCTTAAGGCGACGGAAAGGCTGCTTTGCTGTCAACAGAAAAAAAGAGGGGTAAAGTCCAACGGGGAGCGCGACCTGCCAGATCTGCGTGGCCCCGAACAGACGAATTCAAAGAAATTAACGAAAAAGGAGAATTCGGGGGTCCTCAGCTCTATCGCGCACGGGGGACTTAAGCATGATTGAAAGATGAAAAAAGATCCGAAGGAAGCGGTCGTCGTAAGCCGCGCAAAGGTGCCGTCGATGTTGTTGAAAGTGGGGGGGTATTGGGAAGGTCAGAAAATAAAGAGGGGGCAAACGCCGAAGGCGAAAAACGGCAGACTCGATGTTCCAGCGACTAGGGGTGGGACCCTTAGCAACAGTGAAAAGAATTAAAACCTTCGAACCAATCAGAGACTCAAAAAACGAGTACGGGGGAAAAAGAAAAGAAGAATTGGACTTCACAAGGAAAAGGAAAGGCAAGAAGCGTGAACCAAAAGAGCCGTTTTAGCCTTCGGCTTTTTGTACCGCTCAGACGAGAAGAAATACACTGCGGAACAACACCAAAAGCACAACCACAGCTGCCTGGCACCGAAGAAACTACAGAAAAAGGGGAGGGAAGGATGAGGTGGGCAACCTCGAAAGTCAAGAAAGCTACTACCAAGTGAAATAAATCTGGAGGAAAGGAAAGAGGCAACCCTCCTCATTTACTACAATTAAAAGGAAGGGAGAGTCAAGAAGCGAGACCAACTGCGCAGTGTCGATCTCGTCCGATGGGAAGTCTTCGGGGGGGGGGAGAAATTCGAAAAAACGACTGAGAAAAAGTGACCTGGGAAGTTTTGATACTTCAAGTTCTTGACCGCAACCCGGTCAGGAAAAGAGAGCGACGGGGGGGTTTGCGCCCTCGTCAGGCGACATCTCGTAACAATCATTGCCAAAGGTTGTCCGATACAACGCGGCATAAAAACCGAAGGCCGCTACGGCATAGAGAAGAGGGCCAGGGAAGGCGCAACGGAAGCCTTTGTTTTGGGAAGAAGAGAATAAAACTCACAAAACAAACTAAAAAAAAACGGGACTGTAGAAGGATTAAACTCACGCAGAGGGAGGGGCCGAGGAACGGGAAGGAGCAAGCACAGAGGGGTGATGCAAACCTCGCCGGACTGCAGATCAAGCCTTTTCGCGGAGAGAGGGGTCTGACGAAAAGGCAAAAAAGTGGAAAGATCAGAGTGCCGTGACCCGATCATCATTTCCTGATCACAAGAGGCGTATGTGAGAATGCAAACGAAGGCAAAAGACTGGTGACGTCGACCTCGAACTGTCAAAACAGCAGTCTCGCAATAGGCGACTACAGATCAAAACCAAGGAAAAGGCCTGAAGTAGACAAAGAACGACCAAAAAGCGAAAGCCAAAAAGGCTCGAAATCTCAATTGCTGCCGTTCGTCAAAACCCGCACAAAAAAAAGGCACGATGAGAGGAGCTCATGGACGGCCTGTTTTGCCTGTATTAAAAGAACGCGCCAGTTCTTAACACACTACCATCAGAGAGACGACGAATGAGGAAAAATGCGAGCACGACGAGCGTAAACGAGGGACGGGAAAGGAAAAATCAAGGCGACAGAACCCAAGGAGGGCGAGCGAAAAAGGGCAAAAAACCGACTGCCTCTCTTTCGACTCCGACGGAGAGAGGGAAGGTAGATATTATCTTGGGAAGGGGAGGATGCAGGGCAGGACAACAAAAGTCATGGGGGTCAAAGCACCGAAAAAGGAAACTGCTGTTATACGACACGAACGAAGCGAGTTCCACAAACACAAAAACGGGGGGCCGACCACCGGGGAAGAAAAAGGGCGAAAAACGTGTCTGGGGACGCCTTTCTGCAAAAGCGAGAAAAAAGCATCAAAAAAAACAATACCCGGAGTCTATGCAAACGGAGGGTGGGCGGGAAAAAAGGGGTTAGGACTGTCAGGAAAGGCTGGTGAACATGGGGGAAAGGGAAAGCTCGGAAGAGGAAGGGGTCCTCACCCGAAAAAAGGGGGGCAAGCATGATTCATCGAACATTCGTTCTTTTCACAAGGAGAGTCACTCAGAGGAAATTTCTCGATCATAGAGAGGATGGGTAAGACGCTGAATTCAAGAGGCTCCGATAAAGAAGGGGGGGGGGCACCAAAAGACCAAGCCGCAGGTGAAACACCACGGAAGCAAAGGAAGTCGTGGGAAGTACAAAGAACACAGTTCAAGCTAACGAGGCTGTGCAAGCGTCTTCAAGAAAGGACTGCCTTGGTGTAGACACCACAAATCACAAAGCAGGGGGGTCAAAAATGGTGGGGAAACCTGACACGGCTCTCCAGACGCCATTGACAGGAAAAAAAATCCAAGTCACGAAAAAACGAATTAATATCTACGGTTTCACCTAGACTATGCCCAGGGGAGGGGGACCAGCTGTTTGCACGGAACCCACGCGGACTTCTCAACAATCGGGCAGAGGAAAGGAAAGATTCTTTCAACGAACCCGAAAACAACCCAAAAAAAAAAAAAAATACAACGACAGAAAAAGAAAGGGGCTATGGGAAAAAAAGGAAAAACCAAAAAGAGGTTCGACTCTCTATAAAACGGGAGATCACTCTGAACTGGGGAGAGCTGAGACTCTGGCGGTGAAAGAAGGAGGCCGAAAAGGAAAGGCGCTCGAAATACACAGGAAAAGCCACTACAACCTGGGAGCAGACACAATGGGGGGTAATTGGGAAGGAAAGGGACCCAAGCCAAACCAATTGTCAAGAGGTAACGTGGCCAGGTCGAAGCAGGAAATATGCAAGACGGAGGACCAAAAAAGAAAAAGACAGGGGAAAAGGTCTACTCAATGACAGAGCAGGGATCGAAACTCAGGTTTGGAAACAGAGGGAAAAAGGACTTCCGAGAGCTCAAGTTGCCGGGTCTCAAGGACGGACGGCGATAAGAGAAAGGAAGCAGCGCGAGACGCAAGCAAAGAAAAAAACATCTTGGCCGGAGGCAAGGGAGGAAAACGGTGATTACCACGAATTTTCTTCCGATGATATCCCATACAAGAACGGTAAGAAACCGGTATCAGTAGGCGATAAAAACAACAAAACATCCAGACAAGGGTGGAAGGAAAAGAAGCCCAATCCAGTTCCGTTTTTGTTTTGGGCGTTGGGGGGTTGGTTGTTGAAGGCGGAGGGAAGGGACGTCCGGGGGACCGTAATACAAAGGGGAAAAGTGGCAATAAACAATGTGAGGGGAGCCGAAAGCATCTACCGAGCCATAGCTCATCGAAACAACAAATATGAGTATTGAAAGAGGTTCCTACAAAAGCGGCTGCGATCTCTGACACATACCGGGGAAGCCCTGGCGCAAAAGGCAGAAAAGTAGGATAACTGATCAAAAATCCGTCTCTACGCTAAAAAAACCCCCCAAAAAAAAACTCACAATAGAATGAGGGGGGATTAAAGTGGGATGTTGTGAGAAAGGGATTCTAAACTCGCATCCGCACATGTTCGTCCATATTCCTGGGGAGAGAGAAAAAAATGACGCTGGGATCCACCGGGTACCGTCCTTCGACGGACCAAGAGCGTGGCAGGTTGGGCCAAAAAGATCAGGGAGCGCATATTATGTCTGGAAGAGCCCGTAAAAGTCGAGGAGACCCAGAACGAGAGGAACGGAAGTGCTTGGAGAGTTGCAAACCGAGGTACGAGCCGTGCTGGGGGGGTATGGGGAATAGACCCGACAATTCCGGGACAGGAACAGCAAAGAACGAAGATAGACATGCTCAGTACGACGGACGAAGACCAAGGGGAACGTAGGCCAATTCACCATCACATCGTCGAGCGAAAATGTTCACGTTGGGGGTATGGGGTCGGCGAAGAACTGCAGGATGGAGGCGTACCGGCAGCCCCAAGAGGAGCGCAAACTTCCTCGATCGCTCTGGGAGGGGGATAAGGGAAAATAGTTGGGTGGGAAAATTTGGGCGTCGACGGCAAAAGAACGTTTGATTGGCTTCTGGGGGTTCGGGTAAAGAGACTCGAGGTAGACAGCAAGAGGGGACTAAAAAGAGGGGGTGCCGTGCCAACAGCTGGCAAAGATCCTCCGCATCCGTCGTTGTGGAAACGTGAGAATAGTCTTCGTAACGAAAGGTCTTCGGTAACCCATGCCGTAGGGAGACGCCAAGCAAAAAGCGGGGTGTGTAGCAGAAAACGAGTTTGTGAGGGGGGGGGGGAATAAAAAAAACGGCGCGGGAAAAAAGTTCTGGAAGCAGACTGGATTTTTAAAAGCAGTTGCGTGCCGTTGATGTTGACGTCAAAAGTAAGAGTTCCGTGGGGGGTCCCCAATTCGGATGGGGAAAAGCTGATGGTTTGTAAAAAAGTCACGAAAAACCGGACCATGAAGTCGAGTACCAAGCAGCGGGCGATGAAGGAGAAAAGAGCCGATGAAAAAACGGGACTAAATTTCATATGACTATTACTTCCTAGGAAGTAAACGACGGAAGGGAGACCACGTCCTCGCCGAGAATGTCCTTAACTGACCTGTCACCCTAACAAGGTCATTTCCGGGATAGGATAACGTCGCGCCGATTAACGACCTTTGACTATCCAGGGGGAGTGAAGCTTGTCGATTCTGTCGATCGGGGGCAAGGAGAGTAGAAAAGAAAGCAGGGTGTTTGAAAAGAAAGAAGAAGCGGAGGCACGGGTAGGGGGCGTGAGGGTGGAAAATTCTCGGGATTGAGAAGCAAGAAAGAGGAACGACTGAGAGCGATGGACCACATCATTCAGGGGGCCAACTTCCACCAGGAAAAAGGCATTGTACATTCTCTCGAATGGAGGGGGAAAAAAAAGCCGAGGGGGGGAAGCGGGTCCTGAGTGCTCAGCAGCTGGGGGTTCTGGAGACAAAGGAAGAAGAAGAAGAAGGAAGCCTGCGATTCTTTATCTCCTCGCAAAAGCCAAGAAGAGTCTGATAGGGAAGGGGGGAGTGGGTGGAGCGAAATGGACTGTATTTCAAGAGGAAAAACAGGGAAGAAATTAATCGGCGAGACCTCAAGGGCCTCCTATTAGTTTTCATTTTCACTCAGACATCAGTCTTCCTCGCACGGATTGGGTCGAGGAGGTGGATGGTATCCGCCAGGGTGGATGGGTTGCTGGGAGATTGGAGATCGGGTGTGAAAGAGAATTCCGACCTCAAAAGGGGAGAGGGGTATAGAAGAGAGGTGATCAGGAATGATTATCGGGTCAAGGCAAGACGGAAAGTGTTTTTAAAAACGGGCCTAAAAAAAAAGCCATAGAAGAAACCAAGGCTATAGAGCTTCTATGTGAAAAAGCAGATAAGTAAAACGACCTCAAGAAATATCCTACGGACAAGTCAATGAAATTTCGGTCAAGGGGGCCAGGGCTACATTACGGGGGGCTCCTCATTGGGGGGGAAGGCGGGGGGAGGTAGCTTGGACAGCCTAAACCAGGGAGCCACGCCGGAAGAAAATGCAAAGAGGAGCGACAGCTATGCTTCCGGCCTTCTTTTATTGCGCGGGGGAAGACAAAAGGAAGAAAGGACGGAAACAGAGGGGACAGCGTATACTACAGGGCGACAAAAAAATCGTTCGAAGGGCGAGAAAAAAAGAAAAGTGGAAGTCCGTCCAGGGGAAGTAGAACTCGCAAACGGCAGAGGAGAGAAAAATGGCTGTCTCATAATGGTAAAATCCCTTACACGGGGGAAAGACCGGCCGGTCAGGAACTAGGCACAGAAAAGGGAAGAAAGACGTCCCTTGAGGCCGGGCATCCGTGCGGGGAAGAAAGAGGACGCGCGAGGAAAATGAGTATGCGAGGCCCCAAGAATCCAGGCATGAAGGTCTTGAGTCTGCGACGAGAACTGAAGAATGCGAGGGGGGAAAAGGGTGTAGTGGGGGTAGGATGCAGAAGGATCCAGCTCCTATAGTAAGAAACAACATGCCGATGCGAAAAAGACGCAGGGGGGACCAGCTGCACGCTTTTTTCCCTATAAAACGTGTCACAAGAGTCAAGAGAGAATCTAGCCAACAAAAAAAAAAGGGAGGGAGAGAGAGTGGGGGATTTCGTCCTTTAGCGCTTAACTGTCGACCGGGAAAAACCGCCGGAGCTTGCAAGAGGGAGCAGAGAAGGGGAACGGGCGGCCGTGTTGGGGCACTGGAGCAGGAGAAGCTATAAGAAGGGAAATCCCTACCATCCAAAAAGAACACGAAAAAAAAAGCACAGTGCGCGTCTGAAAACAAAAGAACAGAGAAAAAACTGGAGGATTGGGGGGACTATCCTTCCCTCAGCTGCCGGGGCAAGGGGCGAAAAGAAAAAAGCGAAGGAACCACGCCTAAATTGGGGACAAAAGAAGGAGCGCGGAAGGACCGCATCGCCCGATCATGGCTCTGACTAGGGGTTTAAGGTGGGTGAAAAAGCAAAGGCCTCGACTTTCAGAAAAACGAAGAGAGGGAGTTATAAAGTCAAAGGAAGAAAACAGCAACGGTCATGGGGATATCAAAGCGGGATACTATTTGGTGTTAAGCAAAGCAAAATAAAGAATTTGCCATCCTGTGGGGTCTATAACCTCGAGAAAGGGGCCTCGAGGGGCATAGATGGAAGCAGGGAAAGTGGAAGGGGCAAAACTGCAAAGCGGGGGTCTGAGGGGTTATGTCATTACGCTAACGGAAAACTAACGGACAAAGGGGGGGAGCAAAATAGAGGTTAAAAAAAATGAATGTCACATGGCTAGATGATTAGAGGAAGGGCGGCACATCGGATAAAAAAGGACGCCTGCTATAGCCTGTCACTCGCTCGATAGGGGAGAAAAGAGAGAGAAAAAGAAAGTTAAGAAAAAAAAGCCTTAGAAGGTTGAAACCAGAAGAAGTCAGCCAAAGTTATCAAAAAAAAGACGCAAAATTCGCAAGAAAAATGCACTCCATCCGGTGATGAGAACAAGACGGGGAAAAAAAGCGAAAGAGACTCATCAAAAAAAGAGCCGTCTTCACCAGTCCACTCCGCTGAGCAAAAAGGGTGAGAGGAAGACAGCTGGAAGATGAGATCACAGACCAACAAAAGAGAAGGAAAAACTGCGGTAGAAACGAAAGGGTGTGGTCTGAAAATAACAGCTGAACCTACACGCGCATGAGGAAACAAAGACCTCACTATCACTACGAAAGTAGGGGAGTGGCTCTCATGCAAAAAAGGGAACGAGAGCCCGCTCCTGCAAGCGCGATCTCGAAGAAAAAAAATAAAAAAAGGCAGAGGCGAAAACGGGACGCTCCGTCGGCAGCCTCGGGTTCTCCTCCACGCAGTCGTATCAAAAGGGAATAGGAAAAGGGAAGGGAGAGGCAGGGGGAAAAGCATTCTGGGGGAAAAAAGCCTAAGGCAGGTCTATCCGATCGGGTTATCGACAGAAACAGAGGAAGAGGGGGGAAACAAACAAGAAGCGAAAGAATTGGGGTTAGAAACCGGGAGGCAAAAATTTCTGCGAAAACTCAAAAAAAAACGGAGGAAATACCTGATTGCATAGGCAAAGGAGATCTGTCTCGAGGAAGAATCGTCCCTTACTGTCTGGGGGAAAGCGGAAAAGAAAAGAAGGCGATGCGAGTTCCGAAACAGCAGATCGCACACGGGGAGACGAGAGATTCATCAGGTGCATCGGGACATTCGTCAAAGGGCAGAAAAAGATATACTTCTTGGCTCGAGCTCTACAGCTTCTTTGTAATTCGAAAATTTTGGGAGAAAAAAAAGTTGACCAAGCATCCTTTCACAATCTCAAGGGTGAACAAAAAAGGAAAAGGACTTAGGGGGGCTCAACATCACAGAACGCTACCGGCCTATGGCACAAAAGCGGATTCATACAATGGGGGCACTGGGCCTTTGTGGAGAAAAGAAGCACCCACCACGATTTCGAGACAAATTTGTTCCCCCGGGAGAAGAGAGCCCTGCCTGGGGCGGGGGGACCTCATTCCGTTCCGAGAGGAGAAGGGAAAAAAAGAGGAGGGCTAGGATAAAAAAGCCAGCTGTTTGCACTTAAAATCAGGCTTCGGCAAAAAGAGGGAAAGGAGAAGAAAGAGATTGAGGGGAAAGAAACCCGACTACATCCAACAGCACGCGAGGCAGGGGAAAGGTAAAAAAAGAAGGGTTTCTCTATAAACCCGTCGATATCTAGGACTGGTAAAGGAGGCGCAGAGGTGAACGTCCACGACGGTCAGACGCCCATCAAAGGAAGGCTGGGAGGGAGAATCATCTCAGCGCACGACAACAGGTTCAGCCCTCAAAAGCGAAGGAAAGTGAGGGAATTGCTCAGAACCCACGCACCCAAATGGGGTCCTTCGGGAAAGGAAAGAGATGAAAGGAACATTGAATATTCCCGAGCAGCTGTGCGTGGCGAGAAAAAGCATTTAGAGAGGGAAAGGAAATGACAAGCCATTATCGAACTCGTTGGAAAAAACACAAACGCTGAGAAAGGCGCGCGTTGCTTTCACGAATAGATTCGAGATCCGCAGAAGACTCGAGACGGATGCGGGCATAAAACCGAACCCCACGAGTCTTTCGAGGAGCGACAAAAGAGGTAGAAAAAGGTTGAAGAGCCGCAATCGTCTTCCGTATAGAAAGCTCACTTAAGAAGATGGACGACGAAGGAGGTCCTCAGGAAAGGGGCAACATCCTCTACACGTTTTGGGGGAACATAGACTCCTCCAGACAAAGGGGGGGGTGGAGGCAGTTGGGTGTTTTGGGTTCGCGTCTAGCTAGGGAGATCCGTTATGCCCCGGGACCCCTTCAGAATCAATTTTCGCATTATAAAAAAGGATGATCAGGAGATCAGCGCACTCATCTGAGACTGAAAAGAGTCAGAGCACAAAACCGGGGAAGTATTCAAAAAAATATAGAATTGCCGACGAGAAAAGGAGGAGGAGGAGACATGAGACTCCCGGCGCACCGTCTGGTGAGACCAGGCCGGGGACAAGGGGGTAAAAAGGATTCGACAAGCCCTAGGAAGACGACAAAACAAAAAAACAAAAAGAAAAAAAAAAGGGGGCGGCTTTTATGTCAAACTGGGAGTAGGTTTATAAACTGGGCGGGAGCAAGGGACGGTTTCACTTCCATCTGCCTAGGGGGGGGAAGAGAAGGAAAGGAGAGAAAAGACAACTAGGGTAAGAAGCGGGGCAGGGGAATACAAGATCGGTACGGGGGGGGGGGAAGACGATCATAAGCTAAGTAGCTGAGAATATGAAGAGGAAATGAGGCACCTCACAAGAGCGAGCGTAAGTCGTGTCAGAGGGCGAAAACTATCGGGGAAACGGCATTGGGGAAAGGACCGTGAACAAACTATCAATCAGGGGGTACCATAACACTCCAAGAGTGAAGTAAAGGACTACGGGCAAGTAACGACGGACCAAAGGGGGGAGATGCTGCGAAAGGAAAACATCACACTTAGGGAAGAAATATCCGAAGAGGATTGGATTTCTCGAAAAAATGCGGATTGCAGGACCGAAGGAGGAGAAAGGATGACGAACTAAACACGGACCAGAGATCGACCTACGCTAAGAGAAAGATGGGGGCCATTTGGTGTAGGGAAAGAACATATGCCTCAAGAGTGAGGGGGGGGGGGGATTTAGTGGACGGAAAAAGAGCGGCGAGTAACAGCACGATTGTGCGCAGGCGAGTGTGGTTCCGGGCGAACAAAAAGAAAAAAACTGCCAAAGATCAAAAACGGCAAATTGGTGACACAGGGGGGTAAGGGACTTCGTAACGGAGGATTTCTTAAAAAGAAAAAGCGAAAGGGCCGGGTCACCGGTGAGCCTAACACTTTGTTGTGCAAGGGTTGTAAAAAAGGCCTGACGGGGTTATATGAAAACTTGACTCAAGAATTTGGGGCGTGCCGGTCGGAGGGGAAAAATCGGCAGGTGGGGTGCACACATGCTTGTGCAGCATTAGGTTGTAACAAGCGAGAGACATGCAAAAAGGAGAGTACAAACCTCGTCGATGATCGAGCCAACTAATGCAGGGGAAGCGCCGGGGAAAAGGAGGAAAGGACGTCAGTCGCCGTTAGACAGCCTAGAAAGATGATGAGGACACTCGAAACTACGCCCAATTTCCGTAACTGCCGGTACACACAAGAAAAGTGGGGGAAGGCATCACCCAAAAAAAAAAAGGCCGACCGCCCTATCCTAACTCAGAATTGTATAGGTCTCGGTGAGAGAAAAGGAGGATTGGCGCACAGCGAGGTCTGGAAAGACCTTGTTGGTAGGGGGAGGATCTCCTTGCGAGGGGGGACAGGAGGTGTGAATAAAAAACAGTTCAATTGTCGAGAAACAGGCTCGACCGGAAGGGGATGGCCATCGAGGGGGCGAAACAGAACAGACCTCTCCGATAAGAGGCTAAGAGTATGCAAGACAGGAGCGTCCGAACGTGGACATCAGTTCGGGGGGGCCAGACAGATATTTGTAGTTGTCGCCTGATGAAGACAAAGGAAAGAAGAAATCCGGAGGGTGATCAAGAGCAAGGCAGTGGGTGGGTGGGGGACACGGAACGAAGTCGTGATAGGATCATTTGTGGAAAAAAGGAAAGGACGGTTCAGACACCATGCAAGTCCATGCAGGCTCGGAACCGCCGGGGAAGGGGACGAAGGGGTGGGAATGGAAAGAAAATAGGTCGAAAAAATGAGTGATCGCGAGTTTCCTTTGGGAAGAAGTAAGACGTGGGGATGCTGTAGTCGCAAACATTGAAAGAGCTGGTGGAAAGGAGAGGTGACATGCTTCACCAGGAGGGGGGAGTCTATGATCTCGGGCGAAACCTCAGCCAGGAGGGTGGGGAAATCCATGAAAAGAGACGGAGAAAAAGAAAGCTCGGCGAAAGGTGCGACCTGGTCGGGAAAAAAAAGAAGGGCTAGACCAGCGATAGAAGGCCTAGGGTGAGAACGGGATCCATATAAGGAAGCCAAAAGGCCAGTCAGAGGCACTTCCTTCATTAAAATGCGGTGACGCAATGCATAACAGGAAACGGCGAACAGGGGCTCGGTTTAGTTACGTAGAAAAACCCACGCAAAGGAATTGGGGGGAAAACGGGAGCGGCAAACAGCTATACTTCGCGGCCTTCTGTGGGGGGAAGGGGAGAGACAACAGACATTCTGCAGGATGCGGGGGTTTCGTGGACGCGGCTTCCACCACATAGGAGGAAAATTGATGGAAACAAACGGTGGAGAGGTAAGGCAATTGCAGAGAAAAAGAAATAGAAAAACAGCTTCATTTCTAAGAGTCGGCAAGGGCTAGGCAAAAGCCGATGGAACGACCGGAAAGAAAATGCGGGACCGGTCTCATTTGGATTGCCGCATACCCTCGAACTTCAAAGTGAGGAAGAGAAGGGGGGACAGGCTTTAAAACTCAAGCTCTGCGCGCAACTGGTCGGAAGCCTGCGGGAATGGGAGAGACACAAGGACCTCATGAACGGTAGTGGAAAGGAGAAAGGGGAACGGTGTGGTTGGAAGGGGGGTTAGGGTAGGGGATTCAGCACGATCAATCAGAGCAAAGCAAAAAGAAGAAAAAGGCGAGACATTGCCACTCACGCGGTTTTAAAAGAACAGTGGCGAGGCCATCTAA
>Ga0179591_1282913_pt1 | contig 16840 bp, 25 predicted proteins | sample CZOMad2_1_08_16f_FD_182891 | JGI IMG/M metagenome (GOLD analysis project Ga0179591, IMG submission 182891) | Vadose zone soil fungal communities from Angelo Coast Range Reserve, California, USA - CZOMad2_1_08_16fungal (PacBio error correction) | ecosystem: Environmental > Terrestrial > Soil >...
CGGAGGTGCGGGGGAAAAAAAAGCAAGACAAATAGACGGGAAGTGAGGGAAGAGCAGAAACACTCGCCTAGGGCACGGGGGGGGGTGTGGGGGGTGGTGGGGGGGGGGGGAAAGTTGCGTGGTGTAGAACAAACTGAAAATCAAAACAAATCGGTTGTGGGCATCAAACTCCATTGGAGCTACCCGAAATGGGGGGGCGAGGGAACAGCTGGTCCTCGAGGAATCACATCAGCCTTGGGGATCTTTTGCCATTCGCAAAAAAGGGGGGGGAAATCAAATGGGGAAAAAAAAATAGCAAAAAGAAAAAAACCGGTTTCACCTAACCCATGAATGGAGGTAGTCAAGGTCAACCAAATGGGGAAAAAAAGAACTCAGTAGGGGGGGTTGAATAAAAAACCGTGACAGGGCACCAAGAAAAGATCAACCCAGCGAGGATCTGGAATAGTGAGGAAAGCCAGGGAAACAGGCCTGTCCGTGGCAATGTCTCAAGACGCTTCCGGGAAGAGCTTCGCACAAAAAAAAAAAGAAGGGGGGAACTCCAAGAAGAATAATTAAACCGGGGGGTGGGGGCGGTGCTGAAGCAACGGGGTCAACGGAGGAAGCAATGGGGATCGAAAAGGGAGGGGACTCGACGGGGGGGATTGGCAGGGAAAACCTCATCACAAGCTGGGCCACGGGAAACGCAAAGGGGGCCACTCCCTAAAAGAAAGGGATCAGAGCCGTGACAGTGGACAGCAAACCAATACAAAGGGGCAACACAGAGACTCCTTGTAGTGAAAAAAATACCACGTCTCCAAAAACAACTCACCTGCGTGATAGGTAACATATTGGGGGGGGGAGGCAATGAGGCTGGCGTGTGGTCAAATCTTTGTACTGTTTTGAAAAAAGTTCACTGGGGTGGGGGACTTGGGGGCTGAAACGAAGGGGTCTATCCCCGGACGGGGTAACGGTGCTCTACTCACGAGCAAAAAGCTACAAGAGGACCGGTTGGGAAAAGGCACACCAGCAGCGTCAAAAAAAAACGCGCGGTTGGTCCGAGGGCACGACAGGACAGTCGGACCGAGACATGGGGAAAGGGGGAACCCTTCATCAAACCGAAAAACCAAAGCGCAATCAAGTTTCAAAAAGGGTAGTGAAACAAGCCTCTTGCACCTCAAAACCTGCCGGAGTTGAGTTTAAGCAGGCTCCCCAGAGGGGCAGAACGCATGGGGATTTCACTTAATAGGCCGAGGGCGAAAGTCTGTGGGGGTGACGACCCCGGGGGGGGCAATAAAAAAAGGGAGCTTACCCCAACCTCAGGCAAAGAGGATACGGATTCCAGAAAACAAAAGAAGCTTCAGGTGAGGTGGCCGAAACAAGGTAAAAAAGGGGGTGTTTGCGAGGGGGGCAAAAAAAAAAAAAAAGAAAAAAAAAAAAAAAGAGAGAAAACAGCCTTGAATAACTTTTGGGGGGGGAAGAAAAAAAGGGAAGAGGCACAGATTTGACTTAGACGTTATTCGGAAACAGGGTGGTCACGCGGAAAAAATGGGGTTAAAGGGTCACATACTTAAAAATGGGGGGTCAGTGGGCAAATGGGCGTGGCAAAACCCCACGATGTGTGGACAAGACGTGGGGGGGCTGGTCTCCGGCTGAAAGGGACTGGGCTGGGGGAGACCCAAAACAAAAAAAAAGAGTGGCCGGGATTGAAGGAGTGTGCTTAGGCTAAAAAAAAAAAAAAACAACGGAACCAGACTAGTCGGTGGGTCACAAGGGACGCCGGTCATCATCGAGGGGGGGGGGTGTGGGGTGAAAGATCAAAAAAAAGAGGGCCAAAGAAAAACTCGGCAGGGGGTTAAGGTTGGCCAACAGCAGTGACAAAGAGAAAAAAAAAAGGTAACAAGCCGTCTAAGACAAAAAAACTTTTGGGGAGCGAGGGAAAGGTCAGATCTTACAGACCAATGGCCACAAGAAACGTCAGGCTGGCGGCCGGGATGGGTGTCAATTGGTGACGGGATACAGAAAACTGGTGGAATGTGGGGGCAGAGTTTGGCTTAATCGAAACCAGGGGCCGGGTCAGCCGGCAGAGTTCGCTTTTTGGGGAATAAAGAAAGGGATTGGATGGAAGGGTTCCTCAATAAAACGATTTCGGAGCACGGAGGGGGAGCAAAGAATCTGGGTGTCTTTCCGTGTGCAAGACGACCTGAGAGTCCTACGCGCTAGAGGAAAAGGCAAAAGGGACGCTCTTCGGCGAATTGGGTTGGGGATCCCAAGTTAGGAACAGACTAGGCCGAAAGGGGGGGGGCCTGTACCCGGGCTTAGGCACGATTAAGAACGGGCCTGAACGGTTCAAATCCTCAAAGAAAAACCACGAAAGAAAACGGCGCCGGAATCATGGTTGGGGATAATACGTTGAAACGCCGCAGGTAAAGAAGCGGCGCGAGAAATTAATGAGAAAATGGACAGGGTCTTAAATCAGAGAACGGGGGGGAACAGGAAGGGAAAAAAAATCGACACGTAATCTCGGCCCTGGAGAAGGTGTTTCTGCGCACTGGGGCAAATGATAGAATATTGAAAACGCCGTCGCGTGTGGAGATAATCAGGGGGGGATGAGGAGAAGTCACGGAAACACGGGAATCGGAGGTTCTTTCTTCAAAAGTAAACTGGGGGAAGAGCGAGAAAGGGGAGGCGGACGACTGCTCCAAAGGCATATTTAAACCTCCCTACGGGTGAATACCGAAAAGCGCACCCGACTCCAGAGAATTCACAAGGCCTACAAGGGAGGAGGGGAAAGGAGGCGGACCACCTAATATGAGCAAGTTACAAGGGGGGTTTTTGCTAATACTCTATATAGGCAGGGGAAGAAGGGAAGCACAACGGAAAAAACCAAAACCAGAGGAAAAAAAAAAAAAAAAAAAAATAGCCTTCAAGGAGTGGGACGATAAGAAGGGAACATGGGGACCGTAGAGGGAAAAAAGGAAAGTTTGATCAAGGAAGGGATGACGGGGGCGACAGGCAAGGCCAAAAACTCGAGGACAGGCGTGTAAGTCGCCCACAAACATAAGGGAGGATAGGGGAGAGGTGGCAAGCAAAACGAAGCATACTGGGACGGACTGAACTCCAAAGGACCACTCAAACGAGGGGAGAGGGAAGGGGAAAAAGGAGTGGGAAAGTGACAAAAGAATGCCACACCGGCAAAAAGAAATTCCAGTGGAAAGAGTTAGGACAAAAGGAGGAGGAGGGAAGGGCCAAAAGGACAACGTGAAAAAAGGGGGGAGTGGGCGTCGTCTGGGAGGGGGGGGGGGGGGGGGGGGGGGGGGAAACGCCGCATGAACTCGAAGAGAGCAAACACAGGTGGACATAACAAAAGAGGGGGACTAAGAAAGTAACGTGCCGGTAGGGGGACAGGGAACCTTATGAACCTTCCAGGGTAGAAGAATACCTTGGGGGAACAGTGGGGTGAAAAAAGCTATGCGCAGTTTTGGAGGAGAAGAAATGAAAGCCCACCTCGGGGGAAAAGTGAAAAGAGATCTACGAAAAAACGGAAGGGGGGAAGGAGTGATGGTTCAATTCCCACAAAAGATTTGCAGGGTCATGATGAACCTGAACAACTGCGCACGGGTATAGGAGCGGGGGAATGGTCAACAAGAAGCGCTCCCGGGATCAAGTAGGGAAAAGAGACAACGAACGGGGTTCTCGAACAAACCTTCTTCTCGACCAGGGGGGGTCGCAAGAATCACGAGTTGTCCTGACCGCGTGAAAAGGTCGGAAAACGCCACAACCTGACCCATGGTGCGGTAATTCCTCCGAAGGAAAGGGGAAAAAAAAGCTAACCACGCGCGGGGGGGGGGGAATGTTTGTCAAAACAACAAAGCGTAGAAAAGCACCAGTAGGGGTCAACCACGACAAAAAAAAAGTTGGTGAGGGGTCCGCAGCAGCTTACTTCCACGCGTCCATCGGGCATCACCCCAGAAGGGAAAAGCGCAAGAGGTCGAAGAAGGAAGGGGGTGGACGACACGCAACGGGGAAGAGGTAGAGCTAAACGAAACATCAGTGACGGGGGGGGGGGGGTCAGAAAATAAGTTGTCCGTCATTGGGGGAGAGACGACCCCGTTGACGAAAGGACTGGGCTTCGAGGGTAAGATGCCTCAAACCTACCAAAAGGAGGGGGGGGTGACCTGCCCCAGGTCGCAAATAGGGTCGAAGTGAAGACAGGTAAAACAGTCTGACTTAGACATCTCAGGGGGGGACTAGAGCGTTGACCGCGAAAAGGGGAGCATGTGGAGGAAAGACTAGAGGATATGGCTTCGAGGGATGTAGAAACAAGGAAACCTCAAAAGAAACAACACCAGTGTCTGCCGACAAGTCAAAAATGAAATACTGACAATTAGATCAAACAACGCGATGTTGAGAAAGGGGGCTAAGGTGGACGGGACAAAATGAGTTACTAAAACAAAAAAAAAAAAAAAAAATATCAGCATTGAAGATCCAAAATCGACACCCAAGGAAAGGCGGCCCATGAGCTACGATAAACCTACAAGGATGACAGGGAATAGTTAAAGCGAACGTCATCTCTCAGAACAACGGTCTCAGCCATGATAGATCCGCGGTCTTAACAATCAGACTGGAAGGGAACATCTAACAACCATCAGTAAAAAAAAAGGGGGCGACCTCGCTCCAGGGCGGCAAGTAATACACGGTTGTATGAAAGGGGGAAAAACGGTCACGCATGAACACAAATCAAAATTGTAGGAAAGGCACAGAGACGTAAAAAAATCTGGGCGGGAGGTATCTTTCAGGACAGAACTCTATTCGTCAGATTGAATTTCTCCGGTGGTTGGGGTAGGAACAAAGAGAAGGGGAACGCGCCCAGAGGGGAAAGTAAAACTCCATCTGGAAGTTGGAATACCAAGAAGGGCATACTCAACGAAATGCCCGATACAGACTAAAAAAAAAAAAAAAACAAGGCAAAGGGGGGAAAAAGAACTTGTCGCATCCCAAGAAAAAACTCCTTTTTGCCAAACTGCAGCCCTGGGAAATACGAAAAAAATGAACCCATTTTACAGGCCGCCAGCCGGGAACAGTCAAAAAAGGACAAAGAACGGAAAAGATTCAAGGACGTAGGCAGGTGGTGAAGAAAACGGTAGCCGCAAGGGAGAATTTGGGGGGTGGTGGGCCTTGGAAAAGGGGGGAAACCCGGGAAGGTCTGTGGCTGTTGCGCAGGCGGGGCTGTTTCCAAAAAACTCAAGAGTGTGGCGAGCAGGGGACCACCTTGAGTAGGAAAGCCGGCGTGAGCAAAGGAAGGCCTGAAAGAATCAGAACTCTCACTGGGGGTGCGGTGGCGTCCAAAAGAGCAAAGAAAACATATAACGAGGAAAAGCCCTCACAAGAGTAAAAATCTTGGGGGGCAAGCCCCTGCCCGACAAAGCAGAGACCAGGGGGGGAGAAGGTGGGAGAACCAGGCCGTGAAGAAACAAAACCCAGGGGCAGAAAGAACAGGCAAGAAAAAGAGAGGGGGAATGGGGAAATTGTGCAGTTGCCGAAGGACCAGAGACAAAAACGTGAGACAAAAAAAAAGAGGGACAAAAAAAACGCAGCGGACCAAGATCAAAAAAAAAAAAAAAAACTGTTTTTCGGGGGAAAACCTAAACCACAAACGAACGGCAGGGGAAATGAAGATGGGGGGCTGGCCCCTCGGGAATACAGGAGAAAGAATGGGAATCTGGGAACCAAAGGCAAGCCAATGTCAAATCTACGCGGGGAAGAGTAAGTTAAAAGACAAGAACGCTGCACGAAAGTGGGCACAGCTGACTAAAGGAAAAAAGAAAGGGCAAACGGTGAGCACGCCTCCGCAGGGTACACTTAAAATTAAACCAAAGAAACAATGCCCAAAACTCACGGGGGGAGGTGCCGGAAGGGATATTCATCCGTGGCGGATGGAGAGACATTGAGAACAGAGTAAAACAAAACAACGAGAGCTTAAAAATGTTCTGTGACAGTAACATCAGGGGCAAGAGGTGGGACACCCTCGTGGGGGCAAAACTACTTGGACCACAACACCGGAGGAGACAGAGATTCGGAGAGGGAAGGAAAGTGATCCAAACTGGTGAACATTCCCACCCCCGACAAAGAGGTGCAAAAAGAAAAAAGGAGGGCCGCACATCTCGAACGGAACAACTCAAAAAAAAAGAACAAACGACAAAGTTAGGAGGAGAGATATGGTGGGCGGGGCTCGCGTGCGTGTTGGACAAAATCTTTGTCGGGGGGGGGGGTGAAAGGCAACAGTTACAGGGATTTCGAGAAAAGGGCCAAGCCAAAAAAACATTGCAACCCTTCGGGGAAAAACACTTATAAGCCCTTCAGAGGGACACGGTTGGCGAAACTGCACAGCAATGTGGTCGCTCCTCGGTGGGGTATGTGAGTGGGGGGCGGGGTTGGGAGAAAAGTTCGGCATGGGGAGAAAACACTAAAGCCAAGGAAAAAGGGTTCAACGCCAAAAATATACTGCTTGGAGGGCTGGGGAATTGCAGAAACGCGAGAAGGGGAAGAAAAAACACCGCATGGAGCGGAACAAGGGGGGGGGCAATCACGTGAAGAGTTTCCTCAGTCTGGGGAAAAAAAAATCATAGCAGAGCAGGATATTTGGGAAAGGCGGTGGCGGCGAACGGGATAGTAAAAAGAAGGAGGCTCGAAATGAAAAAGAGGCGAAGAAAAAGAGTTAGAGAGACTCCGTCAAGGGATGGGGGGGAAAGAAAAAAGATCGTTTTGGGGACGATCCCGGTGGGCAAAGAAGGAAAAAAAAAAAATCAAAACGTTGGGCAGAGGTAATAGAAAAACAGCCCGTAAGGAATCTGCGTAGAAATAAGACCCATTGTGTTCACGGAAGAGGGTGCCTTGTCTCAACGGGAAAATTGGGTCCTTAGGAGTCGGGGAAGTCAACAAAAACTAAAGGGTGTTCGGATGTGGGGATAAAGTTGACTAAAAGGGGGGGTCCAGGGCTAAAAAAAAATGTTGGAGGAAAAAAGCCACCCATTGGACGGGTCTTTATTTGGGTGTGACCGGGTGCAGACCATACAAAGGCGTGAGAGAAATCCTTGGAAAAATGAGAGGAAAAACGAAAAAAACCCTTGGGTGGACACATCACCACCAACAAGACGCATGCAAAAAAAACCGATAGGGTCCATTGGGTGGGGGGAACGAAAGCGCAACGCAAAAAGGGGGGCAAAGAAGGGATTGGGGGACGTACCGTCTTGACTGCTCATAATATCTGTGGAAGCAATGTTCCAAATCGTAGGCCAGGGGCGGGATTTTTGGGCAGGTTTTTAGGTAGGCCAGACCGCGCATGGGGCAAGCGTGGGCGGGGGCAGAGAAAAAAAAAGGGATGAAACCAGGGGGCACTTAATGAAGGAGAGGGGGAATGGACGCTTTGGTTGAGGACGGGAAAGGGGTAGGTAAAGGGGAAATCAGGTCGAAAGAAAAACCCGAGGAAGATAAAAACGCTGAGGAGATCGGAAAGTTAAAAAGAGGGGGACAGCCCACAAAATCCCAGACGGGCTAGAGTACGAGAACATGCAAGCGGGTCTGGAAACGCCGGCAAATGGGGTGGGGGGGGAAAAGGGGAAAACATGTGATCCAGCGAAGCCGAGCGACAACAGTTGGGGGTGCAAAAAATGCTAAGACGGTCCGGTCCCCCGGGGCAAACAACCTGATTGGACTGGCCGCCTCGAAACGCGAATGGTCAAACGGCGAAAGACAGGCCTGGGTTGGCGAGTGAAAGGGCCAGCATTGTAATCAATGTCTAGAGAGAAAAAGGAAATCCGAGACCAAAGCTCACGAGCGAAAAGGGGACCGGGCTGATCTACAACGGGAGAGGAGCGAAACCGTGTGAGCAAGCAACCGACTATACTGAATTGGAGGCGTAGCGGGGTTTAGTCGAAATCGCGGATGCGCTGTACAACCGGACGCACCAAAGGGGGCCATCAAAAAGCGGGGGAGAGGAAAGTGAAGCGGAGGCCGAAAGGATCGAAAGGAAACTTCTGCCAAAAAAGTCCCTTCCGCAGGGGAAGCGTGTCTAATACCGCAAAGACGACAAAAAAGATCCTCCTATATTCCGAGCAACAGAACACGAAGAAGGGGAAGCGACTAACACCGAGAGGAAAAGCGGGGGAAGGGAAGTTTGCTGCGGAGTTTCAGGGAGAGAAGGGGGGGGGCACCACAGAAGGGGTAAACCGTACCCGGAGGAGTGAGACCAGACTAGTCAGTTGGACAAAAAACGGCGAAAGGTTGGGGGGCCAGTCCTCGCCAAGAAAGACAGGGTGGAAAGAAGGGGGGGGTCTTCTCAGTCGAAAGACCAAGATAGAGGAAGCACCAAAAAGGTAAAGTGGATAGGTGCAAAGCGGGCACCCTAACGGGGCTTGAAGAAGAAGCGAAGTATCTGGGGAAGAAATGCGACCCGCCACACTGGTGCGAGTTCGTGAGTAAAAACGAATGAAAAAACAAGCCGAAACCAAAAAAGAAGCGGAGCTTCGTCGAGGAAAAGAAAAGAAGGTGAAAGCCTGGCGGTGGTGGACGCTGCAGGGGGGAAAGGGGAAACGCCCTCAGGAAAAACTACGGAGAAAAGGGGAAAGAACACAGTTTGAAAACAAGACCACAGGACACTGACGTATCCGTCAGCAAAAGGGAACCTTATTCTGAAGGAGGAAGATAAAAGGGTGTGGGACCAGTGTCAAAGTGAGAAGGTTGGGAAAAAGGGAGAGAAGGGAAAGCAACCTCTTTGGAAAACCAAAAGATCAAAAAAACAAACTAGGAAAAAGATGATTAAAAAAATGTAAACAGTGCAAAACACGATGGGTGGCTTTCAGGCCAGGAAAAAGGAGAACGCTGGGTAAAGGGGAAAAAGGTATCGTCGGCACAATAATAGGTCATGGGCTCCCCGGGACTCACGGGCGCGGTAGGACAAAGGGGGGGGGTGGGGGAACTGAAAAGTGGTTGGGAAGAGCCTAGGTTCGGGCTGGAAAAGGGGAGGGAAGACAGAACCAACAGCCCCCGGCGGTGAACGTAGGAATTGGTCCAGACCGAAAAGAAAAAAAGGCAAACGCAGGATAGGGTGTGGGAAAAGTCCTACAACCAAAAGGCCAAAATCAGACCAAGCAGGGGAAAGGGGAGCTTGGAGCAGCGCAGACTATGAGTTAAGGGCAAATAAACCGCTGACCGGGGACAACAGAGACGGAGAAGTAATATGGGGTGGCGACGACACGAAAGGGGGAAAAGAGGGCCGGGACCAGTCAAAAAGAAGACTATTTCTCAACTCCTGGGGGGTAACGTCAACACTAGAAAGCAACCAAACGTAGAAGGAAAGGAGGTAGGAGGAGATGAAAAAGAAAGGGGGGGAAGGATAAAAGGGATTGTGGTTAAAATTTATCTAAAAACTGAAAAAAAAAACGAGTATACAAGGACCTGCAAAGGCTCCTCTTCGGTGGGGAAAGAAAGAGGGGAGGGGGGCCGCGAAAAACCGGGAGGATTGACCTGGAAAGGTAAGTAGGAAAACAAAAAAACCGTTAGCAAAACAAAACAAGAAATCGCAGTGCAATGAAAAGCAGCCGAGGCCTGCCGATTTCAGGGGCGAGGAAGAAAACAATGAAGAGCAAGAGGAAAATGTCATTGGGGGAGGGGGGGGAAAAGGGGACCGGGTAAATAGATAAACAAAACGCAGGAAACAAGCAGGGAAAATACAGCATTCGCCAAAGAAAAAAAAAGGGACGAGAGACATCGAATGGAGAAAAAGCACTAGGACCTCGTGATCTGCATTGGGTAACGCTCTTCGCGCAACAGGACACGCGAGTCAAGAGCAACTGAAAAAAAGCCCTCGCAAAGCAGGGCTTCGGGAAAGTTGGACCGGTACCACTAAATCGAGGTGCCGGGACCCCACTTTTAGGGGAGCTTCCTACCCGAGGGAAAACATGAAAAACCGAGAATAGGAGATCTAGAAGGAAAAAACCTATCACCCACGTCGTGTAAGAAAAAGCTGCAGTTCTGGACTCTACAGAGGAAGGGGAGTGTACAAAAAAAGGGTGGTGGGCGGGGAAAAAAAGGGGAACTCACAAAAGTGGTTCATCTATTAAACAATAAAAAACCTCAATAAAATCAGGGAAAAAATGAGCACCATGTGCAAAAGAAAATCAGTGAAGGAAAGAAGCAACCAAGGAAGAGACCAAGGGGGACAAAACGGGCCATGTTGGTTGGCCAAAAAAAAGGGGGGTTGCTGCTGCACCCCCTCCAACAAACGGGCCCCAACCAAAGGAAAAAAAAGGGAGGTGGGGAGAAGGGAACAAAGGGAAAAAAAAGACAAGGCCCCGAACCCCCCAAGAGTACCAGCCCAGGAAAGCTTATCTGCCTCCATGGAAAAGAAAAAAGAGGGGAGCGGCAAGAAACTAAGGAAAATTTGAGTTTTTTGTGACAAAAGGACCCACGGTGGGTGCGTGGAAGGAGCGGGGGCAAATGGGGGGGAAAAAACAAAGAGAGTGGGGGGTGGGATGGAACAGTAGTTAAGGCCACTTGGGAAGACACCCGTAACCACATCAATAATCTAAAATTTGGTGCTGTGACAAACCAAAAAAGGAGAAAAAAAAGAAACAGATCAGAGAGGAATCGAAACACGAACCACAAAAAAGAGGTGGGGGGGGGGCAAAAAAGAACCCGGAGAAGACAGAGGGAAAACATTTTAATGTAAAAAAGGGGAAACTTCCAGAAACCCTGTTCAAAGAACCTAAGAGCCCGAAGAAAGGGACCAAATGCACCAGGAAATGGGGGAGGTGAAGAACCAACCAAAAAGTGTAAAAAAAGCAGGTGCCCAAAAACGCATAAAAACAAAGGAAAAAAGGTTTGTTCACCTTCGGCCCACAAGACAACCCCGACGGCCGGGGTTGAAAAAGAGGGAGAAAAAGGGCGTTAAATGCGCTGAGACACGAAGGAGGGAATCAAAACACCGAAGCCGACAAAAAGGTCAAGAAACCTCAGAGGCTTTATGAAAGTGGAAAGAAAACCGAACGCCATTGAAAAAGGGGACCGGTGGGCCCGATAAAAACTGAAAGACCGAGGGTTCAAATGACGCTTGTCCCTGGTTCGAATAAACCAGCAGCAATGCAGAGAAAGAATGTGGGAGGGGTTCTAAAGCCGAGGGAATCGGGTCAGCGGAGCTAGGGGTAGTCGACCAACCAAAAGAGGGGGGAAAAACCAAGGTTGGAAAAAAGGGGGGGGGGGGGGCAGTGAGAAAAAAAAAAAACTTGAGTTCTAGGGGTCAACAAAGAACGTGGAAGAAAGGAGGGCGACAGAAGAGACATAGCAGAAAAGAATATGATCAACAAGGGGGGGGGGACATGACACAGAAAATCATGGGGGGGGGGGGCACAAAAAGCAAAAGAGGAAGGGCAGAACAAAACATCCGAGTCCAGAAAAAAACAACACATTAATAGGAAAAGAAAGGAGGATTGGGTCCTGCAAAGGTTCTTTTTTAACCAAGTCACGGGTGGAGGGGTGTCCAAGGGGAAAAGACACGGATTGGTCAGAGACAGGAAAATCAGGGGGGGGGAAAGGGGGAAGTAATAACCATTGAGACCAAGAACGGTTTCGGTGCCAGAGAAAGGACGGGACAAAACAAAAGCTTGGTGTGGGGGAGGAATGCCCAGCAAAAGGGGGGGATGACAGCCGTTTGGGGGGAGAGAATCTGGATAACAAAAAAGGGGCCCACACCTTGACCCACAACCCCAAGCAGCCCCCCTCCAAAGGGGGGAATAAGGCATGCGTCACCCACTCGAAAAAGGAACCTCCGGCAACTGCATCACATCCCAATATCTCTTCAGTTGCGACATGGGGGGGAAATGGGTGAAGGAAACGCGAGCGGGGCTCAAAGGCTGTATTGCATGGGGGCAAAAAAAAAAGCTTTCGCTGCCTTTCACTTTGGGAGTCATAGAAGCCAAAAAAAAAGGGGGCGATGCTTTGGGGGACGGGAGGGGGGGGGGAGACGGTGATCCTGGAAAAAACCTGCCAGGGAAAAAGGCCTACATCGAAGGGCGCAAGACTTCAATCCACAACCTTCCCAACAGGGGTAGGTGGGTGGAAAGGAAGACCATTAGCGGTTTTTTGGGGAAGGAGAGTGGATCACCCTGGTGGAGAGAGGGGGAGGAGGGGGTGGGGGGTCGGTTTAACATGCGCTTTGTTTGCAAAGTTCCCATGGGTTCTCTTGCATTGACTAAGTTAGAGAAGGGGAAAGGGTTCATAAAAAGAGTCACCAAAAAGGAACAGGGGTCACTAAAAAGACAATAAAAAAAAGTGTCAGAAACTATGATGAGTACCAAAAGGAGGGGAAAAAACCACTATGGGTCGGTTCAGCGGATCGTCGGGCCATTGTTGTCTTCCACCAAAAAAAAAGGGGGTGGGAGGGCAGGGGAGGGGGGGTCTCGAGACGAAACAGCAACAAAAAAGATCTGATTGGTTTCAAGACAAGGGGACGTAAAAATAGCTCAGGGGGGAACAGCACAGCTAAATTGGTGGTAAAAAAAAAAGACAAAAAGATTGAAGGGGTGCCAACCAGCGGGGAAAGAAGGGGCAGCCTAGGGCAGCTACAGGGGCAAGTGGCAGCCGAAAAAACCTAAATCAGAATGGGGGTAATCAAAGAAAGCAACGAAGGCTTGAAGTACAGGAGGGGGGGGGGGTAAAGGTGTGGGCGTACCCAGCAGCCACGGGAAAAGGGTCACATCCCGGGGTAAACGGTCCAATTTGGGGAACGTAAAAAAGGTGAGCGAAATTAATGGAAAGGGAAAACGGTGAAAAAAAGACACGGAAAGTGGATGGAAAGGGGGGGACTTAAAAAGGAAAAATGGAGGGAAGAAGGCATCTCTACCTGGCCCAAAGGCAGGCTTCGTGCCCGACAAGAAGACAAAGAGGGATGCTAAGAGTAACGCAAATGAAGAAAGACTCACGCACGGGGTGACGTAGCCCAGTCAATCTGCGATCCGCGGGCCGGTGTGTGAAAAGGGGGGAGTGAAAAAAAGAGGTCGGGCCGACTGAGAAAACGTGCTTACTGGGGCCTCCTCTCCAAACCACTTTAAAAAGGACAAGGACCCCTAGTGTAGGTAAAAGAAAGGGGGAGGGAAAACGCTCAGAACGTCTTCTCAGAACTAGGAACTGACCGAGCAGAAGAGACCAAACATTAATTCGTGGGGGGAACAAAGACTCCGTGTCGACGAGTCTAAAAGAGGAAAGAAATCGGTCAAAACATGACGGGGGTTCGGGGACATCAGGAATTGCAGGGGGGGGGATCGACCGCGCGTGGGAAACCCAAAAAAACGAATGAAAAGGAAGGGGATTAACCCCAGTGACGCAAAGAAGAACTCTGCGTTTCAAAAGAAAGTTTCATGCTGGGCAGGGATGCCGAAAGGATCAGGAAAGCCTCCAGGCGAAGTCAATTCCGAGAGGGGGGGGGAGTCCTCGTTTGACGGCGATACCCTATTCCCTTAGATCTCCCGGTCAAAGGCACGCGCCAGAAGAACGAATAGGAGCAGGTGGGGGGGGACCAGGGGGAGAACGAGGGGGAGCAAAAAAACAGATCTTGCAAAGACGAACAAAGGGGAGATAAAAAAACGATCTCACCTTTGGCAAAACACATCCCCAGAGGAAGGTGGGCTTCTCACCACGACAGGGGGGGGTTTTTGGGAAGCAAGAAGGGAGGCGTTCGCAGGCCGCACAGCATGGGGGGAAAGGAGGAAAAACTTGAACAAGAGAAAGGGAGGAAGGAAGGGCTCGTCCCGCTGTTATTAGAATTCCGACGCTGAAGGGGGGCCTGCAACGCACAATAAAAACAGGAGTGGAAACGCAGGGGAAGGGGGGGGAGACGCACTAAAAACGAACATCCCAAAAACCAAAAAGAAAAAAACTTCTTACCGCACATAAAAAAAAGTGGGAGGGTGGGGGGCCGCTTTCCGGGGAAGGGAAAAAAGAGCAAGGGGAAAAGCGAGCAAAAAAAAAAAAGGGGGAGGGAAGAAGTGTTCAAGCAAAAAACAAAAAAGTGTCCTAAATTAAACAAGGGGGGCAATTACCTTATTCACTGAAAAAAGGAATCCGCGAACCCGTGGGGAAAAAGGAAAACGGGGGACGGAAATTGAAGCGCAAAGAGACACCGAGGGGAAAAAATGACCCAAATCAGATCAGAGAAACACACAAACGGGAGTATGAATGAAAGAGATAGAAGGGGGTCAGTTCCAAAACCAGGGCACCCTTTAATGACGCAAGGAAGAGGAACAAATAGGCTCTGGGGGGGTGGGGCGTCAAAAAAAAAAAAATTGTAAAGGGGGAATCACGCGCAGACGGCTAAGTCAAAGCGCGGGGCTGGTCCTCTAAATGGGGCGAAAAAGCTGGTGGGGTGAGGAAAGGAGCCAGAACGATTTGCCAAAAAAAAACGACATGGGAGAAGTACAAGCCTCACCCTGGGAAAAAAAAAAGTCAAAAAGGGGGGACGGGAGACTTCCAAGAAGGGAACGGGAACTCTCACAGGGGGGGGGGGAGATGTGGTTGGTCAAAAAAACATCGTGGACAGTCATGAATCCCGTCGAACCTAGTGGGCTGAAAATCGAAAAAAAGCTACCTTGAAAAGGGGACGAAAAGAAAACAGAGGGAAGCTAAACAACTGAAGTCACTTCTTACGGAAGAAAGGACTTGCCAGGCAGGAGAAAACGACCAGCCATCGTGAGAAAAAAAAACTGTCCTAACTGGAGATAAAGCACTTGCAACAAAGGGGAAACTTCTTGGTCACGGGGCACAGGTAAAGTCTAAAACCTGGGGGGGGGGGGTGCACACCGATTTTAGTTTGAGGCAAACAAAATCGCCGAAAAGAAGGGGGTACTCGTCATTGTAATATAGGGGGGGGGGAACTACAAGTGACCCGTAGGGAGAGGGGGGGGGGAAGGTCCTTGGGGGGGGCTTATCTATAGTATTGCTCTCGGTGATCACACCGAGTATACCTGACGGAAAGAAGGGACAGCACCTAAGCTTGACCAGCAGGGACCTGGAGAGCCGCATGAAGGACACAAGAGGGGGCCAGTTGAGATTGCAAATAACAGAAACTCGAGTAAACGGAACGGGAAGGGAAATCAAGCGAAGGGGAAAAGGAAAGAAAAATTTGCGCAAGAAAAAAAGGCAGGCAACGCGATCGACGTGTAGGGGAAGAAGAAGAAACCACCAGTCACTAGGGAAGGGTCGGTCACTCCCCTCGCGCAAAAACGAAGAAAAAACTTGAAAGACATCAACATGCAATCCTCGACAACCATGCATGACCGGCACGGTAGAAAAAAAGAGGGTAGCTCAAGAGGGGGGGGGCCCGAAGAAAGTTTGCCAGGGGGGGTTTGTAAAACCTCGTTAAAGCAAGGACACCGGCGCGATAGAGAAGCCATGGTATGAAAAAAAAGGGCAGGGTACTGGGACCAAAAAACAGCGCTTGAAAAGAGAACCATGAACTCTATGAGACGAAGTGGATGTCTCCAAGGGTTGTTGTGGGGAGGGAACAGAAGGAAAGTGGGCAGCCAGGTAGCAACCAACAACCAGGAAAAAAAAAAAAAAAACTTCGCGTGCTCTATAAGAAAAAATTATCACTTCCATGAAAAATTCAGTTTACTAGCAAACCATCGATTCCCGAGCACAAAAGGAAGGGAACCCGCGGGAGGCACCCCACCTGTCCAAAACCTTCAACAGGGTCTTGGGACGACACATGCACAGCCAAGGGGGGAAAAAAAACAAGAAGACAAAGGAGGACCTGGGCGGCAAAGATCTGTAAAAAAAAGAAGCCCTGTAAGAACCAAGGACTGCTGAGTTGGTTGGGGCGGGGGGGAACACACAGGGGAAAACAACGGAAAACACCGCGAACGGGTTGCTGGGGGGAAGCGAATGTGTGAGGGCAAAAAAACAGCGAGGGGGGGTGGCCCTATAAGGGGGGGAAAAAAGAGGAGATCCTCCCGGAGGGGGGAGCGCCCGAAAAGAAAAGAAAATAAGACGCTTGTGGCAGGGTTGTGGAAAAAACGGGATGAAACCAGCAGATCGCGGCCGCTCCCAGGAAGCACCAAAATAGCATGGAGGGGGTGTTGGGGGTAAACGAAATGGGCAACAAATCCACGCTAAACCATTGGGATCTTTGACCCCTAAAAAAAAGAGGTCTGAAAAAACTGTGTTAAAGGACGAAGCCTATTCGCGGTTGAAAAGGGAGTTTGGCCGAAGGGAGAACGACGCCGAGGGGAAGGAAATTAAGTGGGAAAGGAAGAAAAAAACTCACATCTAAAAAACTCTCAACTGTGTTCCAGGAAAAAGCACAGGAAGTCGTTATGAAAGAAAGTGTACATAGCCAACTGTGAGTCAGCGCTGGTATTTTGAGAAAGATCAAACAGAAAGCGGCCACTACAGTTGGGAAAGATAAGAAAGCGAATGAAGGATGAGGGAAAAAAAAAAAAAAAAACGCGACACGTGAGTCCTGGGACATGCTCAAGAAAAAACCGAGTACGGTTGATAACACGCTGACGACAGGGTCCCCGGGAAAGACAAATCTAAATAAAGGCGACCTTTTTCAGGTTTCCTGGGGGAACATAGAGGGGGGCATCAGGCGGGATGGGGAGTGCGGGGAGTATACAGATACAGCAAAAGAGGGGAAAGGGGGGAGGGAGGTGCGAAAAACAAACAAAAAAAAAAAGAAACGCAAGCATGCATCCGTGAAAATCGGGAAAAGACCCTGAGGGAAGAAAAAGACAGGGGGGGGGATGACATCGCGAAAGCTCAGGAAACGGGAAAAACTGTGTAAAACACCCGACAAACGCTGGGGAAGGAAACC
>Ga0179591_1283466_pt1 | contig 16838 bp, 27 predicted proteins | sample CZOMad2_1_08_16f_FD_182891 | JGI IMG/M metagenome (GOLD analysis project Ga0179591, IMG submission 182891) | Vadose zone soil fungal communities from Angelo Coast Range Reserve, California, USA - CZOMad2_1_08_16fungal (PacBio error correction) | ecosystem: Environmental > Terrestrial > Soil >...
CCGACGGCCTAAAAAAAGGGGGGACCACCGTCTGGGGAAATTCGTATGCATCGATAAGGTAAATAAAGGGACTCAAGACGTAACGAAACCCACGCGGCAGTGCTTCTTAGCCAATCAAAATCATTAAAACCATCTTTGCTTTTCAAGGATTGAAGGAGGGTAGAGTCACGGATAAACATCTTCAATCCAGTAGCTTTTGATCTCCCGAGGAATAGAGGAGCGGGTTTCGTTTTAAAAAAACGAGGGGGGTACCCAGAAACAAGAGAGTTGCGGACCAAGGAGGTTCCATGTTTCCTGAAGAAGAGGTAGATCGAGTATAATTCGAAAAAACTATAAACTAGAAAAAAATAAAAAAGAATGATAAAGTTATCAAATGGAAGAAAACCTTTCTTGGGAAAAAGGGATTATCAAAGGGGTTAGCATCAGCATTCGAGAAAGGGTACGAAAGGGAAGCTGAGGAAGGATAATGAGGAACCACTCCGTTTCATCTTCGTGGCAGGGGGAAAGGGGCATACCGATGGTGCTGAAGGGGGATTATAGAAAAAGCCATAAAGTTAAGTATCTTGAAAAATCCACTGCAATATTGAAAAGCGCCAAAATCGGTCCCGGAAAGGAAAAATGGGTGGTAGCGAATCCACGCAACGTCCAGTCAAAGTGAGGGGAAGTTAGTAAGCGAAACTTGCCGTTCCAGTTAGGGGAAGGGTACCCCAAAAAGGAATTTCCGTCTTCACTGACTGGACCAACGAACACAGGCATGCGAATAGGAAGCGAGTTTTCCTGATGCTGGGAAAAAAAAAATCCCCTTTTGGTGTGGGGGGGAGGATCTCAATGGAGGGGGGCAATGGGAGGGGAAAATCCGGGAAAAAGTCCGCGAAACTTATAGAGGAAATTCCCATTAAAATAAAAATTGAAAAGACCTAGCATCTCGCAAAGTTCAAAAAGAGGCAAAAACGTATCCTCGGGTCTACGAGTCATTTACAAAACTCGGAAGAAGGGGGGGGGAAACAGAATGATGCCTATCCGTTCAAGTGTGAGTCTCCCATTTGGAGGGTTCAAAAAATAAAAAAAGCGAGGGGGGGGGCATTAATTGTGGAGGGTAATGCGCAAGAAACAAAGCCAGGGGAAAACGATCGCTCCTCTACTGGAGGAACCGGATCCTCGAAAGGCCCTTAACACGAACAGAAAATGTTCAAGGGGGAAGCCAAAGGCTTCTCATTGAGCTTGAGGGGAGGGTAGCGCTGATTTGTTCCTACTGGGGCACCTGCTATCTATCCGACCAGTAAGTAGATGATCTCAATTCAGGAATCGCGGAAAGAAGCTAAGAGCGACACTTAAAGCGGAAGGGGGCAAATCTGAAGTGTCGGTTTTTGAAACGCCAGGGGGGTGCAGCCATAATTTCAAGGCGGTAATCCGTTGCGCTCGACCCTCGCCTTTTGGATCCAAAAAAGCAGGCAAGTAAAGAAAGATTCAAAAACCCGCAAACAATGGAATTGGAAAGACCACCCAAAGAAACCTGCCGGTGCTCGCCATCGCGAGTATCGAAACCGAGTTGAAAAGGGGTTTAGAAAGAATCGGGGAAATGGACCGGAACTCCCGCCGAAAAAAGACAAACTAATCATCAGAAGTATTGAGCCGAGACGAAGAACATTGGGTTGACTGCAAGCCCTCAGAAACAGAAAACACTCCCCAAAAAAAAGTGTTCGAGTAAAAACGGGGAGTGGGTTTAGACGAAAACGCGGGGCAAAAACTCAAACGAGTGTTCAGGACGCCCGGAAAAAAAAATGACAGTAGGAAGTGGTGAGATCATTAACATTACTACTGGGCGTAGTAAAGAAGGACCACTCAATTCCTACGACCAGCAAAGCCATCAAATGGAAAAAGAAGAAGGATCTGCGCACGAGCCAGATGCAACACGCCGACAAGAAGGGACCTTTCACTCGTAACGTTCAACCACACCACGAAATAAAGGAAACCTCCATTTATGCGCAAGACGGGAGATACTGTGGAAGACGCTCTCTACGAATAAGTAACGCGGGCTACCTCCGCACCTGAACACGATACGCCAATTGGAAGCCATATTAAGACTAAATAAGGGGGGCCGAAATTGCAATTGGGCGCTGGACCAAAAGGTCGCCGAAAAAGGCGGGTCCGCCCGTAAGAGAGGGGCAGTATAAACCAATATATCAGGAAATGGAAAAAGGGATTACACGCGACAGGGGGACATGCGCAACGACTTTAAGGGTCGTCAGGGTAAAACCTCATCGAAAGGGTATGGGCGATAAGGGGGAAGACTTCATCCCTCCGGCGGCCTTACAAGGCGAGGACACACTGGCAAAGCTTAAAATTTAACTGGACTGCGTTGTGGGACGAGCTGTTAAATAGGGACAGTTTGGTTTTTTCGGATCGTCGGTCAAAGGCAAAAAACAGGGCTCCGGCAACCAGCCTCGAACAATTTCCACCGAAGATCATCGACAGGGGGGAGCAAAGGTTTATCGCGTACAGGGGAAGCGAAAAACATTGTGCGTCTCTTGAAGGATGGACAGACTTTTGGATAAAGAGTTAGGGCACACGGAAAGATGTAAACTTATCCTGATTCGATAACACAACGTTGGAAGGCACCCTAATCAGATTGGAAAGCCAATCTAACCTCTAGGATTGGGATGTACTTGGAAATTAAAAGAAATCCCTCCACCATGACTTTTTTGTGGGTGTGGGAGGGGCATTAAAAAAAGGAAAAAAGAAATCACAAGTTGTGAGGTCTAAAAAGGCTGTAAAAAAGGGAAAAAATTTAAACCATCGAGAGTTCCGCCACATCGGCCAATTTAAGCGGAATGGCTGGAAAAATGAGAGCACATTTGCATCGCGTGGAGGTCAAAGCCAAATGTTTAGAATATGGAGCCAGGAAGGGTTCGAAATGTTAGGGGGTTAATACGGGAAGCAATGTAAGGAAAAAGGGATAGTGACTACGAGGAGAAAGACCATCGCTTGAAAAGGGCAGAAGACCTCTCAATGGATTGTTCGGTCAAATGCGGAGTCTTGGATTTAGACACTCGGGGGCTACGCTCATAGGTATAGATTCACATCTTGGAAAAATCAAAACAGAAAAATAGGAGCCGCCGCAGCACAGAAGACCAGTGTCACGTGTGAGTGGGGCCAAAGAAGAGGAAGAAAACCGGACACTTTCCAACTTAAGGGAAACATGCCATGGGAAAAACAGAATTGTTTTTCTTGGGTATGGAATCAAAGAACCAGGGAATTCGGCCTAGGCATAATCATTCAAAATGCTGGTGGCTATTAGGGGGGGGCACGAAAGTCGATAGAAGAAAACGGACAGAAGATAGAAAGAAGTCAAAACAACAAACAACTTATTATTGAAAGGAGAGATTAATGGAAAGGGGGGAGGGGGGGAGTTGGGGCTGGAGGGGGGGAATTTGTTCCTCATCACACCCCAGGGTGAATGATGGAGAGCAGGAAAAAAGTTAGGGGTCTCAATCAACCATAACAAATGCTGCCTGGTGAAGGAAAAGGGGGAACCCGTGATTTTGGTGGGCGGCACTCAGCATTTTCAACATCAAAAAGAACGGTTTGAACTGGAAAAATGCGGAGGGAGTTACCGGTGAGGGGTTTGTTTGGATGGGCGAAAATAATCGGGGTTAAAAGAGGGGGGGGGGGGAAAGGAAAACTCAGGCATTCGGCCATGGTCAAAGGGTATCTTGAAAGAATGTCAAAGGGGTGCACAAAAAAAATGGGACAGGAAGTCAGAATCAGGTGACTCGCGGGGGCTTTCGTCTCATTGCAAGGAAAAAAAAAAGAAGGCGGCTGTTACAACTTGTTGAGAAGGTAGACGTTCCAGAAAATCCTAGACAACCAAAACAGTAGAAGTTGCGCACCTACACAAATATTGTCCATTTGAGTCGCCGGGAACATATGTGGCGGGGTTAAAACACAAATTGGCTGATGGCAGAACTGATCGATGGAATTGGGGAGTGCGGTGGACAAAAGTTGCTCCTGGCAATCAAATAACGAAGGGGTGGGTTTTGCGGATTGGGGGGGCTCAGGAAACGACCTACTCTAGGACCCACAAGAAAGGGTTATTTGAACCGGTTTGCTGTACAAATCAAAAAGGAGGGGTTTCGAAGCTCGAAGAGTGCAGTAAGTTCTGGATGAATAGGGGAAAGAGGGGGGAAAAAAAGTTTGTTTAGTTCGTCATGGGTATAAAAAAACGTAATTTCCTCCAATGGTTTGGCGACAAATGGAGAAGAATGGATTAAAAGGGTTTCAAACGGGTTGGAGGGTGTTGGTGAGAATTCGCGACGAAAACGGGAAGAGTGATAACCTCTAACAATCTCAGGGCGTGTGAGCAAGCTGATTCACAGGAGGGGGGTCGGGGGGGATTGGGGGGGAACTGAGATCGGTGCTGCTCGCAGTAAACTGTGCGGAAAAAGGGGGGGGGTGATTTACGAGGATTGAAGAGGATCTAAGGTAAAAACTTGAGGGAGGTGTGAAGCAGGCAGAAGTTTGGCAATATTGTTGTGGATGAAATAAGGAAAGGGGCAGAAGTCGTTCCGTGGCGGAGGAAGGTTGCACTCCGAGTATACAAGCCTGCGGGAGGTCCTAAGAGGCGGATGGCAAGGGACGGACATGGGAAAGAAGTGGGCTTTTCTTCTGCGAAATCAGGGACGGATTAGGGGATGCCTATCCGCGTTTGAAAAGCGCGATCGAAAGAGCATCTCGCAGAACTGTACGTGCCGTCGTGTGTTGGGGAGGGGGGCCGTAAATTCCGGGACGTTGTCCGAGGATCGTCCCGCGAGCCCGCTGGCAAGGCTCCCAATTGGGGACATTTGGGGGGGGGAAAGGAGTAAGGCCTTTGGGGGGCACTTGTATCTAATTACGCCATCAAATGGGGGTTACAAGTGATCTGAACGCTAAGTTGAATGATGTATGTGGCGCTTGTTGAGGTGGGGGGTAGGGTTCGGAAATCACCGTGAAGAAAAAATCCAAACCACAAATTTAACTCTGGGGGCACAGTTTTGGGAGGTTGGCTCATGGGGCTGGGAAAGATGGATACAAGCACTTGGGGGGGGGGATGACTTCTCAGCGCGAAGACGACTTCTGCAGGGACGGGTGTGGGGGGAAGGAACTCTGTGCAGGGACCGTTTCCGGTCATTCACGATCTGAACTTTCTTTGGAAAAAATGCTGGCCATAAAACGAAATGGAGAAAAGGGGGGGAGGGGGTGAGTAGGTGGCTGGGGATTCATTTCGCGGGCGGGCGGGGAGCGTATTGTTTAAATGACTCCGTCACTCGCGGGCATTAACGGGTAGAGCTCAAAGGGGTGGCGGACTTCTGGCGGCCGATGGGTAAAACCCAAAAGTAAAGATATGTTTTTTGTCGGGGTCTTTGAAGGTGGCTGTCTAGCTTTGGGGTTACTAATTAAAAGGGCACTACTTCCTGGTTGATGCGGACAGGAAGTAAGGAAAATCATCGAGGAGTCAAAAGCACTGGACTATGCTTGAAGACGCATCGTTTTTGGGGGTCGTTTACAGGGTCGTCGGCTCCTAAGATGAGAAGAATTGGAGGAGGAGGAAAAGGCGTTGTTTTAACTGCAGGCATACCTACCACCCAACCTGTTTGGGAAAAAGGAAAAGGAATGGTGGGGGGGGGGTAAAAAGTTGAACTAGGGCGAAGGGCAAACATGAACTTAGATGAAAACAAAAGACAGAAACCGATAAAAGGGGTGAATGAGGTATCCCGAGGGATTGAAGCGAGGGGGTGAAAATGGAGAGATGGAAATTGTGAAGGGTCACGGCAATTTTAGTAAAAGCAGTAAATATTGAAAAACAAGGGGGGAAGGGGAGAATGTTTGAACTCGGCCAGAAAAGGGCAATAGGCAGGAGAAAATTCCGCTCGCTACAAAAGCACGGGGATCTTATGGTAATAAAACTAGGGTTCAAGGGGGGAAAATGCGGGCTCGTATTCCCCGGGGAAAGGAAGCTCGAAGAGCCAGAAACCCGTTTGGGGGACCGGTTACCGGCAACAACACACCGGGACATTAAGGTGGCAGGGAATTGGAGGACAGGGGGGTCAAAAGGGGAAAATGGAGTGCAGTTGGTGAGAAAAATTACTGGATGGGCCTGGGAGGGGGCTCTTTTTCAATTCTAATCTCCTACGGCCACTTAAGAATCATCGGGAAGGCCTCGGGCAATGAAATTTTGCCTGGAAAAGGGAAAGAAAGTCTATTACGGTTGGAAGCTGGTAGACAGGGAACGTGGCCCGATCAGGTGAATGCTTTCCACTCCGAGCTGGAGTGACATCCGGGATCAGAAATGGCGCTTAGCATGGTGCTGGATGTGTACAATTGTAAAGGGGCGGGAGCGAACGCCGTTTGGAATTTCAAGGGGATCTAACTGCCAGCTGGAATGTAAGGGGTTTCAAAGAAGAATTCTTCGGTTTGGAGGGGTGGACAATAAAACATCGAGTAAAAACGCAACACAAAAGCAAAGAGGGAAGGATACAAACTATTTTGGCGGGATTTTGTGCAAGGGGATGAAGGTACGCTTAAATATCGCCGCCAATCCAAGGCACCTCCATTTTTTGTTTTTTGGGCTGATGATGGGGGGCCTAAGAAAGAACGGAACAAAGTTCAGATGTCAATGAAAGGGATCTTAGGATACGGTGGCAAACAAGAAAAGGGGGCACAATCTATTAAAAGGCGAGGTGCATAGATATAAAAAACACACTGGGAGGGAGGAAAAGGGAAAAAGCGCCATCCCTGCGAAAAAAAAAAAATGGGTCAAAAGGGGGAGTTTCGTAAAAAGAGTGGAAGAAAATACTTCCTTACTCCAAAGGGGAACTCAATCTGACCAGGCGAGCAGTGGGGGATGGAAGAGCAATCATGGTCAAAAAGGAGCTGGAGGATTGCGGCGTGGGGAGGGAAGCGGTAAAGTTGTTCATCAAGCTGGAAAAGAAAGGCAGGTATCTCCCATAGAAAAGGATCGTGTTTCGTTCGACCAGAAGGGAGTAACGCCAAAAAAGGAGTGAATGAAGATTATTCCGGGGGGGAATAAAAAGGGAAGGGAGATACGACAGTGTAATAACTTAAGGGCGTCGAGAAAAAAAGGCCCGGAACAAGTTAAAAGAAGGGGTCAGTGTTAAATATTAAGATGTTCATAAGGCATCTGATGTGCAAAGTATAAGAACTTATAAGGGATCTCTTCCAAAGAGAATGAGGGAAGAGGGCCAAACTCGAGTGGGGGTCAGTTACGGGGGCAGATTAGGGTGCTAAATGTGGATGAGCAAAGGGGTGTCCGTAGGAAGAGAAAGGCACTCTTTACCAAAGCGAAAAAGCTGGAAATACAAGAAGTGTGTCCGAAAAACACTTAACATTGTGAATTCTGGGAAGGTATTATCCGTGACGACCTTTCCGGGGAGTTCGGGTGGTTTTTTTGACGGGGGGGAAAAGAAGGAGAGCTGGACGTCAAAGCACGGGATACGAACAGGCATTCGATATAAAAAGGGCTGGGATCTTTCATGAAACTTGTTGTAGGCGAATCACCAGGGAACGGAAAGGGGGGGTAAAACTTGGGGAGGAGCAGGTCAAACAAGTGAGCAGGAAAATTTTAAATATCCCTTCTGGTAGTATTTAAAAAAATTGAAACTGACACAATCACTCCCATGTTCAGCAAACCCAGCTGGTAAAAAGGGAATCCTACTCAAACAAAGAGGGAATCGATTTCTAAAGGCCGGAAAGGAATGCATCTTGGAATTGGGGTTGTCCCTGGACGCACTCGGCAATCTTTTTGTTGGAACTGAAAAAACGTTTTAACACAGGTGGGAATGTAGGAATAAACACAAAGAGGAAGCAATGGTCGGGCTGAAAAACTCTCGACTGGATATGCAGGAAAACAGTCCAGGAAAAAGAACACAGAAGTATGGAGGACGAAAGGAGGAACAAGCGTCCCTTTGCTTTGAGGGGTACAAGAAAAAAAAAAAAGCCTATTAAAAAAAGAAGGATCAACTTATATATCCGACACGAATTAGAAAAACTGCGCAACTAATCTAGGAGAAAAAACACTTCAAATACCCAGGGGGAAAAACGGTCTTGGTTGGAGGGGGGTGGTGTTCCAAAAGCCGGCCAGAATTCACTTTAACCGACCAGCTCGGGAAAGGTGTAATGCCGGAAAATGCAAAGGTTTGCGGGGAATAGAGGGAACCGCCCGCGCAATAAGAATAAAGAAACCCCAAACCTATCCACTGAATCGCAGGATCGTCAGTCATCAAGGTTTGGGAAGAAAGGGGTTGAATAATGAGACGTTAATGGACGGAAACGGAAGAAAGAAGAATCAACACGGCATAAAAATGTCCGGGAGCGAGTAGACTGCGGCGGTGGACCAGAGGGAAATGTCCAGCCGTCAAAGAAAAGCAAAGCAAACCTCAAAGGGGGGGGGTTGACTTCGAATTAAAACAGAGGTTTGCGGAATCAAAGAGGGTCAAAACAAACCCCGAAGTAATTTTTCACGGAAGCCAAGACATAAGGGAAAAAAAAAACATCCGGTGTGAAGAAAAGAATTTCTTCCAAAAAGGGGGCGGAGTCAGCTAGAAAAGAGCAAAAACGGCTAATCGACCCCCCGTTTTGTGGCCCAATTTGGCAAGAAAGAAAGTAACGTCACAGAATCGGAAAACCGAACCCGCGCATTTCAAAATCGAAGTCAACCAACATCCATTGCAACGTCACGACATTCATTCCAAATCAGATGGAACTAAAATGGTTAAAAGCGTCTCTGCCAATAATCCAGGGAGGCTCTACTCTCAAAGGAAAAACGGGGAATACTCCTGTACGGATCCATGCATTAACGAAGACAGGCATCTTGATGAGTTGTGATTCTCAAGGAACACTTTCCGCACGGAATGTTCCGGACCCGGGTCTGGGCTTTCAGGGAGAACAAATAAAGGGAACAACTTCTGCCTGGAAACAAGGAAAAAGGGTTACAGGGGCCCCTACCTGTAAAGGACTTGGTCGTCTAAAATAACAAAAGGGGGACATTAAAAGTGGGAAAGGGGGGGCTCTCATCAGGGACTTCATACGCCGGGAGGGCCTTGAATCAGCGCAAAATTACCAAGCTCGGCAAGGGTTCCTCAACGGATGTCCGAGTAGGCTTTTTAAAGGGTTTCCTGAGAAGAAGGCAGAAAAGCCCAACAAATGTCCGGCAACACACGCCTGCAGGAAGTGTGCATAACTGTTCGGCGCGAGAAATAAAGCAAATTGTAGAGGGCGACGTTAGACTAAATAAGCAAACCTGGGAAAGATCTCTGTTCAGAGGTCAAGCTCAAAAAACCAGACTGCCATCCTGGAAAATAGGGTCGACGGACTGAGTGATTGGAACAGGGTCAAACCGGAACAGCGCCGACTCTCCAGAGGTAACGGCAGTATAAAAACTAAACAAACATTACGTAAGGTGGCGGGCGAAAGGCCATTGGGACTGTTGACAAACACTGCCCGGAAGGTCTTTCCTACAGGAGGGGGCCACCCCAACGGAATTAAATCTCAGTTTTTGGCGCCCATCATACGAAGAGGGAGCCAACTGGACTAAGAGAGGGTCATCCTGCACAGGGTACAGGTGCGGGGTGAGGAGGGGTTATCTATTGAAAGGGAGTAGGTGGGGAAGGGAAAGGACGGTTTACGTGGGGGGAAGAAGAGTAAACAGTTGAACGAGGGTTACGAATTGGAGAAAGGGCAAAATGGAATCGACCTGCAAACTGGTAGGTTCAATTCTATCTCTTAATTTGGGAGTCACAAAAATGGTGCCGAATCATGAGTGTTCGACGTCTGGAACAAAAGATTCTTTGAGCCAATTAAAACACACCTTTCAGGGCCGGGGCCGCATGCAGCGGGGCGCCAGGGAGAGAGAAAGGACGGGGTATGTCCAACTGCTGCGTGAGGTCCAACACATTTATGGGGAGACAGGGTCCAGCATGAATTTTTGGCAGGGGTTGAATGGAACTCAAGCCTCAAGACCGTCACCAGAAACAATCCTGTCAAAAAAGAGTAGGGGGGGGAATTTGCTTGCAGTCATTAAAAAAAAAACCAAAGAGCTCGCAGATAATCGCTCAAAACAACCGAAGAGGAATATCTAAACGGAGGTGCTGGTTGAACGAATGTGGACCAGCAGACGGAACCCAACAACTTTTACTTATCTGATGGGAGGGCTCGCGGGGAATTCACACGATTCAAAAAGGAACATGAGGTGAATTAAGTTGCCCGTATTGGAGGGCACTCAGGCAGGGGTTTGGAAAATCAATCACACGTGGGGTTAAAAGCGTGATAATCGTGAAGAGGTAAGGGGGGCAAAAGGTTTTGTTGTGATTTGCGACAAGTTAAATCTAAAAAAACGAGGGCGGCCCTGTGAAAAATAAATTAAACCGCGATGCCGGGAAGTTCACCGCCAGTGGGAGGATGAAGGAAAATCATTTGACAGTCGCGGGGGTTCACGCAAGTGCACTATCTCAGACGGAACAGTTACTCAAGGGCGCCGTCGAACGAAATTTCCATGCAAGAAGTCAGGTCAATCTCGAGAAATGTGGCGGCAATCAAAGAAGAAATGTGAAGAATGTTCCGGTAAAACTCTCGGCATTGGGCTAGTGCATTTGGACTGATGGCGAGAAAGTAAGGATCGAGGGTGAAAAAATGTTTGCAAAAGGTGGCCAGGTGGTACGGACACACAAATTTTGCAGCAGGGGACAAAGGAAAGTAGCCTTCCAAAAGTAAGGGGCAGTACTCTGACCTAATTAAAAAAGGGAAGGGCTTCTTGCCGACTGCTTCGTGATGGGGACCAGTGGGGGGGGTTACGAATCATGATCAGGGGGGAAAAAAAATAGAAGTGGAGCTCACAGGGGATTTGTTTTCAAAATAGGGGAAAGAGACGAAAGTGTGAGCTTTCCTGAATGTGTACAAAAAGGGGAACAGGGTGTCTACAGGCGAGTTGAAGGACCGGAGAAGGGATAAACAAATGTTTCGTATTCTTTTTTAGGATGGCAAAAAGTTTGTATTAACTCGGGGAAAAAATTTAAATATTGGGCTCTCGTACAAAGCGCAGGGGGGAGAGGGGGTCCTCCGTGGTTCATAGCCGCTGAGTTCAGGCTGGGATTACTTGTCAAGGCGGCTGCATGTTCTCGGAAAATTTGCTGATGAAAAGGGACCGGTTTATTTTCGCAAAGAAACTTGGGAAAGGGATTCTGGCTCACTGGGACCCTGGGAAAAAGGCTTTTTCAAGCAGAAGTGGGTTCCTTCGGGAGTATTGGGGAAGGCTAAGCCTACGTTTCTTAAAAAAGTTCAGGGCTGAGAGGGGGGGGACCCTCCTATAATCTAAGGCATTTATTCAGGGAAAAATCAGTACTTCTGAATTGCGGGACCGAAAGTAAAGGAGTATCCTCGGGAGTGAGGGGAGGAACCCCGAAAACAAGAGTAGTCTCGCCGAGCGAGGTTGCAAATTGCGCGTTGGAGTAGGCAGCTTCTCTGGGAACTGGCGGCGGGCCTTGGTAGTTTTTTTTGTGACGTGAGGTGAATCGCTTTCTTAGAGGGGGGGTGAAGGGGTGATCGTGCCGTCTAACACTGCGCTAGTGCCGAAGGGGGTGGGGGGAAACTTTGGTGCTGGATTCTTCAGTTGGCGATGTGATCGACATCCTCAATGGTGAAGAATGTCAACACTCAATGCAAGGAAGATGTCGCGGCTGCTGAAATTAGATTAGTGTTTTGTTTTCGGCCGTTTAAAAGGCAGAACGAGGGTAAACTCTAAGCACCTTGTTTTGGGGGAGTGTTGCAGGGGGATCGGGGTGGGCTGAGTCCTGGGAAGAAAAAATTGTGGGGGGTGGTGAAGGGATCTCCGGAAGGAAGAAAATGCTTATGGGGGGGGTCTTGTGGATTCTGGGACCTGAGGGTCCGGTCGCGATCTGCGTCTGATTCAATTGGGACTGTTGGCAAAAAATGGTCTGATAGGGAGATCCTTGGAGAGGGTTGCTTGTTTGGGCAGTAGGGGGGGAGGTAGGTACATTTGAAAGCGGCTCGGTGAAGCGTATTGGCACCAAACGACGGGCAGTATCGCTTTTAGACATCCAACTTAGTGGGAGAATTAGGGGGGGGGCAGGGGAGAGTGGGTTCCACCACCGTACACCTTTCAGAGATATGGGGGGTTTTTGGTTGAAGGCCGGTGTAAGGGGAGGTGTCTCTGGCTAGGTTTAAGACGATTACAGGGGGGCAAGGGTTGGGGGGGGCGCTACTGCCAAAGATAGGGTACAATTTCAGATAAAAAGGGGAGCTCACTGACGATTTTCTGATAGGCGTTTGTTTGGGAAGGGCGTGGGGTTCCAGCGCTCCGTGGGGCATCAATAACGAAGAAAGTAAGGGTTCTGCAGGGGGGGGATTGCAAGAAAATTACCTCCCAGGATGCGGCTTTAAGGGTTTTGTGAAAATTGGGAATAGGCTAAAGTGAACGGGAGGAATGACGTTCCTTCAGGAAATACGCAAGGACTAGAATTAGACTGAAGAAAGACGGTTGAACTGATTGGGGCTGAATGGGGCAGAGCTGAGGGGGGGTTCAAGGGTTACGGTTTTAATAGTACCGGCATGGATAGGACCGGGTAATGAGCAAGGACCGAAAAAAAAGGGAAGGCTATTCTAATATTGCCGAACATACAAAACCAGGATTCAAAGAGTAAGAAACAACTCTCGGGGCTCTAGTCGCATGACGGGGGGGGCTGAAGAAAACAAAACTTCGGGGCGAGACGCCAGAAAACGGGGGTTCTGTAACTCAAAAACCAAGAAGACGGGAAAGGGCGGCATTATTACTAGCAGGGAAACTTTGAAAATGGAGGGGTATTCGCCCAATGGGACTGTAGGGTTCGGATTTGTTCAATCGTGGGCCGGGGTAATCTTCCGAGGCAAAAGGGGCATTGTGGCGACATCTTACCGGATCAATCATGAGGGCCAATTGAAGAAAAGGGACAAACACCGTTGGTCTAGTGAAAAAAAGGAGAAAGGTGCCGATCAGATCAAGGTTAACTGCAATCAGATCTGAGGGGAAAAGCATCAAACGGGATAACCAAGGTAACAACGACCGAGGGAGATTCTTATTCACAATCATTGGAAATCGAGCAGAAAGGGGGAGGAAGCTTGGCGATCGAAGGCTCGGGTTTCAGGACATTGTAATTCAAGGGGCAAAAAAGCTGAAAGTTTTTTCTGGGAACATTCGGCTGGTTCGAAGCAACACGATCCATTCCAGTCGGCGAAAGGTATGGGGAGAGGGGATGCACAAATGACAACTCTGATCCAAAAAAGTCATAAGGAAAGGGCTTTTGCACAATTAAGATTGGAAAAGAAATACACTGGCCTCTCCTTAAGAGTGAGGGGGTCCTTGAATGAAAGGGGATTGCAATACTAACATAAACGCGTTAAAATTCGATTCAGTTCTGAGGCCGTGGGGGAAGGATGTAAAAAACAACACTTCTGAGGAGAAGGGAAAAAAGATGCACCGCCGCCAGTAAAGTTTAAAAGTTCCCCCGGATTTGAATGGGGAGGAATTGCCAAGAGAAAAATTATCGGGAAGGACCAGGGAACTCCAGAAAAGAATCTGACAGGCTCGGAATATTAAAACTGTAGAACAAAGTCGGGCGGAAAATATTTAGGTTGGAGTTAATCTGTACCTTTTTAATCCCCTAGCACACGCCGGGGGAAAGAGCCGAGGGAATTATGCTGGGAGCGGTTGCGTTCGACAAAACCGTAGGGGGGGGAAAACACACATGACAGTAAGCCTGGGAAACCAGCATGCAAAGGTCATGAAAAAATAACGTGATCGCCAGGAAGGAATGAGCTCACGGATCAGGCCAGGTGATCCAGAGAAATGGCGCCAGCAGTCGTTGTTGGGGATATCCGGATGTTCTCTCAATGAGTGTAATGACGAAGAGACTGAAAGAGCAACAAAAGAAAGGACCGGCGGACCACCCGTGGGGTCTTTGGGTCAGTATAGGAACAAAGGAGGCAATCGGGGAATATTATAAGGGGGCCTTAGAAGATTAGCCAAAGTCAGACCAATCTAACAAAAATGAGTCACCCTCACGTGGGGTCCTACTCCACTAAAGTACATTTTAAATGTACCTGAAGGGGTTGAATTATAACTTCGTATTTGGGGTGTTGCCGTTAAAACAGCTGACTTCGACGGAGGCACGCCGGAATGAGCAAAGAGAAAAACTAGAGTAAAATTCTGATAATCTTGAAGAGTAAGGTTGGGGGGTGTTTTAGAAATCGCATCGAATCGCCTGATTTCAGTGTGGTAAGTTCAGCTGGAAAAAAAAGAATCGAAAAGTGATCTAAATGGCCCATGAGTGAGGCTTGATGAAAAATTTTGAAACAACAATTCAAATCCTAAAAGGGTTCAGCCAACCAGCCGGGATTCAAAAAGAGAGTCTAACTCTGTCATTGAAACAGAGGCGTAAAATAGTGAGGACTCTTAATGAATGCCTTCGTTCAGTTGGGCACGGGAAAGGGGATCTGGGGGTTCAAAAACTCGGTCAGGGAATGGACGCAGGGGGGGGGCTCCTAACAGAGGGGGGGTATTAACAGCATCTAATTCGACATACCTCGCTGGGAGGGCCAACCAGGAGGCCAGCAAAAAGGGAAACACTCCCCACAAAAATCTCTGGACGGGGACAAAATAAGAAACACAGGGGCCAGTTAAGGGGGGAGGTTGAACTGGAAGGCAAAAGGATGTAAATAATAAAAAGGGAATAAGGAAGTTGCGAAACGGCCTCAATCTGGGAGTCTTAAACAAGCTAGTAAAGAAAACTTCAATACAGAAAGGGAGGCAAAAACAATTCATACATTCGGTGGTGGCAAAACACATCAATTCCCAAATCCTTAGCTTACCCAAATCAAAATGGTATTCCCGCCGCCTTAATTTGGAAAAAAAGGTACGGAGGTCAAGAAAACCGCGCGCAATGAATACTAGAGTAAAAAAAAAAGAACCAACAAGAGGACCTCGCCATCGCCATCTAAGCGGGAAACCTTATGTTAAAAACGAGGTACCGATCAGATGCGGTTAATACCTGGAAAAAAACGAAAATCAACCTCAAGGAAGGAATTTAGCGCAAATATACTGATTTCCCGCAAATGAAGTTTGGGGGGCATGAGCTCATATCCCAGAGGAAAAGCAACACTCCCAAAAGGCTTTCTATGGGAACCAGTTTGGGGGGCTGGACTCACGTGGGCATAAAACAATCAAGGGGGTTGGGAATTCCCCCCAACAGGTCCCAAGAAATGAGTCACTTTATTCCATTAACCTTCTGAGAGAGAGAAATCGAAAAAGATAATCCACAACCCCCTGGAACAAAATTTGGGGATTCATCTTAAGGGGAAGAAAGAAAGCTTCACAACGCAGACCGGGATTGAACGTCAAAAACAACTCAAATTCAAGGGCAAGCCTCCAGGTTCTCTCATCAGGGTAGATGAAAGCTACTTGAAACGGAGAAGTCTTCTCTAATAACCAGGGATGTCGCTCGGCAGAAATAAAAGCGGAAGAAAACGACATTTAATCGTTCCATGCAGGGAAGGGCGTCTTCGAAAAAAAAAAAAACAACCTAAAAGAATTTGGAGATTCGATCGGAGGCATCGTCCTCCATAAGAACGTGGAAAGGCTGGAAAAAAAGAGTCGTGAACAACTTCCTGCCGGAGCACGTCAAGAGAGAAGGGGGGGGTCAGTGCGCTCCAAAAGAAGTAAATATTTCGTCGATATAAAAGGTCATGGGGGGAAATTTTTCAGCGAGGCATCACCCTTAAAGAAGTGAACCTCATCCGACGCGCTCAAAGGCGAATGACAGAAGCTTGGAATGCCGATTTGTCTCGAGGATCTGTTCCAAAAAAATATTGGACCAGGTTGACCGTGGAGTAGAGCAACAAAATTTTCTCGCAACAGACGAGAAAACCGTGGGGGGGGGGGGCATGAAAGGATCAGGTCCGAAGTCTCCCATTGGGAGAGATTTAGGAGATAGTAAAGAAAGCTCACAAACCGTGGGGGGGCGCGAGGGGTAAGGTCTCCAGACTGTAGAGATTGAGCGTCCACTTCTGATGAAACGCCGGCCTGTGTGTTAAGGAACAAACGTGTCATCCCGGGGGTCAGCTCTACCAGACCGCGCGCGAGTCGGTATGGGGTCGCATTCACAGAGAGGCGTCTAGCAGGAAAACATTTTCTTGGGCCACTAGCCTCAAATTGGGTCTGCCGCAATGGCTAAGCCTCCACCAACTTGGAAGACGACCATTTGGGAAAGCCCATCACCAATTGAAAAATTGAACCGGGAAGGGGTAGAAAGTAATATGGAAAATTTTCATCTGATTGGGTCATACAAGTTGGGGAGGGAAAAACAGACTGATTGTTTGGGACAACGGGGGAGACGCGGCTTGTAAAGGGATATATGCGAAAGCAGAGTCGCGGAATAAAAAATCATTAAGACCTGACTCAAGGCGTTGCTTTGCAGAGCTGGCACGATCACCCGCAGGCCGAGAAGGGAAACAAGGGTTCTTTTCGCTCGGGTTAAGGGGTCACTGGACGGCGCCAACAAAAAAACAAAAGGAAAAGTAATTCCTCCGCATGCAAAGCCCCAGTGTATGTGGGGGGGGGAGTGTCACAAAGACTGGCTTGGGCCCCAGGACTGCAAGGGGGAAAGAAAATCCAGCATTAAGTTGGGGTTCGGGTTGAGTGAACCAAAAGCTGCGCAGAAACACAATCATCATCATAAGGGGGAAGTTTGGGTTGCAGTTGGGGCGTTCCAAGGGGGGGAGGTCAATCCATCTCTCCC
>Ga0179591_1312496_pt1 | contig 16838 bp, 14 predicted proteins | sample CZOMad2_1_08_16f_FD_182891 | JGI IMG/M metagenome (GOLD analysis project Ga0179591, IMG submission 182891) | Vadose zone soil fungal communities from Angelo Coast Range Reserve, California, USA - CZOMad2_1_08_16fungal (PacBio error correction) | ecosystem: Environmental > Terrestrial > Soil >...
ACGATCCCGCCTCGTTGGTGCTTAATGAGTCTTACACCAGGTAAGTTGATAAAGGAATAACGGTTCCTGGGTAAAAGGGCGGTATAAAACGATATTTTTTTTACGAGAGGGGGACACGTTATCACACTTCGGGACACTCTATAAGGGGGGATGCAGGAAGCCTATCTCCTAAGAGGAGCTGAGCCAACCACAGGTAACAGGGGAGTAATCTCCATTGGTACGGATCCAGGTCCGTTTTGTAGGGTGGCGGCACCATTGGGCCAAAGAGAAAGTAACTAGGGAAAGTAGTTCCGGTGAAGGGGTACGTTGCGCCATTCAACAGCTACCAACCGATCAGTCGCGTTCCCCAGGTCTTCATAAAAAATTCGCCAAAAGACGCAGGGAACGCGTTCATGCCACCGCCTGAGAAGGGAAGGTGTTAGAGTGGGTTAATCACCCTTTGGACTGTCAAAAAAGGGGGAGGCTTCAAGATTCACATTGGTCAGTCAGATCCGTATTTTTGAAGAGAAGGGTGAATTCTAACGGACGGGGAGATTGGGGGGAGCACAGAAGTGGGGCTCACGTTTTTCTTCACCGGGAGGCCGAGGCGGCCTCAGAAGAGGAAGACAAATCCACACGACTTCTGCAGAGGAAAAGATTCCGAGAAAGAGAAAGAAGAGAGTGAGCGGACAGAGATGGACCAAGACTGTACTCTGGAATATCGGCGAGTGATGAAAAAACAACTGTCAACCTTGAGGACTTCCAAGAGGTCGAGATACAAGGCGGGTAGACGAAAAGGCAGAAACCGACCGATCCGCGTAATTGAAAAGGGCGCCTGAAGTCGAAGAAGAGTAAAGTTGGGGGGAGTCCTTCTTAGGAGGGTTGCGCTGGAAAAAGGGGGGGGTTGACTCTCCAAGCAATAAGGGGGTCTAAACGGCGAGAAAAAGGGAGTAGGGGCGACTTGGTCGACGTTTATTTTTAAGGGGTGTGACTGGCGCGTTTCGAAAAAAAGGTGGGAAAAGATATCCTTTCTACTTACCTGAAAGGAAGATGCGGGACCTGCTGAGACTCAATGCCAGATGGATTTCTACCGCTGCGGCCGAGAACTTTACCGGAAATGCTGGGCAACGACGCTGTCAATGGAGAATGACGAAGGAAATCTTCTCTCAGGACTAGTGCTTGAGGATGAGGAAAGAAAATGGCCGAGAGGGGAGACAGCCGTAGGGACCGAAATCTGGAATCAGAAGCTGCTGGGGGAAAAACGGGCCGAACGCTTTCTGTTGGAGATCTTAACAAGGGGGGTAGACGGTTCTTAATCCACTCGATTCCGGCGGAGAAAGGTCTGAGCAGAGGAGGAAAAAAGGGTAGACTTCTTGGAAGGACGACGATCCTTACACCTCCGTTAGAATAGAAAGAATTCTCCTGTCAGAGAAAACGCGTTACCTTCAGAAAGCAAGAAAGAGATCTGACCGCTCACTCTCATGCGTCGCCGGAGTCGATTCTTAAAGATTTCGGAGAAAAAAATGAGTGCTTAGAGGTTGCAACATCGAAAGGGAAAAAACGTGTCAGCGGGGAAGGGGTGAAGAAAGTAAGATTGGGGAGCGCAGACCACAGGTGCGAGGAAGAAGAGAAATAGGGTTCCCACATCGAGGGCTGCTTGAGGATTAGATTTAGGGACTAATGTAAGGGCTCGGTGCTGTTCTTTGGAACACTAAGTGGTAAAAGAAGAACAGTTCCATCCAAAGTATTGAGAGGGAAGGAAACTGGACGAGGGGAAAAATATGAATAGAATCTGGACGGGATTCTATCACCGCGGAAATCGGTTTCTGAAAGGGAGAACTAAGGGAGCCCCCTTTAAGAGAAAAAAAAAAACCCCCATACACCACACCTACTTGGAAGAGACTAAGGGCACTCCATTTTCTCAGTCTCACAAGAGAAAGGGAATTTACCTGCTCTGGAACCAACGTAAATACCAACACATAAAGATGACAGTCTCCTCGAGGTTATCACTATTTTCAACATCAAGAGGGTAATTTATCTAGAGGCCTCGAGCGACTCTATTGGTAGGCTTGAGCGGTACCGTCTGTCTAGTCAAATCTGATAGGGGAGTTAAATGTCAAGGAGAAACGAAAAGTGCGAGCATCCCGATTAGATGAAGGACTTCATTACTCAACCCTGGTACGTCCTTACGAAAAGGGAAAAAGTATGGGGGGCAAGAATCAAAAAGTATTCAGGGAAAGAGGGAGCTGGAGGAGACTCAAGAGATGGCTATGTTGTTGAGATAGCACCTGAACCAAATTTCCTCGTGCACTGAAAAAAAGACAGTTACTTTTCTCCCCTACTGGAAGAGGAGTCCCAGCCTTGTCACGAGGGATCGTGACAGGGGGTAATTTTATCAGTGCTAGTTCCGAAGGGGAAAAGTAATCTGAAATCTCCTATTCGTGGTTCCTGTCTAATGAGAAAGTGGTGATGAGGCCGGGTTGATCCGCAAGGACTTCCACTCTTGCCAAAATAAGGATCTCCCGGTCTGCAATAACGCACGGATCCCGGGAAGACGGGTCAGGATACTGGAACGAATCAGGAACCTGACAAACCCGGGGTTGCAAAACTCTGGGAGGGTGGCCCCGGGACGCAACGCGCGCGAAAGTAGGAAGAGGTCTTCCCGGTTGGCTGAAGGATGTAGAGGTTGTGCGGAGATTGGACGCCTTCTCTTATAGGTTGCTGACCCAATGAAGGTATGGGAGGACTGGTCGGCATAGGTTTGGGGATCGAATCCAAATGAAGAAAAATGCTTCGCTTTGAAAACGTGGAGGACGTCCTTGTGACGAAGTCTTTAAAAGAGGCTTTCTAGAATAAGTGATGGAAGCCTATCTAGAAAGAGGGCTATAAGTTGGGCAGTTTGGCCTTGGGTTCTCTCTCTAAGTTGGGGTATAACTGACAACCGTTTCATATCTTAAAGAAGAGAAGGCTTTCAACAGAGGCTTGATCGGCGCATAAACTTTTCACTCTGCATGCCGGACTGGGCTGTTTAGAGGGAGAAAAAGCGGAAATGATTGAGAAGGAGGCTGGACGCGCCTTTGGTCATCGGAGCCGAGTACGGGAAGAGGGAGACCCAGAGGGAAAAAAATGTCTGTTTTCCAGACCTGCGGGCGAAGGGATTGGGACAACAGGGACGCAGGGAAAGGAGGAAGGAGGAGGATTTCAAAGGCTGGACTGGGACGACGAACACAAGCAGTTGGGAAAAAAAAGATATTGAAAATCGAAGATAGTGTAAGAAAAAATCTCCTTTGAATCGGAACTGGGGGGAAGGGAGCAGCAAGGGGCCAAAACTCCGAATAGACACTAGAAAAGGAAGAGGGAAATACCGGGCCATCGGGTCTTCCCTTCTACTATCTTGTTCAGACCGACTGAAGCACGTCTGAAGGGGCTCGAGAAAAAAGCTCCAATGAGGGGGAGCTCGACACAACTTAGGGGGAAGGAAAGGAGAAGTACTTGGAAAATCGATCGGGAGAGTTTCTTACTGAGTTTCGACCGGGGAAAAGGACTTCAGGGACGATCAGTAGGAAGTGAAATCAGTCCCTTGAGGGCCTAGAATGATAGGGAGATCTTCTTTTTTGGAACTACAATCAGGAAAGGATTCTGCTAGACGATCCAAAAGGAACGGACCTCGGCAGCTTCATCCATCCCCGGATCAATCGGTGGGACGGGTCAACTGTCGGGCGAAAGGGGAACTCCAAAAAAATGAAGACTAGACGGGGAAAAAAAAAAAAACCGCACGTTGAAAAACGATAGACGATCGGAGAAAGGGAAGCCTAAATGTGCCCAGAAAGGGGTGGAGACTGCGGGGGAAGTATTGACTCCGACTGATTGGGGAAAAGGACAGAGACCCTTAATCGAACTCAAAAGGGAACGTTAGAGTTGGATTCCACAGCTTTTCACCCCTAAGCATGAGCGTTGACCAGGTCGGGTTCTGCGTTCCGCCAAAAGGTTTTGTCGCACTATGGGGGGTGGATAAAAAGGAATGACGCATTGCGTAAAAAGAGCGAATACCCAAACGGACCGGGGTTAGCTCTAGAAAAGTCGGGGTGCGGAAGAAAGACCAACAAGAAGGGAACTGATCTTTTGAGACATCACAACGGAGGAGACACGCAATTCTCAGGCTAAGTGAAATTGCATAGCCGACCATCATTGTCGAAGATTTAGTGCAGTAGACCCACCTGAACAACACCTCGGGCTGAGAGGAGGGAAGTCTTGCCTGCGACAAAACGGCGAGAATGCAGGGGTAGAAACGAACGCCGAAAGGCAAACACAGGACGATTCGCAGGGAGGGGAGCAGGGGTTCTTAGTGGGGAAGCGGTGCCCGCGTATTTTGCACCCGGAAGGTTTTGTGAAAGGGAGTCATGATGGGAAGCAATGAGATCAGTCTCCTGAAAAAGGCAGATACTCTGCAGGGTAGCCTCTTGAGACAAGGGCACCTTCTCGGGGGGGAAAAAAATCAAGTCCGTTCCGCTAAAAAGAGACCCTCGTACGCAAAGGGGGGGCTAAAAAAGGTCCTTGTAAAGGGACCAGGTCTTGGGGAAAAAGAGAACTGTTCATCGGGGGTCATCCGCGACACCTGGACGAAACCTAAAACTTCTGCTAATATGTTAGTAGTGGAAAAAACCAGAGAACGCGGGCACGAGTCTACTTTCACAACGACGAAAGATCTGGGGAGGGTCTTAGGGACACGCCAGCCCACATAGGGAAGTAGGGAGCGCCAAACGCTCGTTAATTGGCCAGTCTAGAGGCCAAGTTGGCAGAAAGAACATCAGAGGGGGGATTGACTAGGCCGACCTTCTTAAAAGACCGGTGCCGAAGGCGAACTTTAAAGGGCAAGACAGACCGAATCAAGGGGGAGGTTGCCCGACAAACGAGAAGAACACACAAACGCTGCCCGTCTATACTGGGTTTTATCGGTGCCTTCCGGGAGAGTGATGAAATGGGCAGCTCTTCTATAACCGTAGGAAGGGAAAAATGCAACGCTGTCGGCAGGGGGAGGGACTGGGGGACGCAATACTCGAGACCGGCCCGGGTCGCTTTTTGCTCTAGAGCGAAATAGGATTCTCTTCAATCCGAGAAAACGAAGTTTAAAAGGCGAGAGCTCTACCTTGAGACCAAAAACTCTTGCCGGGATAAGAGGAGAGGAGTATCTATGATTAAAAGACCATCAACGGAAAAGGTAGCGAAAAACCTTAGAGGAACTTATCACTCAAGGTGTCACATCCCGAATCGAAAAGGGGTCCGACCTGCCTTCAACCGGGGGGGACCAAGCGATTCTCTCTTGACCTTCAAGGGGGGGTACTAAGGGGAATCTGGAGGGAAAACCTAAATGATTCAAAGCAGAACACGAACCTTTATTATCGGTTTTTCACTCTAAGCACAAAAGAACAGGCATCCCTTCTCTAAATCCTGGGGGAAGAGAGGAAATAATTCAGCTAGGGTGAGCACGCGATTCGAAAAACTTGAGTATGGGTCAGTCCATAATGGCCGGCTAGCCTCATTCAAGAAAGGGGGAGCTGTCCTTCTCTCTTGCTCAGAGGAGACCCGTCAGACGAGACAGAGCAATGAAGAATCAATAAAACCAAGGCGAGTGTGTATTCCTCAACAGAGCGACCGGCATATAGTCTCAACAGTCTATCAAAATCCGAGAAAGAGGAAAGAAGGCAAGGTCCGCAAAAGGGAGCACGGTGGATTTAGAAAGCAGAAGAATCAGGAGCGCTACGATGTCCGACCTGTTAATGATGCTGAGGCGGAGGATGGCTCCAAATCCCTTTCACGGAAGACGGAAAAAAGGGAAAAAAGAAGTGAGCGTGGAAGGGGCCAATCGAGACTTTTATAAAAGAGTGCAGGGCATGTCTACTTCTGCACGCGAGACGGTCAAAAGACAACTGAAGGTCACTTCACGAAAGAAGGAGACCACTTCGCGGCCTCGCGCCGAAAAAAACGTCATTGCGAAGGTTCAGGTGGAGTAGGGGGGGGCGACTTCAAACCAACAAGTTCCTTCCAGAGGCTGATCTATTTCACAAAGTGATCTAGGGAGGGACTATAGACTATGGACTCAGGGGATCCCTTCTCTTCGGGACTCTTAGAGGAGGGGACCTGTTGACCGAGGGATTCAGGAGAAGCGGAATAAGGTAAGATGCCGACCCGGTTGAATCGGGGGTGCACAAAAAAGAAACTATCATCCTTCCCTTTCCGTCGAGGGAGGGAGAAGGGGGGATCCAATGTCTGGCGCGGCGTGGAGGTCTTTAAGGAAAAAAGGTTCCGTAAGGCCATTCTTGGCTGCTGGTTGCTGAAGGGGGGATGCGGGACGCACGCGGATGAGGTTAATAACCGAGGAGCGGAGGTCCTCTTGCACGAACGAAGCCACAGAAGAGGTATATTCAAAAAGCGGAGAGGAAAAAAACTCTAACCGGTAGAAGAACTGGATTAGGACCTGGCATCTGATCATCATTCAACGGGGATCACGGGTTTCTCAAAATGGCCTTCCAGAGCTGGGACAATGAACATGCTGCCGCGTCGAGAGTTGAGGTTTCGGAATTTTGGGGGGTCAGTCATGGGAGAGAGTAAAGCGAGGGGGGGGAGCTTATTATGATCAACAGGGTCTGAACCAAAGGAAAAGTCTGGGAGGTCCTAACTGCTATTTTGAATGGGAACCAGGAAGAAAAAAAAAAAAGAAAAAAAGACCTCTTATAGCCAAAAAAATGAAAGCAGAAGTTCCAACTTTTGTTGGGGGGGGGGATTTAAACATATCCGTATTGACACGTAAAAGAGGATTCACCTCCTGATGAAAGTTGGGGGAAGGATCTGGGGTCAGAGAGGGAATGTAAAAAGAGTCTGTGTAGCAATCCTAAATCTGTTGAAGTATCACCCAGGACCACGGAGTGCAACTAGGTGTGTTAGGGAATAATCGGAAAGGGGGAAGAATAACCAGGAATAGGAAAAAGATCTCAAACAAAAGGAGGAGGAGAACTAAGGAGGAAGGAATAGGGAGCGTTGCTTTTGCCGAAGAAGGAAGAACCACCTAGGTGGATCATAAGACATGGAAACTGGCTTAGAGGGATATCGTAAGTGACGTTGCCATCGATAGGGGATAGGGGGGGTGCGACGCCCTGGGGGAAAAGAGGTCGGCGCAGGCGGGAAGAAGAGAAGCACAGGGTACGGATCTGGTACCGCAAACAACCGGGACACTGCTCAAGGGAAGAATCCGGGGTCGGTCTTGTAGAGCCATATAAAATCCCAGGTACCGAACTATCCGAAGGTTTAAAGGGGTTAGGGTCGTACTGTTTCCATTCAGCGACGAAAAAGAGAATCTAAGAAAACATGATCGTGGGGGGTGGGGGGGGGTGGAGCGGGAACCGGGGTGGAGGCTGTGTGGGGGGGGGGTGGCTGGGCGGAGGGGGGGGGGGAGGGAAGGGGGGGGGGGGGGTGCGTGGTGCCGTGGTGGGGTGCGGGCGGGCGGGGGGGTGTCGGGGTGTGGGGGGGGTGGGGGGGGAGGTTGGGGGGGGGGGGGTTGTGGTGACGGGGGGTTCATCTTGGAAGGGGTCAGGGGATGCCTTGGGGGGTAGCCAGTAAAAAACCACCTTCTGTGTTATCAGATGAACGAGATAGACAAGAATTTTATAGATGTTCTATATCTTTTCTATAAGGGGGGTCTACGAAAGGAAGGTTAGGATGGGACTGACAGCACTATACAATACTTGGGGGAGGACTCCTTCGGGTCTGGGACCTAAACAGAACACCGAAACGGTCGTCCTCTTCACCGTAAGTTTAAGACATCTGAGATCACAAGAATATCTTTTGGGAAGCGGTACAGAAGAGGAAACAAACGACAGAGTATCGAGGAAGGGTGGTCTCAGAGGAACAACAAACCTTTTCTTCATCTTCAGAAGATCCGCGGTCAGATAAAGAGGGTCCCACAACTTCACGTAACAATCCGCTGGGGGGGGCCAGACCGTTAGCACGAAACAAAATTCAAAGGTTTGGAAATCAGGCGGGAATTTCTACAGTGTTTTTGTTTGGAACATGATCGAAGGGAATGGGGGGGGGTGGCTATCGGAAACAAAGTCAACCGGAGAAGGAAATCTCGAACGGTGGGATAGGCAGTTGTCGGGGTGTTCAGCTGATCCGGGCGACAGGGTTAAAAGAAGAGTAGGGGGGGGGGATCCCCTCTTGATCGAGGGGAGAGAAAAAGGAAAATAGTACAAGGACCTGGAAGAAGGTGACCGGGGGGAGAAGCCTTGTGGCCCTGTGGTCCGCGATATGATCCCATCATGACTCGTCTCAAGGGATTCGAAAAATCAACTCTTCAAAAACCTCTGGCGGAGAAGGAAAAAGCGGGGCATACGAGGGAGTTGATCGGGCTCAGCGGTAGGGGTTGGTCGATCTTGCCACGGGACGCGCTCGGCGTCCTTAAGGAGAGGGGGATGCTTCGAGAAAATTCTATTGCTCCTAAGTCAGCCTGGCGGGGAAAGCTGGAAACTGAGCAGAAAGCGGAACCGGGAGGGAGGATCATCTCGGCAGAAGCTCATAAGATAGGGCTACCTTGCTACCCTCGAGAACTCTTGAAAGGATTAACCTGGGGCGGTAGGCCCCTTCTTTATCCTCGGGGCAACCGACGACGAGGGGATACATGGGAAGTTTCTCCATTCATCGAGTGGCACTGCGACTCACAGGTGCAGGCCGAGGCTTCATCCTGGGGGTTGTGGGGGGCCTTACTTCATCTGAAGTGTCGGCGAAAAAATAGCTGACTTGTTGGGAAAAAACAGTGATGTATCCTTTCCGGACCGTGGGGGGGTGGGAAAGTTTCAAAGGCGGGGGGTGGGCAAAGTCAGATCAACTCCCCGAATTCTATCACCATTCCACAAGAGCGTTTTGATAGAAGGCAGATCTCTCTCCGGCTCCAAAGGTCCGAGAGCGGGCGAAGTTCGTACGCCCTTAGCCAGTTGCGAAGGAAAGGTGGTTGCGCTCGTCAGGGTGAACACCGTATAAGAATAAAGAAAAAATACCATCTTTTCCAATGTCGCTCATCTTGGAAGCCGAGGAATTTCCTTCGACTCTTAAAAAAATGACTGGCTATAAAGGGAGTATCATGATGCAGTTTACAGTCGTCTTTCCTTAGGATTCGGGACAATATCGGATCGAAGAGGAAAGAGAAGGCCGTCCTTCGCATCCCCAGGGAGGAGATCCTTAAAACATGTAGAAGAGTACTCGAGAAAGAGGGCGGGAAAAGTCTAGCACCTTGACAAGGCAGAGCGGAGGCTCTCAGAAAAGCTGGGTCTGGCTTTTGGAAGTTCTAAAGGAGAGAGAGGACCACGAGTGGGAATGAGCCGTCTAAAACTAACTGCCGCGCGGGAGGTTCTCGAACCGGGACTTCGGGGAAGGAGTTAGTGAGGACCTATATAGTTGATTAGGAAATGGCGATGAGGAGGTTCCCATGTACGCACTCAGTAGAAGGTTTGTCGTCGTGTGGGGGGGAAGAAATTAGGTCTGCCCTACTGAAGAAAGAAGTTCACTTAGCTTAAAAGAGAGCTATAGGCGTCCCTAAAAACACTTAAAGCGGGACGAGAGCTGACCTCCTTTCACAAGAGGAACCGTGGCCATTTTCACAAGGCCAGGAAAAGAGGAAAGGCGAGGAATAGGCGTCATAAATGGCGCTTGGCTTGTGGATCAATCTTCTCCTTTTACCGGACTGGGGCTGTTGAGGAAACCAAGCTTTTTCGGGAGGAAACGTCACTAGGTTGCGTGGAAGGCAAGAAACTTAAGAATAAGTCTAATGAACCCACCTTCAATGAACTTCGACACGATCTGGCGGCGGGAAGACGCCGTTCTTATTCAGCTGCAGGGGGTAGGGAATTCAGGGCGTCTCTAACCGCTAACAACCGGTATTCTTGATTCTGGGTATGGGACAAAAAGACTTAAGAGAGATCAGAGGAAAAGCGACCCGGTCGGTGTAATAGGAGGGAAGGTCAATTCACTACCTTTGCACTGCGGGGGGAGTCGGTGCGGGGAGGAGAAGCCTGCCGCAGAGCGAGTTTCATTGAAATGAGGAGGACGTCCTTTCTTAATCGGCGCACTATTAAAAAGAAGGGGGCAGGGAGTTCACCAACAGTCGTTGGGAAAAGAAAGAGTGATGGGCCACCGCAAGCCCAGAAAGCCTGACTTCTCGGGAGATGAGGAGGACTTAGGGGGTTGTCCCTTCTTTCTTCTGATGGGTACCAGGCGAATGTACAAAGAATGGGGGGGATGAGGACAGCTCTTTGGAAGTCTGAAGTGGGCGCCTTCGGGCCTGTAAATCAAGAAAGGGGAGGCGGGGACTAACCCATACCCGGTACAGGGGCCAAGTACCTGAAAATGAGATCAGGGGGGGTCATACCGTACTTTAAAAAGCCTAGCAAGGAGAAGAAAAAAAGGAGGCCCGCTCCGATAAAGAGAAAGGAGGGTGATCAGAAAACAACAAAAAACGGAGAGGAGAAAAAAGAGAGAGAGACTAATGGAGCTTCGATTCGGGGCCGCAGCAGTCTGTTCCGCCGGGCAGGATCCAGTCTAGGACACACAGGGTCGGCGTCAAGCCCTGGGCCTTCCGGGTTCGTACTGGGGGGGGGGTGGTGTGGGACGAAGCCGCCCTTGGGACTAGGCGAGAAAAGAGCAGATGCGCACACTGCGAGGGAAAAAAAAAAAAAACCCAAAACTGATCAGCTTCATAACCCACGTCCCCCGTGGACGGGTCACTGCGGACGAGGACCAAGAGAAGAACGCCAGCGGGGACGCGAAGGAATACGGGCAGGGAACAGGCAACTTGTCGGGGGCCCACGAGCGCGAAGACCAGAAAACCTTATTTAACACAGGCAGTTTGGGAAAAGAAAGGTCTCCAGAAGACAAGGTAATAGAGTAGGGGACGGAGCGAAAACCCGTAATCCTTCTAACAAGAATATTCAACGTGTATCTGAAAAAAAAGAAAAAACGGAAGGCCGGACCTTCCCTTCATCTTGGAAAAAAAATGTAGTATGCGAATGGCCTAACGGGGTTCTTAGGGATAAGGTATATTGAAATGATCAGACAGAGGGAGACGACTAAAAAAAACGACTGCTTAATAAATGGGTTGGAGCGAACCTGGAGTCATGCAGAAAACCCATGAAGAAGAGCCACTTCTCTTCGCTGGCGTCGGCTAGAAAAAAAGGATCGAATGCCCAGGGAGGAGGAATTTACCGGGGTTCCAGGGGGGGGGGGAGAAAAAAAGCGACAGTGCGCAAGAAGCACCAGGGAAAGAACGGGCTCTTGAGTCTTCATCATAATGGGGGGAAACACATAACTCAGGGGCGGACCATTCTCCTATAATACACCGAAGAGGAGAAACATCGCGAACACCGCCTTTAGGGGTCCTTGAATTTTAATCTTGCCTCTAAGGGTGTGGGTCGAACTGGGGTGACATGCTCATTATTCTTCACTCATTTAGAGAAAAAAAAATCTCCGCCCCTGCAACAATCCGGGGAGCAGGTCTGGACAAGACAACCGGAATAGGCCTCTCCGATAAAGATCAATAACACCACAGATCGTCTACTTAACCAACCTCCCGAGGAGGAAGGGAGGGGTTACGGACAACAGAAAATTCGCATAACTCCTCTTTATCCCACCGAGGGAGAAATTAAGACGAGGGTCGATAACCTCTAAAAAAAAATTTCTAAGAGGGAGGGAGAAGGACCGCTTTTGGAAGGAGTCTCTAACCCCATCTAAGAGGAAGGGGTGGCATTCTACTCTCCTCTCCAAGACGGCCTTGGTTGATCGAGCTAGGGGAAGAACGACGTTTGGGAAGACTTATTCGGGGGTCGCCTTTTCGGAGACGTACCTACCGGTCGATTCTAAAAATCTGTGCCTTTTCGGACATTCGCATGGTCCGCTACTCAGCCTCAGCATGTTGTCGAGGGGCCACCTACGACAACGCAAGAGAAAGACTACTGACCCAGGGGTGGTCATCGGTGATCACCTCAATGAATGATGTCATCTACAAAGCGGCTGATCATAGGGGAGAAAAAAGGGAAGTTAAGACGATGAGCTACGGTAGTGAGTGTTAATCGAGAAAAAAAACTAAATGGCCGCCCGCCACACCGAATTGGGTGGGCGCGGCCAGGGTGCTCGGGGGGCAAAGCTCCACGTATGCAACGGGGGGGGAGTCGGAGATCTCGAAAGACAGAAAAAAAATACACCAGAGTTAAGGGGGGGGCGGGAGTCAATCTATCGCTTCCTTCTAGAGATCTGAAAGACAACTCTAAGGAAGGGCTTGAACTCCCGTATGTGAAGGTGAAGAGAGTTTGACCGCAGCGACCTTTACTGGAAAGGTTAGGTCCTCAAAGACCTACCAGGAAGCAGAGGCAGGGGTTTCCACATTCTGAAGACCGGGGAATTGGTCTGAGTCAGAGCGAAAAAAGCGCTTCTGCAAATACACCTTCGACCGCCTGAGGGAGAATAGTTGGGGAAAGAAGATTCTGCACTAATGTCTCTCAAGGAAAGAAAGGAGCGACGATAAAGCGTCGCGAGGGGGACAAGGAGGAGGGGGGTGAAGGTCTCTTCTTTGTTCAGGCCAAGCTCTTGCCTCCTTACAAGCCAAAAGACGCGATAGAAGGCTCTGTCGCTTCTCGGAGGGTGCAGTTCAAAAGAAGAACTTGAAGCTGAAGCAGAAGGGGGCTACCGGGATCAATTCGATTTGGGATGGCAGCACGAGCGAGGGGGCAGAGAGACCCAAAAGACCAATCTTTCGATCAAGGATCCATCCCAAATTAGTACCAGGTTCCACATGTCGTAAAGAACCGCGGGTCGTGGTTCTAGAAGAGAGCCTCCTCGCCCGGAGAAGATTCCGTGGAAGGGAGAAAATGAGGGAATAGAAGGGATCTCCCAGCATGTAGACTGGGGTAACTCTCGGAAAAGAGACTGTTAAGGCCGGGGGCAGATGTTAACGAGCAACTGAGGGGAACAGCGAGAGGTCAATTTCAAGGCTCTACTCTACTTGGCCCGACAGAAGGGAAAAGCATCTCAAAGTAACCAGAAACTCAAGACGTACCAATTCTCCAGACTTCAGGGAGCAGGGGCTTCGAATAGGGAAAATGTTACGTTAAAAAAGAAATGGGGCCAGAGGCAAGAAGGAGGGTCAAGAGGGGAGATGAGTTAGAAGGTAATGCCAGACCTTCTCGTCAATTACCGGCTTGGGAGTCGGTTGGGGGTGGGACTTCCTAACCATTGGGAGTAATGCCCAGGATACGGACAAGGGGAAAGTACCTGTTTCAATTAGGGGGTCATCTCCAGAGGGATAAGAGAGTCCCGGAGAGGACCTCTAGGGGAAATCCGAAAAAATAAAAAGGTTCGCGTCGTTCATCATGAACTTTTACGAGTAACTCCTGGAGGGGGAATGGGAGTTTGCCTATTGGGGGAAGAGAGGACCATCGGGGAAATGAAGTAAGTAGGAGTCGTCGGGGCGGACGAACTACCTTGCTTATAAGGGCAGCCCATATAAATGAAAGGGAATATCGTACTAAATCATCCTTCAGTGGTATAGGTGTCATGAAAAGCTGGAGTTCTCACCTGTTGAGCCAATCAGAAAGGTACCAACTCTCACCAGGCACCTTTGGAAAAGGATCGGCTGGGGCGTTTACTCTGACGGGTTTGGGGTCAGGGGTTCAGAAGCGTGGGTCGAGGGGGAAGATTGAATTTCAGCCTGGGGGGGGCCCCTTGCAACTAAGTTTCAGAGGAAGGAGGAGATTTCACTGTGACGCTAACCATATCTAAACACGAACCACCAAGGGATCCGAACTGGGAAACCCGGTTGGGGTTGGGGGGATACCCATATAGTTAATGCGGCCCTATCGGAGCTCAACACATCCTAGCGTGGTGACTGATTGAGAACTAAGCTCTATTTAAAAAATATTAAAGGGGTTAGCACGTGAGGTAATGAGAAGGTAACCGGAGTCGGATAAACTAACATAACTTATTTTTTTGAATAAAGGGAGGCAACGAACGCTCAGAGCGAAGATATCAAAAAAAGGGGAGGCAGTATAAAATATAGTATTCCGGGATAAAGGGAGGGGGGGTCTTTGACCGAAAAAAAGGGGTAGATCGGTAGTATCAGAAAAAAAAGACTTTATCTGTACCCTACTCTTTACTGGCCCTAGGAAGATCGCACTACTTCAAAAAAAAAATGGAGGGTGCTCATCTGACATGAAGATCAGTCCGGGGGAAGAGTGGATCTACACAGCCACCGGGTGATTTCTCTCACCTTTGGGGAATCAGGGTGGTGCTGTTATCGGCCAAAGGGACAGGCGAGGCGGTCTACCACAGGTCCCGATCGGTTCCCCACGGTGTGGAAAAGGAGCCATTAGCAAGAGCCTCATCTCCACGCCAGAGAAGAGTGCCCTGACCCTCAGTCCTGGAACCCACAAGAGAAAAGAAGGAGAAATAAAATTCTAGCTGTACAGGTCTACCTTGGTGGAGGTGCACGGTGATTGGGGGGAGGACAACCGAATTCCCCTGGGTTAAGAAAGAGGGAGATTGCAGAGAATCTATTTTAAGGGATAGCCGTTTCTTTTTGCGAGACAGGAGGATGACTCCTTCCTTTTCGTTATTGGGAGTTCTATGAACTGGGGACGGGATGGTTTCTTCAAGCTTCCAGAGGGGGAAGTGAACGCAGCCAAGCCCAAGGACGCTAAACGGGGGGGAATGGTCACTAATCCGCCTCCCATACTCGCCTCTCAAGATCTTGGCGGCGGGGACAAGAAACGATATGGACTAAGGGGGGGGGATTGGGGGGGAGCACCATAGGAAAGAAAGGGAGGGGTCTTAGAGAGGCCTAAGAGTGGAACTAAGAAACTTCTTAAGCCGAAGATTTGACTCTAAGGAGAAGGAATGACGTCAGATCATCTAACGTGTGAAATCCTGTATGTTTGCTCTTTACATTTTTGTGTGACGAACAGGGCTCAGGAAAATGACGTGGTGGGGAGGCGGAGAAACACTCCTTAGGGGGTCGGAAGGGGAACGTGGGGAAGTTTAGAGCGGAACATGGTGAAGACTGGGTCCCTTCTATCCTGAAGTCTACGGCCGTAGATGATCAAAGAGTGCTTCTATCCAATTCCCATAGGGAACGCGAGAGTAAACCCCCCACGGGACCGAGAATTGTAGACCGGAGGGGTGGGATCGACTCTTATGGCGAGTCAAAGAGGGACTGAAGTATCTCTTTAATGCTTAAGAGGGTCGAGCCTCGGCAAAAGCGGTGCTGAAAAGCATGGGAAGAGGTCTGGTGCTGGTCTCTTGATTGACGTTGCGCCAATGATAGGGGGGGGGGGGGGCTGAACATGTGGAAAAATGGCCATCAATTCAATACTGAGGCTCTTCAGTCTCTTCTCGAGGTCTACCGAGAGCCTGGAAGGGGGACAATCCAAGAAGGACGGGACTCTCCTTATCGGCTGCATCGGGAGACGGAAAAGACCTCTTACTGCCGGAGACTCTCTACCCGCAGACTGCTCCCAAAAAAAGAAAACTCCGAGATTGAGTAGGTTCCGTCTTCGACTTTCAGGTAAGGGGAGAGAAAAAGCTTGAGAAACCGGACGTGACAGCAGAAGTCACCTCGGGACGAAGCAGCTTTTAGAGAGAAGCAGACCCACAACCGGAAAATCCTTTGGTTGTTCAAAAGTCGGAGCGGTGAGGTACGTTCGAACAAGGACCAACGGTCTCTGCGTGGGGATTCTTGGAGAAATCAGTAGGATGGGGGACTCAAGGGGATTGGGGCCTCTTGGGAATGGGGAAAAGGGGGTTGCACGCTCGATTCATCCATAAGGGGGGGGGGGTCTGGGTACCTCTTTTGCCAGGTCGCCGGGCGAGCTGTCATAAGAAGAGGAGGGCCTTCCTCTTATCTATCAAGAAAGGGGGGATCCGCGATTGGGAGGGGCCTGCCTCTGTCGGCTCACGAACAACCAAGAAGTCAGAAAACCCGACCATCTTGCAGGGGTACTCCTCATGATCTCAAGGGAGAAGGAGAGCACAAGAGATGGGGGGGGGGGAAGGTACTTTCGCAAACGTAGAGAGAAAGGGCCTTATCGCCTGAAAACTGGTCCTTCAGTTACGAAAAAAGAGAAGGACTCGGGATCTCTATCTTGGAGTTATTAACATTCTAAAGAGAGGACTATGAGCAGTGACCCCTCATGTCTTCGAAGGGGTCTTAACTGCGCCGCACTCTCCGGTTCGCCTAGGTCGACGGGGACAAGGGGAGTCTTGGGGGGGGGGCTCTGGAAGACTATTTCTGGGCGGGTTAGAGGGGGGCATTCAAATTCCGTCTTCATGAGGAGCGCCAGAGAAGGAGGGGGTCTCACAGATCTTTTAGGGGAACGTCGGTGCGATGGTACGAGATGGGAGGCGTCCTGAACTACTAGAGGTAGAAAATTTAAGGGTTTGAAAAATGTGTCTTCAAGAACCCGAAGTAGACTAGGGCACAGTCGTGGTTAGGGAATTAGGCCTGCCCTTTCTGGGGATCTGCCGAAACGGAAGCTCTAAAGAGAGGGCTCTATAAAGAGATTGAGAGAAGTTCGGATTAAAAGCAATCAATAACATAACATTCGGTTTCACACCTACTCGTGTAGAAACCTTGATAAGCGGCCCGTGAAGGTCCTCGTCAGGGCATGAAAGAGGGAGTCAAGTGGAATGAGGGGCGGTGTTTCGTGTGAAAGGAGAAGGGGTAGTCTCGGTATCTTTTTCGAACCCAATTCATAATGCCTCTACTGTTGTTTAAAGAAGGGGGAGGGAGCGATCAAGAGGAAGGGCAGCTGGCACATTCAATGTATCCG
>Ga0179591_1441116_pt1 | contig 16838 bp, 27 predicted proteins | sample CZOMad2_1_08_16f_FD_182891 | JGI IMG/M metagenome (GOLD analysis project Ga0179591, IMG submission 182891) | Vadose zone soil fungal communities from Angelo Coast Range Reserve, California, USA - CZOMad2_1_08_16fungal (PacBio error correction) | ecosystem: Environmental > Terrestrial > Soil >...
AAAAAAAATGGTTCAACAAAAAAGCCCCCTCCCTTTTTTTTTTTGGAAAAGGTATTTTTTTTTTTTTTTTTAATGAAAAACAGAAAAAAATGTGTTCCGGCCCCCCCGGCCCAAAACAGAAACAAAAAATGTTGTTTGTGTTTAAAAAACCAAACCCATTTTTAAATTTTTCAATCAATTGAAAAATGCCCTTATAAAAAAGGGAAGAATGTTTGGTATGACCCCTTTAACAGTTAAAGGCGGGGGGTTTTAATTAAAATTTTCCAGGTTTTGGTGCTAAACCAACGCCTTTGCAAACAAAACATTTCCAAACCGCCCCCCCCCTTCGTTTTTTCCGCCCTAACGCCCCTTTCCCCCCGGCGCCCCCCCAATTTTTTCCATGAAAAAAATTACTTTTTTTTTGCCCCTGCACAACAGTTTTTTCCCCCCCCCCCCCCCCCCCCCCCCAAGCCAAACAAAAAAAACAGCTTTTGGTATTCCCCCCCCCGACGTTGTTTATGGAAGGAAAACGCCAAAATGGGGGGGGAAAAAGGGGACCAAATAACCGTAAACCAAGCGGGGCCCCCCCCCGTAAAAATGGACAAACAGCAAAAAACTGAAAAAAAAAAAAGAAAAAATTTTTTTTTTTTTATAAGGCCATTTCCCCCTACCCCAAGGGCCAATTTTTGATTTCCAGCCCGGGCCCCCGAACCCCCCGTAAAGGGGAAATTTTGGAAGGGAAAAAAACCTTTGAAAGCAAGGTTGTGTAATCACCCAAGTTTGACAAAAAATGGGAAATTGGCCTTGCCCCAATTCTTTTTTTTTATTTGCTTGGAATATCAGAAAATTAATTATCAGACCCCCGGCCCCCCCCCAAACGGAAAAAAACCAATCCCTTTTGTTTGGTTAACAAATTCCCGGAAAAAGGGGACAAAATTTTCCCGAAATTTTGGAAAAAAGGGGAAAAAAAGAAAATTTTTTTGTGTTTTCCCCCCCCATCGAAATGAAAATTCCCATAAAATTAAAAATTTTTTTTTTGTTTTTTCCAATGGGCCCGCCCCCTCAAAAAATTGGTTGTCCCCAAAGGAAAAAACCCGAAAGCCAACTTTTAGGCCCCGAAGAAAAAAAAAAAAACCAAATTTTGGGCCGGCAAAAACCAAGAAAACAACACTCCCCAAAAAATCCCCGGAAGGTAAAAAAAAGAAACGCCCACTTTCCGTGTTGAAATTTTTCTTAAAGAAAAACTCCATTTTTCCCCTTGTTTTTTTTTTGTTCCTTTTTTGTTTTTTCCTTTCTTTTTTTTTTTTTTTTTTCTTCCTGTTTTTTTTTTTTTTTTTTTTGTCCCCCTGCAATTTTACAGAGTGTTGTTTTTTGTTTGAAAATTTTTTTTTTTTGTTTTATAATTCCCTTTCCATTTTTTTTTATTTAACCCTAAAAAACCTCCGCGAAATTTTTGAAAACTCCCAAAGGGAAGAAGAACAAGGAGGGAATTTTTGGTGGGCCCCCAACACCATACCTCTTTTTTTAACTTTTTTTTTTTTAAAATAAACCATTTTTTTTCGTTTCAATTTAAGAGAGCGCCCCCCTAATGGGCCCACCAGAAGTAACCAAGCCTGTTTATCTAATAATGTAACTCAAAAAAAAAAAAAAAAAAAAAAAAAAAAAAAAAAAAAAACCCCTTCAAGGAAAAAAAAAAAAAAAAAGAGAAAAAAAAAAAAAAAAAAAAAAAAAAAAAAGGGTGATATTTTGTTTTGTTCAAAACCGTTTTGCCTTTTTTTGACCTCTAAAATAAGCTAACGACAAAACACTTTTTTTTTTTTTTGTTCGCCGGGCCAAAGAACATTTCCATTTTCAAACCCCCCCGGGGGGAAAAAAAAACCTTCTTTTTCATTTTTTTTATGTTTGTAAAAACGGCCAAAACCCGTTTTTTATCTAACCATGAAAAATCAAGAAAAATGTATTTTTTTTTTGTTTTTTTTTTTTTTTTGGGTGTTTAAAAAAGAAAACAAAAAATTTTTCCCAAAAATGTTTTTTTTTTTTTTTTGGGCACCCCCCCCCCCCCCTCCCCCCCCCCCCCTTTGCCTTTAGGCCAACAAAAAAAAAAAATTTCTTTTTTTTTTTATCCCCTCTCCTTAAATGGTTACCGTTTTTTTTTTTCCCCCCTTTTTATTATTTTCACTTCCCCATGCCCCCCCCCCCCCCCCAAGGGCCCCCCCCCCAGATAGTAAAACAGCAAAATTGAATCCTCCCCAAAAAAAAAACCCCAAGGTAACCCCAAATCTAACGTTTAAAAAACTTTTAAAAACTTGCTCCCCCCCCCTTAGAAAAAAAAATCCTGTTTGGGCCCCCCCAAAAAAATTTAACCCCTCCCCGGCAACTCCCCCTCCCCCCTTCCGGCCAAATGCCAATTGGGAAAGACTGGAAAATTCATCAAAAAAAGAAAAAGAAAAAAAAAAAACGTTTTTTTTTTTAATACCAAGTAAGCAAAAGCATTTTTTTGGCAACAAAAACCAAACAATTCCTTCCCCCCCCCCCCCCCCCTTTAACTTTGTGTGGAACTTTTACTTTTTTTTTTTACCTTTTTTTTAAAACTTTTGTCCCTTTATTCTTGTACTTTTCCTTTTCCACAAAAAACTGGCCATTCCCCCCACCAATTTTTTTTGCCCCTTTTTTTTATATTAGTTGTTTTTGTTTTCCCCTAGGCCCCCAACAAGCCGGTCATGCGGAAAAAGAAATTTTTTTTGTCTTTTTTTGTTACAAAATAACAAAACAATGGGGGTTGGTCGCCACCTGCAAAAAGTTTGAAAAAATTAGTTTTTTGTTTGGCCCAGAATTACAAAAGGCAAAAAGAAAAAGATTTAAGAACGTCCCCCAAAATTCCGAAAAAAAAATTGGGCCAAAGCCCCCCAAAGGAAAATCGAGTTTTATCACAACCAACTCGAAGAATAAAAAATACATAATGGGCCCCCAACTTTTTAAAAAAAGTGTTACCAAACTTTGTTTTGGCCTTTAAACCCCCCCCCCAAATTTTACACGCCCCCCTTGGGTTGCTCCCAACTTTTTTTGTTTAATTCGTGGAGGGTAAAATTGGTTTTGAAGAAGTTTGTAAAAAATAAGGTTGAATTTTGTGTGTTGGTGGGTTTTTCCCCCCAAAATGTTTTTTTTTTTTTTTGCAGAATAGGAAAAAAAACGAAAAAACCCACAGAGTTCCCACGGCCCGAACGGGTGCGGAACCAACTCTAAGTTTTTTCCCCCCACTCCCTTTTGTTCTCAAAAAAAACCATCAAATTTTTTTAATTAATGAAAAAAAAGACAACTTTGGGCATAACACTTTCCCCTTCCCTTGGGGGCCCCGGGTCCCACATTAAGGAAAGTTTTGGTTTGGTTTGTTTTTTGTTTATTTTTTTTGGTTTTTGCCGTCCCGCCCCCCTGGCCCCCTTGACTAGGCCTTGCCCACCCCTTGTTTCCCAGCAAAAAGAATTTTGGAGTTTCCCTTTCAATCTTATCTTTTCGGGTTTGCCCCGGGTTTGTTTGTTTTTTCCCCCCCCCCGTTGTCCCCCCCTTTGTTTTTTTCCCTCTCTTTGCCCCAGATTTTTTTTTGGGGATTTTGTTTGTGGTCCTTTGGGGGGACTTTTTTTTTTTCCCACCAAACAGTTGGGGGTTTAATCCCAGCCAAAAATCGTCCCCCCCAGAAAACCGAAAAACCACAGCCCCTTTGTTTTGGCGGGCCATATTGATTCCCATGCGTTAAAATAAGAAAAGACCGAGAAACCCAAAAAAAAAAAATCCCCCAGGGGCCCCCAAAACCGCCAGCCCCCGGTAACCACTTCCGAAGGATTAAAAAAATCCCTTTTTTTTTAAAGAAACCGTTTTAAAAAACTTGTGATTGGGGGGAATTTTTAATCCCTGGCAAAAAAGTTTGCCCCCCCCCCCCTTCCCTCTCCCCCCCCCCCCCAAAATTTTTCAATGTCCCCACCCCCCCCACAAGCCGCCCCCCCTGTTTTTAAAAATCCCCCGGAAACAGCTTGAGCCCCCCCGGCCGGCCCCCCTCCCCCTGCCTTTGTTTTTTTTTTTTTTGTTTTTTTTTTTTTTATTGGGTGGTGGAACAGTTTTTTTTTCCACGGCCACAAAGCCCATTTTTTTTTTTCCCCCGAGAAGATTTCTTGTGGGTTTCCCCCGAAAAATAAAAAGAAAAAACCCACCCCCGGTAACAGGACAAATAATAGTCGGTTAAACCAATCCCCCCCCCCCCCCGGGGAAAAAAAAGGACGAGGTAATTTAAAAAGGTTTTTTTTTCCAAAATCCAATAAAGAAGCAAAAAAAATTCAAACACCGCCCCCCTAAAAAAAAAAAAAAAAAAAAAAAACCTAAAGAGCCCCACGGTTTTTTTTTTATTAGGACACCCCCCTTTCCCCCCCCCCCCCCCCCCCCTTTTTTTTTTTAAAAAAGAAGAATTTTGCGGGGGTTTTTTTTCCAAAAAAAATGTTGGCCACCACACCCCCCCCCCCTGGGCCCAGCCCCCTTAAGCCTTTTTTTCCCCCGCAAAAAAAAAATAATGAATAACCGTTTCCAAAAAAACACCCCTCTTTTCCAAAAAAAATTTTTCAAAAACCAAACACCGAAAACCCGCCCCCCGCCGTTATAGGAATAGGTCAAAAAACCAAAATCATTCCCCAATTTTTTCCCCTTCCGTCCCCCCCTTTCCCATTGGAAAGGGGGGGGGGGGGGAAAGAGCTCCAAAAAAAACAAAAATTTTCATTTGAAAAAAAGCCCCCCCCTTAAAAGAACCGGAAAATTCAACCCCCAAAATAACGAATAAAAAAAAGTTTAGGGTTTAAAGGGGGGGGGGGAGAATTCGGCCCAAATATCCCCCAAAATGTTTAATATTTTTTTTTTAATTAGTAAAGAAAAAAAATAATTGTGAAAAGGAATTTTTTTTCCCCCTTTTTTTTTCACATTAGAAAACCTCGCCGGGGGTTTTTCCCTTTTCTTCTTTGTTTTATTTTTCTTTAAGTTTTTTATTTTTTTTTGGTTTTTGTGGGAAACAAAAAGTTCGGTTTTTTTTTTTTTTTTAATTTTTTTTTGGTTTTAAATTTTTTTTTTTTTCTCTCAAAAGGTAAGGGGGGGTGGGGGGGGGCCCCAGAAAAACGCGAAAAGCCGAACTGGGGTTTTGGGTGGGCCCTAAAAATCGCGTTTGAGTGCCCCCCCCCAATTGAAAATTTAAGAAAAAAAAGGCCCCGCCCCCATGATTTTTTACAATTGTTAAACGCCCCCCCCAGGGGCCCCAGAGACATCCGGCAAGAAGCCGGGGGCCCCAAAAAAAATCCCCCAAAATATTTTTTTTCAGAAAGCGCCCATAGGGGGTGTGGGTTGGGGGGTGGGGGGCCCCCTTGCAAAAAAGGGGGAATTTATTACCTTACTTTCAAACCCTTTTACATACTGCCCCCCCCCTTTTTCCCCCAAAATTATAAAATGGAAAAGAATGGGGTAAAAAAAAAATTACCAAAAAAAACCCCCCCACCTGTTTTAATTGTTAAAAATGTTTTTTTCCCCGGTTTTTTTTTTTTGTTTTTTTTTGTTTGTGTTTGTTGTCCCCGCCCCCACACCCCGCCCCTCCCTCCCTCCCTCCCCCCCCCCTTTTTTTTTTTTTGGGTTGGCCGAAAATACCCAAAAAAAATTTTTTTTTGGGTTTTTTTGAGAAAGTTTAAAAAATCGGGGCCGGCCCCCCCCCAACCCTTGGGCGGTCCCCCCCCCCCCCCCCCATCCCCTTGCCCCCCCCCCCCTCCTTTTGTAAAAACCAACCCTCCGTTTGTTTTCCCCCAATATATCCCCCCCCCCCCGCCAAAAAATCATATTTTTTCCAAATCAAAAATTTTTGTTCCTACAAATCCCCCCCAACACCAAACTACTATGACACAGAGAAAAAAGTTAAAAAAGGAGCTCATTTCCCAAAAAAAAAGAAAATAATTTGGCGCCCCCAACCGCCAAGGTGTGTTAAAAGGAATTAAAAAGTTCCCAATCCCACACGCCCCCATAAATTTACCTTGGCCCCGGAAACTTTTTGGAAAAAAGAGGGATCCGGCCCCCAAAAAAAACCTGCCGCCTTCAAAAAATTTGTTCTCCATTTTTTCCTTCCCCGTCCAAACCCAAACCCCCAACAAACCAAACAAAACGGGTAAAAATGACAGGGAAAAAGGAAAAAAACAAGAAAGGGATAGTTAATTTTTTAAATTTTTTTTTTTTTTGGGGCGGGCCCGGGGTTTTTTTTTTGTTGCCCGAAAAGTCCCGCCCCTCCAAATTCCGCCGAAATATTGTAATGGCTGTTGCCCCCCTGGAAACCCCTAATGGCCCCCAAAAAAAAAAAGAAACCCCCCCTTTTTAAATGGCCCGTTTGTTGCCCAATTTATTTCTTTTTTTTTTTTTTTTTTTTGGAATTTGAAGCCCCCCTCTTTCTTTTATTGCCCTTTTTTTTTTTTTCCCCCTGCCTTCGGTTTTTGTGCATTTATTTGTTTTTGGGGGATGTTGGGGCAACGGGGTTGGGTTGTTTTATTTTTTTTTTTGTTTTTCAAGGGGGAAATGGGGGGGGGATGTGTCCCCCCCCCGCCCCCCCCGGTTTTTTGGGGGGGGTGGTTGTGGGGGGGGGTTTGGGTGGGGGGTGAGTGGGGGTGTGGGTGGGGTTGGGTGGGTTGTTGGGGGGGGGTGGGGGTTTCCGCCCCCGAAAAAAAAAAACTTTAACTCCACCATTTTTGGGGGTTTTATGCCCCGCCAAAAAAGGGGAAGCGCCGGTGGAAAAACATGGGTGGGGGGGGGTGTGGGTGGGGTTTTGTTTTTGGGAGATTAACCCTCCCTTCAAATAGGTTATTTGGAAAAAAGGGGTGCCCATTTTTAAATTTCCCCCCTTTTTTTTTTTTAGCACCCCCCTAATTTCCCTCCCTGGGAAAATTTTTTATTGGGGGGAATGAGCGCCCCCCTATGGCGAAAAATGTTAATTTCCTGCCGCCCCCCTTTGTGTCGTTTCTTTTCACGTTTGGTATTCAAATTTTGGTCGGGGGGGTCCCCCTTTTTTTTCTTAAATCCACTCGGGACCCTACCGCCCACCCCGGAAAAGTAAAAAACGTGCCCCCCCCCCCCCACAGTTCCCCGCCACCTCGGGGTCCTGCCCCCCCTTTTAACTTTAGAAAAAAAATTTTTTTTTTTTTAAAAACGAACTTTTCCCCACAAACTAGAAAAAAAAGAGAAAGGGGACCCGGGCCGGGAAAAAAAAGGCCCTTTTTTTTTTTCGAACATAAAAGGAGAAAAAAAATTTTCTGTTTTTTTCAAATAGTGGTTTTCCTTACCTAATGAAATAAATAATTTTTTTTTTTGTTTTGGGCTATTGGGGCCGGGGGAAATTCGTTTTTCCCCTTAAAACGTGGTTTTTTTTTTTTTTTTTTGTTCCCTCGTCCCCCTATGTGGAAAATTCCGTCCCAGGCTGTTCACTGATTTTTTTTTTGGAAGCCGCCCCCGCCCCCCTTTTTTTTTTTTTCCTGTCCCATGAAGACCCGAAAAACAGGGGGGATTTCGAATTGGGGGCTTTGGTTTTTGGCCCTATAACGGAGCGTTTCGTTTGTTGGTGTGGTTTGGTTTTTTTAAGCGGGTGGGCGGGTAAAATGTCGGAAAAGCTTTTTTGAGCCTTTTGGCAGGGTTGTGGCCCACCCCGGACCAGCATTCCCCCCCCCCCCCCCGTTTTTTAAAACAAAGGCCCCCGGGCCCCAGGGGTCCCCCCCCCCCCCCCCCCCCCTATAAAAACGTTGGGCCCCCCCGCTCCTTTTTTTTGTTTGCATTGTTAGTTTTTAAACGGTGGAATTTTTTGTTTTGTTTGCTTTGCCTGATTTTTTGGACGTTTTTTTTTTAAAATCTCGGTCCCCGCCCCCCCCGGGACAATGGTTGTTTGTACCCCCCCTTCCCGAACCGCCCCTAAATTCGTTTTTGTACCAATGGGTTTTTTTTTTTTTTTTCCCGTTTTTTGGTTTCCTTTTAATTTTTTTTTTTTTCCGGAACCACAAAGAAAAAAAAAAAAAGTTTGCCCCGTTCCCCCCTCCGGTAAAATGGGCCCATTTGCCCCGCTTTGAAAAAAACTTTTCACATTAAAAAAAAAGAAAGCAAAAAAAGCCAAGGGGCCCCCCCTTTCAGCTGTCCTGGATGGTTTTTTTTTTTTTTTACAAGGCCACTTTTTGGGGTGGCCCCCCCAAAAAATATTTGGGGAAAAAGCCAAGCCCAAACCACCTTTGTCAAGGGGGAGTTTATTTCCCAATCCCCAAGTTTTAAGTTTTTTTTTTGGAATCGAGGGTCGGCCTGTTTTTTTTGGCCAAAATGGGAAATTTTTTTGTTTTGGTTGTTTTTTGTTTTTTTTTTTTTTTTGTTGTTCAAAATTAGCCCCGAATAAACAACTGCGAAAAATCCTGGGTTTCCGGGGTGACGATTTGGCCCCCCCCACCTAAATTCACCCAAAAAACCCCTTTTGGGGCCTTTTTTTGGGTTGGAAGATTTCAAGAAACCAAAATTCCCAAATTCAATGCCCCAAAGAAGAAAAAAGCCCAACCGAAGAATGAAAAGAATAATCTTGGCCCTGAACCCTCTAATTTTTTGTCCTTTCACCCAGCCCCCAAATCCCGTTGGCCAACAAAAAAATAAAACAAAACAAACTTGTTTTAACCTTGTTTAACCCAGGGGGCCCCATTGAAGTGGGGTTTTTATGGTATGGCCCAAATTTTTTATCATTAAAATTTTAATAATGAAATAAATTGGCCCCGTTTGTGGAAAAAAAACTAGGTTTTTTTTTTGCCCGGTTTTTTTGTGTTTCTTTTTCCTAATTTCCTGCTTGTGCAAGAAAGTGATCAAACACATGATTCTTTCATATATCTCCCCTCATTCACTGCGCTTCGGAGGGCAAGACGGACTCAAAAACATGGGACAAAAAAATAAGTTTAAACCCACCCTATCAACCCTCATATAATAGATTTTAAATGACGCCCCACATAGGTCTTGCTCACCCTCCCTATCTTATGCCTCGCGGTTATCTCCCATAACGTTTTTGTGCCCCATGCCTTTCCATCTGATGCTGTTTTCTTGCCCCTCCGTGCCTCCTTCGTGTCATCATCACGGGGGGGGGGAAAACTCGGCCGACGCACCCTGATTGAGTATTACTGTTCGCAGGCTGGACCTCCTCGGACACAAAAAAGGCACTCGGGTCGTGATCGAAAGGTGGACACCTAGGACCTGAGGTGCCTCCGGGGGGCGGGCTGTCCCCCGCTTTCGGCTGACTTGGAGTCTCAGTGGAGTATTTCACCAGCATTTTTCCTTTTTTTTCTAATGAGCTGGGGTGGCCCCCCCCTAAGACAAACTACATAATCAAAGCATTTGTGTGATTGGCCCCAAATGTGGGGAGAAGTAAAACTTTCGTTTTGTTTGTGCCACATGCTGGACATAATTCTGTATTACAGAGAATCGATTTTCCTATTTCTTCGCAAAATAAAACAAATTGCCCCCATTTGCGAAGAATATAGTATTTTTGTTTGAAAAACAAACGTAACAGAAAAATTTTCTAAGGAGTCATGCTTGTACATAATACTTGTTTTGTAGGAGCACAATGCGTTAGATTAAATCTGCCTTTTGCAGAGGTAGAATAATCGCTAAGAAAGCAAGGATACACCAATCTTGATTCCAGGTGTATAACATCATATCGTTGCCCGTTTTGGAACTAAAATGGAAGTTTCCCCAGGGTGGTAATGAGGCAGGGGGGGGGGGGGGGACCGAAAATTTGCGTAGATTATAGTTCATCTTTCCATGACAACCACTGTTTTGATCCTTTTGATTATATTAGATTAAGCCTTGTGAGTTTTGGCCATTTCAGGCGGGCTCCTGAATTCAGAGGATGTTTTAAAGAGTAAAAGTATGGTTTTCTGTGCCAATAATCCGGAATATTTTGTTTTTCATTCACGCAGGTCTCGTCATAAATGAAGAAAATTATTAACAATTCCCCCCCATGTGAATATCAACCTTCTCAAATTAATTTGCGCCAATTGGAGAAAAAATAATGAATTGGTCGTTTTTTAGGTTAGAAATTCTCAAACGTAAGTTGGGCCGTTTTTTTTTTCCTTTTCCCTCCCGTAAATGATGGTGTTGTTTTTTCCTGGGGAACCAATGTTTTTTTTGTCCCCCCTTCCCTTGAATGTTATGGCGCGCAACCACGGTTATTTCTTGGCCACAGGGGGGAAGGCTAAAATGGAAAAATATATGAATTCATTCGAATTGACAAACAAGTCGCTTGCCCTCCAGCTGAAATTTGTCCGCCGGAGGACGAATGTTTTTCGTGGTACCCGCTTTGAACACATAAATTATAATTTCAGTTCAAGAAGCATACTAGAAGAAATGGGCTTTGCACTTTTCATTGGTAAAAATTTCAGTCGGAGATGCTTTTCCTTTTTCCAATCTGTAGCAGGCGCATGCCCACGGAGCAATGCCCCTGGGGATGCTGCGCTATCTCTCGTAGTGAGGGGGTCTTTAGCAACGCTGGTTTATGTTCCATCATGGCTATTTCAGTCGAGATCAAGAATGGTGGAGGGGGGACGGTGACAAATAGAGTGGAGTTCTTTGCGGAGAGAGAAAACTAAAAGACGTTAGGGGATGGAGAAACGCTGCGCGCGATAGAGGGGGTAGAAGAAGGGGATAGAGTACTCATAAAAGGAAAAAAAGAGGAGAATAAATGGAATTAAAGTCAGAAAACGTAGGGGGGAGAAAGAAAAAATAAGGGTAGGTAAGGAATCAAAAATATGTGGGTTGAAAAGTAAAGGAGATAAGGAAGCGGGGGGAAGGAGAAGAGAAATAGAAAAAGGGCGGGGAAAGGAAAAAAAAAAAGAGGAAAGAAAAAAAGAATAAAAAAAGAGGCGTTGAGGCGGGAAAAAAAAAAAGTGGGAAAATAGAGTAAGGGAAAAGGAAGAGAAACTAAAAAAAAGAGGGGGAGATGAGGTATAATAATAAAAGATGGGCGGAGGGGGGGGGGGGGAAAGGAGTAGGCGGGGGGGTAGAGGAGGAGGGGGATGGGTGGAGGGGAGGAAGAAAAAAAAGAGAGGGAGGGGAGAGAGGGAGAAAATCAAGAGTGGAGAGAAAGACATAGAGAGGAAAGAATAGCCTATCAGAGTGGAATGAGGATAAGAGAAGGAGGAAAGTGATTGGGGAGGAGAGAAAAGAAGAAGGGAAGAGGGGGGGGGGAGAGAGGGGGAAAAAAATATGGGGGAGGGAAGAGCAGGAGGAGGAGAGAGTACTTTTGGCCATATATACAATACCTTGATTCAGCCCAAACTCCTAATTTGGCTAAAAAAACTTTCCCCTTTGGCTTCAGTGGGTAAAAACACTCCCCACCCCCCTTGAAAAAAATTTACATTGTGTTTCCCCTTGCCGCTAAGTTTGTCCTCCGTTAATTGCTGGAAAAAAATAAAAAATCGAATTTTATTAATCAGCCCCGTCCCAACCGGAAAAACTATTCTTTTGTTAACAATCGGAGGGAACAAAAATTCGAAATGGAAAGGGAAGAAATTGGTGCATCCTGAATGAAAAGATACCATCAAAATATTTTTTCCAATGGCCCACCGTCAAAAAAAATGTGCCTCCACAAAGGAAAACTAAGCAATCTCAGCTAAGACTCAAAAAGCCCCGCACTCAGAAATAAACAACAATCATCCTAATGAAGAAGAACGAACCCCCTTTTCGTTTTTTTTTTTTTTGATCTGAAAATGACCCTCAAATTTCCTTTTTCCCCACTGCAAATTTAAATGAAAAGGGGAGTTGTTGAATTTTGTTACTAAAATTTTCCCCTTTTTCAAGTTAATAAAAACGGCGAAACGCCGAAAATTTGAAAATCGGATTGGGGCAAAGGGGAGAAACATTTACTAAAAGACAAATCTTGTTTTGCCTTGTTTTTGTTTTAACGTAAAAAAAATAAAAAATTTAACAACTGGGTAAAAAACCCTTGTGCCCCCCATTGTAAACAGTATAATAGGCGGCCCTTAAAGAGCAAACTGGGGTCCCAAACTACCCAGCTTGTTTAAAATCCTAAAGTAATTGCGGGGTGGCCGCGAGGGGCTAAAAATCCCAACCCGGGTTTGGGGGGGTTTGGCCGCCCCCCCCCTTTTTTTTTTAAAGACTATAAATTATCGCCCTTAATCGGGAAAAACACTGTTTTTTCCGCCACCCGCCAAAGTAAAAGGAACAAGGAATAAACAATTTTGTGTTGGGGTGGGGGGGTTGTGTGTGGGGGGGGGAACCGGCCCAAAAAAACGGAAAAACAAACCCCCCACCCCCAAACCAAATACAGCGACCAAAAAAAAGCAACATTCCATTGCACGGCCTCCCTGGTACTAAAAACCCCTCAAAAACAACAAATTTTTTTTTTTTTCAAAATTTAAAAAAAACAAACACCGGTGGCCACCGTTTTTTTATAAATTAACCATTTGAAATCCAGAAAATTTTTTGGATAGCCTTTTTTTTGTGCTTTAGCCAAAATTGATTTTTTTTTCCCCCCTACCCTGTCCCTGGCCAAGCCCAGAATTGAAAATAAACCGGCAAATTTTTGAAATCCCCCTCCCAAAAAAACCAGTAACTGCCCCGTTCCCCTAGATAACCCCCCGTGGGTTTTTGGGGCCAAAAAATAAAACCCAACCTTCCTTTTTTCGCCGCCCTGCCCAAGAATTGGTCTGGAAAAAATACTGGGGAACAATTCCCGATCCTTTCAATACAAATTTGAAGCACCCAATGGCAAATGTGCCAAAAACCACAAACAAAACCCAAACAAATTTGTTAACTTTTGTTTTGTACCCTGTTTTTTTGCAATCTTCTTTACCTCCCCCTTTTCCCCCCCACAAAAATGGGGCCCCCCCCCATCACAAATTTTTTAGGGCCCTTTTTTTTTTAAATAATAGTTTGTTTTTTTTTTTTGGTCATTCCTAAGGGACCCAAGCCTTATTCGACAAAGAACAATTTTTGCCTTTTTTACACAAACAACACCGGGGGGTTTTTGCTCCCGCCCCCCCCAACAGGGGTGAAATTAGTTTTTTGTTTGGCCCGAACAAAAATTACAAATGGCCCCAAAAGAAGAACTTAAAAAAGAAATCCCCCCCAAAAAAATCGAAAAACTGCAATCCCAAAGAAAAAAAATGATACAAAAACCTCCGGGTAGAAATTTCACATTAAAATGCACTTTGTAGTTTTAAACCCAACTTTGCCTACCCCCCCCCACCGTTGATGTTTGGGGGGGCCCCCCCTCAAATTTTTGTTATCACCCTCGTGGGGAGAGTTTATGGGTAGAAGTTTATTAGCGTGAATTTTTTTTTTTTTTTGGGGTTTTTTTTTTCAATTTTTTTGTTTGTTTGGTTTTTTTGTTTTTTTTTTTATTTTTTTTTTTTTTTGTGGTTTGCCGAAATTCGGCACAAAGCCCCACAAAAAAGGGGGTGGGGGGGAAAACCACCCAACACCCCAAAAAAACAACACAAACGGCAAAACAAACAACCCCACCAAACAAAAAACCGTTTTTCAACAAAAAAACCCGGTGGGGGGGGGGGGAAAAACCGAAAAAACCTAATTTCCCACCTGTCCGTGGCCCCACTTTTTTTTTAAATTTCAACATAAAATTACTTTAAATGATAATGGGGGCCCCAATAAACCCCACCTTCAAAAATGGCGTACACAAAAAATTTTAAAGAGGGTTTTTTTTGTTGTTTTTTTTTTTTATTTTATTTTTTTTGGTTGCCCGCTTGGGCCCCTTTGGAAAACCTCGCCCCCCTGTTTTTGTTCCCAGCGCCCACACCCAAGAGAAATAATTTCTTCATCCCCTTTTCCCCCCCGGTGCTTTTGTTTCCCCTCCCCCTTCCCCCCCCCCCTCCCCTTTTGCAATATTTTTTTTGTGGGGGGGGAGTTTTGGTTACTTGAATTCTTGTTCCTTTTGTCCCCCCCACCCCAAGTTTTAAAAAAAAAAAAAAAATCAGCATCCCCGGGGTCCCCCCCCATCGGGTCCCCCCCCAAACACGGAAAAAACCAAAAAGCTGTTTTGTCGCCAAAATACATAATCTCCCTAAAGGTTACGATTACCCGCAAAACCAACAAAAAAAACAAAAAAAAAAAATTTTTTTTTTTTTTTTTTTTTTTTTTTTTTTGTTTTTTTGTTTTTATTGTTTTCTTTTTTTTTTTTTTTTTGTTTTTTTTTTTTTTTATTTTTTTTTTTGTTTTTTGTTGTTTTTTTTTTTTTTTTTTTTTTTTTTACGAACCAAAAAACAAAGATGCCCCCCCCCCCCTTCCCAAAAAAAAAAGAAAACCACAAAAAAAACGAAAAAAAAAAAAACAAAAAAAAATTTTTTTGTGAACAAACAAAAAAAAATTAACAAAAAAACAAAAAAAAAAAAAAAAAAAAAAAAAAAAAAAAAAAATCCAAAAGTTGCCAAAACCAAGCCCCGGAACAACAAAACTCCGATCCAAAAACTTTTTTAACACTATGGGGGGGATATCCCTTGGGCAAAAAGTTGTGTTTTTTTTGCCCTTGCTGTTCCCCCCCCCCCGTCAAAAGACAGAAGAATTTTCCCCCCCCCAAAAAATCTTAAATTTGGCCCCACCCGCCCCGGTCCCCCCCCCCCCCCCTTTTTTTTTTTTTTTTGTGAAATCCCCCGAAAGCCACTGGGAAGCCCCCTTGCCTGCCTTTTTTTTGTTTTTTTTTTTATGTGTAAAAAAGTTTTTTTTTTTTTTTTTTTTCAGCGGGGGTCCCCCAGCCCCATTTCCCCCGAATGAGCCAATCCCCCTTTTGTTGGGGGGTTCCGAAAAAAAAATTAAAAGAAAAAAACCCAAACCCCGGGGGTAAAAAAAAAAAACCCAAATGGAAACACCCATTATTAAGGTTTCCCTAGTTTAAAAACAATCCCCCCATTCCACGGGGGAAAGGGAAAAACCGGAAAGGAAAGTAAAGTTTTTCCCAATCCAAAAGAAAAAGGGGCAAAAAATTTCCCCAAACCGTCGCCCTAAACTTAAAAAAGAGCACGTGTTTTTTTTTTTTTTTTTTTTTGTTTTTTTTGGGTTTTATTAGGGAACCCCCCTGCCCGGCCTGGGGGCCCCCCTCGCGCCCCCCCCCCCCCTTTTTAAAAGATGCGTGTTCCCCCGTCAACAATTGCCGTGCCGCCCCAACCCCCCCTTGGCCCCGGCCCCTTAAAGCTTTTTTTTTTTTTTTTTTCTTTCTTCCCCCCCCTCCGCCTTTTTCTTTTTTTTTTTTCTTTTTCTTTTTCTCAAGTGTCTCCGCACATACTGCCCCAAAAAACCCCCCCCGGCTTTGTTCAAACCAACCACCAAAACGCTCCTGGTAATAGCCCCCCAGGCCCCCAAACCCCATCAACGTATAATCCCGTTTTCGGTCCCTTTTTGTTCCCCATTGAGAAAAAGAGAACCCCCCCATTCCAAAAAAAAATCCATGTGTGTTGGGGGGGGTGAAAAAAAAAAAAAAACCCCAAACCACACCAAAAAAAGCCTGAAAAAAACGGAAATCACACTAGACGAAAAAGTTAAGGAGAATCCGCCCCCCCAATAAAAATCATAATCCCAAAAAAAAATATATTTTTTTTATTAGTAAAAAAGAACCATATTTGAAAAATAAGTTGTCCTTTTTTTTGTTTTTAAACAATATTTCAAAATATGAAAAAGAACGCCCCGCGGCCCCCGGGTTGTCCCTTTCCCTTTCCCGTTTTTTTCCTTAGTTTGGTGGGGAAGGAAGTTTCCCGTTTTTTTTTTTTTTTTTTTTTTTTTTTTTTTTGTATTTTTTTTTTTTTTAATTTGTTGTTAAAATATTGTTTTTTTTGTTGTTTTTTTAAAACTAAAAATTTTTGGTTTTTTCTTCCCCTCTAGTAGGGCAGAAAAAACCGGAAGGCGCCCTTTTGTCGGGGTGGGGGTGCCGTTAATCCCCCCCCCCCGCGGGGTTTAAAAAGAAGGTTGCCCCAAGTTGATTTTGAAGAAAAAAGAACCCCCGCCCCCCAAAAAAATGGAAAAAGACAAAGGTGTACACCTCCAGGCAAAGGCCCAAGAATTACAAGTCGCAACAATAGCCCCGCATTTCTCCCCCCCCCCCCCCCCCACCCCCCCCCCCCCCCCCCCAAATGATAATTTCAAGCGCCCCATTAGGGGCCCCCCTGGGCCTAAAAAAGGGGAAACTTAAACCTGGCCCCCCTCCCCAAATCTACCTGGTAATGAAGGGTTTAATTTTTTCCCAAAAAACCCAACACCCCTCCCAAAAAAAAAACCCTTTCCCCCCAAAAAACCCCCCACCCCCCATTTTTTGTTTTTTTTTTTGGGTTTTTTTTTCCGCCAGCCCCCTCCCCCCCCTTTTTTTTTTGTTGTTTGGTTGTGTTTGTTTTTTTTTTTTTTTTGTGTTTGGCCGGAAATTTTTTACCCAATGGGGTTGGGAGTTACTCGGGGATAGGGGCGCCAAAACTGGGCCGGGGGCCCCCCCCCCCCGGGGCCGGCCCCCCCCAAATTCCCCAAACAAATGTCCCCCTTGTTGTTTGGGAAAAAAAAGAACCCCCACCCCCCGTTTTTCCCAAAATAATCCCTCAAAATTAAGTAAAAAAAAAAACAAAAAAAAAGAAGAAAAGAATAGAAGAAAAAAAAAAGTCCCTTCCCAATTCCCCACCAAAAAAGAATATTGCAAAAAGCCAATTTTTAAAAAGAAAAATTTAGTGTTCCCCAAGCCCCAAGCCCCAAAATTTAAAAAAAAAAATCCGCGGAATGTGTTTTGATCGAAATCGGGGCCCAAAACGGCCCCGCCCCCCCCTCCAAAACATTTACTCCTTTCGCCC
>Ga0179591_1271884_pt1 | contig 16837 bp, 19 predicted proteins | sample CZOMad2_1_08_16f_FD_182891 | JGI IMG/M metagenome (GOLD analysis project Ga0179591, IMG submission 182891) | Vadose zone soil fungal communities from Angelo Coast Range Reserve, California, USA - CZOMad2_1_08_16fungal (PacBio error correction) | ecosystem: Environmental > Terrestrial > Soil >...
AAGATAATTTTGTGATCCGTGTCCCGAGGCGACCTTTTGGGAGCTGCCCGACCGCGGTCGAACCGGGGGGAGGGGTCAGGGGTCGACCAAGGGGACCTGCAGAGGGATGGGACGAGGGGAAAAGCCTGAAATTCAAGAGGCCGGGCCAGGAAGGCGGTTTACAGGAAAGCGGACTCCCGTATCGTCCCACCCGTCATCACACACAAAAAACGTGCATGCGCAGCCAATAAGACCATTACCCGCGAAAAGGAAAGAAGTCTCCTGGTAAGGAAATAAACACGCAAAGGAGTGAGAGAGATTTCCGAAAGAACCTTAGGCGGAGTGCAGTTGAGTGCATTGGAACTCTGAGGACGGAAAGCTGTTACGGGGTAAGAATGTAAGTTTGGGAAAACGAGAGACCGGGGGAATCCAAGCTGCTTTCCGGGCACCCTCATGACCGGCCAGCTCGGGGAAGAGGGAGCCGGCGTCCGAGAAACCCATGGCACGCGAAGGGGAAAGAGTTAGAACAAGGAACGTCACCCTTAGGCAGACTCTGGCGAGAGGAGAAAGGGTCGCAAAACTGACACAAAAGACAGAGGCAGTCCATCGATAGTAAGATTGAAGAAGATCCCTCAGGATGGAAACAGAGGTTTGAAGCTGGGAAAAGAAAGACTTCTGGGAGGGGCGTGGGGGGTTGATGTCGAGGTCCAGAAAAAATACGGAACCCTGGCTAACGCGTACGTAGTGGCCATCTGACGAAGCGATAATATGGGAACTTCTCAAAAGGACGGGGGGTCGATCACCAGGGCCCGAATCCGTTCAGTCAGAAAGCTTAGGGAGGGCAAGAATTCAAGAGGAGACTGACGCTGAACGTCAAACCTCAAGGGGAAAGAGAAAACTGAAAAAGGACGGTCCGAAAGCAAAAAATACAATGCTAACGCGATCGGAGGGGATCAACCGAAAAAAAAAAAAAAAAAGGGGACCCGGAACGCTCGACGGGGACACAATCCCAGCCTGGTGCAGGAAAAGTAAAACCACATCTTGAATTGCCGGGAACGATATGTCGGTCTCACCGTGCTGACGTCTTAGGGAAGCTCTGCAGCAGCTTAGAGAAAGGGGAACTATACATACTGGTTTCGTAGGTGACCAACCAAAAGGAAAGGGCGATATCGCTATAAAGGGGGATGTCTGGCGGTGAGAGCCAAGGGGGAGTCAAGAGGAGGCAATAGACGAAAAGAAAAGCCGAGGTGGAAGGTGAATGTTATCAGTTCCCGCAGAGGAGAGTCAAAAGGGAACATCTGTCGTAAACTGCGTCGAAGAAGATGAGCGTCTCTACGTCTATGATACCGAATTGGGGGGGGAAACCTGATAAAAAGGTTCAGGGGTTAAAAAGAGGAAGGTACGAACCCCCAATTCAAAAAAAAGTTCCTTTTGCCATTCCTGATTCTCCAGAACGCTCGGAAACAGACACGGACTAAACTGCCGGACTCAAATGCTGATTACTCAGAACCCCCCTGGAGAGAGTTTGTGCGAAAAGGCGTTCGCATGGCGGGGCCTTAAAAAAGGAGATCATCGCCTTCAGTCACAATCCTGCTAGAATCTGCGACTTTCCATGAAGGTCCGGAAAATTAGCCGGCAATCATCAGTTTTCTTCCAATAGGGGAGAAAAACTCTTTATCTCCGTGGTGTCGTTGGAGGGGAAACTGAGAGACTAAAGGTGACAGGGAGAGATTGGGACGAGTTTTTGTTTGGTTCAACTCTGCGGAAGGCTACAGACGTGGAAAAGGAGAGTTACGCGGACTCGAGAGGTTGGCTGCTTTCTATTCAGTACCGGGACTAAGATGGGAATGGTTACAGCAAGGGGAGCGATTTCAAAAAGTCCTCTCCCCTGTGAGTCTGCTAAAGTAAGGGGTCGGCGGCTGCCCTGACCACGCTTTTCGCGCTTAAAGGACGGGAGTCTACAAGGAAGAGAGGGGAGGTACGTTGTGCTTTTGGGCAACTGGAAAGGGACTGCTGTTTTCAGGGCGCCACGGCCCCTAGACCACCCGAAGGTGCACCCGGAATTCTCTAATGGGGCCGGGACTCTGGGGGTTAACTCCGGCGTAGTCTTTTAGGGGGGGAAAGTCAAAGTGGATATCCGCGACTCCAGGCACATGGCGCAGAAGGAAGGTAGTACGGACACCCATCTTCCTCAGGGCGTCCACGGAGTAATCTAGGGAAAGAAGGAATGAGAGGGTAGAAACTAAAGAACAGTTTTCCAGCGCTTCTGCCAAGAGCCAATGAAACGGTTCTCATTAGCAAGGAAGTAATGATCCGCTAACGGAACTCCGCGCTGCTAAAGTTTCGGTCCTGAACCGCTTCCAATCGGCAGGGGGTAAAAAAACCCAATAAAGAAAATAGGAAAAAAAAAAAAAGGGCCGAACAGGGGGGAATCAAACAATTAAAAGAGCCAAAAAGGAGGAGGAAAATTCGATACATGCATTGTGAGCTATCGTCCATTCGTCCGCTTAGAGGTAACGCCGGGACGTGGGGATGGCCGATCAGCGGTACGACGGGGAGGCGCGTCGAACCTACGAAGCTGTCTCAAAGACAGAGAGGGGGGACGGGGGACTGGCCATTTCTCTAAGGGGTCCTTTTGCGAAAAAAAACCTGCCCAAAGTGAAATAGTACCTGCATCATCAGAAACGGGAGTCACGTCGTCGTACTCCCAGCTACGTCCGGGGAAGAGTGAGTAGAAAAAATCAAACGATTCTTGTTGGTGTCTGGTAATCGCGACCAGAACATCCATCTTCATCGTCACGTCATTTTGAAGGAAAAGAAAGAGAAAACACAAGAGGGGACCGAAACTGCCAAGCGGGGGAGAACTGAGGGGACCGGGTATCCTTTACGTCTCGGGGAATTCAGCCTGAAAAAACCTAAAAAGAGGGGCTGAAAAGAAAAACAAAAGAAGAAAGGAATATTAATCTGAGACTATTACGTCGGTAGGAAAGCGAAGGATCAGGGGAGAGGGTCATCCGGAAAAGATAACTTGGGGAGACATCCTCATGTGAGAGGCGTCGAGCGGCGTCAGGCGAACCCATGGACAAGAAGCGGAGGTAAGTCTGCCGTAAAGCCGCAAAAAGAGCCACGAGAAAAGAATGGAAGGTGTCCGAATGTGCAGAAGCGAATCTATGACCAACTAAAAAATTCCCAGATACGATGTGCAAGGTGGGGGGGGGGGGTGTGGGGGGGGGAAGGGGGGGTCTGGTTGGGTTCGGGGACAAGCATAAAAAAAAGGGAACTAAACGACCACACGTCTACTTCCAAGTTGCAAGGCAAGCGTCGGGGGGAGTACACACTGAGATTAAAACGGAAAAGAGGCACCAAAAAGAGAGAAAGATAGGAAAGTTACTTACTGAACTCTTGCTCTCCGGAAACGTGGAAAAGAGGAGCCGTCCGGTACCAAATGCTCGAGGCTGGCACTCCAAGGTGCGAAAAAACGGCCCGGAAAACCCGCGCTGTGTAGCAGTAAGGGGGGGGGAAGAAGCAAGATCAACGTCAGGAAAAGAAGGGTGGGGGGGCGCAGGTTGCACGAAGCGAAATGAAAGGGGTAGTTCAGGGTAGAGAGACCAACGGCGCTCTATCCGACCAAAGGCCGGAGGAAGACCGGGTGGGCCCGACTCTTTCGGGGGAAGAGAAAAGCTCACGTAGAAAACAATCTTCGGAGTCGGGCGTCGGGTTGAGGCCGGGGAAAGAACGAAAAGAGTCCCAGGGATCTGCTGATCACGAAGTGCCGGGGATCTAAGGAAATCGCCCCATCTTATCGGGCTCGGCAAAGTCTAGCTCAGGTCTGGACGTCCGCATTCCTCACTCCGTCCGACTGTATGCCCGAAAGAAAAAGCCAAGCTTCTGTGCCCCGCCTGGGTCCGGAGTTCCTCTTTTTCGAGACGACCATACCAGACTGTGTGAGTTCTTGCCCCTACGGGCCCTGTCCCGTTGTCCGCAGGAGGGGGGCTTGCGGGGGCCGGGAGTGTGATAGGTGCGTTCGACGGGCAAGCTTGGTGAAAGCCAATCGATGGGATCGATGAAAGCGGGGAAAAAGGGTTGACGTAGGTTAAGGAGGGGAAGGGACGCGGGCAGACGGGTTCGTCAGCAAGAAAAAGTGAAGAGGTCGCGATCCAAATTACGCCTGGGAAGTTAGAGGGGGAAAAAAGCATTTGCCGGTTGAAGTACGGAGGGCTTCTTGAAGCGCGCCATACACCCCAGCGACAAAAAAAACGCCATCAGCAGAAAAAAAATCGGGGAAGCCTCCTGAGGATCGTGTGACTTCACCTAAGCTCCCTCCCTTTTGGAGTAAGACGACAGTCCAGTGGTTAGAACGACCGCGTATCAGAGGCGGGGGCGAGGGAGGAATCCAGACCGACCTAGACTCCGAATGAAAAATAAGAAACTATAGAAAATTTAAAAATGCACTTCTCCCGAGGGCTTGACCCTCAAAAGGCAGGTTGACTCTGTTTGTCCCCCTCCAATCATATTCCGTGGAACCCAAGGACCTCGGAACTAACCAATTACTCGGCATGGAATTCCTAAAGTGCCAAAAAAAAAAGAGTCACAGGGGGGCGAGGAAAAGAATTCTCCTTAGACATCTCTAAGAAGAGGGACACCAAAAAACTAGTGGGAAGGGGGGAGGGAATAACAGGAACCTTCGGCGGGACTGATTGGAAGGAGGGCCTTCCCGGCTTTTACTGGGTTGGACTCCGATAGGAATAAGGGGTTCACGGCGGGCTGGGAGACCATGGAAGCGCGGTCTGGGCCGATGGGGGGTCAGCCGTCAAACTACCAAGGCCAGCAGGGGGAACTTTCTGACAATTAGAGACCGATGGCCTAAAGGATTTCGGGCAAAAAGTCGAAGAAAAGTCCTAAGGACAGTGTGAATTCCCCTGAGGCTGGGAGGTGAGTAAGGAAAATGCAGGGCTCAACTATCGGAAAGTTGATTAGGGGTCGTTGTAAGCGCGGGAAAAAGACTCCGGGAAGTAAAGGGGAGAAATAGTTGCCATCGAACGACGAAAGGTCAACTTTAAGGATCCCAGTACGTAGAGGGCGGATCGGACCAGGGACTCGAAGGAAAAGAGCTCAGCATGGTAAAAGCCGGACGGCGACTTCACCGGGGCACTCGGTCAAAAAAGACTCGGCCAGTTTCATCCGAAGATACTCTCAGAAAACAGGTGTAGGACACACACACGGCCCAGTGGCGACACAAGGGAGCCCTCGCAAGAAAACATTACCCTAATTCTCTCCTGAAACCATCGCACAGGAGGACAAAGGAAAAAACATGCTAATTTCCGTAGGGAGGATGTCTGATCAGGTCCTCACCTTTCACTGCGTTCGGCCGAACTCTGCCAGAGGACAGGAGCCGGGACATTACATTGGGAAACAAAATGTGTCAATGGCGGGGAGAGGGAGCTTCTGTAGAGGTAAAACTCAAAAGCACCTTCTTACCCGCCATCCCGCTTCCTGTCCTATGGGGCGGGGGTCGAAGGGGGATCCAGAGCGCCGATCCTCTGAAAAAAAGGACAGGGAAGGGTTCACAGGGCCCGACCGAGGACTATCTAGAACACGGAGTCGGGGAACCGCCTGTTCGAATGAACCGGAGCACACCATTGATCTGGGATCCCGAAGGGAGGCCACACACCTTATGCCCACAAAAGGTCTTTTCCCTGCCGTGCTAGCAAAAGGACGGAAAAAACTTCACCCTCCAGAATTCGTTCCGGTTCCATGTCGTCCAATAAAAAATCTTAAGTCTAACCCCTAGATCAGTAAAAGTACATCAACAGTCCCTTCTCGGCATTTCCGGGAGCTGTCAAGGGCGGGGCAGTGCTGCATGAAGAAGGGAAAGAAAGTCAATGTAAATGTTTCCGGGAGTCCTAATCGGGGAGCCGGTACCATATTTGAAGTGCTCTTACTTCAAAAAGAGGACTGAAGTGGATGGTCTGGATTCCCCTAAAGATTCAACGCCGAGGGGAGGATCGCTTCGTAGTTTTGGGGGGGGGATCGCTTCGGCTGCTACAACAGGGAAGCGTACGAAGTTTCTCGAAGAGGGGGGTGGAAGGGCTACTGGACCGGGACTACTTCGGGAGTGGAAATCGAAAAATCTGCGGGGGAGAACAGTGATCTCCCCTTATTCTGGAACCTAGGAAGGGCCATTTCGGAGCCCTTTTATGTTTCTCTGAACTTCAGGGGAAAACACAACGGCCTAGGTCGACGACGCAGATATACGTGTGGGTGTCCCAGGGCGTCAGCGCGGGCCCCAATGGAAGGAACTGCTTCAAAGAAACATCCCGGGCCCTCTCGGGCACAACACGGGTAGTGGGTGGACTTTTGGGGTGACGCAGTCGAAGGCTGAAAAAAGGGGCCTAATCCGTGGATTAAAATCAATGTAAGCGCGTATGCCGCAGCAAAGACGCGAAAAGGAAGTGAAAAAGAAAGGACCAAGACTCCGCGAGGTCACCAAGGACCGGCTCTTGGCCAGGGGCTGCGGAGCACGATGAAGGGTGGCAGAAGGAACATAACAGTGTTAAACATTGTGAGAAAGGGAATTGCCACGCCTTTCCCCAGAAGGAGGGAGCCAATCAGTGACTCAGCTCTGCGGGGGGAGTCCGAGTCTGGAGGGTGGGGGATGGCTTAACAGGGGGGGGCGCAATCTTTGGGGCGTGCCACGAAACGGAGGACGGCTACCACTCTAAACGGTTTCCGAAAAATGGAGGGAGAGCGAACAGGTCACAACTCGCAAAAAAAAAGTATATCTCTCAAACCAGAACATTAAAAGAAGATCCCACTCATGGGTTGTACTACACGTTTCTCTCAAGGGTAAAAAAGTGTAAAAGGAGGAGTTAAAAAAACTTTGATTTCCTGGCAAAAAGGTAATCAACAGTCCTCTAAAAAAACGGTACGCCACTGGGGGAGGCCAAGGAAAGATCATAGGGGGAATGCGATGGTTCCAGTTTCCAGGTAGAGGGGAAACCTCGGTGGGGGGCTCGTTTGTCCAGTCACTTCAAACTGGCCTGTGCAGATATGTCATCAGCTCGAACCGAAAAGAAAGGCAGGTACCATCAGGGGACGTCCTTTTAAGCCGTTTTGATTATTGCGCAAGACGGGCGGAGTTGCAAAGTTTGTGACATGGGCTAGAATAATTCAATCGGAAAGGGGACTTTCCCCTAATCCTGTCCGGAAACCCAACAACGGGAAGGCCGAGCGCTCACCTGGTTCGTGGGCGGTAATTTCTCGTGGGGGGCTCAGGAAAAAAACTTGACAGCATACTAGAAGCACGTACCGGACCTTTCTGCTTCGGAAGAGGGAGAAGTCCAGGGAGACCCAGGGGGAAAAAAAGGAACACACGAATGCGCTCAAAAAGGTGATGACATAAGTCTCCGGGCAGAAAACCATTAAAAAGAGGACCCTTAAGCACCACCACACTCGAATAATGTGGAAGGGGGTGCCTCTCTCCTTGCCAAAGGTCACACTAAGGAGGAATCCGTCGTAGGAAAAATACTTCATCCAAAAAAACCACACGGTCCACAGCGTTTCCATGGTCCCGAAGAGGAAGACAAAAAGGGAGGGGCCGCCAGAACCGACTCAGGAAAGCAGAGGATCTCTGAGTACTTAAATTACTGAGCCTAAGAAGCTCAAGGGTTCAAAGGAAATGAGAAGACGTTGAGGTACCGCCCACACTCGAACCGAAACCTCCTGTTAAAACGCCCGGCCTACAGAAACGGGACGGCCTGAAAGAGTTTGCCGGCGAACATCGGCCTGGCCGAAAATTAACCTTGGGGGGAAAGTTCCTGAAGAAACGCGACCGTTTTTTAAAGAGTGTAAAAAATACCTAAAGTGCTGTCTACGAGAAGATCCGGGAAAAAAAAAAACGAACCCTATGCTGCCTTGATCCTACTAGTTCTTTCAGGGGACGGGGTTTAACGCTATGAAAAGGAAAAAGAAACCACACCTCTGAAAAGTTGTGAAGTGTCGCCGGGTTGTCTTCACATTCTCCAGCCAGCGGGCCGCTCGATCTGAAAAAGGCCGTGCCGGTTGCGAAGTCTACCGGAAAAAAATCGGCCTGAGGAGGCTAAAACGAGGATCTTAAAGAACAAGGCCCGCAAACGGAAACGCCTGATCAAGAAAAGGAAGGCCCCTATTTAAAAGGGGAAAGGGGGCCTTCTACGGACGGATGTGGTAAACGATCAGTTCCAAGTTCACAGGGGTGTGGTCGGACCTGGGCAGAGGTTGAGGCAAAGGAAGCGGCCTTTCTCAAGGCTTGTGGGGGAGGGAGTCCGGACCAAGTCCTTTGTTTTCTATCGTGGAACGGTGGTAGTTCTGGTGCCGTCAGGTCTGCGGTTTACAAGTCTCGGAAGCGAAAATGGGAAAGAATAACTCTTCGGCGAGACCGGGAGACTGGTAGGGATCCAAAATTCGCCGTGCAAGGCAATATCGATGGAAAAGATGGGGCAACTACGTTGCGGGATGGAAGGGGGTTGAACCTCGGCATAAACCACCACCGAGCAGAAAAAAAGCACGAAAAAAGACGAAGAGGGATCAAAGTGTTTAAACTTGAAACAATAAATCTCCTTTAATTCGGGTCAGAACTAAATAAACTTTGTAATCAGTCACGCCCATGGGCAAAAGAATTGACTGCTAATGGGTTTGTCAAGGGGGAAAAGTACGGCCACAGCACGGGGACCTTGAGGGAACTGAGGTTGCTCCCGGGAATCAAAAAAAGGATAGCCCGTTAAGGTGAAAACAATTAATACGAATTTCTTCAAACCCCGTGAAAAAAAGGAACGGGCCTTTGAACAAACCTTACACAAGGGGTTCCTTCACAAGGAAGGGAGAGCGTCTATCACAACTAATTTCTCCGGTTAGGGAGATGATGGATACAAAACCCCGGAACTCACTAGATTTGCACTCCTCAAAATGATGTAAAACGTCTAGATCGTTACGGTGCTGTGGAACTAGAGTCAAAAACGTGACTTTCTTTTTGCCACTCAGATTTAAAAAGTTGACTTGTGGGCCTACTCTTCTCCCTGTCAAAAGGCTTCGAAGTGGAAAGCTAAAGAAGTTGACCGCTCTCTGGGACTCTTTACTGCCTTCTTCCGTCAGAGAAGAGCCTCTCAAGCGGCTTTTCAATGGAACGAGTTAAAAGTGGTAGAAAACTGAGGACTTCACCCTTCTTTGGAAGGGGGGGAGCTGAAAAAAAAAAGAAGCAAATTCGCGAGCAGGACGGCACAGAGAGGAAAAAGGTGAATTAACCCCGAATAATCAGGAGCAGAGTTTCTTGGTTCTGGTCATGAGAGACTCGAAACTGGATAAGGCTGTGGTTTTCTTAACCGGCAGGACACTGGGAACTTCTCACGCGTAGTGTTCAGAGGTACCCTCGTATAAAAAAAAGGGATGAACCCTGAGGACGTGCGGATAAATAAAAAGGTGGGATCTCCTAAACATCGTCTCTGACAGCCGGAAGAATCCACCAATCAAGGAAAAAAAAGCAGGAATCGATATCAACTCTAAACAAGCAGCACGCACCAATTGCCTGTCTAACAAAAAGGATCTCAACCTCATCAACCTCTTCAAACCACCGCATAAAACTAAATTTACCGGAAAGGAAAAACACCAGGAGAAAGTCGTAGAGAAAAACCCTTTTAACTGGCCTTATTGCCGTATCCTCCTTGCTTTCTATGGGGGTCATCAACCTTTAGGGAAGTCTGCTCCTATCTCTTCCCAGTCAGGAGTCGACACGCCCGATGCAAGAGACTGACTGGGTGCCTATTTAGAGAGACCCACGGAGGCGTATCTCTGAAAAGGAGTCGACTTTGCCGCACAATTCTAAGCACGTCGGCCCAGGGTAAAAAACCGTCAGGAAGTTGGGATCATCTGCAGCCGCTCTCGGGTTCACGTCCGCACAGGAGAGGAGGGCAGCGCCGGAAGGAGGATCGACCGGATCTGATTGAGAAAAAGAAAAAAGTTTGTAGGGACCAGCCCAGCAACCATTTAAGGAGTGAGCCGTCGCCAAAAAAAAAAAACTGCTCCCAACCGCCATTGAGATCAGTACTCTCTAAAGAGGCAAGAAATAGAGCCGGAAGTGACTCTCCACTCTCCTGAGCCGGGTCGAACCCAAATTAGAGGAAACCCCGTAGAACCGTTTTTAAAAAGTTCATCAACAGCTCTGAGAGCAGAAGGGGAAAGGAGAAGCAGCTCAAAGAGTCAGGCGAAGATCGACGATGTAAGCCTGTCCGTTTCTCAGCTGGGACGGGACCTGGGAAAAGAAAGGTACGAGGAAGCAAAGTAATAATTAAGAGGGGGACTCGACGGGGTTGTCTTGTATCGGGGGGGGAGATGACGACGACGGGGAAGTAACATAAACTTCGAACTAAGGGGCAAGCGCGTCGGCATACGGCGACCGTTAGGATCGAAAAAAGTTCGACTTGAGACGTCCTCATAGGGGAAAGTGCGCTGTGTAACTTGTTTCAAAACTGTCTAGAAGGCAGAAAGCTGAACCTTATTCTGCGCCGAAAAAGGAAAGGGGATGGATGCAGAAAGGGGGCCCGCTGGGCGGCAGCGTGGGAAAGGCGGATTCAAACCGACGTACTCGGCAAAGACGGCCTCGCGGACGTGTGCTGGGGTCCGAAGGGGTCTACGAGAGGGTGTAGAGCAGGTAAACCCGACCCAGTCCGACCCGGATCGAACCTTAGCGCGCGAGGGGCAAATTTGGACAAAACGCTTGGAGTGATCTCAATCTATTCCTAGTATTGCGGGGGGGGACTATCGAGCTCAAAAAAAAATCAAATACTGCCGATCAACATCTCCTCCGGCGTCCCTTAATGAAAGTTGACTAAGGACAGACGTGCGAACTGCTGCTTCTGAAACGATTCCTCGTTGGAAGCCTAGGAAAAAAGGGGGAAACCAGTTAACCGTATGTGGTAAAGGTCCCCTCGCGGAACAACAGCGGTTATCACAATACACGACGTTCTTGTACATTAAGGGAAGGATGACCGCGTCATCGCGGTTGGGGATTAAAAGTACTCAGGACGCTCTAAAGTGGAAAATGAAAAAGAAACATGTTTCCGGGGCACCAAAATTCATGGGGAGTTGAAAAGAAAAGAAACAACAAAAAAGAGTCAGCTGGGGGACTCCCCTGGTAAGGGACAGTCCGTTTAGGGGAAAGGGGGGGTAGCAGAAAAAGGACAGCTGGAAAAGTCGGAAATATGAAGACAGAGCGGTCGAAAAAAACCGGAGAAGGGGGTAAAAAGAGAACTGTGGGTAGCGCAGTGAAGAAAAACCTCAGGGACATGTGCTTGGAATAGCGTCGCCCACTTGGCCTCGGGAACCAGGGCGAGCAGAGAACCAAAGGAAGAAAAAAAGAAAAGGCAGCGCGTACTATCAAAAAACGTGTGATGGTTTGAGCGAGCTCCGGCCTTCTTGTGAAGGGTCAAAGGAGGAAATCGTGGGAAGAGAGAAAATGCGCATTCCCTCTGCAGGGGGGAAGGGGTCCAAAAAGCTAAACTTCAGTCTTCGCGCTACGGGGACCTTTGAACCCCAAAGAAAAAGAAAGAAAGAAAAGAACAAACAAAGAAAACAACCGGAAACACAAAAACCACACTGGGAAAAACTTGTTCAACTGAAAACCTTGATATACGTAGGTCGCACAAAAACACTTACAGCAGAAGGGGATCTCTAAGAGGAGGAAGTTGAAGCCTTAAGGATAAGGGATGGGGCCACCGGGCATGCATGAAGTCTTCAATCATACTGGGGGGAGGTTGGAAAGATCGAAAAACCAACTCAGCCCACTTTAACACAAGTCTGCCTTATCCGCTCCCACATACAAGGGAAGAGATTACGGGTTGTGAGGTAGTAATGGAGCAGCTCGTTGACAACTAGTGAAACGGAGAAAATGGTCTCACCCGGGGGGGCTAGTGGGCGCACCGACAAATGGGGCGACGTCCATCGTTGCCAAAGGGAAAGGAACGTCGGACACCTGGGAGGCCACTGGAAGACGGGAACATGCGAATCTTGCAAAAAGCACGAGGACTTAAGTACACGCTTCGCTCACAAAAAGCCGGTGGTGGGGTGATTCCAACCTTAGACTGTCGGTGAATAACGGACCCCTTCGTCCTCCGGGGATTTCCTGTCCGTTCAGAAAACTTCCCTGTAAATTTGGGACGGCTCAAATTTTGTCAAAGAAGCCTCTCACTGTCGGCCTAACAAAAAAGTTTGTGCGGACTACTATTCCAGTACCTGTACCCTGGGGGAGCCGATATCGCTGGACATCACACGGCTGTATATCCTCTGCGGAGGGTGCGTGGAAGTGGTCCTGCGACCAACTGACTACTCATGGCTTTTTACACTGGGGGGGGGGGTAAAGTGAACAAGAAAAAGAAAAAGTAACCACCTCTGAAGCGCTGGCTCGCTGGGGTAAGGTAGGGGAAGGGCTTCCGAAAAAAACAGCCTCCGCACATTTATCTGCTCGAGGTCCACTCCATGTGAAAGGTTTATCGGGAACACAGGTATCACGAGCGGGCCGCGAAGCCAGTAGGAAGAGGCTCGAGAATGTGACAAAGAATAAAGATCAGCAGCAAAAATGCCCCCTACTTCACGTCCATCTTTTTTTAGGCTACGGCAGGGAAGGAGGGGAGTAAGGGTCACATGGGGGGAAAGGAGGGGTTGACGATGTTTATATTTCTTTAAAGAGGGAGGGACAAGGGGGTGCTAAAGGACCGTCAGGTCATGATCTCGGGACCTCTAAGGAGGGGGGCCGGATTTAAGACTAGCCGGACGGGACGAAGGTTTCTTCTAGACACGAGGACCGGGCAAATGTGTCAACTAGACCTCCGGGGGGGGGGACAGGATGTTATAAGGGCCGGGTCAGCCTTTTCAAGGAGAAAGGGGAAGATTCGGTTCAGGATAGTTTGTTCAAGACAACCCGCGACCTGAACACCTCCAGAAAAAATCGGAGAGGGACCCCGCAACGCTTGTACCCACTCACGGTGACGGGTGAAAGAAGAGGCAGGTAAAAATCGCCCGGCTTACTTAAGTCCTTCGGCTACAGGGTGGGGGGGGAAACAAGGGATCAAAGAGGTTTCTCGAACAGAAAAGCTTGACAAAAGGCCGGCTGGCGAGTTTAAAGGAACCGGCAAGGGGAAAAATGCAAAAAAGGGGGTCGATGGCAAGGTGCCTGAGGGTGACCCGGCTCACAGGCGACCAGTAGAAACACCCCAGAAAGGGCAGCGTCGGTCACCCTTACGAACGTTAATAGGGTCAAAGAGACATTTACCTAACTAATTTCGAAAAAGGTACTCAGGAAGACCAAAACAACTGATATTGAAGATGGAGAACGTCTCAAACTGTAGCCGTAGGAGGAGCCTTCTACTGCCCGTTCATGGGGGGGGTCGCTTGCGAGTACGGGGGCCTATACCTGCTCACAGGAGTATTTAAACACATAAGGGCACTGCTTGTGCCTATTCGAATCTCCGTGGAAGGAAAGAATAAACCTTCTTTTCGACAAAAAGGACGTCCCGAAGGGACGACGCTGGGGGGGACGTGCAGCTCTAAAACATGTCTAAGGGGGGGGGGAGAAAAGAGGAAGGAAAAGGAGATGTAGGGAAGACACGACAAAACAGTATTCGGGGACATCTTACGGGGCTCTGGGAAGGCTGGGGAGCTTCAGTTGGAGGGATGCTTGTAGGAAATTAGGGTCGCAACTACTTACAAAGGCGGGTGAAAAAACTACGGCATGTTGTCCAGAACAAACGACTCTCAACGCCTGGAACTGAGGACCAGGAGCGTGACCAAAAAGTTGACCAGTGCTCAAGACATCCTAAAGAAAAGCCCGAATCGGTAGAGGAACATCCAGAAGTCGACTAGCCTGTCAAACTCTCAAAAACAAGGGCCAACTTGCAACGCAGAGCGGGGAGAAAAAATCAAACGACTCAGATAAAGAGAAAGAATGCTCGCAGGTTCCACCAAAAGATTGAGGAGAAACACCGACGGCTTGTAAAGGGACCTGAGGCCGATGATCCATCGGAGGAGGATCTATTTCTGACAGGGGGAAGTCCGGCTTCTTCTAGGGGTGCCTACCGCTGTCGAATCCCCGGGTGGGGGTGGCCGAATCCAAAAACGCAAAAGTCCCCGAAAGCAACCGCCGTACAGGGGAAAGAGTGCGTAGGGCGGGCGAATGACGAAAGGGGGAGAAGTCGTACCCGGCAAAAAAAGAAGATTGTTACTGGGTGGCTATTCGCGCCATCGGTCAACTCCTCACAAGCTTCGGAGTTACCAGGGGGGGACAACAAGGATCCAAATCCTGATGACCGGTCGATGGGAAATTAGAGACCTGAAACCACCAGGTGTTAAAATGCTGGTCTTCAGGGGGGGCTAAAGCCAAAAAGAAAGAAAGAGCACATTAAGAAGAGGAGAAGTTACAACAAACCGAGCCGACTTCCACTCGCCTAGTCCGAGGTACAAAGGACAGTAACGCCCCGGGTGTGGGGCCGTTGAAGCTTGGTCATGTGACACAGGGACTCGTAAGGGGAGGAGGTTTCACGGACAAACGGGAGCGGGTCAATGTCAAAAAGCATGCTGTAAGGCCCGGGCATAACAGGGTGTAACAGGGGGAGCCAGAATACGAGAAGGCGACTGGTGGGGGACCTTCAAGACGGGGGGTCGACCGGGAAACAGCGTCCGAGTGGTAAGATGGGGGGGAAGCTGAAAGCAGGGGTCCAGTCGTGTCGAGTCTGTTTGGCGAGATAAGTGGATACCGGGGAGGAAAGGAAGGGACTGGGAAGGAAAAGATACGGCTTGCGTCAAAGAAAACCGAGGGTGCGACGAATCTTCGTATGCCCTTTGCTGACACATTGTGCGGAAAAAGGAAAAAGTGGGGGGGCTACTCAGGAGAGGACGAGCGAACGGTGGGAGGGGGTGTCATAGGTAGATGAAACCAGGCAGCTATGGGAACCTAAAAGTCGGCATCGCGGGCAAAGGCTCTACGAAGGGAATTGACGGTGTTTAGAGGGCGAATGGTGCAATTTAACTGATCGAGGCAAATATTATTAAGGAGGCAGGGAAGAAAAATCCAACTCTACACTGTGCTCCTGAGGACAACCATCACTGAAAGGGGGGCGGAATATGGGAAGCCGCTAAGAGGGACTCTATCGAGCTGGATTCGGCTGGGAAGTCAAGAATGGAAAAAAAGGCGGCACCTGTAAAAGTTAGACGGAAAACCTTTCGAGGTCCTGAAACGAAGGCTAAACATCCGCGCTACGGGGGCACTGGTCGACGCGTCTGAACATAGAATTGGTTCTTATAAAAAGTCTTCGGCTACCTTAATTGGAAAGAACCGGACTGGCCGACGTACAACCATGGGAAAAGGGTGAGATCTCTAACAACACAGTAGTATGATTGAAAGGGAAGAGAAAAAAAAAGGGGGGGGGGGTGCGGACTGGGCAGTCCAGGGTGAAAAACAAATATATGGACCGCGACGTGGTCTGGGGCCAGGAAAAACCAAAACAGATAAAAGGACCTGAAACTGGGCACAGCGGAGACGGAGCGTTATTCAAAAGTGTACGGCGGGTCCAGGGGGGAGGCCGCACAGAGGGGGGGGGAGGGGTTGAGGCGCTTCCGAAAAAACCCCTGGGCCGCTTACCGAACAGAAAGAAAACAAGGCTTCTTACTGTATGAGAGAAAGCTCGGGTCTCTTGCCTGAAGGGCGGAAGAGTTATCCGAGAAATGTAACTTAAGGGTGTGCCAGCGCGGACCCAGGAAGAAAACGGCATCTGGACTGCGGTCCAGGGAAGCAAAAGTCCAAAAAAAAAACCGCCCTTTGATGAGCAAACTGTTTACGCCTATTTATCCTTGGGGCGGGGGCTGGGGAAAAAAAAGCTTCCCAAACTATCGCGGAACACCAGCAAAAAAAATCGGCATCCTCGAAATACGAAGAGTACGGGCGGTGAAGTCAGGAAGGGAGGGGAAGGGAAAAATGCGGTACAGCAAAAAAAAGCGCGTAGCGAAGTCCGAGTGACTCCAGCCGAGAAAGGCCGTTGCTAACAGGAAAAAACCGAAGAAAGATTAAAGAGAAGCGACAAGACACGACCAGGAGGTAAAGTCGCCGAATAGCTCACAACTCTTCAACAACTCGACTCAATAGAAAAATCGACCAAGAAGATAAGGTCCTCCAACCGAAACTGACGAAAAATTGGCCAGGCTTCAAAGAGGCAGGTACACTTATGACCGGCCGAACCGACTCGAAGAACGTGCGGGAAAAAGCCAGACCGTACTTACTTCCGGAAATCCAGGGGGCCATGCCTGCCCGCCTGTGTATGACCGGCCCACAAGAGGATCTCGAAATAAAGCCTCTCAGGTGCTACACTTCAAGAAAATGCGGGTTTAAGGCTCGTATCGTTTTCCTGCGTCCAGGGGGGAAAGAGGGCCTAAGGGTGTGAAAAGGAGACTGATGCGACATCTTAACAGGGGGGAATTAGTAACTCGACAAACGGTCTCCTCTGAAAACCGTCGAGCCGCCTTAGAGCCGTCAGAACCAGTAAGCTTGGTAAAAAACTAGACGTCGCTAAAGAAAAGTACCCAAATATCAACACTCTGGCCGGAGGGAGGGGGTTCAGTCGGAAAGTAGTTTTAGAGGAGACAGCCTCCCATACTCTCTAGACCGGCACGGTTGAAATCTTCGAATAGGCCCCTCTTAGCTGGAGGATGGGAGATCAGCCGGGCAGGGATCACGAAAGACGGGGTAAGACGCAGATCAAAAAAGAACGTCCAGTGAGGTGGTTTTTGAAGACGAAGGGTCCTACTTTTTTTGGCCCCGGCGATCATTTCAGTTTGAATTTGT
>Ga0179591_1235505_pt1 | contig 16836 bp, 29 predicted proteins | sample CZOMad2_1_08_16f_FD_182891 | JGI IMG/M metagenome (GOLD analysis project Ga0179591, IMG submission 182891) | Vadose zone soil fungal communities from Angelo Coast Range Reserve, California, USA - CZOMad2_1_08_16fungal (PacBio error correction) | ecosystem: Environmental > Terrestrial > Soil >...
GGGGCGAATAGTAGTTCACCACGCCGTCACTCGGAAGCAAATGTAGGGTGGTAACGGGGCGATCCGCGGTCTTTTGCCGCCAAAGGTACGCGATTGTCCTTGTCCAGGTAACCTAGCAGGAGCCGGCAGTAAAAAGAGGGGAAACAAGGGCAGAATACCTGTGGGTGGGGTTGTTTTTTTTGGGTGGTGGTTTTTTGTTTGGTTGGGGGGGTTTTTTAGGTGGTTTGGGGTTTTTGGTTTTTTAAAATACATGTGCCCGATTTGTCGCGCGACTAACATTTTCGATTGTTGGGTTCTGAAAAGGAGGCCCGATTGCCAAATAAAGTTAGGGACTCCGAAAAGGACGAACTGGCAAACGACAGGGACGGGTTTTTCCATGAGTTTCGGCACCGAGGGGGGGAGGGAAAGGGCGACGGCAGGTGGGGCAGGTCCGAGTTTGACCACGGGAAATCAGGTAGAAAAAAGGGGGAGGAAGCACAAAATAAAACTCTTGCCCAATTGACAAGAAAGGCTGATATCAACGGAAGAAAGAACGAAAGAAAAAATTTCGCAAAATTGCGGGAAGGGGGGAACAGATCGAGAGGAGAACGGCACATGGGGTCTAAACAAGTAAGTGGGCGAAGCGAGCGAATTGTATAAAATCAGATATATCATGGCCACCCAATGCAAATGCCCGGGAGGAATAAGTATTCCGAGGCTGACCACTCAGTACGATCGGAACAAGAGAGCAGAATGGTAGGGGGGGCTGGGGCGGCCGCTGTGAGAAACCGAAAACAAGGACCCGGCGGCAATAAAAAAACCTTTTTCAGCCCGTAACATCGGAAAGGGAAGGCTTTGAAACTGGTCACAAAGGGGAAAAAGGTCCAGGGGGGGCAAAGGCAGCAGAAGGTAGTGTTGGGGGGACTTGGGGAGGGTTTTGCACAAGGGTTTCCCGGGAAAAGGAGAAAAACGTCGTCCATAGAAAAAGAGGGCCGCGGGGGGGTAGAGGTCTCACGGCGAATCGCGACAATGGGAGGAGGGAACCATTCTACGAGTTGCGTGAAAGAAACGAAAACCACAGACGTCACCCGAACAAAGAACTGATGGATAGCAGGGAGAGCCGGAGCAAGAAATCGAACAAGGTTAAAGAGCTTTGTTAAATAGCAGACATAGGGCGGGGAAAGGAGAAGAAAGGAAAAAAAAAACCGGGCCTTCTTACTATGGGGGGGTTTAGGGTAAAAAGTGCGAATTAAAAATGGGGTCGGGGGGAGAAGGTAAAGGGGTAAAAGCACCCTTTGTGAAGGGGGGGGAAGGAAACCGGAAATCCAAAGCGCAAATGGAAGAAAAAACAAAAGGAAAGTCTTTTTTGTTAACGACGCAAAAAGTGGACTACGCAACGCCTAAGGGGGATCATGAAAAAGAGTTAAGGGGGGAAATAGGGGGGAGCTCCTTAAACGGAGCAAAGACAAATGAGGGGAAAAGCAACGCCTTGAGCGGGAGGGGTGGGGGTAAAAAGCCCCTTGGGTAAGACGGGCAGAAAAAGAAGAAAACGGCGCCAGTTGACCGAGGGGAGGAGGAGGGGAAAGTTACAGGGTGGCAAGGGGAATTAAGGGTTTGCGCAAGGTGGGACAGCCATTCAAGATAAACGATCAGGTTAGCTGAGAAAACGAAGCAATGAGGGTCCAGTTTCTAAAAACGGGGGGGGAAAGACAGAGATCCAGACATCACCCTCGTCAAGACGGAGATGAGGGGGGGGGAAATATGAACCGGAGAAGTCCTCGCTGGGAGTGCTCCACAAAAGGAGACAGACAAACATTCCCATGTTCCTTCATAGTCGGGAAAGAGACTACAAAAAAGGGGACGGAACTATGGTATTCCAGAATTAAATGGGGACAGGGGTGGCAAGAGTCGGCGGTTGCAGTGGGGCAAAAAACCCAAGAAGTGGAAGGGGTGTCGGAAAAGTCAAGGGAACAGGAGGGGTTCAACTATTTGCTGGAGACGAATGGAAGTCGTAAGTTTGGGAACGGGGGTATGAACGGATAAGGAGGAAGCCTGCTGGAATATCACCGAAAAAAACGGGCTTCTTCACTGGCTCTGCGAGGGGGGGAAAGGGGAGCCCATTACAGGGGAATCTGGGGGGGCTCGGGTGTAGCAGGATAGGAAAAATGTGCGATCTTCCGGGCGGCACGACCTAGCGGACTGAAAGGGACGAAAAAAAAATAAAAGGGGGGTGGTTCGGGATCCATTGGCAAAGACGGACAAAAGGAAGCTGGGCGATAACTGTCCACGTGCTGGGAAAAGGAGATTGTGGATACCGACAATTCACCAATGGGGTAAAAAAAAAAAGATCCAATGGAAAAAAATGACTTAGGCAAGACCGGGGGGAGTCGCACAACACCATTGAAACAAAATCATGGGTTAAAGGGGAAGGTCAACTGATGGTCTGGGACCAAAACAGTAAACGGGGGGGAGTTCTCAGGGGGCCGAAAAAAAGCAGCCAAGGACCGTTAAGGGCCGGGCAAGACAGGCAAAGTAAATGCCCAACGAATAGAGGAGGTGGGGGGGGAACAGTGTGAAAAGGGGAAATAGGTGCTACATGGGAAAAGGGGGAACGACAAAGACGGGTACAAAGTAGGAATAACAACATGGATGTAGATTACGGCAAGAAAAACCAGAAGTGGGGACCTAACAACAAAAAAAGGGAAGTTTCAAAAACACTCTTAAGTCAGAGGACGTAGAAATCATATGGGATTGTATGTCATGAGGGAAAATACCATTACGCAAGGGTGGAGAGAAAGAAATAAGGTGCGGTTTGAAGCAAAAAAATTGGGGACACTAGTTGAGAAACAAAATACCCACCAAAAAGGACGAGAGAACTACAAAAAAGAGCAGGACGAAAAAAAACACCGATTTCACTTAAAGGGGAAGAAGTTTTCTGGGGGAAAAAGAGGAGGGACACCAATGCCTAGAGGATGGTTGGAAAAAAAGCCTTGACACAAAAAAATGCAAAAAAGTCATCTAATGGTAAAAAATTGAAAAGGTCATGTGAAGAGTAGTTCAGAAGGGCAGACGAGCAATGTTGAAGGGCGGTGGGCCATCTCAACGGTGGGGGAAAGATTGAGAAAAAAGGGAAGACTCTTGTGGCTTCGGAAGCAGGGTATAACTTTCAAGGATGGACTCCCACGGCCAAAGAATGAATTCGCATTAAGGAATAGACGGGAAAAAAGCGCTCACGAAAGAAAAGGTCGTGTGAGCTTAAAACAAACCAAATGGGGGCGGGGGGTCACCCAAGAAGCGAGAAAGGGTTTTCTTCATAGACTGGATGTGAAAACCCGAACCCTGTGACAGGTGCGGGAAAGGGAAAAAAGCATGCGGGGGTGAGGGTCAAACCCCTATACAAGGGTAAAGAGGGTCTAGAAAACAAACAAACTGGGGAGAAAGAAGGAGTTTTGTCCGGGTAAGAAAAAAAATCATCAAAGTAGGGGGACGAATTGTAAAATGTGGGTCATAAATAGGAAAGGAGAAGGGCCGGGATCCAATAGGTGAAGTTCTCTAAAGTTGAAAGCGATTATCACACGGCAGGTTAAGGTAAGGAAGAAAAAAGGCGAAAATCGCCAAGAGCCGGCAACTATGAAAGGAGGGCAACTGAATTCCTGGACCGCTTGACTCATTGGGGGCACAGAATAGATGGGGGGTCCCAGGGTTTCAACGGACCGCCCGTTGGCGAAAGGCAGAACCACATACCAAAAGGGAAGAAAGCCGCCGGATCTTCAATACAGTGGTAATGGAAGGGTTGGGAAATAACGACGACTCTCAAAAAAGACCAACAAGGGGAGGAAAGATATTTCAAACTGATATGTGGGGAACAAAAAAAAAATGGCAACTGGGGAGCAAACAGAAGGAGGGACTTCCAACGGGGGTGGGGATGAGCCTTTCGAACGTGAGGGTACAAACGGGAGGCCTCAACACCTTAAAAGGAGGTCAGGAGGCTGGTACGCAAGGAATCTCGTCAGTACATGTTCAGTGTAAGACGGGCCAAAAGAGGAAGGGACGTTCAGTGGTGATTGCTAGACGAGTGGAACATCGAAAGAAAGCAGGGGAATCAGATCGACGTCGGTCCGGAAAGGGAAACGAGCGTAAAAGAACGAAAAAAATATTATGGATAACGGTTGGACTCAGTAGACCAAAAAAAATAACGAAAAAAGCGCCGTGTTTTGGATGATGAAGGAAAAGTTGGCGGGCGGAGAAAGAATGAACCACGCCACAGGTAAAGGGGCACTCCGGCAGCGTTCCATACCATTATATTGAACCAAAAAGAAACTGGTACCTCGAGGGTGTGCCGCCACCATCTGGAGGGACAACCGGGACCCACGACTTTGTTCCTATGGTAAAAGAGATTTAAGAGCAAAAAAAGGTCCGGGGGAAAAAGCTTAAACCAGAAGTGGTAAGCAAAAAGCACCGCGACAGATTATTAGCTCCATGTGGTACTTCCAACAGTTCGAAAATATAACAAGGGGAGCGGGGTGTATAAAGACTCAGGAAAAAACAGGAGGAAAAGGGTCCGCAGGGATAAACAGAAAGAAAAACAAAAAGGTGGAAGTTCCCATGAGGGGGCATTGTGGGGTCAAACGGAAAACAACAGGGGTTAAAAAAAAAAAACTTATAGACGTGTGGGGACTAGCGGTTGGTCACAAAACCCTGAAAGAGGTGAAGCACCAGAAAAAGAGTCAAAGGGGAGACGCTCCAGTCTGTCGGTCAGAGGGGCAAATGTTGTGGATAGGGGGACCGGAGGGCACACAAAAAAAAGAGCAAATGAGGAATTCAAAGTAAGGAGCGCGGAAAAAAAGGGAAGCGGAGTTTATGACGAAAAAACCTTCCTCTAACCACAAAAATTAGGCACCGAAAAAAACCCGCGGTACTGAAGAAAATGGAAACAGGTGGTGGAAGGACAAGGCCCAATTGGCAAAGGGGGGGGGGTCTGTCCAGGTCAGCTTCAAACAAAAAAAGGGGAGCGAACGGTGTACATCTCAGCTTGGAGGGGGTGAAGGAACCGTTGGGAGAAGAAGGGGGTAAGTTTTTTCAACTAAAACGCACGCCATCTATCTTTGGATAATGAAAAAGAAGTGAAAGCAAAACGCTTGGGGGGTATGGTGAACAGGGGACCTCCGATGGTGGGGTGCCCAAAAAGACCTTCAGGGAGCTCCCCAACCACTTGGAAGAAAAAAAACTGCTTGTGGTGGATCCATGTGTGGGGCAGGAAAGCCAGGAGTTGCTATAGTACAGATTTTAGACTGGGTGGAAAGGGGGGGAGGTGGCCAATCATCAGGGCCAGCAGCAAAGAAAAAAGGTAAGGGAACGCACGAAAAGCCACGGGGAAAAATCAGGGTGTGGCAAATCGGAAAAAGAACCATTGAGCGGTCGGACGATGGGACGGGACTGTCAAAGGGAAGGAGGACAGAAAATCGGGAGGGGGATAGAAAAGCCCACCCTTACCGACAGGGCTGCAGCACATCGGACAGAATAAAACCCTCAAAACCTACAAACCAACCCCACCCAAACCAGCACACCACCCAACAAGCAAGAAAGCCAACACTGAGCCCCGTCAGGTGAAACACCAACCCCCCACATGTTTTGGGGTCAGAATTTTATATGAGCAGACACGCGGAAAAAATAATTCCGGTGGAATAAGGACAGTTACAATATAAGTCCATTAGGGAAAGCAAGAACCAAGTAATGAAACGGGGGGGCCGGATTCCTAAAAAAGGGAACGAAAGTGTTTTGTCTCAAGGAACAAAACGGGAAGTAAGAAAAAGAACAGGACAGGGAGGAGAACTTAAAAAATCAAACCCATAGGGGGGGGAGGCTAAAAAAGAGAAGACAGGGGGGGTTAGGGGACGTTGGTTAACACAGAGAGAAAAATGATATCAACACCGGACCTCATCCGGAACCCGAAGGAAAAGGTTATGATTCGAAAGAAAAAAAAGGGGAAACCGGAGACTTAAAAAGATTTGGGCAAAAACGAGTGACACCACGCTTGCGTTGAAGGAGAAAACAGGAGACCCAAAAAAAAAAGAGACAACCGAGCAAACACCATTGGAAAGAAAAGGAACAGGACATTAGGTCAAACGGGTCACAGGTGGAAATTAACTTTCGGGTTACAAAACAGAAAAGGGAGGAAAGAGACGGGTCCAAAGCTTCAGTTACTGCGGGTACAGGTTTTAGTGAAAAAGAAAGACAGGGGGTTGGCAAAAACGGGAAAAAGAACCTAAAAAAAGGGAAAAAAACTTTATGCCGAACGGGGGAAAAACGAGGGGGTGAAAGATTGGCCTTTAAGAAGGGATGGCCTGGTAAAAAAGGACCGGAAACGGTGGAGTAGGTAAAAAACGGAAAAAAAGGCATACTAAACGGAATCCAATAAAAATAAAAAAGAAGAAACTGTTTTGTTACGCGGGAGGCCCAGCCTAAAAGGGCAGGGAATATCGAAAATAGGGTAATTGGGGGAAGGATGTCCCAGGAGAAAAAGGGATGGGCGCTTCTTGAGGGGGGGGTCCAGAGAGATTGTATGAGAGGACCATTGGTCGCGAAAGAAAACGTCGAAATGAAAAGACGAGCGGGAAGGGCCTTTCAATAAGAACGGGGGGGCCAAAAATCCAAGAGGCAATATGCAACGAGGGGAAACCCTTCAAACATTTAAACATTTGCTGACCAAGGGTAACGGCGGAAGACTGATGGGTGAACTTAAAAGGTCACAACAAATGGGGGGAACGGAAGCTAAAGCTGTACGAAGCCAGAAATGGACGGAGTGCAGTAGACATTACTCGAGGGCAGAAGAAAGGACGCGTTGAGGAACCTGCAAAAAAGGTCAAATAAGTCGATGAAGATCGTCAGCGCCGCCCCAGGGGGGGGGGAGACTAGTTGGGGGCCGATCAGAATAATACTTACAAGGAGGGAAGGTGGGGGAGAAGGCGGTCAACCAGGGGGTGGGGGGGTGAACGGCAGAACAGCATGTGGGCCGAAACAAAAAAAAGGAAGGAGCTCCGCGAAAAAAGAGAGAGGAAGGTGACTGGGGAGAAAGACGAAAGTCCAGAAGTGGACGAAAAATGGAAAAAAAAAACGGTACGGGACAGGTGTCGGCAACGCTCGCCAGAGGTGGCACATCTGGGGGCTTCAATAACCTGGAGGCCAGAGGACAGACCAAAATACGAGAACCGGGGGGAACTACAAGAGGGGACAACGTCTTTTTTTAGGAGACTAAGCGGGAAAAAGAGGGGGAATGCCTGGGCTCATTGACAGGTAAGAAGGGCAGGAGCGAGGTCAAAGCGGAAAAAAGAAGGCGGAATTCGGAAACGGAAAATACATTTTCAGGCACTATACTCGGGGAGGCCGGCGCCTCTGAAAAAAAAACAAGGGTAATAAGAGGAGACAGTCTTGAGCAAAAAGAGGACATGAAAGACAAATGTATGGGGGTTGACAAACTGCGTAGACACGAGGTTAAGGCCGGGCGCAATCAGGGGAAGTTGGGTCTGTAACGAGCAGACCAAACAAGAGGGGCAAGAGGGAAGAGGGGATGCCGAACAAAAAAAATCAAAACAGAAACTAAGATGCAAGAATTGGGCAAGAGAAAAAAGAACCTTGTAGGGGGGGGGGGGTTAAGGGGGGAGAGGTAAGGACGAAGTTGTAAACGAAATATGGAAATGGTGGGGTTAGGCTATAAAAATGAAAAAGCACGGGGGGCATAAAAGAAAAAGGAACCAGTGTTTGGGTGGTGTTGTTTTCACAGGGGGTCTGTCAGCTTGCGGGGGCGGAGGGAGGGTGGTGTGGGAAAATTACCGATGGAACCAGGGATTGTGATCGGGGAGGAGACCGAAGAGGAAATTCTGCCAAATTATGAGTATCTTTCAAAAAGGGGTAGAACTAAGAAAAAAATTTCATGAGGGGCAAAGCGCTGAGCTTGGAGACTGAAAATATGTGAAGGACAGACGGGGGGCAAAAAAACGCCCGCGGAACCATTTGAAGACATCAGCGAGAGAGTTGCAAAGGAGCCCTGTAATAAAAAGAGGGAGGCAAAGGGGGGCTGGGTAACGCAACTAGTCGACGGGATCTCCCGGCAGAAGAAATTGAGGGACTTTGGGGTCAAAACCCAAAAAGGGGGGGGATTTCGGAAGATGGGGCGAACAAAACAAAATGCGGAAAAAAAAGGATAGGGGGTGTGTAATTCCTCGGGGCACAGGAAAGGCCAAACCGGGAAGAGGTTGGGTTTCAAAAGGTCACCCGAAATAAAATAGAGGGGGGTCCCAATTGAAGGCGAAGCCAAAGATGGAGGACTTAAATTTTGGACACGGGGGTGTTGCGGGGGGTGGAAGGCGAAAAGCGTAAAAGAAGGGGGATGGTTCAAGAGTTGAGCGCTAAAAACGAACAAAATTTCGATGATCCCGTATCTAGTTGCCGTGGGGGGGCAAAAAGAAAAAGCCAGGGGAGAACACGGAAAAAAATTGGCGCGGAGCGATGAGCAAAACTACGAGAACAAAAACAATACCAGTATCTTTTAAAAGTAAGAAGAACCTGAGGGGAGGCAAGGCGACGAAAACGGCCCTTCGGGGCTGGGGAAAAAGGAGGAAACTATATTAATGGGGACTTACTACCAGGGCTCAAAAGGGGCCGGCCGGGAAAAACGGCCAGAATAAAGCTCCTTTGAGGACAGGAGTTTTTCTGGGGAGCCGCCTTGGTAAAACAACGAGGGGGAAGGGCAAACACGATTGACGACTACCACTAAGACGGCCCAAAGGGGGGGGAAGGGGGGTGGCGGCAAAACTAGAAAACGTGAGAAATGGGGGGCCCATTAGGGAAACCGCACGAGGTAGCTTGGGGTTGGGGCACAGGCCCGGGAAGAAGACCATCAAAAAACACAACCTGGTTGCGAACCTTTTCACTTCTATTAGGTTTAGGGAAAAGGAATGTCAACGTTGAGAGGTGGCGAGGTTATGTCGACCTGTGGGCTCCCGAATCTTGTGTTGGGAGTAAGAAGAGGAAGAACAAGAGAGTTTTTGAGGTACAACGGTAAGAAGAACTGGGGGTCCGTCAGAAAAGTAAGCCCTACCCAAATCCTCGGAAATTACGTCTAAGGGGGGGGGGGGCAAAAAGGGTTAGAAGAAAACGTAATCGAGCTCAAAAAAGGAGAGTCCACCAGGTCTTCTGGGGTTCAGGAAAAGCACTCATCTGAAGACAGGGAAAAACAGAAAGGAAGGGCTTTTCGGGGCGGGGGGAAAAAGTTCCGGGTGGACCGAAAACCATAAAAAGGGAAACTGTTTGAGGAGGGTCAGAAAAACGCGGTGTGAATACCTAGGGGAGTGGAAAAGGGTACGTCGAAATGAATGAGACGGGGGTAATTTGGACAGGTGTATTCCGATTAGGATGAAGCGTGGTGGAGTAAGAGTCAGACGCAAAGCAGGGACGGGGCACGGGCCGGTAAAAGGACTTCAGAAAAGGGAACGGGGTTACTGGGGGAGAACTATACAAGCCCAGAAGTGACCCGTGGGGAAACCCTAGATAAAACATTTTAAGGTAAAAAAAATCGTCCAGGGTATATTACCCAGCCAGCTTAAGTTAGGGAACAAAGGGGGGGCAAAAGCGTTCCAAAATGGCCGAGCGCATGTCAAAAAAAAAGGGGGGGAATTGGCTGGGGTCAAAGGCCCGGGAAGAGGGAAGAAAAACCGGCCAATTGACACAGAGAATCAAAAAATAAATACATGGGCCATACAAAAAACCATGGCTTCACAGACAAAAAAAAAGGTCCAAAACAAGACAAAGGGGGGGGGGGGAACGGGAGAATCTGGGTACAAACCATTCTTAGGTCTCAAGAATCTTCCTACAAGCAGTTGCGGTGGGGGAGGGGAGTCTCATTCAATAAAAAGAACCAACAAGATTGGGAAAAACGTGGGCAGTGGGAAAAGCAAAGAAGTCTAGTACGACACCGGGTACGGAAATCTAAAGTATGAGGAAAAAGTGGGTCAGCAACCCATGGGGTGACGGGGAGCAGACGGGGCAAACACGCAATGTGGTGGGGGGAAAGGGAAAGCAAAGTGGAATACGTCGAAACGAATGGACGACTGGCTGGGCTACTCACCATTTTGGGGCGCTAAAGGGTGGGAGAGGATCCGAAAAAGAATGGGGATCGGACCTAAGGGGGGAGACTAGTTTTCAACGGCAAAACAATTGGGAAAACTCTTGTCGTAGAAACCAAAGAAATCTACTACAAAGTCCGGTATGCCGAAAAGATGGGACGGGGGGGGGAAGTCCGGGGGTAGGGGTAAAATCGCGTTCAAAATACTATCGGCAGGGGTTGTCACGTCAAAGCCGTTTTAAGGCATGACCTAGAGAGGGGAAGGGGGGGAAAAAATACTTACTAGGAAGTTTACTAGAGACCTAAGAATGTGGCCCAAAAAATGGGTCAAGCAGCCCCGTTTAAATATTTATAAAAAAAATTGGTTCAAAAAAGAAGGCGAGAGGGCACTTGTCATCTCAAGCCCCTGGGGTCACACTCCAATTCCGAAGTCGGACGGGAGATAAAAGCCGGTAAAGACCGAAATCAGCCCTGAGTAAAGGAACAGGTAACTGGTTAAAGTCGAACATACCATCTTGTTGCAGGTTTCAATGAAGAGAAGTGTTGACTGACAAAAGGCCCGGGTGGGATTGTTCAGAAAAAAAACACGGAGGAAGTGTACATGGGAGGCTGGAGGGGGGTTAGGGAAGAGAATAATATCGGAAACGGGCATATAGATGTACAACACAAATGGGCTCAAGTCGATTATTGGTTGCATCGCAAACAAGAGACATACAGAGGTGCGGAAAAGATTGTGTAGGTGGGGGGGTCATTGGAGCGAGTCAGGGGGGGATCAACGACCGTCAGGATCGAGATAGAAGAGATTCTGGACGGAAGTAGCAAACGGGCTCAAGGTCTAAACACAGGGGTGGACACATACTCCTTCAACATTCAGCGAAAACTTCAAACCAGGAATTCCTACTCTGTACGAAATGGACAAGGGAAAGAGAATTTTCCTGGTATGAAACTGGGAAAAATCACAATTGGATAACGGAGAAATGCACAAAAACGTGGAAGAATCCTGAAATGCGGGGGGAAAAGCCTCCGTAATTCGAAATGGCGGGGGAAAATAATCGAAAAATATTCAACTCACAAAAAAACAAAAAAAAGGGAAAGGGGGGGGGAGGAAAAGTGTACTCGGTCAGGCACGCCCCATTCCGGCCGGGCAACCAGGCAGGGGGAAAAGGTGGTGGATGGGCGAGTGGGACGAAAAAGACGGGGAATGGGAACCGGAGAAGGAAAAAAGTCGAGCTGCAATGCGGAAGCCACGATCGTCAGGAACTTAACAGGGTGAAATTGGTTCTCCTGCGAGGAAGGACGGGCTGGTGGCGCGTGCGAAACGCTTGGAGGTGGGAGAGAAGGACCCTGATAAAGAGAGGGAAAACGCGAAAGAAAAGGAAGGAGAAAAAAGCGCAAAAGAACGAGCAAAAAAAAAGATGAGTATACGGGAATAACAAGGATAAAAAAAGTAGCACCGCAATGGGGTTGTTGGAGTATCCTAGACCCCGTGGAAAAAAAGAGAGAAAGTAACAAAAAACAACCATGTAAGGAAGAAGCATCAGGGCAGGGGGCAAAGAAGATTTAAAAGAACAGGGGGGAGGGGTTAACGTCCTATGTAACGCCAAGGATGGGACCGGCAAAGACATGGGTAAGGAAGATTTTAAGAGACTTCCGTGAAATAAACCCCTTTGGCGGCCACGGTTTGGGCGAGGGCGCAGCATACATAGAAGCAGCGGGAGGGCAACCCAAAAGTGCAATGAAAAAGTATCCTACCAGTTATCTGGTACAAAGACGCGACCAAAACTTAAAAAAAGAACTTCCGGAAGATAAAATAAAGAATAATGAAAAAGAAAAAATTTTAATTGGGACCAGGAGATGGCTTCAAAGGTTGATAAGCCTTGAACAGTCAAGTTAACAATTGTGGGGTTTACATAATACTGTTTAAAATACAAAACACAAAACTGTTCAGAAAGAGAGGTATTACAGAAATTAGTACGTGAGCGGGAGGTGGATCAACTACTCCCAAGGGAGCTCGTGGGGTTTCCCACAAAGTTGCACGCAAAAAAAGCGGAAAAATGGAAATAGCCATTTATTCTTAGGGAGGCTTGACTCACCGGGAGGGCGCCAAAGAGAAGGGGAGAAGCAAGAAGGGAGAAAAAAGAGTGGAAATTGCCCTTCGTAACCAAAGGTGGGAAGCGGGTTTTCATTGGGGGCACGGGAAAAACAATCCAGACCGGGAGGGCACATACGGTAACATAAAAAAGACATGTGAGTCCAGTGACCGGTGAGAATTGCAGGGTCAACTGAAAAAGGGGAAAAAAACAAGAGGATCGTGGGAGTGAGAAAGGGGAGGGACAAGAAAAAAGGGGAGGGAGGAATTGAGCGAGAGAACAACGGGCTACCTTTTGTTGGCAAAAAAGGCAAAAGGGATACCCAGGGTCAAGGGCCTTTTGGGGGAGGGGGTGTGTGTGCGAAGCAGCTGTGGGGAAGAATAGGGGTACTGGGCAATGGGAAGCTGGGGGGGAATGGGACAAGGGGGTAAGAAAAATCTCAGCAGAAAAAATCCAAGGGACAACTGAAGCGCGCAAGGGCCACCTGGGTTCGGGTACAAAGGTACCTGAAAAAAAGGTCGAGCGGACGCCGACGAGTGGCAGTGGGCACGCAATGCCGATAGTCTGTCTCTGCGGGCTCAAATCGAACCACCGGAAACACGGGTACAGGAAAAAAAACTAAAAAGATCAAAAGACGAACAAAAAAATAACGGCGGGGACGGTGTATTCAAAAGACCACTAAAACATAATATGCCTTAGGCCAAAGTTCCTGAACGAAAATCAACAAAGCAGGAAGAATCAGCCAGGTAGGACGCGTGCCAAGGAATTCCAAAAGGGTAATAATGGGAGAACCATGGGAAAGCTCAGGGGTGAAACAACCCAGGAAAAAAAAAACAGGGGAGGGGGGATAGAGGCTTGACAGATGTGTGGGTCGTAGAGGAAAATAAAAGGCTGGAATATACCAGGTTGACAGAACGGAGAGAGATGGTCACCAAAACAAACCGGTTAACTGAGGATGGAGGGAGTCGCGCAGGGGGGAAAAAAAGAACGGGACACACGCCTGGGGAAATCGAAATGGTAAAAAACCGCTGACGTGGAATGCATCTCAAAAAAAGGACAAAACGAAGGAAAAAAATTTGAAAAACGGAAAGAACCGCCTCCCGGGAACGCACGGGGAACGCATTCACGTAAAGATAACGGGGAAGTTGGACAACAGTAAAAAAGACGCAGGGCGTGGGCGAAACTTGAAAACATTGGGAAGACCTCAGGTAGGTAGAAAAAAAACTCTTCGGGGGGCAAACAAATGGGGAAGACAGCTTTGAGCAGGGGGCAAATATAAGACCAAAAACCGCAGGGGGGGGGTCACCCCGGTGCGGACCGAAATAAGCAGTGAAAGGGGACTGGGGGAGGGAACGTCAACCAAAAATTGAAGTACCCGTCTCAAGAACAAGATCTGTCTCTTCCAAAAAGAGAATCTGGGGGTGGCGAGCCACGCCAGAAAGGCGGGGGATATGCGAAAAGAGTGGGATTTGGGCAAATCGGGAAAACAGCACAAACGAAAGGAATAAACATTGGTCGGACGGGATACTTCCTTGGGACACGAACGAGAAAAAGGAAAATGGGGATAAGCGCAAGGGGCGAAAAGAAAAGCCGCGAAATAGAACGCGTCCGGGGGAACGGGCAAACTCAGAAAAATGCAAACTGCAAATCATCAATAAGCTTCGATCAGGGGGGAAAGAAGGGAACGGGGGGGGCCAGAAAAAGAATGGTCCTGGGCCGTTATTTGGGGAGGACGATAGAAGTCCCTTTTTTGTGTTGAAAATTGGGCACCGGTGGGCCGCAGCAGAAAAAAGGAGTAATACTCCTGGGACAAGGAGGTCTCAATTTTTGAGGGCCGCCCCTAAAATGCGTGAAGACAAAAAGGATCTTCCGTGGGGAAAACGTTGGAAAGAATAGCGATTAAGCGCATGAGGGGGGTCAATTCAAGGACGCAACCCGGGTTGGGGGATAACATATGCCGGAATACTTAAACAGGGACGGTGGCAGCCCTGCGAAAGGGGGGGGTCGACAAAATAAAAAAGCCCTTCAGAAGTCAGCACATCATGAATGGGGCCGCCCGGTCAGAGCAGAAGGGGACAAAAAAGCCAAAACCCTGCAAGAATCGTCATCGGAAGGAATTCAAGCGCAAAAAAAACACTTCAAAGGGAGGCCAAAGGGGGAAAAAAGGGAACTGTAGTAGTGGGGGAAAGAAGCCCTCGAGGGAACAGAAGAAAAATTGTGCCAATCTAACGTGGGGGGAAACAAACCGCATGAAAACCAATGAACGTAGGAGAGATGCAAAAGAGGGGAAACGGGAGGTTTCAGGGGGAGAAAGTTAAGACAAGATGCGAATAACCGACGATGCACAAGGGGGGGGGTAAAGCCAGAAAACAGGGGAACAATCGCCACGTCCAATAACGAGTCGCCCGGAAGAGTTGAGGCACAGAAAAGAAGAGTTTGCGGAGGCTGGATCAAAAGCGCAGAAAAAACCAACAAAAAAAAGTAGGAGGGAAAATATAAGATACACAACTTTTTGGGGAAAAAAAAAAACGAAGAGGGGGGGCGCAGGGTATTTTTCCAGGGGGGGGAGGGGGAATCACCCTTCTGTGGCCGCGGAAAACGGGGTTCCTGTTCTGTACAAACAAATGAATCAGGCAAAAATAGCATCGGCTTAACGACGAATCCCGAAGACGGGCCCCTTATTGCCTGAAAATCACGTGTCTATGGGTTTGACGCCGGGGACCGCCGATGGGGGGGGAAAGGAACCCAATGGAAAGGAGGAGGGGCAGCGAGAGACAGAACGGAAAGAGACAACCGGTTTGTCAAAAAGGGTTTCGGCCCATCTGCTGGAAAGGCGGAGAGGATGAGAAAAACGAGGGGGCCTGGGTGGGACTAAGCAGGGAGGAAGAAGAGGACGGCGGCACAATCAGGGTAGGGGTTGGGAGGGGGAGAAAAAAAAGGGTGAACACGTAGAAAAGTACTAACACTTGGGAGAAGGGGGAGGAAAGATCAGAGCATGAAAAAAACGTCAATAGGGGTTTTTCAGAAAAAATAACGGGGCATGGATCTTAAAAATGAGACCCAGAATAGAGATCTGGCACTGCCAAGGGCCCGGGTAGGCCGGATAACGGAGTGTCGGAAGTTCAGAACAACAGAGATGGCGAAACAAGCCCCCTGCCAACCAATCGGACCCGTAAAAGGGGGAAACCGCTAGGCTTGAGGCACAAGGCTTCGGTCAACCGAGAAAAAGAGGACTAGGGTTGGGGTCACAACTGGAGAACAGAACAAGGAACGCGTGGACTGTGTACCTGCATGTAACTTCCAGCCCTCAGAAGTTGCGGAAACATTCTGGGGGAAGCAATGGGGGTTGGCCAAGGGGGGGCCTAAGGTCAAAAGGGGTAATGCCACTCAGGGGTCAAAGGAGGAGTATATTATACGAGTATAAGCAAGAACAAGGTTGGGGAAGGGGGGATCCCAAAGGATCCATCGTTTCAAAACGTGGTGGAAAAGACGACCCCGCCAAAATCACAATTATTTGAGAAGGATCGGGAGAAAGGAGAGCCCAATAAAGGAGTGTCAGGGAGATCCGCACCTCGGGTGCGTGACTGCACGGAAAAAACAAAGTACAATGCTCCGAAGGGGGGGGATATGGGTAAAAGGGGCAAAAAGCAGGGTTTTGGTATACGTGGGGGGAAAACATGGACACTAAATGGACAGGGTCGGAAAAAAATCCAAGAGAGGGTGAAAAAAAAGGAAGTGGATTGTAAAACTGTCGAAAGGAGTGGGGGACACGCGGCAGGTAAGGGATGGAACACCCAGAAAAAACGCCAAAAAGGTGAAAAGAGATTCTTCATAAGAAAGAACAAACAGTCCCAATGATGACTCACTGAGGGCAAGAGTGATGGACACACGGCCCACAGTTAATTGCGGGCCGAATCACCAGGGAGAACGTGCGCCGACGAGCGTTCCGTGGAAGGTGGGGCGACGGGGGGCGCTGGGGGTTGGGCTGAAGGGGGGTTTTGGGGGCGGGGAAAAAGGCGTGAAAAATCAAACGAAAATCGTGGGGAAACACGCGCAATAAAAAAAAAGGCGATGGGGGTCCTGGTGAATTCAGGGGGGGTCAAAACCGCCCAAAAGGGAATCCTCCTCGGGCAATCCAAAAAAGAGGAAGGGAGAAGGGGTAGAGAACTGGGGAGAAGGGAGTCACTTTAAAACGACTTCTCGGCATCGAAAGAATGGGTCGGAGGGGGTGGCAAGACAAGAAACACAGGAAGGGCGATTAGGGAAAAGAAGGAGGGTACACATGTGTGGGGGGGAAGGGCTAAACGGTTTAAAACAGGGGGGGGGAGGGTGTACTCACAAGGTGTTAAGGGGCGGGAATTAACGGGCACAAGATTCAAAAAAAAAACATGGAACTAGGGGGAGGGGAAAAAGGGGGGGAGGGAAATGGGGTCTGGGATTTTGCCGTGGTGGCCAAAAAACTGTTGTTTTTTCTCACGGATCATGTAGGAAGGGGGGGGGGAACGAGACCTGGCCACAAGGGTCATGGCGTAGTCAGGCGCGGAGCAGAAGGGGGGGACCCGGGGGGTAAGTTCGGTGTTGACCGAGATGAAAGAACAATAAAAAGGGGATGGGGACGATCGGCAGTCCGGGCAAAAGGGAAAAAGG
>Ga0179591_1291993_pt1 | contig 16836 bp, 11 predicted proteins | sample CZOMad2_1_08_16f_FD_182891 | JGI IMG/M metagenome (GOLD analysis project Ga0179591, IMG submission 182891) | Vadose zone soil fungal communities from Angelo Coast Range Reserve, California, USA - CZOMad2_1_08_16fungal (PacBio error correction) | ecosystem: Environmental > Terrestrial > Soil >...
ACCGGGCAGAGGGAATAGAAACGGGAGGGAAAAAAAAAAATAATGTCTAAATTAATCAACGAACACCTTAAATTGCAACTGACCCAATAGACATTTTAAAAATTTTGGGAACAAGGATTCCATGTGGTTATTAACGGTTTGAGGGGAGGTGGGGGGTGAAGGAATAAACTTTTAGGGATGCTTTCGGTATAAAGGTTGACTAAGTAGATGGCAATGATTATGAACGAAGGAGGAAAAGGGGAATTAAGACATCTCAACCGGGGACGACGGGGGGAAAAGAATCCTGAAAAAACTCAAAAAGTCACAAACTAGAAGGGGGAAAGTCAAGAATCTCCCCTGTGAAGAAACTGACCTACATTCTCTACGGGGGAAACAAAACACCCTTCAAACCCTTTGTTAATTGCCTCCTCTTTCGAATAATGCCAGACTGTTGGTAAAACAGTGGCAAGTGATGGATCCGTGATGAATAGCCTGAAAAGATCAGAGACAATTAGAAAACTTTGTCATGTTCGCTGGAAGAGATATAACTTAACAACTAGACGCCAAGGAGAAAAAGAGAACAAAGGAGGATATAGGACAAAAGGCTCGGTTCGAAACTGAAAAAACGTAGTCCGATGGTCAAAATTGTCTGGGGCGGGTGTGACGGCTGGGATGGAAGGACGTCAGAGGAGAGGACGTACAACAGAAAAAAAACATGTGGGGCGGTCGAACTTTTGGAGAGGTACGGCTGGGACCGCCTGGTCCCAAGTAAGTGATCTAAAGCGAGACGTCCCACAGTCGTAATTGGGAAGGCACCGTGAAAAAAAAATCGAGGCTTTAAGACCCCTCTTGAATAAGGGGACCAAACTCCTCCGCGCGGGACTAAGGGTTAACGCCAGGAGTTTCTCAAATCCACGGTGTACCAAGAAGGTAAGGACCCTTGCTGACTAGGAGGGCCTAAATCTTGCAGTCTCACACAATATCAAAGGGGTGTCTTGGGAGGAAGAAAACTCCAAGCAACGGGGGAACTTTAACTCCGGTAAAGCAACAGGGTCTTATTACGTTCGATGCGTAAGGCACCCAGGGGGGGTGGGGCTGACTTGGCGTACGTAGAACGGGAAGGCTGTGAGAACCGCAGGGAAAGAATAGGGGAAAAAGACTAAGAGGGGGACGTTGGTTCGCAGAACAATCAAAGTCCCCGCGGAGCAACTGGGCGATCCAACACTCTCAAAAAAGAAGCCGAGTCGCCCTCTCACACTCTAGCAGTCCGGGGGAAAGGACGGGGGGAGACACTATGGGGGTCTGGACGCCGCCGTAGCCACTTGGGGAAAAGCATGGTAGAGATAGAAAGTTACTTTAGGGGGGTCCATAAGACTACTGGGGGGAAAACTTCCATTAGGAGGATCAAGTAAGAGGAACAAGGGGGGAAGGGGGGGGGGACGGAGGTCCTTATTCAGGGAAATTTACGATCGGAGTTAAACAACTTCTTTCCTTGGGGGGGACGGAGAAGTACAACGAAGAAGGACTTTGAGTTGGAAGACGGTGCGGCTGGGGTTTCATCCTCGGACTTTCTAGATTGGGGGGGGGGTTCGGTGCAAAGGCAACGGGGTAACTCTTTGAGGGGAGCAATGCTAACATACAGGGGATGAATCCGGGGTTCCGTTTCTCCAAAATTAGCGAACAGGTACAAGGGTAAGAAGAAGGGAAGGGGAGCGACAGGGCAATCGCGGTGGAGGGGGGGGAGAGTGAAAGAAAAATCCTGGGGGGGGGGGGTTTAGGGATTATCCACAAAACGTGTAGTATTTATCGTTTCGTTTCAGTTCCTCATTTCGACCTTACTTTCCCTAGAACGTATTGTGTGTTTTTAGTTCCCGTGCCCCCTGCCTAACCGTTCATCGGAGATTCCGCGGCTGTGACATTATTCGTCTCTGGTCTACGTTGATTCATTCCTTGACGTGCTGCAAGTAGAGTGGGTCCCTGCTGAATGATCTGTGGAACGGTCGAGGTGTGTCTGTTGTAGAACCCAGAACTGGGGATTGCTCCGGGGTCTCGTTGAGCTGGCGGGGGAGTACCTGCTAGCACATTGCCTGGCCGCTTTAGCTGGGGCCAGAGTTGGAGGGTTTTGGTGACTTGTTGAGGAGATCTCGCTGGGATTCTTCCAGTCGGCGAGTTGATCCCAAGGGGACTCTCCGCCGCTCCGGCACCGAATGTATCGTCCTTTCCAGTAGGGGAGTGAGAAGGGGATCGTCTGCCAGATCCGGAGAGGGACGGGCGGGCGCCGTTGGCCTTTGTTCCAGACGCGCGTCCTACGGCTTAGCCTGAGGTAAGGTAACACTGGCGGTGGATTAGTAGAGGAATAAGGTTCGATCTGAACGGGGGGTGTGGTGAAGTGTGGGGGGAGTCGAGGGGAACTCCTCGCAGTATGCGGAATACTTATAATGTTGAAGGGGGCTAGCAAACGGACGAGAGCAGGGCGAGGAGCGGGGGGCGGCCATAGAGGATGCACGTTTTTGGTTGGGCCTGGAGGAAGCGTAAGGTGTGTTTTGTCGGGGGTAGGTGTTGGTGAGTGGAGGGTGGTGTGCCAACGGACGGGCTCGTAGGGGGGGCTCTTGGAGTAGTGAGGGTGGAGGTAGAGTAGGTTTCTGGGGGAGGGGAATATTAGCCTAGATTTGTTAGTAGGCGTGGGAGTTTTGTACTGTCAGAGTTCTGGGCGAAGGAGGTTAAGACACGTGATGCGATAGGATAGGGTGGGAAATGTCAACGCCCCGAGGTCAAGTCGGCAGCTATAAAGAGGGGATTTTTGATGGAAGGTGTGTAGTGTGGGGGCGGAGGCTGGGGAATTACCGGGGGTAGGAATATCAGCTTCGTTGGCGTATTCTTTGAGGAGTAGTGAGATCCGTGGATCGAGCAATCGGGAGGGGAACCTGGCACGCCGTTGGTGTGGAAGGATTGGAGTGAAAAGCTGATGGAAATTAGTAAAGAGTAGACGTTGAGGGGGCCTGGGGGGGGAAGGGCGCGTTGCGGGGCGAGAAGGGTGTCGTTGGGCGGAGGGGGGTTAGAAACTATTCGCGCGTGAGGTATGGGGGTTGTAGTTTATCGCATAAAGTTAAATGGGGGAGTGAGGAAAATATAAGTGAAAAGATCCGGCTGGATGGCGGGTTGGTAGGAAGTTCGGAGCGCGAGGTCCCAGAGTAGAGGGGTCACAGGGATGTTCAGTCTGTCGTAGCCAGGAAAAAAAGAGGGGTAGTGTAGGGAAGGGGATGGGGTCAACGCGGTGCCAGTTGTATATGGGTGGTGGCCTTCGGCGGAGGAGAAAGGGGGGGATCCGCCGGGTGAGGATGGGTGTTAATTACGCATCGTAGCCGGGGAGGTGGGCTCCGTTGGGGGTTCTTGAGTTTGTTTGGGAAAAATCTTGCCGGGAACTCCATCAGGTTTGGGGTGGGAGATATTTATTCGAACGGAGCTGGTTTACATGTGTAGGGGAGAAAGAAGGAGTGCGCTCACACCACGGTCGAGGAGGGGAGGGGGGAAGCCAACCACCCGGGGACCGGGGAAATAGGTTCCTACGAAACTCCCTTTCCTTAGTAAGGGGGGTCTAACATGCACTCTGGGCTCTAAGGGGCAAGAAGACCACAGGAAAAGAGGGGGGGGGGGACTGGGAGAAAGGCGCTATAACGAACCATCTGTCCCTGCTTCTAATAGCACCTACAACCGTCTAAGGTCATCTGGAGGGAAACCACCGGAAGGCGGGGTTCTTGAGTTGGGGGGGAATCCGTCCCCTCATGGGGTCACTCTATGGGGGATCACTTCGGGTAATCGCAAAAAGAAAACGGAGGCTTTGGAATGAAACACCGTAGATGGCCGTCAGCATCACTGCCAATCACGTTTACCTGCGATCGACGAAAGTGCCTTTGCGGGGACATCGGAAGAAAAGGGAGAATCGTTGGAAACACATCAGGGGGGACATTGGGCAAGAGCTAAGACGCGAGTCTAGGGTCGATGAGAGTGGGTAGCGTTTTCTGGGAGGAGTCCCAGTTAAAGGTCGGAACCAACCTAGGGGAACGAACTTTACATGGCAGCAGTTGAAAGAAAAGATGAAACTGAGTGTTATCAATAGCTGAACTAAACCGGGACGATATTTCAAAAAAACGGGCAAAAATCTGGGTGCAGGACGCATCGAACAAGAGGGGCAGGGAAAGCCAAGGGGGGTCGAGTAAACTTCACCTGGGAGCGCCTTACTTCTAAAAAAACCCCCAAGGACTTACTATAAGGGGATAGAACTAAAGAGAAGCTTAAGATTCGAACAAAACCCGAAAGTAATCAGGGGGGGGAGGATGTACAAACAGGCGGGGGTGAACTCATTGAGGGAAGGTCACGGAGCATGAGGTCAAGTAACTATCATCATTATTATGCAGCCAGAGCAAGGCGTGCGCGACTAGGTGATAAATAAATTGGACCGGAGGACGGGTGGAAGTGAAAAGACGTGCCAATGTGTGAAATCGAAAAGAGGTTCGAAAGACACATAACATGCTAGGGGGAGTCCGTGTGTCGCATCGACGCCACTTAGTGAAGTCTCAATCCGTCAAAGAACCAAACGAAAGGGTGTTGGCAGACAGAAGAGGTGCTGAGGGAAGGGGGTCGGGGGGACAAGGAGGGAAAGGGATAACGAGCGCTTGGGGGGAAGGGAAATATCCTTTGCGATAAGTGTTAGCCATAAGAGCAGACAGCGGGGAAAAAACGTGGGTTCATAGGAAAGGTCGAGTAAATCACTATACAAGCGGCCTAGAGGGCGCCAACTGAAACTTTCATGAAAAGCAATCTCTTCACCAAACTGAGGGCCCCTTGAGGAGTGGGGGGGGGTTAAACGTTAAAATCCGGTCAAAAGGGGGACTATCTGGAAGATGGTGGATCATATGAATCGGCTCTATGTGGATTAGTGGTGACGCATGTCCTTGGTTGTATCGGGATTTCGAGTAGGGGGGTTAAGGGTAGGATAGGGGACGACATTGAAAAGCTATACGACGCCATGTCCTTAAATACGTTCGGGACAGAACTTTTCATAAAGCAACTCTAAGCATCCTTGGTTTTAGGGGGGGGGTTCAGGGGCATATAAAAAACATCAAATTAAATAGCTAAGAAGGGGAAAAAAGGCAAAAAGTGAATGTCCTGTGTCCCGTGTAGCAGCAATGCCATATGTAAGTAGATTTTAAGTTTATAGTGAAAGCTACGGGGGAAACACGGAGAGCTTCAACCACAAAAGGAGGAAGAGGGGCTAGGTCATCTCCCGAGCTTGACATATAACTGCTAGTAATCCCCGGGCCACAGATGGGAAGGCTTGAAATATACAAGTACAAAAGATCCTGATGTTGGGAATCCATTGGGGGATAATTTTAAAAAAAAACGGTATTTTAATTGGGAGGTTGGTTATATAAGAAGGGGACTTTGGTGCGAGACGTGGGGGATTTTAATTGGGGCTAACGTATTGAAACATTGGTAATGGAAGAGTTGACATTTAGGGGAAATATAATTATCAGAAGATCAGACTTGTTAGGACGATACCAAGAACTCAGAGACACAGAAACGGAGAAGGGAGAAAAAAAAAAGTTTAAAGAGAAAAGCAGTTACTAAAAATTAGATAACTTAAAAAAGTCCTCACATGGGAGGTTGTAATCAATTTTGACTCCGAAGGAAAAGGGGGGGGGCCTGGGGAAAGGGCGCCCCGATCAGGGTGATGCCTATCCGAAAATCTAAAATCAGCGGGGGCGGAATTCTGTTTGAAACGGGGATAGGAAAATAAACTTATCCAAAGAGTATGGGGAAAAGAACAAAAAGATCGGATAATCGAGGGGTTCGAATACAAAACGCCCGAAGGTCGCAGAGGAAAGGGCGGATGTTTGTTGACGGGTTCGAGTGAAAGGAAATTCCAAAGACGCCAAAAAGACGCACTCCCGTAAAGTTAGTGGGTCGAGAGAACTCGTTTCGGGAGGTACGAAACAATTGAAAAAACCAGAAGGTTCTACAAATGATAAATACGTGAAGCACCTAGCAACCGCGACTGTCAGAACAATAATTACACGGAGGATTACCATCGCACGAGAAAAAACAGAAAGCAGTGGAGAAAATGTCTCACAGAAAAGGGGGTCCCAAAAAGGGAGTAGACCAACGAGGCGCCGACTAGATTCATAGACCAAAGATACAACGAAATGGGGGTGTCTTTGCCGACCGCAAACATCCTCGGGAAGGTAAAGAAAAAAGGCGGGGAACGAACCCTAGTAAATGGAAATTAGTTCGGTTCGTAATCACCACCAGTGACGGGGCAGGTAAAGACATATCGAACCGGCGTAAAGGGCTATGGAAAACAGGTAAAATAAGCTTCCTCTGGTAACCGGAAAAAAAAAAACCTTGGGAAAAGCTTCCTGGTTAAAGTCAAGACCCAAAGAAAAAAGGCGACGACCTTGACTCGGGCGCTACTCTCGGATAAGCTCCGAATGCCGGCTCACGCTTGGGAAAAAGAACTTGCCTATCCAGGCCGAAAAAGGGGGGCGATGAGAGTGGAAACGGCTATCCGAGACTGCCGCCACCCCCATTAGAGTGACTCAAGCGACTCTTCACAAACTTTAGGGGAGTTCAGTAATTCAAGAAAGGTGATACCTACCAGGGGAAAAAAAAGCGGGACCTTGCCTGCAAGTGACAGAACCGCCGTTCGGGGTTTCGCGACGGAGCCAAGGTTGGGGGGAGTAAAAAGAGGGACCGCTGGTTGACGGGGGGAAGAAAAAAAGTTGGAACGAGGTCCATGGGGCCGGGGGCCGTCCCCGGCCCGCAAATTGAAGGAACCTAAAGAAGGATAAAAAAAGGGGGGAAGGGGGTTAAACAAAAAAAAAATGCCGGCACGATGCAATCGCGGGGGACCCGGGGGGGAGCTCCCCGCAAAATCCTTGGGGGGGGGGGGTTAAGGAAAATTCTCCATAAAAAAAACACAAGGAGGAAGGGAAAACTGAGGGGCCACAACAGAGATACCGCCTTGGGGGGCGATCAGAGGTCCTTCTTGTAGACACCGTTTCGCTAAAGGTCATTTTGCTCTCTAAGGAACCCGTTTATCCCTTTTCGGGCATGGACGCGAATACTTCTGAAATGTGAGACCCAACAAAGGCGCACCGGGTCTAGAAAGACTGGAGAAAGATACTCGGGGAGCCCCAGACGAAGATTCCAGATTTGACGGGTGACGTAGAAACCACCCCTTTCACCTCTGATTGGACAGACGTTCCTGCCTACAACTTGGTGCCGGCTACTATGTAGCTTAAAAAGAATTCTAAGGGAAAAAAAAGATGGGACCTATCCCAGTACCCCTTTAAGAAAGGTTGGGGAAAGCCTCGTCTCAAGACCAGACGTCCCGAAATCGCCAGGGGAATTCACAAGACAAAAACTTTGCGACCAATCTAAGGCACCCCATAAAAGGGGACTTCGTGACTTACTCAGAACCGAAAAGCTCACGGCGGGGTATTAGCTCACTGGAAAAGGGAGGACGGAAAGACGCAAATTGGGGGCCTAGGAGAGCGCACAGGGTGCTTCAGAAAGAATATCCATCACAGGGTAAATATCGGAGGCAAGAGGGGGGCTTTCCACAGAGGAGTTCGCTTAAACCAAGGGGGAAAACCCATCGTGAAAAATTAAATTGCCCACTTATACCTAAGGATTAAGATTATCTAGCAATTTCGAGAAACGTGGGTCTTGATAGGCAGCCAGAAAACCTTGGAAAATGTCGCTTCTAAAGGGCCAGGGTCGGGAAAGACCTCTCACCTGCGTGTTTATCAATAGAATTGGAAACCTAAAAGTGTTTAGTAGGAAGAAAAACCCGACTCTTGTGTTCTTACGCATCGAAAGGAAACTGCGGGCAACCGCAAAAGGGTCGTAAGTAAAGAACCGAGGGGAAGTCTGCCCGTAGGCAAAAACCAAAGGATTGCAAGGGGGGCAGACTAAGATCGGGCGAGTCAGAAGAAAAATGAATTAATTACTTGCAGGATGTACCACGGATGTGGATAACCCATGGCAACTGGGGGGGCGGCATAAATGCGGTGGTCAAAGGGGGAAAAGCTGGGGATGGGGGGGGTCGAACAGAAGGGGGCTGAAATGTGATCAACTTAACGACTGGACCTCATCGGGGGGTAGTTGCAGCCGGCAATGTGGCTACATCAAAAAAAAGGGTGGAGAAAATACACATACGTCTCTTTGGAGGGTAGAGGGGGGGGCCTGACGCAAGGTCGGGGAAGGCTCAACGAAACGCGCAAAAACATACCAGAGGATCATCTTATACGTGCGCGGAGGGGGGGGGGGTCGACCGAAGGGAAGCTACTATAGGGGGGGAATATTGAACTTTAGCGTTAAGGTATTTGGGGAAAAGTAGAGTTACCCGCGAGTTAGAATTTTATGGTTAGAATATATGGACACGAATACGGATTATCTCGGTGGGGGGGCAAACGGAATACCAGTAAAGGATGATGATTAATAAAATGATTTTAAAAAAGGGGGGTCACGGTGGTTTAAAGTATGCAGAGGACTATATGTGTAACTATGGATCTATTGGACTTAAACTACGTCTGGTAAGGTTTGCGCAGGCCCTTTGGTTTGTAGAAAAGGGCGTGGGCTTTATAAGGGGGGGGGTCTGGGGGAATTGGGTAATAATAGGCATTAGTAAGAATATGCCGGATAACTTTACATAAAGGGTTAATAAGAAAAAATCACTTATAAGTTTAAGTCAAGAGGGGCACACATCAAAATTAACGAAGTGAAAATAAGTTAATGAAAGGAAAAAGAAGGTATGAAGGTGTCGCGTGTATAGCAAGATAGGCATCCCGTTGGCAGGGAGAGAAGGTTTATACAACGCTCGTGGAATGAAGACAAAGGGAAGAGAAGACCAAAAAAAAGGGAGGTATATTAGAGAGAAGAAAAATCATAAAAGGCGGGGGAAAAAAAAGGAGGAATCTAAAGGAAGAACGGAACCTGTATGCATGGCTATAATCGGACACATGCATTCGGGGGGGGATTGGGAAGGGACCATTAATTGTTCAGGGGGGAGAACGGGAAAGGTTGAGGGGGGTTAGCATAGAATAAGTCGTATAACGGTTCTTGCGGGGAAAGTATAATGTTTTTACGAAGTAGGTAAGGAAAGTTGGCCTCGGTTAGCTTGACATGAGAAAGAAGAATTAAAACGCTCAAATATTCAAGAGATTTTTACTAAAAAAAAGACAAACCAAAGAATTTCTAAACATACTAAATGAGAGAAAAAGTAAGGAATGGATCCAGTGCAGTACATGGGAAGGAGGGTATATAGTAAAACAAAGTTACGAAGTGATGGGGGGGGGGTACATCCGTAAAAACTGAAAGGGGGAATGGAAAAGGGGAAGAAGGGGATAATCCGATTTTAGAGTGAATGCGAATCCTGTGTCAAGAAGAGACAATGGAAAACTGTCAATCTTTTAGGAAAAGATACAAGTAAAAATAACCTTATCAAACAGGATCAGCAAAAAGGTAGCCCAGAAGATGTCGAAACAGGGGCCAACGCGGGAACCACGTAGTCAGGCCGGGATGGGGACTGTTGTTATGGGAAGTCACTAGTTGAGGGAAGAGGCGTGCACACGGCTCCATCACGTAGAGGGGCATGGCGAAAACCCGGTGCGTGTCGCAATAAAAGTGAAAAGGTGCTTTTAAAAGGAGGGAAAACTAAATACCAGATGAATCCAATTCGTAAGTTGGAACAAAAAAACGGTCAGCCCGCGGGGTATTAACCGGGGGGGGAAAACCTAAAACCCTATCGGCGCCAAAGTACGCAATTTAGGGTCCACAGCAAGGTGGTACATAACGGCAGTACTGGGGCGGGAGGCCGACTCCCGGGGTTCATATGAGGAGGAATCCAATTAATCGCAAAAATTGGGGGGTGAAAGGAAGGGAAAAGACACTATGAAAGGGAAGTTACTCGACACGTTGAACAAAGGTAGCCATAGTATGTAGGATGAGGAAGTAGCACCAAAAAATTTTGGGGGAAGGGAACGAATCATAGTAGAAAATGAAAAAAAATAAAACAAAAGGGAAGCCAGTCGTCTAATCCGGGCCGTTAGCCGGAAATCAATGTCCGCGGCGGCAACTGGGCTGCGATCAAAAACAGCCCCGAAAAAAAAAGACTCGCAAGGGGCGGGCCTACGCGGTACTCACTGATCGAGCTGAAAAGGGGAAGACGGGAGAACGCTGGGGAACCCTGGGACAGACAAGCTAGCCGACGGCCACACGCCCATGCCCGGGCGTCGATCGCATCTAGGGGGAAAAAGGTTCGAACATCGTCTAAGAAAACAGTAGCGGTGGATCTCGGGACTCGAACAACGTAACGGCGTCGACCACGGGGCAAGGGGTTCAGAATTATCTAACTCAAGGAGCCCGGGAGGGAAGGGGAAAATCACGAAGGCACACCCCTTGGAGGGTTCCTCCGCGACGGGCCCCAAACGTGGAAGCATGAAGGGAAGAACTATTTAAAAGCTTGGTTAACGAAGGGGAGCAACACATTTTACGTGGAATGGGGCTGTGATCGGGGAATAAACTATCGCGGCGTTGAAGAGACGGTGTACGCCGGCAAAAGGAGGTACGCCCGATTTGAAAGCTAGTTAAAAAACTGGGTGGGAGAACAACCCTCACCATCCGGTGTGTGCGATCGCTTCTCTCCGCGAAAAAACAAGGAGTCTGCGGAAAGTTGTCTCTTATGTGGGACCCTGTCGGTTGTGAGGACTACACTCCGGGGAAGGAAAGTTAAATAATAGACACCTCACTCTTAGAGGCGGGGGGTGGGGCAGTTGACTGGAAACTCCGTCTTCAAGACTCATCGGTCGGTCCCTCTGTTGGATGTGGTCATGATTCTCCTCGCCAATGGTTAAGGGGGAAGAGCCCTGTGAAACATGACGCGTTGATTGAGGCCTATGGTAATAATGTAGGAGACTGGTGAGGGGAGCTTTACTGGGCTCTATCGGTGAAGTAGTCCCTACTTTGAGGAGGCGCATGGGCTAACTCGGACTCCGCCCAGTCCTTACTATACGAAGTTGTATTCACAAAGATTATTTTAGATATGGTAAGGGGATTGGGACGAAACCTTCTTGGATAAGCAGGAGGGTCTATTTGCAAAGGGGATAGGAAATCGGAGATTTCGGATGACACTGGCGGGTTGGGGAGACACGAGTACGCGGGTGTGCTTGGAGATCAAAGTAGTAAAGGATCAAGACGCGGGAGAAACGGGAGAGGGAAGTTGGGATTCGGGGGGTGTGTGCAGGGGTGGTGGTAACTTTCAGAAGTCGGGTAGTAAGGAAGGAGAGGACGAAGTGTAGTAAGTTCCACTGAGAGGAGAGGGTTGAATGGAGGGGACAGTTTGAGCATAAAGAGCCCGACGAAGAGAATTACAAGCGGTTGTGGGTGCGGTTAGAAGGGGGGTGGAGGGGGGTAAGTTTAGTACGAAGGGGTAGGTTTTGGGCTGGGTAGGACGTTACCTGGGGGAGTAATGTCGTGGGGAATGATGTAGAGGGGTTGTGTGGGTGGAGATGAGCGGCTGATGACTCGTAGGGTGAACGAGGTTGTAGGCATTGCGACTGGAAGTACCGCTTGTAAGATTGGACGGGTACTTTCTGTGACGTTAGAAGAAAAGGGGGGAGTGAGATGATGGCAGGAGTGCCAAGGACAGAGATTCAAGATCTCTGGACCAGGGTAGTAGTATGACGGCTCCGAGGCAAAGGGAGATCGGTGAAGAAGGATGGGAAGCCCTTGTCATTGCAACCCGCTGCTCTCTGGGGTTCGTGCTGCAGGGGGGAGAGCCTTGGTTGGTAACAACAGAATGTAGTGTGTGGATGTCGCGGCTGATTAATCCTGCTCGAGGGTGGCGGGAGAACGCGGGAGGTATAGAGGAGAGGAGCTGAATTGGAAGGGGGGGCGTCTACAAGGGGGGTACGGACGGGGTAGAGGGGTCTGGGGGTCACTGATGCTTCGGTGGAAGGTTCAGATATCTGGTCCCGGGCTTTGGGGTCGGTGGTTCAGGTGGGCGGCTCGAAGCAATCGCGGACTTCTGGGTAACGTCCGTGACGTGGTGTGTCTTGTCGGTGGTGGTGGTCTCGGGGTCCTGCCGTGGGGGTGAGTATGATGGTGCCTGCTAGACCCGTTGGGGATCTGGGGGAAGGTGTCCGGGGTTCCTTGTTTAAGCCGAGAACGCCTGCCTTTCACGCAGGGGGGGGTGGTGTAGGTGCAGTTCATTTCCCTAGGTTTAGAGGTACATTCATTGTAGCTATCTGGAGCGGTGTGGAGTAGGGAGGGTTGGCGTAGACCTAGTGTACGGGGATAACATGGGCATTCGAGGGTGGCTCAGGGGCGCGGGTAAGGGCGTGATTGGTGAGTACATAAAAGCACGCCAGTTGGGCGAGACCCCTTGTGGGGGGAAAGCGTGATTCGTCCTGCGGCGGTCTAACAGCATACGGATTAAGGCCGCGACAACTTTGAGGTAGGTCCCCGGACCTGTACGGCTGCCGCGCCAGGCGATGAGCCTTGCTTCAGTAATCTCAAATAGATGGGAAAGACATGTCTACTTGCTACTGCTTCTGAAAAGGGGAAGTGCGCCAGTATGAAGGGACGCTACAAGTTGTCCGGAGACTGTCCCTACTTGTAGGCGGAAAAGGCTAGTAGGCGCTCCTGCTGTGGCGGCGGGATACTTTTAGTTGGCTATTGAAGGGCCCCCCAACGGAGGAGTGGGGACCACCGGCTGTTCGTGTTAGGTGGGGGTTCAAATGCGCGAGAATTTCAGTATAACGTGGGAGGGGACTGAGGTTCTATGCGGGCTTGTTAAAGCCCGGTGTGGAGGTACTTGCCTACGGGGGGAAGTATCGAGGGGGGACAGGGGGTTCGTTTCGTTGGAAAGATTTAGTCTAGGCGTGCAACAACTCCGGGTCTAGGGTGGGGGAGTTTTTGGCTTTACGCCTTTGATTCGTGAGGGAGCTCCCTTGACTCGCCATTGGTGTACAGATTGTCTTGGCATACGCGTAAGGGGTAGGGGTCTCAGAGTGAGGCTTCTTAAAGTGTGCTTGATGGGTGACGGGGGAGTCTGAGTTCTTCTGAATCGGGGGAGCTACGTTGGGTTGGGTCCTTGCGCAACAACTTTTGAGAGAGATGATGGACAGGATAACAGCTGCTTTCTGGGTGCTGGCGCTCGTGTGGTATAAGGTGAAGATCCCGAAGGAGAGGATGTTTTATAGAAGAGCATAGTCCCCCCAAATGTGTCTCTTGTCAGAGGGCCAGGCAGTTTTCCGGGGCGTGGGGTGGCGGGGGTTCTGTCTCATGTCTTTTGCGTTTAGGTACCGACTCTGGTGTACCCGTAGAGGGGGGGCCGGGCTTTCCCCCTCCTATTGCCCTAACCCCCTTTTCCACAACCGTCACTCCTCATCAGAGGGGAGACAAACAAAAAGAATCCCTGGTCTTTTCGGCGCTACCAAAAAGGAACCTCAAGGCCAATCGGCCAGCCAAAGCTCCCTTTGCATGGTCTTCTCCTCTTGGAGGGGCTTTCCTGCTAAAAAATCACACGTGGAGAAAGCTCAAAAAAATACAGCAAATGTTGAAACAAAAAGAGACCGTACACGGGCACAGAGAGGCTCTTGTCACCGACCCCCAACGTGCGCCAAAGTCTCTTATGCAAACAAAAAATGGAATTCTTTTCACTGTGCTCACCCGCAAGGAAAGGGGGGTCTTAAGAAGTCTTTTAGAAATTCAAAAAATCAGGGGGCATAATAGAGAGGACGCAACGCTAATGGCCGGCTACAGTATATCTGCCATCACAGGGCTTCTTCTGACGAAAAGGCCGGGGAAAAAAAAAACGATAAAGACTTCTAAGAAGGGAGGGAAAGGTGTTTCCCCACAGGGAGCCTGCAAGTCAAAAGGCAGGAAGAGTACGCGAGTAGGGTCGAGTCATCCTTTTTTAGAGTCGCAGCAAAAAAAAAGTCCGGTGCAATGTTTAAGGTGAAACTAACGAAAAAAAAATTAGAAAAGGGAAGACATGGCTCTGTCCCTAGGGGGGGAAGGAAGGCTCAGAAAAGAGGATTTACCGAAAAAGACCAAAAAAAATCGCTGGGGGGGAGTAGACATCGACGGTAAAAGACTAGGTAGTCACCGAGAAAGCGTCACTTAAAGGTCTGCCGGAGTCGGCTAAAAACCCAAAATTAAGAAATGTTCTAGACTAATATAGTTCAGGAAGAAGGAACAGAGGACGTACTGCAGGGGGGGACACACGGGACGGTGAGAATGGAAACGGCAAGGAAGCATGAATGCGGAAAAACAAACGGGTTATTTGCTCCAGCAAAATGTTAAAAGGGAACTGGTAAAAAAAGGGACAATACGAATTGGACCGTATCGTGGTGGAAGTCCTTGGCCAGCCGGAGGGGGGATCGAAAACGAGTTTCGAACGAAAACATAACATGAAAAAAAAAGGGGGCCCGGGGCATCTCCTTAAACACTTGAAGAAAGCTAAAACCCCAGACAAGTGGGAAGACCATCTGACTACGGTTGAGCGAATGGTAGTTTTACCCAGAAGAAATACTCAAAGGGGGTGTTCCAATCAATGAGTCTAAATAAGTTTTTTGGCTTTAAAAAAGAAAAAGAAGTTCATAATTTTATCGGATGGTCAATGATATAGATACTTATTATACAAAAGTTTTCGCCACGGGAAAAGGGCATTATTGATAGAGGTATTAAAAAAAATTATTTCCAAGGGAGTAAGTTTTGGGGGGACTTGGGAGGACGGGGGTACAGAACGGTGGATTTCGAGGAAGGCTAATTCGATATTGAAGTGGGGTGCGCATGCCGGGGGGTATTTGAGGAAAAAATGTCAGAGGGGGGGTTTGGAATTAATTACTTGGTAAGTAGCAAAATATGGTCGGAATACAGGAGGACAAAAGGGGATAATGCAACGTCTGAACACTGAAGGTTAATTCCGTCGGAAAGGAAATATGTAAAATTATGAAAAGATGTGGCAAAGGAAGGAAAAAAGTGGGAAGTGCCTAAAGGTGCAAATTACCGGGGAAGTATATGTCAGAAAAAAAAAAAAAGCGAGGGATAAAAAAACGGCGATCTCAACACACAAAGGAGGGGGAGGGAAAAGGGGGACTATGGAGAGAGTAACTTTGAAGGAACGGTCTAAAAACAGATGAGACGAGAAAAGAACGCGGAAAAGCCATCAAACATTGATTGCCATGTCCATACTTGTTAATAATGTCCTAAATTTAATTGAGGGGGGGGGGGGTTGGGGGAAATGAGGCTGAAGGACTTAAGCCTAAAAGTCGAATTTTAATAAGTGGGCATATGATTTATAACAAAGGAACTTTTAAACATAATTAATAAAAAACACTAATTATTCAAGACATGTTGGTAAAAAAAGCCAAAGGCGAACCACCTCAGAAGAAAATATTTATGATAAGAGTTACCTCTGTAAAGAGTTCCTAAATTATACAAAAAGTGACGGAGGGAACGAGGGGTGTTTATTGAAGCATAGGGGCAGGAAGGAAGGCGTTAGGTCAGTGGCAAAAAGAATGGCATGAGAGAGAAAGATACGAAATATCTAAAGAGATTCACTTCTCTGTGACGAAATGGGTTGAAATACTTATACGCAAGGATAGAGGAAAAAAGAGTAGTAGCGAGCAGTGTCAAGAAAGAGAGAAACAACGAAGAAAACAGTCATGGTCTGCCTGGTAAAAAGGCTGTGGGTTGACGGATGAACTTTCAAAAATGGCGTCAGGCGATGCGCAAAACCGTGAGGAAATAAAGAGCAAGGGGGAAGGGGGGTTGAGAAACCGTGCGTTGACGTATTGACCACATTGCGGATGGGGAAGAAGTATCGGATGATACGGTCCAGGCGGAGGGACTCACAATAGGCGAAAGTCTGAAGGGGAGACAATACTTACCTGAGATTTAGGTGAAAAAAAGTCAAGAAGGGGACATCAGTGTCGCAATGTGGATTTACAGACCCGTACCAACTTAACTGCAGTGGAGAAGGTACGCTGGGACAAAATGCTACTCTTTTAGGGGACTTAGTAACGGGCTCTAAAAAATTGGGGGGGGAGGTTAAGACAGACCGGCAACCGAGCCGCGGGAAGGTAACTCAACAGCCGTTGCGGACGCCAGTAGGGCGAGTTCGGAAGAAGATTTTGGGCCGGAGTTCGGTAGCAGGGGAACCAGTCGTGGGGAGGTGACAAAGGAAGGGAAAACCATCTTCTAGCGCCAAACAGAACCGTTCGCCAATACATCAAGAGGACCAGCAACTCTGGGCTGCGATCCAGCAAACTTCTCCAAAGGGGGAGGGGATGGGAAACTCCGTACTCTGCTGGGGCGAAGACTGTTCGACGGGCAATGACGGCATTCACTGAGGGGGGGGGAACCCACGCAACCGCCGAACGTCCCAGCAGCAGGCCTTGGAGGGAGGGGGGGCAGCTATTGGTCAAAGAGGAAGGGACGCAGGCCTTAAGGGGTGCCATCGGAGAAAGAAAGAGAGCGTCCGCTGGCCGTGCAAAGATGGAAAAAAAAAAAAATCGCTGTGACGACGGGACGTGGCATATAGGGGAAAACACCCGTTCGTGGGTTCCAAAAAACGGGCGCCAACGTGGGGTAAAGGAAGACGGGAGGAAAAGAATTTTTTTCAAAAAGGGCCGGTGATCAAAGGGTTGCCATGGGCATGGAATTACCACGGTAGGCGTTAGCATGGACGCTAAGGGGAAACTAAAAAAGGAGGGGTAAAAAAAGAGTTACGGGTACCGGGGTGGGTGACTCCCCCACCCGCCTTGGGGTGTGCGATCGCAGGAACGA
>Ga0179591_1315052_pt1 | contig 16836 bp, 13 predicted proteins | sample CZOMad2_1_08_16f_FD_182891 | JGI IMG/M metagenome (GOLD analysis project Ga0179591, IMG submission 182891) | Vadose zone soil fungal communities from Angelo Coast Range Reserve, California, USA - CZOMad2_1_08_16fungal (PacBio error correction) | ecosystem: Environmental > Terrestrial > Soil >...
AAATGCTCGGAGGGGGGACCGAAGGGGTGCTTTGGCACAGAGGTCATTTTCGGTGAATGAGATCCATGCCTCGGCAGGCCGAAAGAGAAAAAAAGAGGAAGCGGCGGTCGAAAAAGGTCCTCGTTCTGGAGGAGAACGCTGAGGAATCTGGTCACCGCCACGGAACTTCGGAAATGTCCGTTGTTATATGTCTAAAAACTTGAGGTGAAAGAAGCGGGGGAAGGTGGGAAAAATAGGGTCTATGCGTCCCGGGATGGTCAAAAACCGGAGGAAGTCTTCAGATTAAGGTCTGATGTGGTTAGGCTAACTGGCTCGAAAGTGTGGGGGTTCATCTACTTTACAGACTAGAAAGACGAGGAAGCCGGGCCGGCTCCTTCATCCGGCGTAAAAGAGAAGGAGACGTTGAGGAGAAGGGGCCGAAAGAATCAGTTTTAGTGATGTCAAAAAGAGGGGTTTCTGGGAAAGAAAAAAGGACCTACCACCTATCGGGCTTTGAGAGAAGGGCCGCTTCAAGGACCGAGCGCCGTCTGACGAAAAGAAAAAAACCGAAGAATTGACGAAATGACGGGGGAAAAACGGGGAGGAACCAAGGGCACTGCGAAACGTTCATTTGGGAATTCCTAGGGGCGACATGCAAGTAGCTGAAGGCTCGAACCAGAGACAAGGGGCAGGATTGCGTCATCCGGGTGAGAGGCAAAGAAGGATCCCTCTTGGCGGGTCAAAGATGTTCACAATACAATGAGCAGAACACGCCCTCATCACCAGGGGCGCAGAGAACCAAGAGAAAGTCTTGGGCTCCGCCGAAAGAATATTACAAAGGTGAAAAAGAACCGGGGACGAGCCTTCGACGCAGGGGGGGGCCACAGCAAAAAAAAAAAAACTTAACCACATTTCCTAAAAAGGAGTAAACCAGATACTGGTAACCCTGAGGACTGAGTAAAGATGAGCAAAAGCGAAAGCGAGAGACCAGACGGAAACAAAAAAAAACTGTACGATCCAATCCGAGTCGAAGAAAGAGAAGAGGATCGCCACGGGCGATGAAGGACCGGCACGGCACGATTCTCGGGGCCATTACTCATCGGGACTCCTGAGACGGGGCAAAAACTCAGTGAGCTAAAGAGGCCGGGGGTACCAGCGCCGCACTCAGGGGTAGCCAAGAAAAAAAGCACCGTAGGAAAGAGGGCAAGAGGACCCCGTTCGACCGTCGGGCAAGGAAAATTCACATAGAGGCGCCGTTCCAAACGTCCTCGAATCAAATGCTCAGGGCGAACGCCTAAAAGACTCAGAGAAAGGTTATCATGAAAACTTGGGCTTCCTGAGGAGGGAAGTCGACTTCCATGTCGGCATGTGTAGAACGACCTGTTACGCGGAAGTCCAAAGCCGTGGAAAAAAACCGCAAAGAAAGTACACTCGAAAGGAGACCGGCTGGACAGGGAAAAGAAGTAGACCTATAGCCGGAGACCTTGAAACAATGTGGGCACGGTCAGAAGCCCGAGAAAAAACGGCTAGCACCGCGCCCGAGATGATAAAACAAACGAAACACCGCCAACTCCCAAGGGTGACGACTGAGCGCCGGAAGTGCGCGAGTTAATGTCCGACTAAAAGGAAAAGGTCAAAATGCACGAGGACAACTCAAAAAGGGAAAAAATAACATCGCCTAACGTAAAAAAGGAATTAAGGGGAAAGGTACAAGCGGAAGAGAAACGGCACGGAAAAACTTACAGGACCACACACCTTTTTGGGTCAAAACTAAACGGAAGAAACACACTTCATAAAGAAGAAAGGGGGGGATAGAAAAGACGCTTTAGCCCCTTAAAAAACAGACGATACGGGCGGGGGCTGAGGAAGAAGGAGAAGAGCGGACTCCCGACAAACAGCCACGCTAAAAAAACAACTCACCACTCTAAATAGAGCAGTCGAATAAGAAATCGCCTCGCGGTAAAAGTGGAAAGAGAAGGGATCCATAAAGAAGGGAGAAAGAGACGGATCTGCGTATACTTGGGGTTCAAATAGGAGGAAGACTTTATGTGAAGTTCAAAGCGATATCTCTCCCACAACAACAAGACGAAAAAGAATCCTTAAATGAAAAAAGGGTAACGACTATCCACCGTTTTTGGAACAGGGATGGCCCGAGAGCGGCGAGAACCCTCCACCGAAAAGAGCACGTGAGGGACTCGAGGATGGATAGGACGGATTCGACGAGGGAAGTCTCGGGTCTATGTGGTTATTAATTGTCTGGAGGAGTGACGGCGGGACGGGTTGGGCCTGGGAGTGCCTCTATCTGACGGGAAGGGAAAGAAAAAGAAACAGGTTTCAGGGATTCATCCTGGTGGGTGTGGGACGAAACGTCAGGGGGAAGGGGGCATAATAAATTCACAATGGGAGTTTGGGGGGGACGAAGGGGGCGTGTGGTCAAACTTGTGCTGTGTGGGTAAAGAGGGGGAAAAAAAAAAACGCCGTCATAGCCTCTGGTCCCGAAAAACGGGATCAAAGGGAACGTGGGGTAGGCGAAGGAAAAAGGTGGACGCATATGACGCTTTCCTATCGATGGAACTTCTTCTGAAAAAAGCGTCGCACCTTCTTCGATATCAAAACGTAAAGGGGGGGAAGAAACGTGGAGGAGGGGATTATAAGGGGATCATCGGGGCAGCGGGGCTTAGGTTCGGACTCAACCGTTTTGCCCAGCGGAGAACCAGTTGACGTCAAATAGGTCGGGGGGGGAGGGGATAAGGGGGGGGGGAGGGAAAGAACAGGTAGCCCCGTCAGTAGTTAGAAATTTTCTATCACGCGCTTCTGGAACAGTCACTTCGTCTAAAATGCGACCGGGACCGTAACGGGCCGAAGCAGGAAAGCAGAACCTAGGCAGAGGGAAGGCGCGGGTGTAAAAAAGAGTTGGAAAAAAAGAGGGGGGAGAGGAGGGACGGGGGGTTAAAAAGTGAACCTCAAACCGTCTTTACTACTGTTAACTTGGACTGAAGGAATTGAGTGACGTGAGGAAAAGACAACGAAGGAGTCAAAAATTGATGACCTTTCAACTTGGCGGGGGAAAAACGGACAGGGATGACGCAGCAGGACACGTGTGATCTTACCTCGCTTCCAAACGTTTCAAGGCAGTGAGAAATCGCCGGTGCGAATCTCGAGGGGGTACGGAAGGAGAACAGCGGATCAGGGAAAAAAAAAAAAACTTTTTTCTGTGAAGGAGGGCGTAGAAAGGAAAGAAGGGCAGATTCTTAGAAATTTCCTCACTTGTCCCAAGGATCAATGGTGCAGCCTCTGGGAAAGCATGAAAACGTGGATGGGTACAAATCGGAGTCTCAGGCGTCTAAAGGAGAGACGGGTAAAAAAACTCCTCGGGTTCTTGCGAAGTCCAGTCGTAAAAACTCGGTCGGATCGGTTTGCGGAGGGAGAACGGGGGGAGTGGAGGGGCACGTGTCTGGCATGGGGGGTGCCTCCGTCTTGGTGAACTGAGGTTCAGAAATTATTTCTAAGGGAGGGTGAGCGGAAACCAAGACTGGGCAAAAAACTTCGGAAAAAACAGAGGGGAAGCGATCATCTCCGGGACAGGGGGCCCCCTAAACGCCGCCAGAAATGGGAGGAGAAAAGTGTCTCACAGGTTGAAAAAGGCAATTCCGTCTTCCAGCAGGAGGTAGGGGCGAAGGGTAGGAAAAGGAGGGAGGAAAACTTTACGAAATCATCGGTGGTCCAGGAAGGTCTGGAATAGAACCCAGAACCCGATTTTTAAAAAAAAACGGACCAAAGAACACGGGGCAGGAGGAAACAGTACAGGGGGCCTTCAGCCAGGCGAGGCAAGGAAGAGGAGGGATTAATCGACAAGCCAAACCTTCCTCCTCCTTTCAGGCATCGTCACTTAAAGGAAAAAAAAGTGCATCCAATTGGAAAAAAGAGACACCCGGGGGTAGGCGCCCGGAGATGAAACTATGGCCTTTCACTGGATGATCTCAGAAGCTGAATACCGAGAAACATAAATATTGGAGTAGAAAGAAAAAAACTATGCCGGGGTAATTGGGGGAGGAAAAGTCAATCCGGAGAAAGGGCCAGAATGGAAGAAGAAGGGAAGCCAGGCCACGTCAGCTCTAAGAGGATACATTCTCGCCCGCCAGGCGGATCTCGGTAAGCCACGATTCTCTGGGCATCCAATACAACAGCTATACGAAGAAAGTAAAGGGGAAAAAATATCGCGACAAACACCCAAAAAAATAGGGATATTAGTCTACGGCGGCGTACTCTGAACGCCCGGGTGCACTGGTAGAAGCCACGTTTCGGGGGTTAGCAGATTCCGCCGCGGCGAGAACGATAAGGGAGAGCGGACGCGCTTAGTCAACTTGGAGAGGCCTTAATGCTTTCGGCATCTGGGGGGGGGGGGGGGTGTTGGGGGGGGGGGGGGGGGGGGGGTGGGGGGGGGGGGGGGGGGGGGGTGGGGGGGGGTGTTCACAGCCCTAATATTTGTCCAAGAAAATGAACTTAACGGCTATTTTTGGGGTGTCGACACAACGTGGGGGGGGGGGGGGGGGGGGGGTTGTTTGTTGTGGGGGGGGGTGGTGGGGGGGTGTTGGGTGTGGGTGTGGTGTTGTTTGTGGGGTGGGGTTGTTGTGGTTGGGGGGGTTTGTGTGTGGTGGGGGTGTGCTGGGAATGGCTTAAGGCTCGTCTAGAAAGATCAGTGCTCCTGGAAGGGGGCTTCGGGCATAGAAAAAACAGACCTAGACATGGAAAGCTACCGTGGCGGAGGGGGGGGGTAAGCGGAATGACGATACAAGAAAAGGCGGATTCCTCCAAATGGAGGTCGGCGCTTCATCCGCGCGGACCTGCCTACGGACAGGGAAAGGAAGTAAACTGGATCCTAAATTTAAGTTTTAAAGGAGGGTCAAAAGAGCCGGGTTACTGAAAAAATCGTGCCCAAAGAGAAAAGCGCGTTTGGGGGATTTCCAGCGGGTAAAAAGGTACCTCGAGCCGTTATGAAGATTTAGCTAAAAACCATGGCGGGCGGAGAGCAAAGGGAGATCGTGAACGGTCTAAAATGTTCTCCTCGGGTCCTCTTGCATTGTCCTACCGGGGCGAAAAAAATGGGAGGCTATGGAGAGAGTGACAGGCTGGGCGGGCCGAGTTGAGGAAAAGTCCTAGTCAAAAAGGGGAGGCCCAAAGACGGACGAAAAACCGATGGACCAAACTAAGATACCCGTAAGAAATCAATGGGCGAAAAACTATTGGTCAAACGCGGATCGAAGTAACGGGCCGGCAGAGAACGCCCGCCGGAACCCCCCTTCCTCAAAACCCGCACGCCGAGAGAAGGGATCTCAAGTTAAGCTAACGAAGAGACAAATGATCATGGTACAGGTAACAAAAAACTTCCCCTGACTCTAGGAAGATGCCCGGCGACTCGGGCGCGGCACCATCACAACACCGGGGCCTAGGACCGAAGAAAGAGAAGCTGCGGGGGAGAAAAGAGAACTGGAGAGGGAGAAAGTCCGGACACGCTGACAGAGGTGCATCGACAATTCAATTAGAGGCTCCCGGCCAGGGACGGCCCATTATCGAAAGTCAGATGACAGCAGGGCCGTACCGCAAGGAGTAACAGTCACCATTAATTCAGTTCATAAAGTGAGACAGCGGCGCGACGGCAAAAATTAAACCTGACGCGCCACACGCTTCGCACGTAGGAAAATCAGACATCTCGCAACTGGCCGAATTAGAAAGACACGGGGAGGAGGAAAGGGCACTCCTTCCTTTACAAATTTAGAACGACCGTGACGTCGCGAAACAGGCCGCCGGGGTAGCAACACGCCCGAAGGAAAAGTGGCAGGCCACAGTATAACCAAAAAAGAAACCGTCCCTAAAAAGAGAGCCGGGAAAAATGTCAGCAGAGATGGCACCCGGCGATTGATATCAGAACCCTCTATCAAAAGCGTAAGACGATGATCCAGGAGAAAGACGAAGCCGGGGGAGAGACACTCCAACGCCCAAAAGGGCTTTCAGACTGATCGGGGGCTGAGGCGGGGCTGTCCCGACGACGGCACAGATAGAGCCCCTTCTACACCTTCCTACTACTGCCACGGACCAGAAGGAAACGGATCAAACTGTCAACAGAGGCTATGAAGGAAGGAAAAAAAGAGGAACTGAAAAAAAGGGGGTCAACTGCCGCAACACAACGTAGAAGTAGGACAGTATCGAAGGACCCATAATCTTCTGACATGTCAAGTTGAATGGCGAAAAAATCCGGCGGTGGGGATCCTAAACTGGGGTGCCCTACCAACAACGTAGCTCCTCAAAAAAGAAGAAAGAAAAAGGAAGAGGATGGATCCGTCATCGCCACTCCGAGCAACTGTCTTCCTTTCAAGAAAAAAAAATACGGGGGGAGGAAGATCACGAGGGAAAAAAGTTCATAAGGGGGGTGGAAAAAAGGGTAGGCCGGTTACCGTTTTCAGGGGGGAACTCAAAAACAACGGGTAGGAAAGATATAGATATCGCTGCAAAAGGAAAAATACATCAATCGTCACTTTAAAATCATTATCTTGCGAATCGGGCCTCTGCCAAAAGTACTGGAGGAAGAGGAGAGCTGACAAAATTATTGCAGAGGGGGGGTCGAGGGAAGGTAGTCGAAGAGGAAAACGGGACACTTTCGGGTGATCGGTCTAGTTTCCTCGGGCGGGGTAAGGAGTACGCGAGATGGGCACGGACGCAAGGGTAACCGGGCCTGGCTCTTCAAATGGTGAAAGGGGAACGCAAGGAGGGGGGAATTTTTCCTCTTATCTTCAATTTGAAAGGGGTGTGTTGCGGCAGGGGAGGGGGGTTGCGTCAAAAAAAGGTGGGCTGGGGGGGGTAAGGGCATAGTGGGGGGACCAGAGGGGACTCTACCGGTCCCTTAGAAAGGAGGATTGGGTACAGTGGGCGGTCCTTTACGGGGAGGGGGGCTGTATTGGAGAGATTTGACGGCGTCAGACAATGACCAAGAGGAGAAAGGAGAAAGGCGATCATTGACAAAAGAAAATAATTAGTTCGAGGAGGCGGGGGAGTAAGCACTGGTCATCGGGAGTAAGGGGGATGGGTGTAGAGGGGGGAGGGACTTCTACCTGGTGCCCAAATCTTCGGAGTTCTGACGGCTTGTCGGGGGAGGGATAAATGGTCACCTGCCCGGAGGGCCTGGAAGGCGTGTTTCCTTCGTTGGAGGGAACCATCTTTCGGGGTCTACTTCAGTGCTTACATCCGACCTGGCGTTAAAGAAAGACATCAAAGAAGAATCACTTCTGCCGAGAGTCTGTCTTTCTGCGTAGGGAGGGGAGCCAGAGAAGCAGTGTTGCTCAGAGGACCGAGGCCCTCTATCTTTTGGCCGGGGGCCGCGCCGCCGTAAAAACCGGGAATGGCCGAGGACTTACAATTGGGAGTTCTCAAGCCAGCGGGGGAGGAGATTTCGTGACCGCTACTCCATAAGTGTCTTAAGAAAGGAAAAGTTGGGGGGTCGAGGGCGAGGAAGGTTCATTCCGGGGAAGGTCAGGGAGAATATGAAAGGGTTTGGATATACGCAGGTAGTCCGACGGTTTCGGATAGAGACGATCCCGCACAGGGTTGGATGGTGCCGGTGACGGGGAGTAAGAAACGTGAGATTAGATCCGACAGGGTGGCGTCTCTAGGTTACCAGGAATGTTTCGGTTAAAGAACGGGTGTCATAGAGCGGAGGGAATACGTCGAGTCGAGGACGGTCACGGACCGGCCGGACTGGAAAACCTCCATTTAGGCGTAGCGGGCTAATCAGAGGGGTGTTCGGGCGCCCCAGGGGAGGGGGTCTGGCTACTGTACCATGAGGTGAAACGTGGTGCTTCTACAAGGGGGGCGGAAAATGGATCTACCCACGGCGGAAACAGCTATAGGCCGACAAGAGACGGGTTGTCATCGAAGCCAGCGCCCCTAAAAGGAAAAAGCAAAGATACCGGAGATTGGACTAAGTGAATGAGAAACTTGGCACGCGCGCCGCGCTTTTAAGAGAACTTAGTAAATAAAGGCGTAATAGGTGGAAAACGAGAATACGAACAATAGCGCTTTTTAAACTAGGTAGGAATAGGGTAACAAATAACCCAGGGAGGTTTGACCATAAGGACAAGACGGATTCGGGGGCGGGAGAAGAAAACGTCTTCCACAAGTCCAGTCGGTATTGAATCTCATCCCCCGGGAGCCGAAGGACGGGAAGCGGGTCCCGGCAACTTGACGACAAACCAAATTTACTAATTCAGAAACAAAAGGGTTGGCCTATTTTGAAAGACGGTGACCATCTTTGAGCCTGGAGAAAGAACCAGTGCAGCCATCATAGTGAGCAATATCCAAAGAGGAACGGGGGTAGAGGTGGATCGGGGGGTCAAAGGGGAAACAGTACCTCTTCCTTGGAAAAAAGATGCCGAAGAGGGGAAGATGGAAACGCACTAAGAAAGCTCGACAGCCTGCGTCAGGAGAAGAAGAGGCCTTATCTGACAGTTCACAGCCACGGTAGCGGGCAAATCACCCCGTCGGTAAGCGACAAAAAGCTTCTTAAAATCTCACAACAAAGGGGGGGGAGGAAAAAAAGAGAAGAGATGATGAAGCCGGCTTGATCTACCTCCTTTGTTACCTGGGCACGCGCTAAACGCCCCACCAAACTGGGAGTACCGAAGGCGGTGGGCGGAAAAGGTCATAGCGTCTGGCGCGCAAAGTGCACTTCGTCCGATTCTCTCTGCCCTGAACGGGAATGGATTTGAAAAAGGCCCATCGACACTGAAGGGTGGTGGAGAGGTATAAAATCGGGATGTATTCCATCTTGTACACGGAAGGCGAAGTGCTGGTAAAGGGGGTCTTTAGGCTGGGCATTCCAGAACGAGCAGTTTTCGCGAGAATGGCGCAGAAAAGGTGGTGATTAGACTATGTAATCAAGGAGCGGGAAGGGAAGGTACGGATGCGCCCTTTCATCGCCTTGGATCGACTTAGAATTATTCGCCTTGGCCGAATAGACTTGAGTTGGGCAGTGTGGGTCCAAAAGGGTAACTATTAGACCTCTCACACTCGAGGCGGTCAGGGAGGCTAGTGTGCCGCCGGTCAACTGAAGCAAAAAAGTTGAAGTCCCCCGCTCTTGCTCTATCCCGCAGATGGCAGACTACTGCGGTCAAACGGGGATATCTGAATTGGACACAATCAATGTCAAACTGGGAAAAAATGTGCCGAATGGAGAACGAGGCGAGATGGAAAAATCTTTCGTCCTATTTCGACCGCGGGGTAAGAGTAAACCTGCAAACCGGGAAGGACAACGGCCAAGACCATTGTCAAAAACTCTACACAGCTAAAAAAAAAAAACCCGGGCGACCCGAAACGAACCAAATGAGTCGACCGCGTGAGAAGCCAGAAAGGTCATTAAAATGTTTTACTTCCTAGAAGGATTACAGTTCCGAACAGAGCTTCTCTGATCCACTGGTTCAATAGAAAAAAGAGAACAGAACCTGGGAGCTAACAGAATCGGTCAGAAAGGGCAAGGATATACGCCTGGTAGGAACTCCAAGTTGCTTCACTATACCGCAGAGCGACATAAGCGACATGAGAAAGTGCCAAAGGTTCTTTTCCAGCCAACAAAGAGGGACGCTGGGGGCCACAATGACGCGGCAGTCCTCGTCATCAAGTACCGTGCAAGGGGCCCAGGGGATCATGGAATAGAAGAGAACGAAAGAGGGAGGCAGTCCAGTTCACCAGTGATCGGCCGATTACCCAAAGGTAGACCGGAGGATCAGGAATCTGTTAAATTAAACCACAGAACCTTAGAGCACACCAATAAGTAAGGGGGGGAACGACCTGAAAAACCTCCTCGGTCCAGGGATCGATTAGACCAAAATCTTAATGAGTGTACGGAAGCTAAGGACAGGGTCGGCATGGTCGAGCAAGGACCGTGAGCAGGGTATTCAACCTGACTAATAACAATCATCAAGGCTAAAAGGCGGAAAGGGGACAAAGGGAGTTACCTAACCGACATAGACGAAGACGTCCAACACTCTTTTCCCAAGTAACCCATATCAAGAAATGCGCGCACCGGCGCCGCGGGGGAATAACAGGCAGAAATCCTAATCAAGGGGAGAGAAATCAGAGAAAAGAGTTTACACTATGAGACGGGAAGCGAAGAGGGGGACTAGCTTGTCTATAAAAGCGACCACTCCCTGCTCACCGTCAAAAAAGCGAAGTGACAAAAGAGGACAACTAAACCCGGTACTAAAGAGGAGAAATTAAAGGGGAAAAACCTGACATAGGCCAAAACAATGGGGGCGAACACGAAACTCCAAAAAAAATGTTCCTTGGATAGGGCTCGACAAAAGAAACGTAGTAGCCTTTACCTGAAAGAAACGAATCTGTAGGTGGAGGACCTTACTAATCGCGGACTCAAAGAACAACAAGCCCAGGCATCGAGACCCAACCAACGCCATACTTCACTTCGTCAGACATCCGAGAGGGAACTAAGGTGTAGCTGGCCGAGGCATCACAGAAGTTTCGAGCAAGAGACAATTCTTTCCCTATCCTTTTGTGGTTACCAAAAAGGTTGGATAGGCCGTTTAAAGGTATGAATGAAGAGGATATAGAAGAAAAAAGATTAGAAGAAATAATAATATCCTATTGAAAATCAGTCAGGGGAGGAAGAAAATCAAAGTGTGTTGGAACCCAACAGGATCATGGCCCGCATACGGGAGATTGATCCCCTTTCCCACTCCTTCCTATCCTGAAAAGTGGGAAGGCCGCGCGAGGGAGATGATTAGATGAAGAGGAAAGGTCTCGGGCGAGTTGGGTGGTGTCTTCGCTTGACTCTAAAAAAAGGGGCCTCGGCTGAAGGCGGAAGAGCCAAGAAAAGGAATGTCTTCTTGCCAACGTTTAAAAAGGAGAAAGTCGGTTATTTTCCTCATATCTTTCCTTACCGAATGAAAGTTGTTTGCGGAGGGGATCGTGGGAAAATCCACCCGTGAAAATGGTGAGAGGGGGGGGGTTAAGGACGGAGAGCCTCTTGTTAAAGTCAAATTGGGTCTTGGACGTTCGAGGGGGAGGAATGGTGGAGAGGGGGGAGTAAGAGGTGCCGTTGTATCTATGTGACGGGGGGGCAAGGGAAGCGTAAATTCGGCGATCAGTCCAATCCTTTTATCGGAACTGCTATGGGTGCCTTTCCACTGGAGCGGTGCTCGCCAGGGGTGAGGAAAGGGGGGGAGGGGAAGAGGGGAAGGGTGCCCCAAAAGCCATTTATTAGGCTTGGCGGGGGGGTAAGTCGGGAAAGGTAACGGTAGCTGTCAGGGCGGTGGACCCTGAAACTTCGGTACTGCGCTCGAAAAAAGGGCCGGGACCTAGCAAGAAGACAGCAGGAAAGTAGGCGTTTCCAAAGGGTGGGCTATTATTTAATGCAAAGGGTTCAGGGGAACGGAAGTGGGGAACGAGTCCTTTGGTTCCATGGCGGTCAAAAGTTGAACCGCCTTCAAAGGTTCTACCGGGGATCGGAAGATAGGGCTGGGGCATTGATGCGTGGCTCAACTAAAATTTGGTCGCGGGGGGGGTAGGATAAACACCGCGAAGATCAATGATATGACCAAGGCAGGGCTGCCGATACAAGGGGAAGGTGGAGCGACAGACGCTGAGAGTTTCTTCAGTGAGCAAAAGGGTGACTCGAGAGTTGGAGGAGTATACGGGCAGGTCAAGATACCTTTGGGGGGGACGGGTTACGAGAGCTACCGTGCAGAAAACCAACTGAAGTAGACGGGCAATTGACCGATCAAGGGGGGGGACTTTTAGATGAACAGTGGTTGGGTCAAGAGGGGAGGGGAGGGACGGACAGGAGGATTAAACGGCTTTCCAGTGACGGCCGCGGAAGAGAAGCAGTGAGAGATAACGGTCAAAGTATTCTGAGCCCCCAGGGGCTGGCGGCGGCAATCGTGGTAGAACATTGGCCCATGTCTTGTTACCTCGGGCGGCGCGGCCCGAATAGAAGGAGTTACTATTACCCACCCCGGTCAGGCATTCAGCCCACACTGAGGTAATCGCATAAAAGCGCCTTCTCCCCTTATTAAAAAAACAAAGCCGAGGCTCCGTTCGGGCAACATGATGAACATCGGGGACCCGTGCAGTGGTCGAGGAATCAGGCGGGCGAAGGAACGTTGGAGGGATCTACGAGGAAAAAAAGGGCAAATAGCCTCAATCACATTCTTTGACGAGAGGTGAGGTCAGGGGGAAACCGTTGTTGAACGGCAAGGACCTAAACAGGCTTGTAATCATCCGACCTCTGGAGGCGAGGCCAGGGAAGAGAGGATGAAAGAGCCTCCGGAAAACAATCCGGCCTCCTGCCGAGGGAATAGTCACGACTGGAAACCCCTCTCTAAACAATGTAGAAGAAAAAACTGCGCGGTCGCCGCCGTAAGCGGATGACAAGAATTCAAATGACAAAGAAAAAATGCTTGCCGCGGAAAGAGAGCAGCAGTCCATCAAGAAAGGGTCTAATCATAGTGGTGTTTAGGGAAGAGGGTCTCACATGATCCACGGCAGGTACATAGGACGAAGGAAAGGAAAGATCAAGAGCACAGTAAGGAAGCTCAGTCCGAAAGTTCGAAGCCGAGGAGGATATCATGTCCAACCTATCACCGCACCCAATTCAGGACCGAGAAGCCCGCCGGCTTCAAATCCTACAGAAAACAAAAACGGAGGGGAAAAATATAATACTCCACGATAGGGCTACAGAATGTTGGATGGGGAACGCGAACGACGTGAGGTACATGAAAACCAGACCCCCAAAAGGGTCAGGGAAACGATCCAGGGGGATCGAGCAAAATGAACACTGGTTCGAAGAAGTCAGGAGGCAGCGGGAAACTGCCCGGGAAGGGATGTTACTAGAAACTCGTTGTTAGTTCATCCAGATTGATGGAGGCAGCTAATGACTTCGAGGAAGCTACAAGGGAGGGGAAAATCGGGAATCTTTCCTAAAACGGCGGCGCAGTTGGGGAGGCAAAGTGGAGCGTTGTGGTTTGTAAGAGGAAAGTTGCCACTTCCAGTCAGGAATAGTGTCAGGAGGGAGATGAGCCGCTACTGGGGGAAAAGGTCTAAAGGAAGACGGGGCGCACTTGGACCTATAATAATTTTCTGCTGGGGAAACAAAGGCATTGGTCTGTGGGACAAACAGAAAAAGAAATGGATAAAACATTACGGGCCTTTAAGGAAGGAAAGTCGTGGAAAGGGGAGCTCTCCGTTCGGCAAGAAAAGACTTCGAAAAGGCAGATGGCCTCTAAGAACACTATCTTACCTTTGAGAAAATGGTTCGACTCACTGATCCGCGTTCAGGGAGGACTAAGGCGACCAGGTTTCTCTTTTAAAAGTCCCTTCTGTGGGGGAGTCCGAGTCACAGGACCGGCAGTGGGTTCAGTGGGGGGTAAAATTTGAAAAGATTGTACGATTCAACGACTTCATACGCAAGGGGAGGGGTCAAAAAAGAAATGGGCAACATGATAAAATCGCCACCCCCCTTTTTCACAGGAAAGACAGAATGAGGTCGCAGAGGGATCTTGAGGCAGCGGAAACGGCCGGTCACCTGGGCCCGGACTACCGTCGACTACGGGCCGAAAGCAGATCTCTGACCATACCAACGGAAAATCGACACTATCAAAAACACAAAAAGGAAAGACCTGTGTAACCGCGAGACCGGCAGCGGCTCAGAAGCGGAAGCTACTCGCAGGAAAACATCCCAAAAAGGTGTGCTATCCCCGCACTAGAAAGACAAGGCTACATCGGGAAGCGCACATTTGCACCTAGGAAGATTTACCTGAAAAGCCGCGAATCGGCCCGCAGGAGACTTAAACAGGCCGTCGCCAGGGGGAATGTCTACAGCGACGAAAAATGGAGTGATTCCCTTAAATCAATTTAAACAATTAATATTAAGATTCCGTCCCCGGTCGACCGGCGTCAGAAGTAAGGAACAGATCGAGAGGAAATACCACGCCTCCAACGACTTAATTTCTAACGAAAGGTACATTCCCCTCAGAGGGAAAGTGCCCAGGAATAAGGAAGAACGGGAGCTTCCTGGGGGGCCTACCATTCTCAGGTTCAGAAGAAGGGAAAATAGAAGGACAACGCCGCCGTGGAAAAATCACAAGAAGTAAAAAGCAAGAAAAGACTCAGGAGGATGGGAACAATAAACACTCATAGCCGAAGAACTGTCCGCCGAGCGGGGCAACGGTCGATACCGGGAAATCTAAAACCGGCTAGAAATTATCCAGAGTATCCCCGAGCCGTCACGAATCAACGCCCATGAGTGAGGACTGGAGCCGAATACTCTTCTTTGCTGTAACCTAAACTAGAGGTATCACAGGGAAAGAGCCACGCCACTTGCGAACCGGGGCCCTCTACAAAGACAAAGGGAACATGCAATTAAAGGACAGGCGAGGAGATGCACAAAAGGACATCAGGGGACCAAAGCAAACTGTGACAGAAAAAAACCTGAAGAAAACAACTTCATGGGAAGTTGAGGACAGATATAAGGAAAAAAAATCACAAAAGAGTGAAGGACCGTTCAGCTCGAAAAAGGCTTTTCTTGTCCGGAAGGGGCTAGCGAGAAGCAATACACCCTGGGCCGAGTAATCAACCCAAATCTAACTATAATTAAAACGTAATCCGTCATCGCCCAGGCCGCTCGGCCCTAAACGGGACAGAGCAGAAAGAGGGCTTCAGGAGAACCAGATATTCTTGCCAGAAGGGGTTTTAAACGGTGATAGGCAAAGGTAAACTGGAGGATTTTGGGGCAAGTGGAAAGCTCACTCTAACAAAACACGTTTAGGGGAAAATATATATATAATCTGAAAAGGAAAATCAGCAGGTCCCGGAGTCTAACGTTGGGGAAACAAGATGGAATAAGGGCGCTCCGCACCTTCTTTAGGCAGCAGAAGGACACGTGTAGGCACGCGCGGGGTCTAATTTTATAGAGTTCGACTTGCTATTGGTTGGATGCCTTCGATTGCCGGGGGCTTGGGGTGGGAAGTTCCGGTCTAAAATAGCATCCAAAATGTAGGGGAGGGTGCAAAGGTCCATTACGGAAAAGCGTTCGGCCTCGGAGAATTCCCCGGATGAAGTTGGGGGTGAGCAGGGCGTGTGAGTGTTTAGGGTTACCATCAGAGGGGGTTTAACAACGGCCCGTAAAGAAGTGAAATGACATTTAGATGGACTGTTCGGAGAGGAAGGGCGCATGGGGGGGGAGCGGTGACGGGGATAGAGGGCGTGAGTCTGAAAGCCAACCCTTAGAAGTCAGGAGAGAAGGAAAACGATGTAATGAGGGCCGCAACATGGGTTTTTAATGAATGGGAAAGCGAGGGAGCGGTGCGCGCGGGGAGGGCGGACTAGGGGTTAAACAGAGGAGGGGAAAAAGTTTGGGCTTCTATGTTCGGGGTAGGTGAGATGGCCCGCTTATGCCTAATCGTGGTTAATTAGGTGCGTTGCAGATCAGCGGGGTTGGGTGCTTCGAAGTCTTCCCATAACAGGCATCGACTACCAGAAAGAAGGTAACCTTCTTCCTATAATCGGGGGGGGGGGGACCAGGAAGGAGGTTCTGCCAGGTAGGCGACCAGTACAGCGTGTGCGGGGCGGTGGGGAAAACTGTGCCCTCGAGAATGTGCCCTGGCAAACCCCGGTCGACCGGGAATAGGAAGGGAGGACTGGTGACCTTGGAGGAATTTCTCACCTTGATTTGGCTTACGGGATTACCTCGGATCTAATGGGGGAAGGAAAAGCATGACCGAGACAAGAATCGTGGGTGAAAAATATGGGGAAGAGTCCAAGAGTGTCCGAGGTCAACGGGCTCTCTGGGGGATTTGAGGCCGTTAGCATCGGGGGAGGGGAGAAGGAAAAAGACCGTGGGGGGAATGGGGAGCACGAGTACCAGGAGCTTATAAGAAAAAGGAAGCGGAAGGGGGACAAGATATGGGTGTCTCAGGACGGTTCAGACAGTCATAATTCTGAAGGATAACAAGGAGAGTAAGAGGGGACCTCGTAAACGGGATCAGGAAGGAAGCAAGTTCGCACTCATCTGGTTCTTGGTCTGTCTAAAAATGGGGGCCCTTGCGGAGGCGTTTCGGCATGTGTCCATGGTCCTGGGGGAGCGTTAAGGCTAATATGGCGGAGGTTGGACTATTACCTCCGTTCCTAACCCAGGGGGCGGCGGAAAAGTCGGACGACCAGAAAGAACCTGGGTCAGAACGGAGGCAGAATGCCCTCTCAAAGTGCTGAGACACGAAGGGAAACACGGGTACAGACCCGAAGCGCCGGGGAAAGTATGCGGGAAAGAAGAGGAATAATGTTATGTAATACTGAATCGAGGAAGTTTGCAGAGGCCATAACTCAAGTCCGCCCAAAAATCGTGGTAAGAGGAGTGAGGAAAGTTTAAAAGAAAACCAGCGGTTAAGTATCTTAACTTTCCCAATCGTCAAAAATTAGGGACGGATGCGCAACTGCTTCAGGCTAGGCCAGTCAAGCGGGGAGAACCGCCGGAAACTTCTTCAAGGTTTCCTCTGGCTCGAACGGAAGCTGACAACCACCTGACGGCTAACTAGAGCACTAGTTAACCTTAACGAAACGACGTAACCGGGGAAAAGAATGGGGAGCTTCGAGCATCAGGAGATCAGCGTGTGAAAGTCCAAAAGCGGGTAAGAGGGGGGAGTCAAAATACAGTCAAAAGGGAGTGAAAGATCACTAATCTCCTGTCCCAAAAGGGAGGCACCGAGAAAAGGGGAAATTAGTGACCGCCGGCGTTCCATGCCGGATCCGAGGGGGGGAAAAAAACCAGAACCACGGAGGTACACCGAACTAACCTCTCAC
>Ga0179591_1354418_pt1 | contig 16836 bp, 13 predicted proteins | sample CZOMad2_1_08_16f_FD_182891 | JGI IMG/M metagenome (GOLD analysis project Ga0179591, IMG submission 182891) | Vadose zone soil fungal communities from Angelo Coast Range Reserve, California, USA - CZOMad2_1_08_16fungal (PacBio error correction) | ecosystem: Environmental > Terrestrial > Soil >...
TGTTCGAGCAAACAAGACATGGGGGTGGGTCACAGTTGATAGAGGTCAGCGTCTTATCTCGGAACATCCAAATTAGCCGTTCAAGGGCCAAACCGAAGCCCACATACAGCCCCTATATCACTCGACCTGTCCGGCCTGAGGAAGGAAATTGCGGAGGTAAATTGAAAAAGAGGAAGGCGAGGCGCCTGCTTGCCGTCGGAAAGAAATTAAACTCCTTTTCAAATCCTGTCGCGCACAGCGCCATCGAGACGCTTATTTCCTGAAAAGTTCCTTTGAAAAGAGATGGTCATCTTGAAAGAGCCTGAAAAAGGGCAAGAAGGGGGAAACTTAGAACCTCATCTTCGCGGTGAGGGGGATCGAGAAAGGACGACCGGTTCACGGGGAAGCGGATATGTCAAGTGACGACCCAACGGAGAGAAGATCAAAATCACGCTTCGAAGCGCGGCAGCGGAATCTCCTTAACGGCCCGCAGTCAGAAACTGGTAGAGGGGCTTCACCCCGGACAGTGAAAAAATCGAGTCATGAAACGTTATAGACTATGACGGCACGGATGGTCAGAGCAAGAAATAACGCCTATCGGCGGCGAGAGTTTTTTGGAACCACCGCTGATGCATGCGGTCCCAATGGAAGAGGAGCGGAACCGCCGACGAATACTGTTCCCTCTCAGATCGAGGGGGACAAGAGCTGCAATTTAATGAGTGTTCAGAACTGTATAAGATGCGGAAGGGAGATCCTAGGCCCCAGTTGCCCCTGGGAGGTCAGATAGGGATTGGGTGCTGTCGGGGAAAGCCTTGGTGCACAGGAGGGGTCCTGGTGGCGCGAGATGCCGCGTAGCGGACAGAGGATCAGGGTCAAAAGCGGCGGAGGAGAGCGAGGTCCGCTTGGTGGAAATATCTTCCTATCTTTAGGGCTATGTACATGGTGGTTCTGGACTCCGGAAGCAATACTGAAATGCTGTTTCTGGCAGTATTATTTCGACAGGGGGGAGGGATTTAAGCAGAGGTACAGGCGGGGGGAATGGGGGTTTACTGTTAGCTTCATTTAAAAATAATGCAGACCTGGGGTATTCCAAAAGGGGCAACCTGCTTGCCATCGGTCTGATAGGTTGTTGTTTGGAAGATAAGTGGTCTTCTAGTGTTGTTAAGGGTGGTTCTCAGAAGTGTAGAGACCCGCTGAAGGGGATGAAGGGAAAACCGACGCAAGTTTTTCAGAGCACATTCTAGTATGGCTCCCACGGACTTGCGGGGGGCGTTGTCTTTTCCGGGAGGTCCGGCCGTCCCATGGAAGTCTTGCCCTGGATAAATGACGTCCCGCCCCCGGGACAGGGTGAGAACAGGAGGCCTGCGTGGAATCGGCGGGGAGTCAGGTTGCCGCGGGTCGGTGGAGACGGTCTATTTGTCGAGTTCAAATGCCCCCATAGGGCCACACTGCGCTGGACCCCCGATCGGCGCCTAAAGAGCCGGAGTTAATGGTGACTGTTTACCTGTTCGGCGTGCTCGGGTGCAGGGGCTGGGGGCGCTTTAATGAACGAGTAAAAAAGGGACTGCTGTTTGGACGGGCGATCCTTAGATTTGACAGGAGCAAATGATCACCGTGGGCCTGAGGACAGTTTCCTTTGGTTGGGAATAGGGTAGTCTTATTGGTCCGGGTAAAGAGCAGGAACGGGCCTCATGCTGCTAGTTCAAACGTGGGAGGAGAAAAAGACCGCCATGTTGCCTTCACGAGGAGCGTGCAGGGGGTTCGGGAAAGAGTTTGGCAAAGGACTTGGGCAAAAGTCAGAAGAGAGCGAAGGGAAAACGAACATAAGGAATGGGATGGCGAAAAATTGTCGGAAAGTTGTTTAACAGGGGGTTCCGGGGACCATACTCGGAATGGGCACCCCACAGCCTTCGGGGCAATGGACAGATTGCCAGCAACGCAAATCTTGAGGGCCGGTGGAGAAGTTTGCGGGTATCCCTGGCGGCGATTGGGGGGGGGGCGGGGCGGCCGCTGTCACTAGGACCGCGGCGTGGAGGGAAAAGGGGCGCAACTGACTCGAAGGAGGGAGGTGCGCCGGGTGTCGGGGAAGCTTCACAAATAAACCAAGAGCTCTGTTCTGGGATGGTGATCTTGGAAAGTTTGGATGTTTGGAAGGCATCTCTCTCACACGAGGGAATAGAATCTCTTAAGAAAAAAAGGCGAACCAAGCCAGATCAATCATACCAGGAAAACCTTTATCCCATGGGGGATACAATGAGAGAACAGACAGAGGCCTTGCCAGCATTGACCTCTTGCCCCGACCGAAGAAGAGAGAATCGGCGATCGAAGCCCAAGCACCCATATAGGCGCAGCCGATACACGGTCTAGGGACAAATAGGACCCGGGAGAAATTTTGCCTGAAAGCTCTACCGATCAGGCTTGTTGGGCAAACAAGAAATAACCATGGGGTCAAAAAAAGGGGAAAGATAGAAGGAGGCCATAGAGACGTGGATCGCAATTTCCCGAGACGACAAAAAATGCAACAAAACAACGAGGAAGAAAACATCAGCTGCGGTGGTCTGCAATGGAGTGGCGCCACGGGCATCGCCTCACATAGAGAGGGAATGGAATAAATCTATACCGGGGTCCCAAGAATCCCTATTCCTAACAAAAGGAAGAGGTTAGAACGAAAGACATACCGGCGAGTCGGTGGCATGCTAAAGAAAAGATCTCCTCTGTGGGAACTCTCCACGACCGAATAAGAAAAACTGTGGAAGCGAATTATCTCCGCATTCCTACCCTTCAAAAGAAAGGCAAAAGGGTACACGTAAAGATACAGGCAAAGATGGACGAGGATGGACCATTCTCAAATAGGGGGAGCCAGGCCCATCCGGCAGATTGAAGAAAGGGGATTTGAAAAAAAACGAGAAGAAAAACCGACCGGAACCAAAACTAAAAGAGGGGAGTCTGCACATAAATAGGGGGGGGCCCGCAAGGGGTTGCAAGGTCGGGCCAGTACCGGGGGAATACGGCAAAAAATTTCAAGGGCAACATCAAGGGGATGAGACCAAAAAAGAAAAGCTAACTGGCGAGAGGGAGAACAATCACCTTCACTCCGGGGGGGGCGCGCGTACTGGAATTCTTCCTTTTTCAAAGACCAAAAGGACAACTATCCTCGCGGGACGACAAGGGTAGCAAGTTCAAAACAGAAAATGGCTTCTCCAATTCTACTTCAAAAGTGGAAAAAACCTCATAGGCGACCAGGAAACTAATTCAATCCAAAGGAGTTAGGGGAAATTCCGCTCACAGGATAACCGGGTCCGGCCGGCAACATCAGGAGAATCATTGAGAGGAAGGGGGGAATTATAGGAAGTGTACGCAGGGCATATTAATCATGAGAGGGCGCAACGCGCAGGTATATAAACCGGGGGGTACATAGGGGGGCAGTTCAGAGGAGTAAGTCTCGAGCCCATCGGCGACCCAGGACAGGGTGGTTCGGTGTCCGCAACTTGAAAGGTGGATATTTTTGAACCTTAAAGCAAGGGTCAACAAGAAGGAATGAAAGCGGAGAAAGGGAGGTGGAGATCTGCATCCATGAAGTGTTCTCATTAAAAGGCGCCAGTTAACAATAGGGAGGAAGTGATCGCGTGGACGCGCACGTCAGGTGTACTTGAATCGATCTTTCGCTCGCCCATTCATTGGAAAAGGCTCCGCTATCGCTCCTCCGGGACAGGAGGTGGGGTTCACCAGTCCAAAAAAAACCGGACCTGATCTCTTCCGCCGAGAATCTAGAATAAAAAAGCCGTCGAGCGCACAAGCGAGCATCCAGTGCCGCCAGGCAGGGTTAGGAAAGATCAAGTTCGCTGACATCAAGGGGGACTTCTTTTCCGGAGCCGCAGGAGGGACTTTTTTAAGGATCACATGACAAGCAGACGCGATGAACCGACTAAAGGCAGAGGGGGAAACTTCCCCTAAAAAAAAGGCCGGAAGGCGGAGGACGAGGAAGCCAAGAAACCGATAGGTCCTTACAGGGTCCGGAGGGGCTGATGGGTGGTAACTGATCTTCAGTCAAGAATGATAAAGCTCACGATCAACTTCGCGTGGGGGGGCGGGGGAGGGGGCAGTGTAAAGGAGGAAGGCGCCAGAGAGGATGGCGCGGCCAACTTTTCAAAAGGGGGTGCGGGCTGGAAATCTCACTCCTGGGTTTCTCCGCGAGGGAAAGCGAGGCGCCCAGGTGGAAAAGTAACGGGAGTTGGTTGTGAACTTTGAATTGTCTGTGGAAGGAGGCTAGTCCATTCTAGAAGGCCTAGCGAGGATCGGGACGAAGATCAAACGGCTGACTTTCAGGAAAGTTGGGGGGGACGATCAAAAAACCCCTGGTCGGGGAGGAAAGGTCTTCGCGGCTAGGTGCTCGTAGGAAAATCCACTGACGAATTAACTAAAGGGATACTCCTTCTCCCGCGCAAGGTTTCTGGGTTTACAAGGAGGGGAGGAACCTCAGGGAACTGGCGAAGTTCATCAAAATTAAAGACAGGGTAACCCGCGGAAAACACGGAATCTAAAAAAAAAGCAATGGGCGCCATAAAACCCCCCAGATCCATCAGAATCGTCGCGGGTACGGCGTAGAAAACATTCTTGGGGCAGGTGAAGGCAACTGTGCCGACCTGACTAAAAAAAAAAGACGGTAAGAGGCCACCAACCGCATGATCGCCAGGCCAGGGAATATCACAAAACGTTGCAATCCAAGGTCAGGTCAGAGATCGGCAACACATATAGCCATCATATACAGTCCAGAATCTCTGGTCCAAAGCGGCCAGGGACGATCAAAGACCGAGCGATGTAAATCAGATCCGCGAATGCATGGCTCAAACCCCAAGAGGCAGCCCACCTCAAAGGCCCCAGGCCAGTGGCGCTTAAATCATGCCCGCCGGCGTCCTCGGGGGAGGACAACAGCACGCTCTACTTGGCCTGATGTCAGGGCGAAAGATCCAAATTCCCAAGAAAGTTCAAAGGGAATTCCAAATTCCTCCGCCATGGCAACTGACGCTACATGGGGCTGAAGGCGGTCTACGGATTCCAAGGAGGTGGAAAAAGCCGGATGAAGCGTTCTCCTCTCCTAAAAAGTATTGAGGGAGAACGCGAGATCAACTCAGCAACACAACAAAGGGTTGAAGACAATGGAGGAGCTGTTGTTTGCCGGCTCCAACTACCGATATACCTGGAGGAAATTAATTACGGAGCGGCTGGGGCGTAGGCAGTCAGTCAAGGAGGCCACAGCTTTCAGCACTTGACATTGGCGGCTTATTACATCTTTAGGGAGACAACAAGAGAAACTTGGGGGGGAATTGGGCGAATTGCTCCGCAGGTACATCAAATCTCTCAGCACGTTGTTAGAGGCGGCCTTGCCACTGAAAGGTGGAACTCTCCCCTTCAGGGGCCTTTAACTCTGCCCTATTGCAGTGGGGGTTCTAAAATGACGAGGGAGTTTCCCTGGCAAATGTATACTTCCTGGCCGCGTTGGAAAGAGATGGCTGGATGGTTCGCTGGTCTGAGCCCCGGCCGCAAGCTCTGGAACTTACGGGGGGAGAAACGGACGGCTTGCTTTTGACCAGCCGGCAAGATGTGGCGAATTTGTGACAAAAACGGGTATGGTTTTTTGGGGTCGGCCGGTTGGGAATAAATTTGGGGACAAAACGCGCCCAACACCGTTCGACAGGGCCGCTGGGCAAGGGGCGGGAAGATCTCTCAAAGAAGTAGGAAGGTAGGCGGAAGGCGAAGTAATTCTTCATTACTGGCAGGGGTTCCGGTGGTCAAACGACCTGTCGGTTATCTTATCTAAAGAGGGTTGCCATAAGATTTCAGAACGTTACAAAATGCGGGGGGAGCCGTCTTATAATTGGGGCATGTCTTAAGTAAAGCAAGCGTGGGGAAGCCGCGGGGATCTATGACTCGCGCGCGATACTGAAGTGCAATATCAAAAAAGAAAGGGGGTCATTTCGCAGTCCTTAACCGTAGTCTAGGGAAGGGGAAAAGTAGGCGGCCAGTGTCATTGTGCGGTGCCCACATTTGAGAAAACAGAAACCCTATTCCGAGGAGAACCACCACAAGAAGGGGGCAAACCATAATATCTACCGTGTCATGGAACTGGTAAAGAGGGGGAGGAGCATTTAGTTGTGAATTCCAGGGGGGAGAAACGCAACCTGCTGGACGGTGAGGCCCGCTGAAAGAAGTTAATACTCAAAAAAGTTGCAAGGGCAGGAAGCTGGTACCAAACCAGGAGCGCGCTTATTTCGCATGAATATCCGTGGGAAGACGTGTCAATCCCAGAGGTTAACCAGAAGGGAGGAAAACTCCCGTCGTCTCTGCTTCGATCCTTCTGTAGGGAAGTCTCGCTGACCTTTCGCACCTTCAGGGGTAGAGGAGGAGGGGTAAAGCAGAAGGAACCCGGAAGGGGCATCGGTCCCTCCATCCGCTTGGCAATAAAAAAAAGGAACGCTGAACTACCTCGTAATGCAGCGAAAGGGATCTTGTCATATCACCCACCAGTGTTCACGGGAATCGAGAAAAAAATCTCTTTTGGGTCGGAGAAAAAGGAAAGCGGGATTTTCTATTACCACGACCTCTATCTAGGAAAGGATCCGGTCGGGGGGGAAAAAAAAAAGGGGATTTCGGTGAAAGACGATTAATAAATTAGAGGACCGCCGCGAGGGTCAATTTCGAGTCCGTAGGACGGCAAAAGGGATGGGGTACAAGAGAATCGGGTTATTTAAAAAATCCGCGAAGATAAATAGCTGGAAGGGAGACGGCCATCCTTGACCAAAAGGGTCTTTCCAGAGGAAGGGGGGGCCGGGAACTGGTACGAAGTGAGGGTTGAAAGGATTGGGGAAAGGAGAAAATATGGAAGGTCAGGGGATTACAATAATTAATAACACCTGCCTATAGCTGATAAAACCAGAAGGGAAGAGCGTGAAGGCTTCCCAATGGTTTCATCCCTGAACGTGGAGAAGGGCGCCGAAGTATCATGCCCTTGCTGTTTCGAAGTAGAGAGAGTTGAGATACTAGAAGGAGATTTCCGGGCTGGCGCGTTTAACTTCCTGGGGGGGACTTAGGGGACACGAAAAAGGCCGCCGTTTGTAGTTCCTTCGTAGGAGGAGGGCGATATTTGCGGGGCGGGGGGGATTAACTTGGCGGGCGAGGGTTGAAAACCCTTAAAGAGGTCAAAAAGGGGGGAAGGAACCGCGAGGATGTTTCCGGACAGGAAGTTGTCCAGAAAGATAGTACCGCGCAAAGGGAGGGACGTGATTCTGTCGTGAGGAACCTATCGGTATGTTCGCCCGGGTAAAAAGGAAGCTTGCCTGCTCACGGCAAAAAGGACACATGGTCTAGGGGAAACGCCTGGCCTAATCATAGCTGATAGTTGTGGAGTCAGTTAATAGGGGGTCCAGGAGTCGCCGATGGGCCGCGGATGCAATTTCCCCGAGGAGAGGAGGGAATCGTCATTGAATTGTGAATGGGTCATCGTTTCGCTGGGTGCAGGGTTGCAATTCCGCTTTGAGGCTCGAAAAAGGTGGAGTCGTGCCGAGCTGCACGAGGGCGCTTTTGAGTCGCGCACCGCTACGGGGACGTCGACCGTTTCCTTGGTTTAAAACGCAGTATTCGAGGAAGCCGAAGGGAAGAGAAAGGCCCGTCTGAAAAGGCGGAGAGAACCCTCCAAGGGAAAAGGAAGGAACAACAAGCCTTGCTGGGCGTCCAGAAGGGGAAGGAAGGGGGGGGGCAATGTCTGCGCCGAGACGGGGGACAAGAAGTAAAATAGGAGAGGGTGAAGTGGTCCTGTCTCCAAAATTTGATTTGTTCCCATCGCCTAGGCTTGCTCTGACCGTGAAGCGGACCTTGCATCGTTTGCAAAGGGATGACAAAAAGAAAGGCCCAGCAACGGAAAGAGCGGGTCATTTCGCCCGAGGATTGTTTGAGGTGTTCAGATCTATAGGGGGGTGGGTATCCAAAGAGCTGGCAATGGCACTGGATTGGCAAGAGGGGTAAAAAGTATGACGGGTAGGAAGGATCTTATTCGCCAGGAGGTAAGCAGATCACAAATTTGAAAACCAGAAGTTTAGCCTGTCGATTGATCTGCTTGAGGGTTCGGAGGTGGTGAAGGGAATCTCCAACGAGGGGGGAAGTAATAGTGGCACACCCCATCTCAACGCCAAGCAAGGAATAAGAAGAAAGGGGCGTCCCATGGGGAGGGGGGCTTCTAACTAGGAAAAGGAAGAAAAAAATCGCGAAAGGATGGTTCAGGGCTTAAAGAAAGACCTCTCATAAATGGGAAGAAAGCGGCCCCCGAAAGCAGCCCTAGAGGCGGGAAGGACCTCCAACTGATCAAATGGCCGTACCGGACTACGCTTGTTCGGGGAATGGTCTTGCTGTCTCTAACCAATGCTGTGGGTCAGAAAGATCTACACTGGGATGAAAGGGCATAGAAAATGCCGAGCATGAAAGGATTCTATTTCTCTCAACTGTACCCGCTAGATCAGTGCACAAATTTGGTTTGGGCGGATAAAAAAAAAAAAAAGAAAGAAAAAAAAGGGGGAGAAAACATCAATCGCGGTGAAGGCGGATCCACTGTGACCATCGCCGTCTCATCTGAACTATTACCTGTCGATCTGAGACCATCAGATACACCAAAGTGAGAAGAAAAAGGACCAAAGCTTTATCGTTCCGGAAAAGGGGGACGATTAGTGAGAAAGGGAAAACATTGGAGCATAGGTGACCTCAATAAGAAGGGGACCGCAAAAAGGCAAACCAATGAAAATGGAAAGTCAGGTGTGACGAAGGGCGCAGCCCAAAAGGAACCAGTTGAAATCTCCTACGTCTGAAAAGCCGGCACTGGAATTTGACCTCGCCAATTATTAAGAAAAGCAAAAGGAAAGGGGGGACGTTCATATTAGAAAGTCCGCAAGGCGAGGTTCCACTGGTACAAAATGACCGGGTTTGGTAGAGGAAACTGGGCAAAGGGCAATCCGGTCAAGGACGGATTTCACAGAGTCTGGGCGGGGAGACGATCCTTCCAATTAGCAATCCACGAATGGTCGAGGGGGTCCTGAACGCACCTACCTCGGTCTCGGATGGAAAAACGTCTAGGGATCCGCGAGCTGCCAGGCCTACTTCAACGTTGGGCGTAAACTGTCCAAAGGGGAGGTCATTCCGCAGCCACTCTTCTTCCTGGAAGGAGGGGTCACAGGAAGAAGTGCCTGGAATCTGAAGGAAAATCTGCTAAGTTGAGCGTCTGAAGAAAGTGTCTTCTAAAGCCAAGAGGGCATGATGATCCTTCTTAAGTGCGGAGGGGGCGCCCGGTATAAATGGGACGAGAGTTCAAGGTGGGGGAGGGCCTCACCAGGGCTGCTCGCGGGCATTTTGACTGAATCAGGGGGGAAGAATCAAGGGAGAGAGATTGGCAGGAAAGAACACAGGGGTTCAACATCATCCCCTCGTCCAGTCTAGCTTCTAAAGGGAGGTGTCGAGACAAGAACTCCCAGGCCGGGGAATCAGGCTAGGGGTCGCCATTAACAGCAGATTCAGGGAACGCGGATTTCGGCAGGGAATGGAAAAGGCGCGCAATCATGGCTAACTGCCTTCTGGATCAGAGTTAACATCTGGAAAAGAGGCCTGGGGTTCTGGTCCGTGGAAGTCTCAGAAGGCCATCTGTTGTTTAAAACACAAAGAGCGGAGCTAGGCGGTGCAGGAAAAGTATTGAAAGGGTCATATTTAACCCACTAACAAAGCCGTTTCAGGAACCTGATTATTAAGGGCAAAAGGTGAGTATCGGGAGCGTGAGTGGCCGAAAGTCTTTTCAACGAGCAGCCGAGATAGAGGATGGCGGGGGTGGGAGGCGCGCCGTGGGAACGGGGGACCGAGAAGCGCCTAACGATGAAAAAAGGTGAGAAACTGTCAGAGAGGGGATAAAGAAAAAACCGCGCTAGATGAAGAGAAAAAACCTAAGGCCGTATGGTCATTGCAACGATGCTATTGGAAAGGGCATCAAAGGTTCATGCAGGAATAAGATCGCGCAAAAAGGGGAGGGGGGAGGGAACAGCCAAGGATCAAGAAGGAAGAAAAAGTCTCAGGTCGTCAGAAAACTGGGGCCGTTTCGAGGGTCAAGGGAAGAGTCTCCGAAGCGCCAATTGCAACCGCAAGAGGGAGAAAAGGGAAGTCGACGATATGGTGACCAGGGTCTTTCGGTCACTCTGTTTCCTGAGGGAACGGACCGCAAATAAAGGGAAAAGGATCGGAAATGAGCGCCTTACGGGGTTCAAACTTGGAATGAACAAGGGGTGTTGCTAAGGCACTTCCTTCTATCAACGTCGGACCTCCTGGGAGAAACCCACCATTGAGTAAAGCATTCTCAAGAGGGATGAGACGACTACGGAAAGACCTTGGTCTTGTGACGAAGGGGAGATCGATCCGTCAATTGATTAATCGTCACACGGGGGCATTCGTTGTGACAAAGCCAGTAAAACACAAAGGAACCCTGCGCCTTCCAAGGTGGACTCGAAAGAAACAGGCAACGAAGCAGCCGAAGGCGAAGCTTTCGGAGAGTGATCGTTCTACAAGCGAAAACTTCGCTGGACGCAAGCCCTTGTCCTAAGGAAACCCGTTCCGGTCTGGACGGGCCAAAGAAGAAAGAGGGCAGGGTAGGGGTAAAGGAAAGAAAAGTGCCCTTTCCCCGAAAATCATAGGGGCGTGCGGCAACCGAGGTCAGAGACCATCCAAACCAGCTCAAAAGGGCTTTCCACCTGTTGGGGGGGTTGTGTCAAAAAAAAGATCAAACTGTCCGCCGGGTAATCCTCATCTCGAAGAAAGCATTGTCTCAACCATGAGGCAAGGAAGGAGCAAGGAAATCAAAGGCCAGGCCAGACTTGGTAAAGGGGAAAAGAGGGAGTGGCCGCCGGCAAGCCGCTTTACAGTCCTTGCACAAGGAGGAGGGGGACAGGCGATACTCAAAAAAGATGCTTCCCAAGGGCAGGGTCGGCCGAGCCGACCAGCCAGGCACCGAAGACTCGGGGAAGCACCTTGTCGGAGGACAGGCATGCTGCAGAACGAACGCCGAGAAACATACTTCGTGAAAGCGAAGCGGTAGGAAGGGAAAAAGTCCAAATCTCGATCTAGAAACAAAACAACTTATTAAAGGGAAAGTAAGGAACGCTCTTGTCCTTCCCCTCGGAACTAATAACTAAGGAGAAAGGCGCGGCTGGCGCAGTCAGGCTCGGGGGATCCGTAGAAGACTTTCGAAAAAGGAAGAGGAAGAGCCGTGCCTGGCTGTATGAAGGAGCCTGGTCACTTTGTGGGCATGGTCTGAAGAGAGAGAGGCCGTCGCGCAGGTCAGGGACTTGTTTAGAGAGAAGTAAGGGCGGAAAAGAGTGGAGATGCTTGTCAGGTGCCGGGGAAAATCAAACATTGAATCATGGGTCTGAACCGAAGGGAGGAGGGCGGATAGACTTGCGTGACAGGTTGATCTCAATAGGGGCCGTGGAGAGGTACTTGAGAGTGTGGAGAGGGTCGTAAAATTCCCTGGGCCTCAACGAAAGACGGTGAACTGAAAAAATGATACCGGAAGCCGATCATTGCGTAGGCGGGGACCCAGAGAAATAAACGTCGGGGGTTTTTCAAGAATCACCCATGGCGGGTGGAAAGCGCAAAAAACGCCACGCTGGCTAGAAAGGACATCAAGCCACGGCAGACGATTATGCCTTTCAGGGAGGAGGGGGGAGAAAAGATTTGAAGCTGTTTTGGAGGGGGGAAGTAAACCTGTCGCTTTACGATTATAGAAAAGGAAGGTGCAGGAAATTGAGGCCCGACCGTGGCAAAAAAAAAGACCAGGGTCGGGGAAGGTCGCCTTTTAAGCCTGGGGGAATTATAAAAAAGGGGAAGGCGTGGGAAGCGCGCAGCTATTCCCATAGGATAGAGCAGGAATAGCAACAAGAGCAGGGTCCTTGGAGGAAATCCAAAGAGAAGGGAAAGGAAGGGAGAGGACGTCCGATCCGTCAGATTGTAAAAGTTAGAAAAAGCAAAAAGATCCGCAAAAGTCATCCCACATAAAAAAAGTAAAAGAGAGAAAAGAGAATCGAAGTGTCTGGCCCGGAAGGGATTCTCGCAAAGGGGAACGAAAGTGAAAAGCGACTGATGCTGGAAATCGAGGCCTCGCCGACTAAGGATTGGAAAGAAGGGAAAAAAAGGCATGGCACAGCTACCAAGCGAAAATAGGGGGGCGCTTATTTCCAGACATTAAATATTCGACTTTAAAGAAATCCCAGAAATCTTGGAAAGAAGGAAGTGCGCCCGCTGCAGGCAGGAGAGAGCAAAGATACGATGGGGATGGGGAGTCACCCAGGCTACGGGAGAAAGAGTCATCGAGGTCACAGGAGAGAAAACTTCAAAAGCGATGCAAAAGAAATCCATCACGAAAGAGAAAGATCAGGAGTCAACCTGAAACGATGAACAAAAAATTCTCTCATGACATCTAAGGGGAGGCCAGGCCCTTGGAGCTTGAAGAGACGCCGGGTGGCGTTACCTGAATAAAGAGGATTGTATAAGGAAGCTTAGACATCTAGGGCGGGTACGGTGCGGTTTGGGGACAAAAAAGTACGGGGGGTGAAAGCTTAGGCGAGTCTTAGAAAAAAAGAAAAAAGTGTGTCGCTGTTCAATCTCCGGGAATAGTCAATTGAGACGCCAAGTGCAGAGAAAAGTATTCATCTAAATATCGGGGGGGAGGGAAATTCTTACGGGAAGAGTCCCCGTTTTTCAAGTCATCTTCAATTGAGGTTGAGGGGAAGGGAAACTGGAGAAGGCTGGCTGCTTGTGACAGGATGACGGTTTAACAGGGCGATGGGGGAGGACAAGAGCCTTCAAACGGGGTCCGGGGGGATACGCGATGCAACAATGGGGTCTTCGAAGTAGGAGTTGAGGGGTCATGCTAAATGTAGGATCAACAAGGCGGCGGCGGGGGGAATGCCGAACATCATCAGAATGCAGGGAAAACCTTGGAGCTCCATGGGGGGAGACGATCAGAGGGTCCCTCATGATTAAAGGGGTGAAACTGGAGGGGAATCAGTTTTCATCCAGAAGCAAGGAGAGGCCGATGGGCCGGCGGCCTGCTAATTGAGGGGGAGCTCTATTTGAGGGAACAGTTTGTTTGGAGAAAAGGGGTCTGGCGGTATTTTTTCCCGGAGTACGGAGGAAAAAGGGGGCGTCCCGCTATACCGGGGGGGGAAGGTTCTAACCAAACGCTGGGTTGGGGCCACTACAATTCGTGCTCTCGCAAAAGGAAAGGAGGTTATTATCTGGACTGCTCCCGGAGGAAGTGTGAAAGGGCCTGGAACCACTTGAACTCCCTTCTGGCCACGTCCAGCTGTCCTTACAGCCCAAGGGAATGGGGGAAACTCCTGGGTTTAAGAGAGGAAAGGAACGTCAGACGGGAAAGTTGGATGTCATAGGAATTGGATTTCAAATCCCTGAAAGGGGGGCCAAGGGCGCTGTCCAGAGGGAAGATCAGTCCGAAGGGGAAAGCGTCATTAATTAAAAAAGGGTGCCTGACGTTCGGGCTTGTAGGGATTAAGAAATGGAAAGAAGCGGGTCTCTTCCCGGGTTTATGTAAGGAGACGTTCCGCGTCACCGATCCGTAATCATGGTCAAGTAAGAGAAATTATGAGAGAGACTTCCTTCTTGCGAACAAACTCATGGTTGTGTTAAGAAAAGCAATTTCTGAGGGTAGAACACGTCAGAAGTAAAGCCTGACGAAAGCCCTTCGGAGATTGTCAGGGGGAACCAAAACAAAACCCCTTGGGAAAACCGAAGCCTTTCTTTGGTCGAAGCGGTTGGCCGGGTTTTCCAAAAAAAGGCTGAAGGTTAAGATAGGCGAATGTGGTGGGGGAAAAAAAAAGGGGGTCTAGAGGAGTGGGGGAACACTTTGTTCCACTTTCCTCCGAGGACTTGCTCTAAGGGGCCCCCTGGATCGTTGCAGAGAGCTGGCCAGCACGGCAACAGAGCTGTGCAGGGGGGAGGTAAGGGGGGGGAGGGAAGAGGTGGATGTGGGTTTTTAAATAACCCCGAGGTTTCGGGGGGGGCCACTCTGGATTATGTTCGGGGGTTGGGGGGAGGAGAAGAATAGCTTCTGCGAGGCATGTCTTTCAGGAAAAAAAGAAGGGGAACGGCTCAAAAGTCTCAGTAAGGAGAATCTTCGAAATTGTTTGGGGAAATTTGATCCGGTCGGAGAAGCTGATTTCTTGGAGAAGGGGGGGTATATCTCTCTCAACTGGGAGGAAGAGATATATTCCGACAAGGAACAAATCGGACCGCAATCTACAGGAATAATCGGGGTGGGGGGCGGCGGAAGCAGCGGCCGACAGACTAAGCCTCTCTCGAAGAGGTCAGTAAGAAAGCCTAGGGGCCCCGCAGAACCGCTCATGCGAGGCAGGGCCTATCGCGACTCAGGAAGGGACTTTAAGGGGCAAATGTTTACACCGGGACCCGGCAACTACCTCGGCAGGGGAAGTGGGAGGTCTTCTGAAAATAGAAGCTTCTTGTGGGGTCAAAGTGTCAGATAAAGAATACTAGGGGCTAAAATGTTGGGGGAAAGAGCGGTTAAAACCAAATTGATGACACCTTCTCGGAGCAAAACAGATCCGGGGAGAAAAAGGGGAAGGGAAGTCAAGAGAAACAGGAAACAAACCGAGGGAACAGCATTCCTTCTTTTGGAGGAAGGCACATAAAAGGCCACGGACCATCTCCCACAAAACACAGGAACACCCCCCCCGCCACAAAAGAGAAAGAGAAGAACCGGCTCAAAGAGCCACCAAAACTTTAGAGAGGAGAAGGTCACCTTTACAAAAAATATTACCGCGGCGTCCCCTCGAATACAAGATCAACTTAAAGGAAAGGGAACTCAAAAAGGGGGCGCGGGGATCAATGCCCTGGCTACGGAAAGAAGAGGAGGAAGAACATCTTCACACGGGGGGTAAGATAGGGAGACGCTCAAATTAAAAAAAGAGACGTCAAAGACCCAATTTACCAGGGGTACGAAAGAAGAGGGGAATGAAGGCGCCATGCTAGCGATGCACGAAGTCCTCTGAGCCAAATTAGGGGGAAAACTGAAATGTGAATCGGGACAAAGCTCCCATGAAATCACCTGCCCTCCGTGAAAATCTATAAAGGGGAGAAGGGTAAAGAGGCCCTGTCACCACCTGGGGAGGACAGATGGAAGACAAGTTCATCCTGGGGTGTACTGAGGAACCAAATAGAGTTGCTTCAACATCACAGCATCACCGGCATAAGGGGGGGGGATGAATAATGTTCGAGAAAAAATTCGGAGAAGTTTCTACTCAATCGAACCTGAAAAGATTATTAAGGGAGAAGGTTCAACCTTCTGAACTATCGGAGGAAGAATCAAGTAAACCGGGAAATACATTTCAAGCAGGCCGCCGAGGAAAAAACCGCGCCTGAGGAAAATTCCTACTAACATTCAATGGGAACGGTCCTCACTCAGCGCGAAGGATCAATTGAGACGGGAAGGGGGAGTCCGAAACCGCATGGGAGGATGAGAAGAGGGTTCTCCACCAATAAGCACCATGGGGGGCAAGCCTTCACGATGGAGGCTCGTGAGGAACCGAAGGGCTGCTCGAGAAGGGGCGGGGGTGAGTAGAAACGTCCATACAGAAGGGGATAAGGAAAGTGTTTCGCAAAAAAACATGTCAAAGCCTACCAGACAGGGCTAAGTGTGATCGGACGCCATTCCTCGGATACACTGAGAATACAGACTGGGGCAATACAGGCGTTCAGGGAAAGAGAAATCAAGATCGAAAAAAAAAAAAAACTTAATAAGGGGATTTGGGGTACGATCTCATTGTCAACTTAAGATTAGATCAGGATATCTGGACCCAGCCCTTTTTCTTTTCTGACGGTTAAAAGAACGGCATGGCTGAAATGAACGGAAGGGTGTTCTCAAAAAGGCCGGAAAAATCGTCAAGCCTATATTAGACGGGGGAACCTGAACTCCGAGGCCGTCAGTAAGATGACAAAGGAGCTAACTCGATGCACCATGAAGGGGGATAGGGGAAAGAACCGGGAGCCTTAATCAAAAAAATCTGGAGTAAAGGGACTTCTTTGACGCAAAACGTTTCTAATCGTGAGGTCTGGGGGGGAGGGGAGAGTCGACGGTGACCTCGAAAAAGCGCCGCGAAGAAGCATAAAGGTCAGCTGGGACACATGCCCACCGAAAGCTTATGGGAGAAGAGCGAACGGAAATCGGGAGGGAGCGTGTCCGTGTTAACAACGACTTAAAAAAAAGAAGGGGAGTGAACATAGCCTGAGAGGAAAAGGAATAGCAGGGGTAAAAAGCGCAGGAAGAGAGGGGGGGGGTCGGGGAACTTAAATGGCAGCTTAAAGTCAAATTCGCTGCCCGACATCAACATGTTGCAATAAAGGGAGGTCTTACTCGCAATTGCCCCCGGGGAGTCCGACGTCAGAAAATAACACGAAAAGTTTTGCAGGGTGCCTTGTTGATTGATCATGCTCGTTGCCTTGAACGGCCACAATCAGAAGGAGAGGACGAGAAAGATATAAGGCTAAGGTGCATTAGGATTGGTGCCCCCTAGTTTGTTTGGGCTAAGACGGAATCGAAGGGGGCGAGGATCGACGTGGTCCCAATCAGAAAAGGCGAATTTCCCCTGCTAGAAAGCTCAACGAGGGTCTGCCGTTCGTGAGGCAAGGGAGAGAGGGGCAGACAGGTTCGATCGTCGGAAGAGAATGAAGGACCCATTGAAAGCGGCAACAAGCCTACAATTAAATACAGTGTCGGGCATCCCCTCCAGTCACAGACCAGCGATAATC
>Ga0179591_1254660_pt1 | contig 16835 bp, 24 predicted proteins | sample CZOMad2_1_08_16f_FD_182891 | JGI IMG/M metagenome (GOLD analysis project Ga0179591, IMG submission 182891) | Vadose zone soil fungal communities from Angelo Coast Range Reserve, California, USA - CZOMad2_1_08_16fungal (PacBio error correction) | ecosystem: Environmental > Terrestrial > Soil >...
TGCTCATTCTAGAAAGAAGGAAAGAGAAATACAATAGAAAGAACGTATTATTGCTCCGGTGGTTGGTATGAGCTAGGTGAGCTGGTTGTCATGGGCTGAAGCCGTGCTAAACTTGTTACGGGGATATATAACAGAGGGAAAGTACTGTAAGAACTGAAGGCTGACGACAAAAAGGAGGAGGAAGAGTGCTATTAAAATGGAGGAAGGTACGTTGTCGAACTTGGTACAGGACGAAAGAGGGGACGCTTGGAAAAACCCACCACAGGAGAAGGCCGTCACTTGAAAAAAGAGGGAAACGGCCAAAGCGCAGGGGCCAGAAAATGAAATAAGAGCGAAGAAGGATTGTGTGGTGGGGAAGCCGTACATCTGATGTCCAGCAGCTACAAAATTTGAACAAAAAAAAGAGGAAACTCCGCGCCGAAGGGAACCCTTGACATCACAGGAAAAAACATTTTCACGGGGGAGAACAAGGCCAAGCCCACATGGCCACGCCAAACAGGTGCGCAATGATCCGTAAAATTAGAAGAATTCGTGGGACGCAAACGCCTAGCGACATTACAACCCGAAGACGTACAATAGCAGGATGGCCGGCCTTCCGAAATGACGAAAAAGAAGGGCCGAGCAGGGGAGGCAGGCCAGCGTAATGTTCTTAGGTGATTTCCTCCACTACTATTCTGGTCTGGGACTTCCGAACCCTCGGGCTCAAGAACACATAATAAAATAATTCTAGGTCCCAATATAAAAAAAAAAAAGGTAGATCTCAAGACACTTTGTGTAAGGTAGAACAAGCAACGCGGTACCAAGCGCAAGGTATGCAAAAGAAAATGAGCTTTAGTGGGTGGTAGAATGATTCTTATTTGAAGACTGTATGGAAACACAAAAAAAAAAGGGCGAGGGGGAGTAAAGAATCGTACGACATACAGCCACTTTGGTATCGACTGTGAGTGGAAAAAAGGACAGACCACCAGTATTTCCGGGTCATGACAAAAAAAAAGGAAAACAATTTGTATCAGGTTGGTTCATCGGGAAGTACGTGGGGATGATGGGGAGGGCTCGACCAAAAAACACTGAGCTGCCTTGCATTTACAGTTGTGAACTCAGCAAAAATAGGAAGAAAGCTCGGAGCGAATCTCAAAAGCTACAATAAACTCTAGAACAGAGGGCCAGAGGTTCGATGTCTCGAAAAGAAGGGGCGAAACTCCGGACAATCTCTCCAACGTCGGGGAGACTTTCAGAGGGGTGGGTAAAAAAGTTCGCGGAATCGGGGCTCAAAAACTTAATAACTTTTAAGAAAAAAAACGTCAGGGGGAGAAGGGATCGTGCTTGACCCATATGTTTCTGCAACCTAACCCCTGGAGGAAGATCAAACAAGGTGCTGCAAAGGGTTCAGGCCACTGAGGAAGGAGGCAACTGGTCTCAGAGAAGGATGCAACCCATCAGAGAATAAGGGCAGGAGGTGGCAAGAAAAGTGGCTTTCCCAAAGGGGGTCAAACCTGGTAAAGGGAAACTGGCTTTGGGGGGGTTGAGGATCAAGGAATCTCTCCTATGCTAGGGGGGAAAGGTAGACAATAATGCACTGAAGTCGCCAGTTTCGTAGAAAGGAGCAAGAAACAAAAGGGGAGAGGAAAAAGAGATATACGCCAACTGTTAGAAGGAAGAGAAAGTGGAGAAAGAAGAAAAACAAATTTCTACCGAAGGGATTCTAACTCTAGCTCCAAAAAACAATGAAGTGCAAGTTGACCATGGGTTTTTGTTTGTGGTGGGGGGGGTTGGGTTGTTTTAACAAAACCCTGAAACAACCGGGGGAAAAGTCATCAAGATTATGTGGATAGTAGAGGGGGGTGCGAAAAACGAGGACAAAGGGGAGACAAAGTGGAACGAAGACGAAGGTTCCTGCACACCCTTGAAGACACCTTTTTTAAGATGCAAAAGTCCGGCGCAGAAAAGATCAAAAACCATCCGCTGACTTCCCTGAAGGGGAAAATTCTAAGTGTTGAGAACAAGCAAAGAAAAGTACCAACAAGTTCCTCTCCTTCCCACGAAAAGGGGGCAGAGAGGGAAAGGAGGATAGACCATGGCTTAAGACTAATCGGACCCTTGGCACGTAAACGTCGCGTTTTAGGGAAGGGGGGAGAATCGTTCAGAGATCATCCCTCCTCAGACCTCTCGAGGACTGGGAGGGGAGGGAAAAGGGCACAACTTCCCCTCTCCTAAGACTACCAGGGTCACGAAAGAAAGAGGAAAAGGAAGGAAGGACGTATTAGGTGTCCTTATTGAATTACCCTTAAATACAGTGGTGAGGTAAAACAAGGACAAGGGGAAGAGTTGATTCGTAAAAAGGACATTCCTAATCGCTAAGCAGGGTGGGATGAGGGGGGGAATAAGTAAAGAAAGGAGAAAAAATAGAGGGGTATCCATGTCGCTTTTGGAAAGGAGTTGCGGGGCTGTCGAAAAAGAAAAATGGGGGAAGGGGCCGCTACCGGGGAGAAAGCAAATGAAGTCACGGCTTGCTGCTGTTTTTCGGGTGAATAGGGGGAAAAGAAGCACGAAATTAGGTAGAAATGCCAGCCATTACGCTTACCTTCAGGCATACCTCTGAAGGGGTGGGAACTAGAAGGAAAACGGTTCTTCATCTGAACGCCTGATAGGGACTTACTTTTGGGGTGCTCAGGGGAGTGGGGAAAGGAGAAAAAAATCTCACTTGTGGTGTCCTGATCATTCGCGAAAGGGGTGGCGAAGACATGGGAGAATGGGGAGGTTCAGAAGCTCTGACCCATGGAGGAGGGAAGCGGAATGCAGAAAGAGAACGGGAAATTTGGGAAAGTCAGGTTACAGACGGGAGTCGGATTCTCATCCTGGAGCGGGAGGGGGTGGGGAAAAAACGCTGAGAGAAAAGGGAGGGGGGTCGGACGCCCGGAAAGCGCTGCGTTTGCTGTTAATAAATTCCCGGAAGGATAGAAGGAAGGAACGCGAACTTTCTCACGAGTTAAAATTCGACACCGTCTGCGCAAGGAAAGTAACCAGAAGAAGACCCTGGGGTGAGGAAAGGAACTAATTGAGGCATGATGGCACAGGGAAGGCTATCCACGCGTCTGAACAATTAAAAGGGGAAAAGAAAAAAAAAGACCGCTACCATCGCCATCATCGAAAAAACAGATGTCGGAACTCCGCCGGAGAATTCGGAGAAAAAGGGAACAAAGGTGGGTCAAAGGGGGGTGATAGATGAATGATGTGCAGCACTCCGGCAAGTCAAGGTGGGGTATGGGAGTAAAAAAAGGGGCACTGGTCCTCTTTGCATCATTAGTACAGGGTTTGTGCAAGGCGGATGGGGGGTAAAAGGTTAAAAGGGAGGGAGAAGCAAAAATGCCAGAGCCAACTTAAACGGGAAAAATTTAAAAAGTGGGGGAAGGAAGAAAAGGTTCCGAAACAATTTCTTATCGACGACGAGGGTCAGAAAACAAGGTCGGACAAACAGTCTTAAAAGGGGAAAAGAGGACTGTTGACGCGGTGGGAGAGAGGGGGTCGCGTCTTTTTAACTACCGAGGCCGCGGGATGCGAAGTTTGATGAAAAAGGCAGGAACAAATAATTGAGAAAAGAGAGGTAAGCACATTCTCTTTCTGGGTTGGGTACGCTGTTGATTAGGGTGGGTCCGAGCGAAAAGAGTAACCGGCGGACGGACCGGGTCCCGACAATTTACAGAAAGAGAAAGCGGCATGTGAAAAGTAACAGGTCTGTTCGGGGGAACTCTCCTACATCGTGTAGCCACCCTTAGAGAGGGGGGGTAGACAGCAGGTAAAAAAGATCGAACCGAGGTTCTCTCACACTGGTCATGTCTCCTTCTGCTCACGGCGCCGATTTAGCTGAGTAAGAGAAGTGAAGGAGTGAAGGGGGGGGACATAAAACACCCACCGTTCTCTTCTCGATCTGCGATTCCTGCCGGGACGGGTGTTGAAGGGGTCCTGCGCTCGGTGCAAGGGGCCCTAAATCGAAAAGCTATTCAGAGGACGAGTAAAAGAAAATTAACTACTCCGTCATCCTCTTATTGTGGTTGGGCATCCGTTTCAATAGAAAAGGGGAGGCCGTTGGGCTCTAGGAAAGAGTGCCATTTGCCGGAAGCACACGATTAAATAAATGACAGGATAGTCAGAAGAGGCGGGGGAAAACGCAAGCAACTAGGTTGATATTGGAGGAAGGAATTTTCCAAGAATCAATGCGCGAGAAAACTGCGAGGGAAAGGGAAAAAAGGCAAGTGCAAAGGAGAACGAATCCTCATGGTCTTCATCTCCGCATGGATGGAGAAGAGAAAAAAGAGGAAGACTGGGGAAAGGAACAACATTCCGGTCATCGCCCGAAGACATCAGGCGACCAAAAGGAAGGGAGGAGGGTCCTGCGAGGAAAAAAGTATACGCAAGTCTTCTCGAAAGCGTTGAAAGAGCACTGGTTTACCTCGCTGTCCAGCTGGCTGAAAGAGAAAAGGGCCCTCAAGCTAAAAAAAAAATAACTGTATCGTCAATCTCTCCGTCTCACTCCAGCAAGGGGGGGTAAGGGGGGGAAGGTCCAGGAAGACAAATTACAGTAGAAAAAAACGAGAAACGACCTCCTTCCTCATTGGACGGTGAACGACTCAAAGGTGAGTTCAGGGGAAAGGAAGTTCCAAAGAGAATACCAGGTCTTCCTAACCTTAGGAAAAAAGGTTGACAGGGGGGGAGATAAATGGGGGCGGCAAACAATAAGCGTTTCTGTCACGTGGGCCTTCTGGCATTATCTGAGGGTAAGTGGGGGGGAATCGGCCGCTGGAAACGCACAAGGGATCCTGCTTTCCAAGTCTTCGGACTCAATTCGTGGATTAAATGTGCAGGGAAAGGAGAGGTGGAGGGAAAACTGGTGGAGGTGAATCAACGGAATTACTAAGAACGCAGGCTCAAAAGCCAATGGCTTATGTCGCCGATGTTGGCCCCGCAAGACCTCAAAGGGAGGAGTCGAGGGAAGAAAACCAACAAAATGATGGAGGATTAAAATATATAGAGAACATTTACCGACTGCCTTCCGCGAGTGAATGGAGTTGATTAAAGAGAGAAACATAAGCATTGGCGGTGGGAGTTCAATTTGCCGGGACTAAGACCGTTTTTGTATCACAAGAACAAAGAAAAAATTCAACGCAGGAAGAGGGGACCATGAACGGGTAAACACCGCTGCCGAATATTGACATCAATTGGGAAACAAGGAAAAAAAAAAAACATCAAGTCGAAGAAGTCCCCCAGATCTGCCTAAGAAAACTTCATCAGGAAGCCAAGGGGAAAAGAGGAAAAGGTAGAAGGGGGTAACGCAAGCATATCGCCAAGGCAACTTCTTTAATCAGTGTGAGGGGGAAAGGAAAGAAGATGCTTTACGTAAAGAAAGGCAATGAATCGAAAATTAACACTACATTCCGCAATGCTCTTGAAGAATGGAGAAGATTGGGTACTTCTGGTTCTGACTACGTCGTTCTGGGTGAAAGAGCGTAAAAAGGTAAAGACATGGAAAAAGCGTAAACAGGGCGCGATTGCAATGAAATCGCCGCTATTTCTAGAAGGAGGGGGAAAAAAAAGAAAGCAGGCTGATAGGCGCTGGCCAATGAGGCCCACCGGTGCTCAGCTCAAAAGATTAGCAGATCCTGAGGAGTAAGGGGAAATACTGAAGGAAACGAGGTCCCAAGGTCACTGGTGCAGCCGGCTGAGTCCGGAGTGAATGAACGGAAGGGGGGGAGAGAAGAAGCTGGCTGGAGGCACTGGGTCTCGTAGCATACTGATTGGGAAGTGAATGGGAAAAAGATAAAAACACTTATAAGGAAGGGTGGTTGGCTTTCACTTTCCAATATCTTAAGAGGAATATAGAGAATTTGGAAAAAGTGCAGGCATGCAACAATATCACGCTTGGGGTGGAAAGTTCCCGCCGTCGTTCAGGTCAGTACTATGATCACAAATAAAGTCATGGAGGAGAAAGCGTGGGACCTGGACCACTTTGACAAGCGTTACTCCTAGATAAGGGGAAGTCCCGTCTTTCGATGAAAAAATAAAGAAAACCCCCTCAATCAGAGTCAGAGGCTTCTCATTGAATATTGAAAGAGAAGAAACGGAATCTGGAATCTCCTCGTGTTGAAAGCAAAGGGAAGGGACAGAAAAAGGAAGAAGAAAAAGGTACCCGGCCGGGAGCCGAGAAGATACGAGCACGTGGGCTATTTTTGTTCAAAAAACAAACTCTAGAAAAGACCGAATAATCACTGTTCTGCAGATAACCGTAAAGATGAAATAAGTGTTGCGATTAACCTGAGGGGCTCTTCATCGGGGAATACCAGAGAGAACAAAAAAAGAGGGAATGTGAAGAGGTGTCTCGATGCCGGCGCGGCCAAGCAGAAAAGGGGGCCGAGGGAAAACAAAAGGGCGGCACCTGAGGATCGGGGAAGGGTCCAAAAGGGGAAAAGGATCAGCCGTTGGAACGGTCGCAAGTAGAGAAAAGAAAATAAATAGAAGAAACAGGAACACCACCGCCACCGAACTGGACTATAGCTCGAGTCCCAATCAATTTGAGTTGGCTGGAAAAGGAAAAAAGCTAACGAAACTTCAGGAATCCAAGAGCCGAGAGGGACCAAGACCATGGAGAGCCCAATAGGCAACAGCAGAAGGGAATACAAACGTAGGGTGCGAGGTCAGACATGGGAAGAATGTGAAAGCCGGTGTGCAGAAAGGGGGTCGGGACGGCTAAGCGGGAATCTAGGAAGTGGACCCACACTGGTAACTGGTTACCTGGTTAAAATTTTCTATGGAAGACTGTAAGGAGAAATCGATTTAAGAAAAAAGAAAAAAACAGCTCCTGTTCAACAAACAAAAGGGAAGAAGGAGAAGATGGGAAGGGGGGAAGGAACTTTGAGAACAAACCCCACAGAAGAAACCAGAGGGATGGATGGAAAAAGAAGGGAGGGACGTACAAAAAGTCTTGGCTGACCGATCCCGAAGGTCACACAGATAGGGGGCGAAGGATGTGTAGTGATGGAGGTCGGGGTTGTCATGGTTCGCTAGCCGGGGGAGGAACCGGAAAATTGGTATCCTTCTTGGCATTAAAAATTAAGAAAAAATTGATGAAGAAAAGAAAAGGATGTCCGTAAGATAGGGATTCTTTCTCATGAGGGGGGGGGAAGCCCGGTGCGCACTTTCCGAGGAAGACCAACGGCTTGTCCGGAAACCTGCGGAGTAAAGCACCAGAAATCTGTGCTGAAAAGAAGGGAATAAACAAAGGCCATGCCTATTTTTTTTTAAAAACAAAAGGAAAAAAGCAGAGGACAGAAGAACGACGGGTAACAACGGAAAATCCCATATAAACAAATCGGGAGACGGGGGAAGAACGGTAACATGGGGAATAGGTCTCACTGAAAAATAGAACAAATGGGGCCGCCAACATGGCGCGAAGTAAAATAACGTGAGAGGTGGGTCTCGGAAGAAAGGCATCGCAAAACGAAGAGAAGGGAACAACCAGTTCAATCTCATGATTGGAATGCCGCCTAAAATCAAAACTGAGGAAAAGGAAAGAGACGCCCAGAGGGACGTTCATTCCACTTCAGTCTAAATTGAGGCAAGGGAGTGGACAACCCCTAAGAATTTCCGGACGGGACGTCCTCTCGACTAACCAAGAAGAAAGCAAAGGAAAGAAAGGTATTCGAAAATGAACACTTGTTCATGGGGGCTCGGAGGACACCCCTAAAAAGGGAGGAAAAAAGGGGAAAGGGGGGGCCCCCAAAAAAATTTCTAAACCCCGCGAAAGGTATGCGTAGGGGAGAGGTTTGAAGAATTAGGACCCAAAGACGGGGGCACCGGGGTACGATGAGGAAGGTTACAAATGTTATTACTAAGCCGAAAATTTTAGGGATCTGACGGTCAGTGGGTGGAAAACCGCAGGCCAACAAAAAGGGGAACAGGTCATCATCCGGGACACAGCCAACCGCGATAGAAAACTATGGAAGAGGGGCGTCGCGTTTCTGGCTTGGTAAAGCGGGGAGAAAACCGGAATTTGAACACATGGGCACTCTGCATACAACTATCTGGGCTCCTCTTTCTAGAGAGGGAGCAATCTAAGATAAGACATAAGTTTCAATGCTATTCTGAGAAAATGGAAGGAAGGGCTCTCCACGGCGGGTCATCTTTGCAATCTTGTGGGTCCCCTTGGAGAAGGGAGAGGGGGGAAAAAAAGGAGATTGAAAACACTGGCAAGGCCCTACAACGCTAAAAGGGGAAGGGCCAAAGGCGGTGTCTGCAAATGATCACGAAAGGTAACTTCCTCTAACAAAGGGACTCACCTGGTTGGCAGTAATGTCTGCGAAAGTGATGAAAAGGGAAAATGAACCGTCCGATTCGTACCCATTCAGCGCATCATCTGTAGGACTTGCAGTCAAGAAGTCTTTAGGGACCAGGGAGGGAAAGGGGTGCAGCAATGCATTGAAGTTGGGGAGGGCAATATAGAGGAGGAAAAAGGTCGCCGGTTGTTCTTTCACGGATCAACGCGGAACGATTTGCACAATTTGTAGAGCTAAATAAAAAACAAACGGATTCTTAAAAGAGAGAGATAGACAACTTTGGCGACGGGTCGAAAGACAAGGGGGGGATAACCGTGAAAAACATGTTCAACTCCGGAGTCAGAAGAAAGCACAGGCGGGGGAGTTAGGGGAAAAGGCCACACCTTGGGCACGCCCAACCTCGTGCAGCAAAAAGGCAAAAAAAAAGGAAAAGGGGAGGAAAGAAAGAAGTACTTAGAGGACTCATGGTGCATCCTTAATCCAGTACATAAAACTTCAAAGCAATGGGGGAAGAGAAAATTCCAGTGTGTTCATCAGGCGCAGAAAAAGAAGGGGGGCTCCAACAGCACGAGTCGGAAACTTCAAGGTTTCAAGGGAGTGTTTATCACTCTAAATCATCTAAACGCCAGGAAAAAAACGGAGAAAAAAACAGAAGGGGGGAGGAGATTTTGCCAATCGCATCATTCTGTGCTAATCTCCTTGGCAACGTCTCCAGGAGGGGAATGGGAAGGGGGAGAGAAAACCAGGAGGGGAATCCTCGCGCGGGACGTAGGGCAGAGAACTTTCAGGCCAAGAGAAAGGGGGGAAGAACTTAGACAAAACTCTGCCCATAGAGTCACGCCGTCTGGAAGGCGGGGGAAGCCGGAAAAAACGGTTGGCTGGGTCCAACCACTGACCGGACAGAATTTGCGGTAGAAGTAACAAAAGGGTCCAGTCCGATCTCTAAAAGGTCTGGAGGGGATGGGTGGAAACGAATGGGAGAAAGTAATCCATCCAGACATGTCTCGGGGGTTCTCAAGGTCGCTTTTTACGAGTGGCGGGGAGGGGGAAAACGCGGGGAAGAATGGTAAGAACTACCTTGGAGTTACGCTCGATGCCTTCGAATTCGTTCAGCTGGGGTGTCTTAAGACTGGTACCGCACTCACGAAGGAGGGGGGAAAAAGAAAATGACCCTCATTACGCGCTGACGCTGGCCGCAACCTCTGGGCGCGGGGGGGGTAAGGGGGGAGAGAGAAGCAGGTCGTCCTAGCCCATCCAAGATTTGTGATTTGACTGCGGTTGAATCAGGACTAGTTTTGGCTGAAGGCATTAGGTAGGACCATCAGAAAGGGGGGGTCCTTCATCTCAGTGGCGTGGCCATTTTTGGGAGAATGGCATTGGTGAAAGGGAAAAAGGGGAAGGGACGGGGAGGCCTGGAATCGCGCGGACGTGTTTCGACGGACTTTTGCATTCATACAACAGTGATATCTGCGGTGCATCCAGGTGCGAAGTGGGTTAAAAAAAAAAGAAGCTTGGCGCTGCATTTGAAGGTCAAAAAGGGACCGACCCCTGTGGGCTGGTCATCCCACATTCCTTAAGTAGCGGAAGAAGGAGGGAAGCTACGAAGGTAACATTCTAAACGGAGAAAAAAATTGGCCCATCGCCATCTACGGATAGGTTGGAGGCGCCTCGTTCGGAAGGTAATGGAACAACAATGTCTTCTCCACGTGAAAAGGGGGGAAAAAGCGTCATCAAACATGAAACCGCGACCATCGCCAGAATCTCCATACATCGGCAAAGAAAACCTCAAGGGAAAAACGGAGGAGACTGAGGTTTGGGGGGGGGGGAACCCTGCAAAAGAGAGAGGGACCGACCAATGAAAATTAGGGGGGGGGGAGGGTGGGTATAACCTGGGGCGTCTCACTACGATGTGTAAACTGGAAATCGTGAAAGCCTGAGAGGGGGAAAAAAAAGAAAAGGGTTGATTCAAATCTCATTGGGAACGAGCTTCGAACCGGGACCAGAACCAGTGTACCCCGGAAAGTAAAATTTTGTAAAAGAGAACAAACTTATACAGCGACATTGCGAAAACAACAAAGCAGGGAAAGAGCCCGGAAAAAAAAGAAAAAAGGGACAAGGGTGCGATATCAGCGTGGTAACTGCGAGAGCGGGAAAAAGCGATATGGAAGGGGACAGATGTGGGGATATACAAAAGTAATTGGGAAAGGGAAAGGTGGTAGAGTGCGCGTGGATGTTGGGCCGCGGTTGAGGAAAAGGGGGAATAGAAAAGAAAAGAAAAACCGGCGCCGGACTCAGGACGACCTGGGGGGGAAAGCTATTCCCTTTGGGCATGGCGGTTTTTAACAAGGAACAGGCGGAGGGAGCGCCTCATAAAAGCCACCCTAGGCACTGGCTATATGGGGGAGAGATCAGGAAGAACGAAAAAAAGGTGAGAAAATCCCTTGACTTGAGGCAGAAAAGACGCCGCAGTTGCCAACTGAAGCAAACTCGCCCTCTGGGCGAAGGGGGGGGAAAACAAAGAGAAAAAATTAAGGAGAGGAGATGAAATTCCCCTCAACGTACGGTTGATTTGATGCGCGCTGGGTTCAGGTCAATGAAGGGGCGCAGGCCGAGCTAGAAAAAAAAAGGTGACGGGGGAGCGCATGGGACACGGAGCAACCTCGCGCCGCGGAGGCGTTGGCTCTTTTCATCGCAAAAAATCCTTTGGGGGAGAGAGGGAACACAGAGGCAAGCTATATCAATGACGGGATATTTTTCTCATATTCGATTACAACGGGGGAACGAAGGAAAAAAGGGGGAGTGGCTCATCCGTTTGCATGACCAGAACCGGCGCGAGACGGCGCTGACTTTGGCAGTTCACATCAGCCGGAGAGAAAAGAGAATATTCGGACATAGTTACTCACGGCGACCCAAGCTGCTCAAAAGAAGGAGTGGAAACACAACAGGGTAGAGAAAGGGGGGAACTTTCTGACCCTCGACTGGACCGCGGGAAATCTTTTTCGATGATAAAAACATGGAATAACACCAGTTCCGCAGTCGATCTCAAAAGAGTTGGAGAAAGGAAATGTTTTTGCAGAAAATTACATACTAAAACTGAAGGGAGAAGGCTGACCCCAGACCTCGCATGAGGCGATTCAGAGAAAAGCCGAATGATAAAAAAAAAACCGGCAACGGTGGTATCTGTACAGAGAAGGAAAATAAGAACGAATAAGACAACAACTAATAACGCAATCGCTTCAAACAAAAAGTCCCGACTCATCAGGCTGTCGGGGGGGAAGAAGAAAAATGGAATTGGCGCATTAAAGGGTAGGAACCTGGGAGAAGCATTGCCGTGCGAGGGATGGGTCGGCCCAGTACAAAAAAAAAGAGTTTGAACATGGGGCCTCAGGGCATGTTCTTCTCAGGGCCGATCGGGTAATGAGGGTAGGAGCGACGGAAAAAAAAAAACTAGTTCCTCAAGCGGGGATTGAAGAAATGGTCAGGGCCCTGGCCACGTTGAGGGGGCTATTGTGGTACGGTGACAAAATCAGACAAGAAGAAAAAGGGGGAGGGAGATGTACTCCAAACCAAACCGAGCGAATGCGGTTCGGACATGTGGAGAGAGAACAAACAGAAGGGGACATGCAGCTTCGCGCGGGTTTTTTGGTCCCCAACCCACCCCTTTGTGTTTGTTGTGTTTGTTGTGTGGTTTTTTGGTTTGTTTTTTTGGTTGTTTTGGTGTGGTTTTTTTTTTTTTGTGGGGTTGGTTTTTTTGTTTGTTTTTTTTTTGTTTTGTTTTTTTTTTTTTGTGGGGGGGTTGTGTTGATTTGTGGTTTTTTTGTTTTTTTGTTGGGTTTTTGTTTTTGTGTTTTTTGTTTTTTTGTTTTGGGGGTTCTGTTGTTGTTGGTGTTTTTTTGTTTGGGGGGGTTTATGTGGTTTGGTTTTTTTTTTGTTAGTTTTTTTGGTTGTTTGTTTTTTGTATTGTCGGGGAGAGAAGGGCTAATAGATAGCGGAAGGGAAGTAGGCTCGGGGGGGGGGGGGGGGATAGGGAGGGGGGTTTGGGGGTGGTTTTTTTGGGCACCCCTCCCAACCCCCCCCACAACCCACCCCACCCCCCCACCCAACCCCCCCCCCGCCCCAACCCCCCGCTCCCAACCCCCACAACAAACCCCCAAAAAAAACCAACAGCACCACCCAAACACCCTGTTTTTTTTTGTTTTGTGTTTTTTTTTTGGGGGGTTTTGTGTGGTTTTGTTTTTAGTTTTTGTTTGTTTTTTTTTTTTTTTGGGGTGTTTTGGGGGGTTTGTTTTTTTTTTTTTTTGTTTTTTGTGGGGTTTTTTTTTTTTTTTTGTGGTGTTGGTGGTTTTTTGGCACAAAACCAAAAACATCCCCAAAACCCCCCCCCCCACCCACCCCGCCCCAAACCCCCCCCCCCCCCCCCCCCACAATCTCAAAAACCCCCCCCCCCCCCAAACCAAAAAAAAACCACCCAAAAAAAAACACAATAAACCCCCTCCCCCCCGGCACCCCCCCCCCCCCCCCCCCCCCCCAAACACCCCCCCCCCCCCCCCCCCAAACCCAACCCAAAACAACAAAAAAAACCCCCCAAAACCCAACAAAAAAAAAACGTAAAACCCCCCCCCCCCCCCCCCCCCCCCCCCACAAAACCCCCCCCCCAAAAAACCCCCCCCAACCCCCCACAACGCGGCCACCCCAACCCAAAAACCCAATCCACACCAACCCCACCCCCCCAACACCCCCACACCCCCCCCAAAAAAAACAAAAAAACCAAAATAAAAAAGACCCCACTCCACCCAAACAAACAAACCCCACAACCCCCCCCCCCCCCCCACCCGCCCACCCCCCCCCCCCCCCCCCCCCCCCCCCCAAAAAAATAAAACAAAAAAAAACCCCAAAAAAAACGTCGAAAGTTGTTTTTTTTTTTTTTGTTTTTTGGTTGGCGTTTGTGTTTTTGTTATGGTGTGTGTTGTTTTGGTGTAGGTGGGGTGGGTGGTGAGGGTTTGTTTTTGTGTGGTTGATTTTTTGTTTTTTTTTGGGGGGTTTTTTTTTTTTCTGTTTTTTGTTGCTTTTTTTTTTGTTTTTTTTTTGTTTTTTTTGGGAATAGGAACGACCCCTACCCAAAAGAAGCAGGGGGTTTTCCAAACGCCAAGACGCCTCAAAACAGTGCCAACAAAGAGAATAACATTAGGGTTTGGAATCTTTTAGGAAGGAAGGAGTTGAAAACAAGAAACTTCAAAGTTCGTTTCCATGCCAGGAAAACATTAGATCCCTCCTAGAGAGTTAATAGGGAAGGGAGGGACGACAAGAAGCTTTCAGACAAAGGCCCACTATCGAAAAAAAAGGAAAACATTTAACTAAAGCCTAGTGTGTTGAAGGGGAAGCCATCTTCGATTATCTCTCCCCTTCAACGGAAGGGGGGTCGTTAGAAGCACATTGAGGGGAAACCTTGATCCCTATGGCTGACAAATTCCATCAAGATCAACGAAAACAGAGAGTTCGAATTCCGCACGGCGGAAAGCGGGCGGGTCGTTACTACTTTACTTGCTGGGTTCAGGGGGATAAGCTCATTGGGTATTAGTCTACTTTAAAACAATTCAAAGGAATTTAGATGCTGCGATGGAATCGCACGATAGAGGGATCAAAGAGACGTGCGAGGGGAACAGAGAGAACAGGTTTCTTGTGTCCTCTAGCAACCATGGAACTAATCAACGAGGGGGCAGGATTCTGTTTTCTTCAGGATCGCGAAAAAAGAGCCCCGGTCAAGGGGGAGGTGGTAGAAAAATTCAGAGGGGAGGAAACGGGGGGGGGCAATCTAAGCAAGACTGATGCTGAACTGTGGTCGCAGGGGCAAAAAAGGAATGGGGAAGAATATTCCATGAGTATGGGCCACGGGGAATGTCACTTCAAAGGAAAACTCGTCAGCGCGAGGAGATCGCCTGTTAAAGGGAAAGGAGGGGAGAAGTCACACGAATTGGTGTTGGGTTTTGGGGTGAGGGAAAGACTAGTGCTTCGTTGGAAGACGGAAGAATGAGACACAATATCCCGGAAGTTGGAACTGTTCGGCAAGCCAACGGGGAAAGATACCGAAGAGCGCAAACGCTTCAAACGTATTTCTATGAAAAGCTGAAAAAACAGAAAAGAGGTCGAAAGGAGTAAAAAGGGGGACCAGGTCGATAAGAAGCCCGAACGGTAATCTCTCGGGGACCTTCGAAAACGGAAGGGGGGAAACAATGAGGCATGCAATCAACCATCCCCCGGCAGGGAAGAGGGGTGAGATCATAAGAGAACGGGGGTGGTTTGTGTTCAAACAACCGTCAAAACATGAGGCCCTTCAAAGTCGGCGGACGTGTTCCGAGGGAGGGCGTAAAGGGTGAGAGACCCTCTTGAGAGGTAAAAGAAACGATCGAAGAACCGTCTAGCCGGGTCACGAAGGGGGGTTGGAAAGAGAACGAACGCAAAGGTCCGCCCTGTCTGGTAAGAAAAGCCTTCAAGGAGGGAGTCACTTTGAAGGGAAAAAAAGGGCCAAGGTGAAAGTGATAAAAGGAGCGAAAATCATCCACTCTACCAAAAACACCACCCGACAGCTAAAGGGGAGTAACTATCCATTCGATTCCCAAGTCATTTATTCGGAAAAAGAAAAAAGACAACTCAAAGTCGCATGACCAAGCGACCTCGCGGCCAAACCGAAGAAACCACGATACAAAAAAAACGCCAAAGCCACCGCTGGCAAGGGGAAATGGGGAATCCTTGGTTTTTTAGCAATAGCGGGAGTAGCATCTTGAATGAGGAATAAAAGGCTTTGGAAGGGAAAGGACTTTCATAAAGAGCAAAATGCATCTTTATCACCAAAAAGGCGCCTTGCACAAAAACTCTTAATACAAAAGTGAAAAAAAAACGTCTTTTGGAGAACTACCCAAAAGAAAAAAAAGACGGAAAAAAGGATCTAGAATTCACAACCGTCGGGCGCAAGGCACGGAAAGGTCAGCAAATTTGAAGGAGGGGAAAGTGGCGAGGTCGCTGGGGTGTTTTCATGGGTTCTCGTGTGAGGAAGAAAAAGAAAGGATCTTGATATATATCCTCGGAAAGAGAGGGGGAAAAGAAGGAGTCATCAACTTAGATTGTGATACCAATGCTTGACAGACGGTGAGAATTTTAAGCAGGGGAGGAAAAAGTCCAGGTTCCGCCAGCGGGCCGAAACGTTCACTGCTGGAAATGGAAAAGAAACCACGCTGGGGAAGGCGCCGACCATTAACGTGCCGCGAAAGAACGTGGTGTGGGAAGTAGACACGGTGCAGCCGATCTAAAGGATGGGTACCTTACTGCAAAAAGGGGCCTGATACAAAAGAAACCGATTGGACGGCCAAAGACGTCAATTAAGGACACCAATGCCACAGAACAACAAACCATGTGACACTAAAAGTGGAGCGAATGAGAAGAAATCCGGTGTATTTGTCGCGAATGCAGTCGCAACCCGAGAAAAGAGAGTAAAAACCAAAGAAAGGCAGCAGACAGGATGGGCCTCCTTCCTAACACGGGGAGGAAAGAAGAAAGAAAAAGGGGGGAAAGAGGGAGTCACAGTCCATCGGTCATCGTAATGGCTAGGGCAACGGGGGAGTGCAAGAAACGCCTAATGCCGTTAGCGTCCTCATCGTATTACTAAAAAACAAAGCAAGAATATGTCGAAGGAAGCAGATCAAGAAAAAAGGAAAGAAAAAGAAAAAATTTTCTCTGAGAACACACCCAACTCTGAAACGCCGCGAAGAACACACGCTAATGGGTTCTGGGGGGATACTTATGCTATTGAAAAAAGCGTAGATACCCTCACACCACAAGAAGCACCGCGTAGAGGGGAAATAAGTGTCTATACGGGGGGAAAATTTTATATCGAAGTCAGGGGGGGAAAACCTAAAAAACTCCCGATTTCCTGGTGATCAATACGTCCCCTCGACAGAGACCGCCGCGTGATCTGAAGGGAAAGAGGGGGAGTACTTGATCGGGGGTTCGGTCATGACGGACGAAGGAAGGTGGGGAGAAAACAACGGATCGCCGACTTCGCTAAAGATTCCTTACAGAAAAAGAGGAAACGAGAAAAACGGGGAAAAGTCAGATTCGCGACGAAATGGCGAGCCGGCTCAGGCGAAAGAGGGCATCGGTGTTCAACCTTTCTTGATATGGATAGGGGAGAAAAAGAGAAAAAAAAAAGAAGTCCCTAAAAAATCGTGCGGAGCCCATCGGAGAAACGGGGGAACTTCGCAATGAAGCCCCTCAAAAAAAAAGAGGGAGGGAAGGTTGGGGGGGCCGGCAACTGGAGGCCGCTGGGAAGGTAACTTAAGCCATAGAGGGGCACATTAAGCCAGACTGCTGAATGTTGCAGTGCACGAGGCGAATGAAAAAGAAAACAACCTGGTAACGGCCTGGCATTGAATTTGTGGGTTCTGGTCTTCGTCGCAAAAAAAAGGAAGTGGGGGGCGGTTGTCACGGTAGAAACCCGTGGGAAGAGAGAAAGTGGCT
>Ga0179591_1282253_pt1 | contig 16834 bp, 20 predicted proteins | sample CZOMad2_1_08_16f_FD_182891 | JGI IMG/M metagenome (GOLD analysis project Ga0179591, IMG submission 182891) | Vadose zone soil fungal communities from Angelo Coast Range Reserve, California, USA - CZOMad2_1_08_16fungal (PacBio error correction) | ecosystem: Environmental > Terrestrial > Soil >...
GCGGGCGCCAAAAAGGCCTTCTGCAGAAGGGAGATTTGTCTGGGCTGGGGGGAAAGTCTGGAGAAAAAAAAGAGGGAACTGCGTCACCTTGTAAGATTGGAATGGCCTAGGGGGGAATCAGGGCATTCTAAAAGTGCTCCAAGACTTTGGGAAAAAAAAGGGGGGCAAAGACCTCAGGAGAAGAGAGGGGTAAAGGGTCTTATCCAGTTTGAATGCAAAACAAAGAGGGAATCGAGGAGGGACCAATCACAGAAAGAGCAAAAGCGAAAAATGAAAGAAGGGGTATTTTCACGGCCTATAAAGAAGTTTGAGGGGTCTCGTGTAATCGCCTAGGATCTTGGGTAGGAAAGATAAGCACAAATTCAAAACCTGGAGATGAGGGACAGACACTGTCGGTGGGGGGGGGGGGGGGGGTGATGGAGGGACACGCTAGCCGGTTCACCCTAACATGAAATAGGAGGAGAAAAGCTCATGCGCATAAATAATTCCGTAGAAGAGGAGGAGGTCACTTAACAAACTCGTTGCATCGAGCTCAATGTGGGGGGATGAAAAACAAGTCCGAAAGGGGTAATCTGGCGATGTTAGGAAATGTAAAATACACAATAATAGCATCTGACGCTTGGATGGGTATCCGGAAAGGGGCCGTCTGTGGGCGTGTGTTGTGCAGGAAAAAAGAGTGGAACTCCAGGAACACGCACAGGTGAGGGAGGTCCGGAGGGGGGGGGCCAGGGGGGGACAGGGGAACGGTGCCCAGCAATTACATCTTTGCAATGGGTGGGGGGAATTGCGGGACGGCCGGTAAGAGAGGAGGCAGTAAGCACGGAAATAGATCTGGCTGTCTAAACTCAAGGGGAATAAAGTGGGGAAAAAGAAAGCGGCTCGGGTTCCGAAAAAAAAGGGCCTCTGACGGCTGCAGCCATAATTAAACGCGGTTCGATCGGGTCAGGGGTTAAAGAGTAAAGGTATGGGGGTTCAGGGGAGAGGGAAAGACGGGTGTCAACAGACAAAGTCCATTAAAAGGGTCCTTTAGGGCCTTGTCGTGTAGGTGAAAAACGGCGGGGCATGAAAGTACGTAAACGAAATACGGAAACGGAACATCCAGGGGGGCAAAGTCCAGGGGAGGCATGGGTCCAAGAAATGGAATGGTCATCTTGGAAAAAATGCAGTTGTACGAGTGGGTTGCAAGGTACTTTGATGGGGGGTGGGGGGGGGGGGGGGGGTTAAAGCAGAGACAAAAAGATCAGGGGCCGAACGGGGGGGAGGCGAAGACTTGACGAGAAAAAGAGAATGAAACCGGCCAGGATAGACGGGTGTAATCCTGCCAGGCCGACTCCCCAAAGATAAAAATCTTCTGAGCAGTTTTGAAAAAAATTGAAAGAAAGGCCAAAAAATCGATGGAGGCGAAAAAAAACAAAGGTTGAGGAGTGGGATAGAAATCAAGAGAGGGGGACCAGCGTCTTTGTTCTACTTATCCAGAGGCTGAAAACGGCCGTCAAAAAGAGGGTTAAAAAGTGGGGGGGAAACTCGCGGAAAGATGGTTGGGGGGGGCATCTGGGGAATGTTTCACTGAGGGGAAGACGAATTCAAAGCAGTGGAAAAATGTGGAGCTAAGCGTCTCAGGTTGTGCCCTAGAAAAAATAACTGGATAAAGGCTGACTAAAAACCGCAACCGGAGCGTAAAGGGAAAGGGTGTAAAAAAGGGGGGTAGACGGTGGGGGGGGGAGGTAAAGAGGGGAAAAATGCCTTTGACGCCGGGAGTCTCGGCGCATCGCGGGGCCGAAGGAAGGGAGAGGAGCTGGTGAAGGGAGTGATAGGGATAGTTTGCTGGGGAAGACTGCGGGAGAGAGCAAAGAGGTATATTAGGGAATTATTTGGGGGAAAGGGGAGGTTTCGAAAAAATCAGACCAAAAGAGAGGGGGGATTCGGGCGTGAGCTAGGGGGGGCACGGCGTTTTCTTCGTGTATGGAAGAGAGCCCGCGGTCGGGGGGGAGAGGAAGGAAAGGGGAAGGGGGTTTAAAATGGAGAAAGAAGCCGCGGGAATATCATGTGTGAATGACCATGGGAAAGAACTGACGTGAGCTGAGCGCAAAGAGAGGACATGGGAAACGAAGGAGGGGAAAATTTTATTTGGGAGGGTTCGCAACGAGAGCAATGGGGGCATAACTTGAGACTGAACGCTTCTTCAACAGGTCATGTTTGGCTGTGACGTTTTGGGGAGGGGGGGGCTGATTGGGGGAGTGTTCTGGCAGACAAATTCTTGGATGGTACGCTAGCGGAATAGTAAAAGGAGTGGGGAATGAGGGAGGAGGTGTACTAAAGAGCTAGGCAATGGTAGGCTCGTTGTGATCACATTGAACCCTTGGGCTGCAACCAGGGGCGATTTGACTGGTTGGTAGAGGAAAAAGGAGGAGGGTCCTTAATTGGGGGGAGGTCAGAAAATCGTCGCGTTTGAGATGAAAAAAGACAGTCGAAGACAACATGGGGAGAAGGGCCGTTGGGGAAGTCAATCAAGGCCAGATTATACATCAATGGCGAGAAAAAGGGGCCAGAGGGGGAAGGGGGGGGATGAGGGGGAAGGGGGGATCGGAGACGGGAATTAGAGGAAACAAACACAAAAGGAAAAGAGGGAAAATAGAGTCCGATAGGAAGGAAAAACCAGCACATTAAGGATTGGCGGAAGATAGAGGAAAAAGGGACGAAAAAGGGAACTTGACACAACCTAGCCATTAATCGCAAGGGGAAAACGATGAAACAGAAGCAAGGCCGACTCCAACCAAAAGATGAAGAAACAAGGAGTGTGCCAGAAGGGGTAATACTAACGGATCATGAAAAACAAGCCAGCGGAACGAAGATAGTGGTGAAAAAAAAACAAAAAAATCAACCAAACACTAGTGCGAATCGGACAGGAGGGAAAAAGGGACCTAATTCTGCAAATGAAAAAAGGAGCAGAGCCCGTAAAAAAGACACGAGGAAAAAAAAAAAAAACCCTCCCCAAAAGGAGGAAAAACGAACTCAACATTAACCTCACTGCGGGCCGGGGGCAGATGCCAAAGGAAAAAAGAAAGTTTAGCACCATAAAGGCCGAATAGCGCCACTTTGGCCAATTGCCCGATGAGGGGAAACAACATCGTCAATAAAAGTCACAAATGGAGAGAAGCAGGCGTCGACTTCACAAAAAAAAGACAAGAATCGATCAACAAAACGAAATCGTCGGGGGAACCGTCTCCAGACAACAGAGCCAGCGAAAAAGCCAGGGAATAAAAAGAAAAAAAAAAAAAAAAAAAAGAGCAAACTCAGGCCCGACTAAGGGAAGAGTGTTTGGAAAAGAGGAAAAGACAGAAGAAGAAACAAAAGACGTCTGACAAGTGGCAAATGGGGGGCAAGATACTATTCAAAGAAAATATAGAGGCCCATTAATGTCTGCGAATGCGATGACGCACCGGAGAGAAAATGGGAAGGGGGAGGAAAAGAAAAAAACAAAAGGAGGGGGGGGAAGGTCACACGCGAACTCTCCAATAACAGGCGTCAACTGGCAAGGGTTTACGAGGGGAGGGGAAAGACGGGCACAGAAGGGGGTGCACCATCAAAATGAAAAAAATTCGAAAAACGGCTGCGAATTGTCACTCCGTGGGTTGGAACGGACCCCTGGTAAGCTGAAAGTTGAAACGGGGGAAAGAGGGGTTGACAACCGGTCGGCAATCGAGGACTTGGACCATTCTAAGTAAAAAAAAAAGTGACGAGGAATAGAAACTAGGGAACTTTGGGGGGAAGGCATCCAAGTCTAATGGCACGGGAAATTTCTGGAAGCGAAATCAAAAAAACCTTATTAGAATCGAAGAACTGGCGACCCGGGGGTCTGTGACTCAAAAGCCAGGGGAAAGGACAAAAAAAGGAAGGGGTCAAAAGGACAAGGGGAATGTAGAGGGGACGGGCTAAGCATAACGGGGTCTTATGGTAACCTAAGCAACCAAGGGAAAAGGAGAAAAACGAATGATCTTATGAAGGAAAGGGGGGGAAAAGAAGGGTGGGCCATGGGCATAGTCTAAATCGTTGGTAACCGGTAAAATGACATTTCAAAAAAATGGGAAGAAGGAAAGGGGGGGGGTGGGGGTTGGGGGGGGGGGGGGTGGGGGGGGGGGGGGGGAAAAGGGGGGGGATGCTGTGACTGAATTTGACGTTGGAGAAAGACCAGTGAAAGGGATGGCAGTCCCATAAGACGACACCCAGGGACATTTCCTTCGAGGAAAAAAAAGAATAAAGGGAATACAATCGCAAATTAAAAGGAAAGAAACCAAAAGACCTCGAGTCATCTAAAGAAAATAGGGAAACATTCAGGGAAGGGACTAGGACGTTACTACTTATTTAAAATCTTCAGGACAAATGGTACCCAAGAGTCACTTGGTTCAGGTCAATCGATTTAACGGGAAGCTAAGGACAAAGACACAGGTCAAGAACGTTTAATTGACCCTGGAACTTCCAAAACTGACGAATTACATCCTAAATTCCTGGTGATGGTTTGGAGAGGGGGGGGGGGAAGAAAACGCGGAAAAGGGACGTATTTTATAAGCCTCTTCGTAACTTGTCAGTCCCGATTACGATGAGGGGGGGGTATAAATACGAGAACTAAGAGAAAAAGTGTTTCGGAAAAAATCTCAGGAGGTTAAACAAGGGGAGAGGGGGAGGCAACCCCAGAAAAATGGGGTTTAGTAGCCTGAAGTCCGCGCGAAGTATCTTGCTCACTTAGTATAAAGGCTTATTAGGGGGAAGCAACGAGGCTGTTTAACAAAGGGAGGGGTCCACAACCAACGGTGCTGTTGAACGGTTGGGAGGGACATCAAAAGCAAAGAGGAGGGTCCTAAACAAAAACAGCCAGAGGGAATAAGACGTCCGCACGGCAGAATGGTGCGAAGACACTTGGGAAAAAAGGTTGAAAGAACGGGGGGGAGAAAAGGGGATTACGAGACTGCCGGAGGTAGGGACAAAAGCCGTTTTAGCTGCGCCCGCTAGTTATTTTCCTCTCAATGGAATATTCACAGAGACTGGAAAAGTGGGGAGGCTACAAATAGGAAAAGGGAATCGCATAACCAAGAAGGTCCAGCCTTATTAGGGTTTCCCCCCCGCAAGAATCTACAGTGGTAGGATGGGGGGGGAAAAGAAACAGGAGTCGAAACGAAACTGTGAGGGGGGGGGGGTGAAAGTACGTGATACTGTAAAAATTAGAATAAAAAAAAAAACACGACGTAGACGAGGGGCCTCCAAATAATCAGATCTTCGACTCGTTCCTCAGGGAAAAAACACTAAAATCGGGAGCCGAGTCTAGGAACAGAGACTGACTTGCAAGTAGCAAGGGTGTGCGTTAAAAGAGAAAATGTACCGCCGATAACCGGGAACTTCACCGATTTCGAGAGAGAGGAATCAGGAAAGAGGGAAAAGGAGTCTTGATGCGCTTTTCCGGAACACAGCAAGTCGGTCCACCTGGACAAAAGCCGTCTAAAGAGCTCAAAAGGAATCACCCTTGAGGCTAAGGGACTCAGAGGAGGGGGGTATTTTAGTGGGGGAGGGGTGTCGCTCGCCGCGAGCATCCAAAAATCGGCAACTCTCATTGGGGGAAAGGAACGATAGGATCAAAAAAAAAAGAGGAGAAATCCAGGAGATGTGCACTCTAGGCGGAGGGAAGTAGGGGATGCGGAAAATAAGAAACTCCTCAAACACCTAGACGTTCTCCCAAATATCCGGGGGAACGGGCCGCCGGGAGACAAGAGAATGGTCTATAGGATGCCTCCGACCGTCAGCAATAAAGGTGGGATCGGGTGGCATCCATCCAGCAACGGGTAAGAATTAGGGGTAAAGGTCGCAACGTACTGGGCTTCGGGGTTCGTCAAAGTCTTACTCTAAAACACAAAAAACAAAGGTTACTGTAGCATTCAGAGAAGGCGGGGGCTCCACTCTTCTTAAACGCGTGGACCAGGACTGGATGCCGTATTTTGCTGAAGTAAACTCGGGTGGGTTGCATGTTGTACTGGGGTCCTGGCCAGGTTGGAAAAAATTAAGGAAAATCATGGCCTATGGGGAAGGGACCAACAATCTTCGACTACACGTAGAGGAATCGCAGGGGTCGTATGAGAAGGGACTGGTCAGCGATACCATTTCCAGGAAGTCGCTGACTTGCCCTTAAAGATTTCTATAACCATGCAAGCAAGGGGGGGAAACTTAGACAAAAAGAAGGCGGCAAGTAATGTTAACGGGAAAAAGGTCGAGACGTATAAAAAAGTGGACACATCGAACCAGCAGCAAAATGGCCATATCCGACGGGGGGGGCGGAATTTCGAGGGAGGGGAGGTCGGTTTTGCCTGGTAGGGAAAAAAAAGGCCAGTTGGGCGCGGGTTACACCCTCGCCAGGCACATAAGACGTGGGCTGGGGGTTTTTGTGTGGGGGAAAAGATTGGCGGCAGCGCTTGTTAACCCCACAAGGCTGATACCATCGGGACCTTACCGCAGAAACCTGGGGGAGGGCTAATTAGGGGATTACCTTGGCCACAATCTGGGTGTAGCCAGATTGGGGTCACAGGGGGAAGGTGTGGGCAGAAGGAATCAGGGGGGAAATAAAAACTGTCGATTTAAACTAAGGGTAACACCATCATATCATCGTAAGGACTTGACCGGGGTTTAGTAGAATTCTTCCGGAAAAGTATTTCCACTTCTTGATTTGCAGAAAAGGGCTGGCAAAGAAAACCAGGGGATCGAGGGAGATGTCAAAGTCAGTGGGGGAAATAATAAAGTTGACGATTGTTACTGTCATTAGTACTGAGGCCTTTTTCCAGAGCTGGGCTCGGAAGCCACGCGTATGCCCGTTTTGCAGGGTCTCCACTGGAAAGGTCGAATGCGGACAAATCAGAAGAAAAAAAAATCGGCGGAGGGCCGCAACTATTGTGCCTCAGTTAATTTTCCGGAGCGAGCGGGTGGAGCTTCAGGGAAAAGGGTTCAGTCGATTTTGGGCTATGTGGGCACTTCAAGAAAATGGCATAACACATGTAAAGTGTCGGAGTTACAAGACAGCCACGTAGGGGGTAGCATAAACTTGCAAAGTCTTTCTTTCCCTTGGGGGGGGGGCACGATGGGGGGCCAGTTTCGAAGGGGACCGGGAGGGGAAAAAAAAAAAAAAAAAAAAGGTGTTCCCCAGCAGGGGTAAAAAAAGACTCTTACAGGTAGTGGAGTATGTGGGGTGTGTTATGGTTGGTCGGACGCGAAAAAAAAAAGAGGGAATCATCTCCTAAGGAGGGGATTCAACTCAAACACCGATCCGCGTGAATCACCAAAGGGCATAAACCTGGAGAGGAAAGAGGGTTTCGGGGGTAATCAAGGGTTTTTGGGGAAGTTACTCTACCTCAAAGGAGAGCCAACGGTCATGAGCCAACACAAAGACAGTCCGTGAACCATAGTCAGGGCTCGGGGAGAGTATCAAAGGGGCAGATTGGAAAAAGGGGATCAACCCTAGAAAATGCCTCAAAAGGGAAAAGGGCTGTGTAAACTGTCAGATTGAAGGCAGCGCGGGGAGGCAAATTCTAAGAAGGGGTGTTGCGATCGGACCAAGGAGTGAAGGAGAAGGAAACTGGAAGTTACCTTGGATTGAGGGTGGGGGTGGGTGAAAGATCTGCCCAGGACTACCAGGAATTTAATGGAACTCGAGCGGAGAAACACAACGTAAGTTGCATTAGTGAGGTCGGTCCACTGGAAAAAGAAAGGGTATGGATGGAGGTAAACTGTCGTGCCAAGGAGGGATTGTGGCGACGGGAGTTGAAAACACTCCAGCCGAAAGGCAAGGAAAGAGTGAGGGCAATGCGTGTTGAGGGGCTCTTTGGGGGATACGCGTTAGCAGGGGCGGCAGGTCGAGAAACTCGGAGTTAGGAATTTTGGGGAAAGAACGAAGCGGGCATAAGGGGGGACGCCAATAAGGAAAATGGATTCGGGTTGTGATGGTTCGAAAAAAAAGCTCAGAGAGGGGCAAAACACCTGGCAAAAAGAAATTCGCCGAAGGGAGACTCAATGGTATTCTCCTTGCGGTGTTCGTCTGGGGGGGTAAGAGGAAGTTACGGGGGCAGGGATCCAAAAAAACTGGAGGAGGGCTTAAAGAATTGATCTCGTTTGGTGGGGCAGCCAGCTAGGGCAATTACGTTGCAGGGGTCCGGTTATAAAGACCCAATTTGAAGAGGCTGGCACGAGCTTTTATAAATACTGGAAAACAATTCAGAATCTTCAAGGAGCTATTCAAGTTAGGGTTTCGCTGACAGCCCGATTCAAGGCGAAGTTTGTGGGTAAACAAAAGCCGAAACTGAAGAGGGAGGGATCCTGAGGAATCATGGTCGCTATGTGGCAAGTGAGATGCGTTCCGTAAAAAAATGGATAGAAGGTGCAAACTCAACACATAGGAGTAAGAGAAAGAGTATGCCCGGGCAAAGGGTCGGAAGAAAGAGACCAAAAGAGTTCGGAGGGAGAACAGTTTGATAAAAAATATAAATCGGGAAGCCGCTAATGATTGTTCTTGGGAAAAAAATACCAGGTGAATCGCCAAAAAAAAAAGAAATCGCCTGCCATGACTAACCGGGGTTGACAGAGCCCAATAAAGACTAAAAGGGCTGGAAAACAGGATAATGGCTCGGGGGAAAACAAATAGCTTCCCTAGTTTTATGAAGCAAAAACAACCAAAGATCTGCACTCAGTGAATCAGCAAAAGAAGGAAAATCCGAGCCTTCAACAGTGCCATACGAGGTTAAACCAAAAAAAAGAAACAAAAAACCAGCTTAGTACTCAATAGGAAACGTTCTTGACTCTTCAGGATGCCAGATAAAAGCTATTGTCAGACGAACCCTACCCATGAAAGAAGTCGCCCAAAATCCGTTCCGGAGTTTACGCAAAGGGACTATACAAAGGAAGAAAAGAAGCGCCTTGACGCGCGACATGAAAAAAACGCTCAACACAGTTGGATCATTCCGTCTAGAAGAAATGAACAGAAAGAGCTCCAGCCCCGAAAGGGATCGGGTAACATGGAAATCAGCGTCCAGAAAACAAAACATGTGTTCGTCAACAAGAAGATGATTAATCAGATACGCAGCCGAAGAAGATAATCAGCTACCATGGTGCAAAGACACGACCGGGGCAACCGAGAGATCACGGTGCGATGTTTACAAAAATGGGGCCTGTGGTAAACCAAAAAAAAACCAAATGTTTTAACAGGGAAAGGGAACCGATTCGGAGGGTGACGTCAGAAGTCCTGTGCCATACGGAGCGCTGATGTCAAAGCGCACCAAGGATGTAGAATTGAAATCTGACACTGATCACACTCCCACCTAGAGGCCATATTTTGTTAGGTTTGCCCGCTGAAAAAAAGGCAGGGGGGAAAGAAAAACGACAAAAAAAGCGACTAGATGTAAGGGTACTAAGAAAAGCGCTCATCAATCGGGGGGGAAGCCTAATCGGGGGGATAATGATTAACTCGAAAAAGTTGGGAAGAATACTACTTACGAGGTGGTCGCCCTGTTCCTGTTTTTCTCGTCTACAAGAGGTTAATTATGTAAACGAAAGGCCGTGGGTTAGATTGTCTAAGGCAATCGCAAAACGGGGGGCTGAAGTAAGCGCTGGGTCTCTAGGAAAATAACAAAACCGGGAATTAAAAAACCCAGAGCGGAGTAAAAGGGAAAAGAGGCTGAGGACATCAGTTCGGGGGACACCTTCGTGAATGTCAATTTAAAAGAAGGAAAAAGCGAGGGACGTTTTCCGGCCTTTGGCTCCCATCCTGGTCTGGAAGTCAGGGGGGAAGGACAACTGACATGGACGAAACCGGTTCACTGGAAGAAGGGTGCCAAAGAAGAGGAGCTGCCACATCAAACAGCAACATGAAAAACCCACGACCCGCGGGCACGCCCAGTCGCGAAATATCTTGCCTGCAAAAAAGACCAAAAGCGAGGTTCACGTGACAGTGGAAGCAAGCAAAAACACTGGAAAAGAAAGCGTAGAATCTTGACAAGGGCCGCGAAAAACGGGATGGGGGAACAGAGCAGGAAGGGGGACCCGGGGGGCGGCACACTTAACAAGGACATCCGCACCGAGGTGCTGTAGGGGGGCACTATGAAAAAAAAGGGAAAACAACACGAGAAGTGGGACTATGGCGATTATATTCGCCACCGGCGAAGGGAAGATGATGGTGTAGAAAATATTCGTCAAGGACATTCAAGAGGATTACAAAAAAGTCAAGTCGGGGGGGGCTTAGGCGGCACTGAGCTTGTGGAAAGAAGGGAAGATCAGGGCAATCGGGGGGAAACAGGGAATCTATTATCGTCGGGCTGTGGGGTTATGCACGCTCGAAACGCCGCTTGTCAGAATACAACACAAGGAGAAATAAGATTGGGGAGAAAAAAAAAAAGGATATCATTGGTCGCCGCTGGCAACGGGTATCAGCTATATTGACACAGCGGAAAAACCAAGGAGGAGAAGTCCTAAATGTCCGAGCTTCGCCTCTTTTCTTCTGGGTGACTGGCTCAGAAGAGAGGTATAGAACATGCTCGAAAAAAAAATCCTATATGTAAAGGTTGCCGACGTGTATTCTGTTGGTAAAAAAGGGGAACAAAGGAGAAGTGCTTACGGGAACACTGGTCAGTACGTAGGTCACAAAAAGAAAATTGTGGGAAAGAGGGGATCACACTCAAGCTCTAAAAAGACGTCCTGTTCTGAATCAATACTAATTTAGGGGGGGACTTATGGTCTGCACAAACGGGCTGGTAATCAAAGGAAAAGGGGGATTTGGAAAAGTACTAGAGGAAGCACTCCGATAAAGGGAAAAAGGTCTCCTACGAGCCCATCGGGGACTGGGGGCCGGTAACGAAGAAAAGAGCGGGCGAAGTCAACAAACGCCCCCGAGAAAGAAAAGGGTGCCACCCTGGTGTAAAAGACGTGGACCGCGCAGGGGAAAAGCCACGAGTGAACTCATAGTGACAGGAAGCCGAATTGTCAAAGGCCGGAGGCTGGGGGGACAGCCTCCTTATAGTCAAAGTCTCGCAGAGAGGATCGCCGCCAAGCACAGTTGGAGAGGATGAATTGCTGGGGAGGGGGATTTCGACAAAGCACCTCTGAAAAAAGAAAGCCCGAGCCGGGGCTGGAAAAATAACAGGGAGAAAAGAGAGAAAATCAGTAGAGACAACGGGACTATGCGCTTAGAAAAAAACAAAGTGTCCCTGGCCCGCTGAAAAAGAAAGTCGGAAAAACCCAGAAGGGGAGGAACGGCAGCTAAAAAGGAAGGATGGCGAGCTCAGACGAGACACTTATTTGCTCGGGATACACAAAAAAGCGGGTCGCCAACCGTTCCTGGGTGAATGGAGACTCACAAAAAATGAAACCTTACTTCAGATATGGCTAGTTCGCGGCGAAAAAGAAGACGGAAAATCAATTATTGGTTCTTCCACAGTTTATGAGACGCCGGGGTGATTGTGGAGAGCGGGGGGAGCAAGAGGCAGAGTAAAAAAATAAAGGGACCTCAGTAGCCCGGCCGATTTTCAGGTACCCTAGCGGCCCTACATCTAGGAGAGAACTCTCATTCGAGGCAGCTGCGCGGCGAAGAGATAGTCAGGATCTAAGACGAAGCAAGAGGAAAACATTGGTGTCGAGCATCAGCCGTCACGTGGAACGGTTTGATCGGGGAGCAAAGTGGTTCGGGCACGGGCAAGATCATGGTTTTCAGGGGGAGACAACATCCAAAAGCCAAATCCTACGATTCACGGAGAGGGGGCGGTACTTATTAACCAGGGGGGGGGTCTTTGTTCTCGGGAAGGGAGGATCCTCGTGACCGAGTAGCCGAGAGGAGGAAATGGCACTGTGGGTTTGGGTAGAGTGATGGAGAAGGGGGGCTGGCTTCAACACCGCGTCCATTGAAAACAACCTGGCGAAGCTCTTTCAAAATTGCATCCTATTGTTTTTGCCCCCAGCACAGAGAAAGGCATGAAAACCTCATGGGCAGAAATTTTTGTCGAGGTTCGTGGGACGTAACACGTCTGCCCGGGAAATTGGGGATATCTCTCGCCTGGCAAAGAGGTGATGGGGGGGGACGGAGGTCGTGCCAAAAACTCTTAAAATCCCCAGCGCAGGGGAGATGGGGGTGGGGGCAGACCGTAAGTACCTTCCAACGAATGATTGTCCGGTCCTCCGAGCAAGGTTCCAATGGCTTAAAAAAGTGAAAATGGGAAGTGCTCTTGCTGTGAGAGGGCAATGCGAAGATGAGGGTCGTGGAAAGGCCAAAACGCCAGCAGATGCCGGGAGTATTTCTACTTGGCGGGGACGGCTCAACAGGGGCGTGCAGGTTGTGGCGGATTGAGGGGGGAAAGACAGTTGGATGATCGTGCCGGGGCAATGGAAATCAGGTCAGGCGAGTGGGCCCCAGGGCCGTTACTGATTAGTCTTGGGTGGGAAAAGGGGGGAAAGGGTGCCAAGAGGGGGGGAGGGTGGGAAGACCTGTAATTATAACATCTATTGGTGTTGGGGGTTGGTTGTCGGACAACGAAATGTAGACTAGGAAAGTCAGCAGACAGACGAATCGGAGGGGTAAGACTGCAGAAAAAAACACCCACGGGCAAAGTCGGAGGGGCGGGTCGAGAGGGTGAGGGAGGGAATACGAACACATCAAACAGGGCAAGAAGGGAGGGGGTCGCGAACGGAGAGATCGAGACGTCGTTAAAAACCAGGAAGGATCTCTTTGGTCTAATAGAAAAGGGAGTCACAGATTCAAAAAACCTATCGTTGCCTGGAAAGGCTTTGAATACTCAAGAGGGAGGGTCCTTTGCAACTGGTAGACGAATTCAGGAGATGAATGAACAGGTGAGGAGGGAGCAGGGTCAACGAAACAAAAATGGCCTGTACTGGCGCGTTGGGGGTGGTGTACCGGAACCAACTTTTGTCACCATAAAAAGCGAATTGGGGATCAGATGCCGAGTTGAGGGAAGTGGATTCTGGAGGGGATCGTAGCACGGGAAAAGTAACCTAGGAAAATCCTGTCGGAAAAAGGGGAGAGGGATTAGACTGGGCCGTTGTCGAAAAAACCAAGGGCTGGGCCGGCGGCGGGCACTCTGGCACGTGGGGGGGGGGTCGGAATTGTGGCTGACTGAGCCGGAAGGGGGGGATGACGTGTAGGTTTCAAAAAAAGGTGCAGGTTACTGAGGACGGTCAAAGTTTGGAAACACGGAAAGGGAGCGATATTACGGGCATGGGGGGTATGGTTCATGAGCGCGGATCAGAACGATGGCAACAAGCCGGGGGGTTGCAGTACTGTTGGAAGCGTGGGGATGGGGCATCGTGGGCGCGGGGTCTGGCACACGCCGGAGGATAGGGGAAAAAAAAAAACATTCGAAGGGGGGGGCTGCCGCAGCGTTCAAAAGAGAAGAAGGAAGGAGCGGTTTTTGGGATAACCAAGCGAACCCGGGGATTCCAGGGGGCCTTGTGAAAAAAGAGCGAGAAAATGCTTGCAGGCATCTGATTGAGAGTTTGCGTACCATCCGGAGGAAAAAATGGACTATAGGCAAGCAGGGGCAAGACAATGAGCGGCCATAGTAAAAGAAAAAACAGAAATGGGCAGCACTGACTGGGGGGGAAAAAAACAGGGGAAATCTCTACACAACCAACAGGGGAAAGGAGTATGAAACCCCGTAAGAAGAGGAGCCATGGTGTCGGAAAAACCCGATCTGGCAAAAAAAGGCAGTATGATCCGCAACCGCAAAAGGGGGGTGCTTAAAAAAAAGGGCCCGTTGATCGGGATGTCAGCGAAAAACGCCCGAAAGAAGAGAATGAGAAAATTAAATGGCCGGGATTGACAAGCCCCCAGGGAACACCCAGAGGGGAATATATAAAAAGAGGGAAAGACTAGTCAAAGAAGCCTTGCCAATAGTTTTAGAAACAGCGCCGATCAAAGAAAACCACGGAATTCGATGTCCGCTCGCCAGAAGTGAAAAAAAATACTTCGGGAGCCGAGCAAAAAGTCGCCCAGCAAAAGAGACGAAAGGAAAACCGCTCCAACATGAACTGAACCAAGAACGGCTTAAAAAGGTGTCTTGACGGGGGAGGACCCGTATTCCAGGAAAAAATTCGGGCGATCTCCAGGGAAACGGATCACACTTAACAGGCTTTGTCCGCAAGCACTATGAACCGTCACGATATTCCGGAATCAAAAAAAAATTCTGACCGGCTCGCGGGTCAACCCCGAAAATATCTGCTCAGGAACGCTTGGTCCAGAGCCAGCACCGCCATGGGAATAAAAGCTACAGAAAGAAAAGTGACAGAGCGGTGCTGAATCCATTTCCCCAGCGCGACTTTTTTCGGCGCCTGAGTTGAAAGGTACTTCAAATATAAAGATAAGTCAGTGACCAGAATATAGACTAATGGCCCATTATTGGGGAGGGGAAAAGCCGAGGAAGCTTAAGCCTTGCTGAAGACAGTACTTGTGAGGCGTTAACCACCAGCAAAGGTCAGGGAGGTAACGGAGGGCGTTCGGTGTTCAGCGAGGATACGTCCACCTCCTGTTTGCAAGCGAATCGGGTGGTCGCACACGCTGAGGGTCAACGCCAGTGAAAAGGCATCAGCAATTAAACTTAACAAGCTGAACCGCGGGCCTATTTTTCAACTGAATCCAAAAGTAAAGGAAAGAGGTACCAGTGACTAAGTAGACCAAGAACTACTAACTGTAAAAAGCATTTCCTACGCCAAGCTCTCAAAATAAAGGGCGGCAAAGTTGGCAAAGAATTTGCGTAGCGAAACAAACCTGGGGGGGGAGAGAATACGAGGAACGGACATTCAAGGTTGGTCAGACCCGAGAGGAACACCGATTCCGGGGGAGGGCAAGAAACGTAACAGCAATCTGTCGGGCGCGTATCTGCGCCAAAAAAAAAACCAGAAAGATGACAAAACAAGAAAGAAAGGGAAAATCAAACAGGGTAAAGTAGTGGAACGGGGGAGCAAAAATTCCGGGAAAGAAGGTCATGACCGGAGGGACGGTCTTTGAGATGGACGGGGGGGGTTGACTGCCAACGGAAAGGAACCATGCCAACATGAAACAAAAAAACGAGTGAACCTTTGAGCGGTGGCCACCAAGAAACAGACAAGAACGCCAACCGGAAACATGGGGCCTAAACATCCGCAAAAAAAAGAGGTGTTGCCAGAAATGCCGGCGGTTTTCGGCCGGAACGAGGTGTCGAATCGACAAAGAAGCAGCAAACAAAGATGGATTGCGAAGGAAGGATCAGGACACGCAAAAAAAGATCCCGGCAGATGGGGGAAAAGTAATTTATTACGTCGGGAAAAACCGCAGGGCCCGAGCCGGATTGGGGGGTAAAAACGTTAACTATCAACACATATTCACCATTTGACATATGGGTGCGGATCCCCCGTAAAGGAGGTAAGATGCTAAAAGGGGGGGGTATACTGATACACGAAGCCCTACTTGTGCAGTCCTTCTGGGGGGGGGAGAGTGCCAGAACCGTCTGTAAATGGTCTGGGGGGTTGGGGCGGGGATCCATCGGGCATCATTATTAGGGCTTACAGATGGGCTCATTTCGAGGAACTGTGTCGCTCAAGGATGCGCCTGAATCAAAAAAAAAAGCTACAAGGCTGCTGTTGCAAGGTACGAGTGAAGAGGGCAAGTACGATCAACACGCGCATGGCGATTGATAATCAAACCCTAAAATGCTCGGTGGCCAGAATATTCTCCGGAAGGGGCATTCGACGCGGTGCACTTTCTGTGAAAGGCCAAAAATTGGGGACCGCGCTAAGAACAGTCGAATGAACAGGTGCCGCAAGGCACTGGGCAGGAAAAAGGGAAAAAACAAAAGAGAAACATTATTGCCTGCGCAAGGGGTGAAATTGACCGCCTTGAGGGAAATGGGGAAGGACAATCGAAAATTAAGCGAGAAAAGGGAGGCCTAAAAAGAAAGTCTTCCGAGCTAGAAGGGGTAGACGCCCTGGGGCATCGGCCTAGTCCTCGAGTGTGGTAAGGAGCGTACTTTTTGGCAGACGCGATCTGGACTAATTCTCTCCCCTCACTACAAGCCAGCTTAGAATTAATCATCGCTAGGGGGCCGGCTGGAGCGAGCCAGAACTATTTCGTCCACTCTCGCCCTAAAGAGGAGCCTTGGGCCCTGGTGGTGCGTATCCAAAAAAAAAACCAACGACCGCGGCTGTGGACCAAAGACGCAAAAATATAGGAAAAGCGCGGCCGAATGTCGCGGTCCTTCTGTCTCCAAAAGATTAGTTAAGATACGAAGACATAGAGAAAGCAAGTCGAAGGACAACCAGGCAGTCTCCGTCGCGAAATAGGAATGTGTTTGGAGGGGATTGCGACAAGACGCTATCAAAGGAAGCCTAGATATCCTCTCAAAACGACTTAGAGGAGAATTAGAAAAATCTACGCGAGGAGTCAGATGCTGCGCCAGAAACAATTCCTGGGAAACCAAGGGGTCGGGGGCCGGGGGTGGCACATAAAGTGGTACATTGAAGGCACAAGGGGAAAAGAAGCAGGCACTTCGCACAGCAAGGAGTCAAAAAAACAAAAATTTCTCTAAATGGCACAGGAACGAGAAGGGCGTAATAAAGGGCAAAGGAAGTCTTCCAAAAAGGGCGGCGGGTGAGCAGGCGGGCGGTGCAGGAAGAAGATGACCAGACGAACGAGGAAGACTTTTTCGGCCTTCGTAGGGTGTGATGGAATGTGTTAGCATTTAAGAATCGGTCTGCAGGACGCGGTTTTGCTGGGAACCTCCTGTTACACTTCGACCTTCAAACAATTCTGCCAGATGTATGCTAAAAACTTGTG
>Ga0179591_1199868_pt1 | contig 16833 bp, 32 predicted proteins | sample CZOMad2_1_08_16f_FD_182891 | JGI IMG/M metagenome (GOLD analysis project Ga0179591, IMG submission 182891) | Vadose zone soil fungal communities from Angelo Coast Range Reserve, California, USA - CZOMad2_1_08_16fungal (PacBio error correction) | ecosystem: Environmental > Terrestrial > Soil >...
TAGGCAGAGGGGGAGAGTCCCATACCGTCTCGGGCCTTTTGTAAGTGGAGAGATAAAAAAAAGGTCACCTCCCGAATTACATGGCGCGCGCAGCAGCGGAAGAGGGGTGTTTCAAACGGACCAAACAGGCACCATGGGACGGAAAGAGAGAATATGGGCTGCCAGGCGAACCTTGGATTTTACAAGCAGAGGGTCACCCAAAAGGAACCAAAAAGGGGAACCCATTTCCTTGGTCACACCGAACTCAAAAGAAAGAAGTAAGCCGTCCGTAGGCAGCGGAAAATGCCGTAGCGGGCGCCCTGTTGGCCCGCAGACAAAAAGAAGCGCCAAACAAAAAAGAAGAGAGGGTGTTCCGGACGTATAGAGGGATGAAAGGGGGGGGAAAGCCTTCCTCGCGGAAGGCATAGCAACGATCTGCGAGGACAAAGGGACGGGAAAATACGCGGGGCACCAAAACTTGAATGGGGGGGGGGGAAAAAGCGCATGACCTTTCCCAACAAAAGCGGGACAAGAAGGGGGCAGACTGGGGCGAAAGGAAAGGAAAAGGACCGGGAAGAAGGGGGAAACAGCCGTACAAAACGGGGAAAGCTTGGTGGCCAAAACCCTGAAAAAAACGCGATGGCGGCAACGAAAGAATGGGAAGGGGAAGCACGACAAGTCGGACGCGGGGAATTCTAAATCAATGGGGCAGGAGGTTGAAACCATGTTGCGCCTTCCCACCAACACCCAGGGAAAAATCGCTTGGTGCAGCGCTAGAAAGCCTGGACAAGAGTTCATATGACAAGAGGGAAAAAGACCAGAGCGGCCAAAGGTTTACGTAAGTTTGAGGGGTCAGCAAAAACGGTTGGGTGGGAAAGTAAGGTTGTTGACATGACGGTTTCGGAAAAAAACGGCCGTCGCCCAGAGAAAAACCAAACAAAAAAAATAGGGCCACTCCATTTCGATGGGGACGTCACACGTCCCTGGAAATGAGCCATAAGGAAAAGGGGGAGGGAGAAGGGATAATCGTTAAGAAAACGAAAACCTCATGTTCCGTCAGTGGAGAAAGGGGTTAGCGGGCTAAAAAAATCGAGGGGGAAGTAACTCAGGTGAACAGGGGGAAGTGGTGTAGAACCAGCGGGAAAAAATACGCTTGCCACCAGCCATCAAAGAAAAAATCGCCGGGAAGAGATAAAAATAACTGGACAAACTTACAGGGATTTCCGTCGTCTGGGTGGCCCGACTTCCGGAGGGGGAGGTTTGCAAGGGTGGGCGTTGCCGAAACTCAGAGAGAGACGACGGATCGGGCTGCCGAAACAAGGGAGGAGACTATAAAGCACCGAAAGAAAAAAGGACGGCACCTTTGGCGGGGGTCTCGGAATAAGAAGGTACGCACGCAAAACAAGCTCGTCAAAGTACCAAGAAAAAAAAAAAAACAAACAGACGAGGGTTTCCGAAATATGAACTGCGCCCCGAACAGGGTGGTGGCCGGCAAGGCGGTCAAACGGGGCTACGCAAAGGGACTGCAAACCAAGAAAAGAACAGGAAAGAAGAAGCAAACATCAGGGGTCTAAAAAAAATTCGCTGACAATCAATAAAGAACCGCTGCGCCAGGGGGGAATTCAGAAAAAGCGCGGAACGGGGTGAAGCAGAGGGGGCCCGTTCGACAAATCACAAACTGGGGGGAAAAGCCCAGATCCCTAAGAGAATGCTCCGGTCTGCAGGCAAGGCCCGATACCTTTAAGAAAACATGACGGTCCGGGACGCAAACGTTCAAAGATAAAGAATCTACGAAGAGGGGGAAAAGACTCAAAAAACTGGTAACATGACGGGCCTCAACAAAGTAATCGCTGGGGGAAAAACGCAAAAGGCCACCCAGAGGATTGGGGGAAAAAAGGGATTTCCAAAAGACGGGGTCGAAAATGCGAGAAGACGGGGCAATGAGAAAAACAAAAGAAACTCACCAGGTGGCAGAGAACCGGCCTATGTTAAAGTTACCGGGGTGCGGAAGAGCCTTAACCAAAGAGGAATGCGGGGGAGGGGGACGCGCTTGGCCTTAGAGAGCAAACAAAACGGTGGGGCCGCTTTTCCACGCACCAGGGGAAAAAGGGCCAACGCTCAAAAAAGGAATCAAGGGGCCGAGAGGAACCATCAGGCAACCGAGGGACAAGGACTTCGGCAAAAGCGCCTTCAGACCAGCCCCCAGGAGAAAAAAAGGGATAGGGAGCAATGCCCGGAAGTCGCGCCACCCGGGAAAGTAAAAGGGGGAAGGGGTTAAAAAGAGCAAGAAAACGTAAAGAGGCATCGGGGGGGAAAGTTTGTTCATGAACCGAGAAAAGGTTTACCTAAGTCCATCCCCGCAAAGAGAAGTCAGGTGGTAGAACCGGAGAAGCACCAGTCGCGCAGGTAGAAAAGTAAACTGGGGGGGGGGGGAAAAAACCAAGTACATCAGACCCCAACCGGAACACACACACGATCCAAAACAACATGGAGAAGAAGAGGGTCGCAAAAAAAATATGTGGAAGAAATCAGGAAGCGGGCACGAAAGGAAGATGGGGGGATTTCGAACCCAAGATGGTCGAACAGGTAGGGAAAAAGAGGACGCCAACTTCTAAAAAGCTAGTGTGTATCGGGGTGTTCGCAAGGCAGGAACATAAATCACGTAAAGAAAAACAAAAAGATCGGGCGGCACTCATGGGGCCCTGGGGAGGACGAAAATCGGGGGACAAGAATGTGTAGCATCGACATCCAACGGGCGGAGACCCACTCATTTGTCCAGACGAGGGACCGACAGATCCGGAAATAACTAGGAGAAGAATTCAAAAACAAAACGAGAAGGGAACCTAGCAAGTCGGCGAAAAACGAGGGACCGCTCGCTGCGTTCTTGCTACGAAGCCGTGGGTGAAGGAAAGGAAAAGAATCAAGGGAGAACGTCATGAGAAAACGGAAGGGGTTAATGTCCGTAGAAAGGGGTGCCGGGAAAACCCAAAGTCAAAGGCTCGACGAATTCCACAACCGTGCAAAAAAAAAAACCTGCTGACCCCGAACTGAAATGAAAATTGGGAGACCCGCTTCAAGCTAGGGGAAAGGAAGGGAAGGCATAAAAAGAGACAAAATAGAGCAGCAAAAGGGGACAACCAAAGGGGGGGGCAACCAGAAACTTTAGGATGACGCAGAAAACGTAGTGTGCGCCCCTGTCGGAACTGGAGAAACCTAGGGACCCAGGGAGGGAACACAACAAGTGAGGGGGAGCGAACTGGGGTGTGAAGAAGACCGAAGATGCCGCCGCGAGGCAATTTTAGAGAAAGGGTGTTGGACGTGGGGTCCGGAAAAAACAAGAAGTAAGGGCAACAAATGTAAAACTGGTCAAGCACGAAAAGGAAAAAGCCATACGCTCGCGCAAGGGGAAAAGTGAGACCCTTTCATGGTGACATGTGATAGAAAAATAACGTACAAGAGAAACGGGATTGTATCATCTTCCGAAGAATCCTGGACAGAACAATGAAAAAAAAAATGAGAGGGGCAAAGAGAGTCATTAAGACAAGAAGAAGACAGATGGAACGTGATGTGACACAAGGAGGGAGACCATTATTTTTTCGCCAACGGGACAGGGCAAAAAAGACCGGAAGACACGGAAGGACTGGGGGACCAAATTCGCACGTTTACGACGGCGGAAAGAAAAAGCAATTTCGTTTTTTTAACGGGAAGCAAAGAAAGAAAAACCTAAAAGCAGGGGAAATCAGCCCGGCGACGCAAACACATTGGGGGATAGACAAAGGAAGAGTTGGAAAAAAAGCAACAGCCGTGTAGCGCAGACAGGAGGAAATCAGTCCGGGGGTCTTGGAAAAAACCAAAAAAAAACAACAACCGTCGGGGTCACCACCTGCAGAAAGGGTGGGACTGCGCGAATGAGGCAGGGACATTACCCTGAAAAGCAACTAGAGGAAGACGTGGCAGTAGAGCAGTTCGCAAAAGGCCACAGAAAAAGAGTGGAGGAGTAGATCCGCGAATTCGGGTCGTTCACACTCGGGTCAAAAATAAAAGGTGCCCAAAGAGGCCAAGAACGAGGGGGGGAGGGAAAAAAAAAAGACTTCACGCGCGTCCATCACCGAGGGAAAAAGGACACGTTTCATGCATAAAAGCTAGGTGAAGGAGGAGGGAAACCCTGTAAAAAAAAATCTCCCTTCAGTAGAGGAGAAGGCGCACATGTCGGGGGGACAAGGGAGGCGCGAGAGATACCGGGGGGCGCGAAGGCAAGGACTTGCAAAGAACACGCGGGCACGCCTGAGGGGGGGGGGAGCGATACGACGGCAAAAAACGAAAAGGAACCAGTGCGTACAAACCCAACGAAGCCGTAGAAGGTCTCCAAAAAGAGAAGAAAGTGTTCGACCACTATCAGGAAAGAAAAAGGGAAACTCTCAGACCGTCAAGGCGGAAATGAGGAATGCCATAGCCGAAATGCGGGTAAAGCTCAGGATGGAGGGGGTATCGTTGGGGGGGGGGGGTGTGGGGGAATCTGATGGTAGGACTTGGTTTGAAAGAAGGATAAAGAGAAACCGCGCACTCCGGGCTTCACCACAAGAAAAACAAAAAGATGCAGAGAAAAAACGTGCGAAAAATTCTTCTGCAAAAAAAGGAGATGAAGAAAGTCAGGTGCGCTGTTTTCAAGTAAAGGCGAATCGAAAAGGCGCAAAGACAAGACTCACACAGAAGCAAGCAGGACTCTGGAAAAAAAGGGAAAGGGGAAGAAAAGCAAAAACGGCGATCGTAGATGTCAAAAAAAAAAAGTCCCTGAAAGTTAAGAAAAAAGGCTGGAAAAAAGAAGTAAAGCGCCTGGAAAATGCACAGAAAAACTCCCGAGGGGAGGCTCATGCAACACGAATACGGAAACAAAAAAAAAGACCGCCACATTTCTCGGTGAGGGGCAACTGGAAGTCCCCGTATAAAGAAGAAAAACGCTTGCGGGGGGGAAAAAAAAAAAAACGCGAGAAGAAAAGAACTATCCTTTTTTGCAGGGGACAGGAAAACAGATGACCTTTTAGCAAAGCATTGCCAGGGACAGGGGAAGGAACAGGTCAGAATCGAAGGGAACGCGAAGGAGGGGAAAGAAACAGGAAAAAGGAAAGAAGGCGGCAACCATAGGCAGACCGATCAGAGAGATCCGGGGGGTGGAAAAAGTTGGTGGGTCGAAACGAAGGCGTTAAAACAAGGGGAACTTACTTGGAAGAGCCAGCAGCAACAAAGGGTCCCGGAGGTAAAAGCACGAAATTGGGCGAAGAAGGAATGGGGAGGAGGGCGGCATGAAAGGGCCGAGCAAAAGGGAACGGAGCCGACAGGGCCCGGATCCAGGGAGAAAAAGAAAAACGGGGGGAAAACGCGTCGGGATAATCTCAAGGGTGGGGGGGAGGGAAGTCAAGTACAAGGGAAACGAACACCCCCAAAAAAGCCTGAATCGGACACCCGAGAAGGAAAAATGATGCCCCTCATGCCTGCGGGGCAAAAAAAAGTCGCCTCTATAGAGCGGAGGGAGGGGGAAAAAAAACAACGAGCACCGAAAAAAAAAGAGGTCAAAAAAACGAAAAAATCCTTTCCCTTGGGGAGGGGAAAGTGGACAGACGGAAAAAGAAGGTGCACGGCGGCCAAAGATAAAAAAAGATTGTGAAGAGGGGTGGAACAAAAGCAAATGTGGAACTGCTAGAAAACAGCGGCCGTCAGCGAATCAAAATGGAGGATGTTGGGGGGCGGAAGGTGGAGGAGGGGGGAGGTGAGTGAGGAGAACCGATGTCCTGACCAAATGAGAAAAAAAGTGACAATAAGGATTCAAGGGGGAACGATGCGCATTCATTCGTGGAAAATCCGTGTGTTCAAATTTGGTGACGGGACTAAAGTTGAAAGAACCGAAATGTGGGTGGTGGTTGCTCGGGGAAGAACAGTACGAAAGAAAAAAAGGGCCAAAGGGAAAAAACAAATCCCTTACTCAACAAAAAAGGGGGTTTTCAACTTCACCACAGAAAGTGAGGAAACCTTTGTGGGGCAAAGGAGAAGAGTAAACTCAAATGAAAAGGAAGAAAAAAGGGAGGAGGGAAAAAGGGAAACACCAATGACGAGCAAACAGGGTGAAAAAAAAAAGAAGGGAACCTCATCGCATTGGGAGAGGAACCGACCACGAAGAAATTGGGGGTTTCGGCCGCAAAAAAATTCCCACAATCTGCGCAAGAGGGAGGGGTACCAGGACCGGCCAAGAAAAAAAAAAACCAAAAAAGGGGGCAGAATTTTTCACACTGGACTTGGCCAGGGACGAAAAGCAGTTTTCGCCAGCAGCCCACTGTGGAAGCGAAGAAAAACTCGGAAAACAATGGAACGTGGGGTGCGCCCTGAGGGGGGGAAAAAAAAAAACCGCCTGGAATCGCCAGATAAAAGAAGAGGAAGGCCAAATCTAGACCAACGGAACCACAAACGATCATAAACGAAAGAACACCTATAGTTCTATGGCAGGGAAAAAAACGCCACAGGCCGATCCGCCTTGAAGAAAACGAAAAAAGGCAAAAAAAGACTGCAGGAAAGGGTTCAGGCAAAGTGTGAAAAAGGAGGTGGACCCCAAGGCCGAGTGCGGGATTGACCTCCCCGCCGGAAAAAATGATCGCACAGAAAAGAAAAGAAAGAGGGGCCGCGCCACATGAAAAAAAAATAAAAAGCAAACCCCCTCTATGCTCCCCGGCGAAAAAGGATCAGTGGGAAAAGCGAAGGACGCCACCAAGGGTGGGGGGGGGGAAAAAAGTCACAAAAAAAAGAGTTTGTGAAAAAAAAACACGTAAAGCCGTCCGGACTTCATCCATCTCCAGAAAAAACAAAAAAAAGGAGAGTAAAAAATAAAGTTGTAGGACAGGAGGAAAAGACTTAGTGCCAAAGGAAAAGGCGCTGGCCTGTGGAAATCTAGGAAACAAGGGCCCTAACATGGGGTCGCTCGCAGGAAAAAAAACGAGCTTGGGACCGGGACAAAAAGGACAGGGAAGAAGGGGAAAAAAAGAGGGCGTTCGAGACATTTCAGGGAAGAAGGGGGGAAAGAAAACCAAGACTTCATTCTTGGTCACCGGAAAAAAACATGACACAAAAAAAAAAGGTGAAGGCCGTCAAGCGAAAAAAACCCCGACAAGCAAAAAAAATGCCGAAGCCGGATCCCTGGCACAAGGAAGGAGAAAAGAATAGAGAATAGGGTTCAAAAAGGGAAAAAGGGATGATGACTGTGGGCCCGCGGGAAGCGCACGACAGAAAGGCTGACAAGCTTGCAAGTAAAGGAAGGGAAAGCAAAACGCAAAAAAAAGAACACCCAAGGTTAAAAACATGGAAAGGGGGGAAGGAGCTGGGGAGGACAACGGTGAGAAAAACTTGGGTCTAAAACTAAGAACAAGGGGGGGGAGAAGTACACATATGCACCGGCCTGAAGAAATGGAAGGCCGTAAAACTCTAAGGGTCTCAAGAGGGTTAAGCGACGAAAAAAGAGCGCGGCGGAATTAGAAAATCATTCATGAGGGCTGGGGAAGAAGGGTACAAGTACCCCCCCCTTTGGGATTAAAATAAAAAAAGTTGTGGCATGGCGCAACCCCTGGTGGGGAACGGTGAAATGACACATGAAAGCCTAGATTCAAAAGTTTGAAGGGGACAGGGGTGGAGGGGGAAAAAGGTGAAAAACGGTGTAAAAAAAGGGGAGGAAAAGGGATTTTTTTCACAAAAGGGGGGAGACGACAAGGGGGAAGGGGGGGAAAAAAAAAAAGAAGAACCAACAAAAAGATGAGTCACATTTTCGGGGAAGGGACACCGTCAAACACACGGCCTGGAAAAGCAATACCGAGGTAAAAAAGAAATCGGAAGGAAGAGAGCAAACCTCCTGCATGAAACAGGAATAATGTTGTATCATTCGAGAAAGAAAGAGGGGTTGGGGGAGGCCAGCAGAAACGTGGTGCGCACGAGGGGAAAAAAATCGCTGCCCCACGCTTTCCCAAGGGGAAAAGCAACAATCCTCGGAGAAGAGGGGAGGGGTAACTGAAAACCGGGATAGGGGCAGGAGTGAGGGGTCCTAAAAAAAGAGACGGCCTTGGAGAGGGGGAACCACTAACCGACGCCTAGAAGAAAAGCAAAAAAGGGCCTTATCTATTCTGACACTAGAAGGTAGGCAGAATCAATTAGAGGAAGAGCCCCCTAAAAATCATGGGTGAAGGGCTCGGCTACTTGGGAAAGTCCCACCAAGAACTCATGGGGAAAAAGGCAACTAAACTCCTAAAACGACGGGGTTAAGAAAGGGTGGTAGGGGAGTGGGGTGCGCCAAACGGGTAAAGTCCAGGGACAAAAAGGAGGGAGTTCAAAGGTGCGGGGAGGAAAACCACACAGGGAGAATTAACCTCCAGACGCCACCAGGAGGGGTAGAAAAAAAAAAATTCGCCTTGAAGAAGGATCGAAAGACTCAGGAGGCAAAAGAAGCAGAAGACGGCGAGTGTACGAAGGAGGTCGAAAACCCCAACTTTTGTAACCAAAAACACTATACATCTAATAGTCAATGGGTCGGCACCAGCAAAAACATTCCGGAGGGCATGCGAGGGAAGAAGAGAATAGAGGAAGAGAAAAAACTCACTCACGGGACCCAGCAGAAAAATAAAAAAGACGTGACAGGGAAACTCAAAAAAGGAGAAAAGGGACGGAGGTTTCCAGTCCCGATTTACAGGATCGGAGGAAGAAAAGGACGCAAAAAGTAAAACTCGGGTGGAGGGGACTGCCAGAGGAGGGGCCGAAAAACAAGCGAACAAAGCGTCAGTAGTTTTTTAAAAGCAGCCTGGACGTGACAAAGTAAAGGGGCCGTGGCAGCTGGAAACGGTGAACGGGGAAAGAAGCACGAACTTGATCGCCAGAGCAAGCCCAAAGCGGACTGATGGGTGAACCAGGGGTACAACCCTAGGAAATTCACTGCTGACGCCACTCCAAGGGGAGGAAGAAGAGGGAAAAGGATGGGTGGAGGCAGTGAAAAGTTAGAGCTCAAAGGAAGGTAAAAGGAAAGCCCAGTTGGAGCCGGGAAAGAGGGGGACACGGGGTGTGTTCAGCCGATAAGAAGGCGACGCAAGCAAAATCAACGAGGCACGGGGGGAGGGGGGAAGCCCCCCAAAAGGACTGGAGAGGGGAAATGAATGATGCCTCAAAAACGAACAAAATCATCCAAAAAAAAACCAAAACGAAGAAAAACACATCCAATTTAAAAAATGAAAAAGGAAAGGGGGTAAGGAAAAAAGATGGTTCATCATTTCCATTAACTGGGGAAAAGCACGGAGTTGATTTCGGAAAAACAGATAAGGAGGGGGGAGGAGGTGGCTGGGACCAAAATCATGGGATCAAACCGGATGAAAAAAGAAAAGGGCAAGGCCGGGGTGGTTCGAAACGGATTGTGGGCCACAAGAGGAGGTAACCACCAAACAAGAAACACGCGTGCCCACAAAAAAGAACAACCTTTCAGGACCGGCAGAAATTGAAACAGGGTAATCGAGACAGGGGGTTCAATCTTGATGGACAAAGGGGGCCGCCAATAGGTCTGAAAAAAAATCAAGGGGCGAGGCTGAAGGCAACAGCAGAGGAGTCAGACAAAGGGTGGCTTCATGAACGGTAAGGTCGCGGGGAGGTGAGTTGAAGACGAAGAGGGAACAAAACTCCTTCAGAAAAAGGGGCAGGGAAGGGGCCTCCAGATTTCGTTAAAAAGTGCCGAAAACCAAGGGAAGTCGCCGAAGAGATTCAAAAACCCGGAGGGGGGGCATGGGGAGAAGGGGGTCGGGAAAGGAGGAAATCCTAACAAGAAGAGCTATGGAGATGCGCCGACTTCATCGTCAGAAGAAAAAAGGGTGGGAAAACCGACATCGCTTTCATCCAGGACAAAGGGAAGGGGTAGGCAGAATGGGGTTAGATGCTAAGAAGGCGCTTTTGGGAGGAAGGGGGAACAACCAAGGGGTAGAAGGAACTGCGTCAAGCCCTTATTGTGACCGCCTCGAAAACGGGGGGGGAAAGGGTTACATTTTTCAAACGTAAAAACGAAAGAGTGAAGGCAACGTAAAGAAACTGAAAAGCGGGAATAGTCCAGCCTGTCCAGAAGCCCGGGGCGGGGGGGGAACAGTTGGGCGGAAAAAAAGGAAAAAGGGGGGGGAAAGGGGAAGAAATTCTCACAGCAAAATCAAAAAAAGAAAGAAAAAGCGGTGTATGATCTCACGACGCAAAAAAAAAGGGGGGGGAAGAGACACTGAGAGATATGGATAAAAGGGCGATGTAAGGGAGGGGTGGGGGGGACAGCTCAATATGTAAACCTGGAATTTGACGGAAAAAGGGTAACAAACAAAAGAAATTCGGGGGGCTGACAATTATGAGACGTACCCGGAAACCCGCCAGAGTTGTACGAACACGAACAAAGAGGGGAGAAAATGGCCCTGACTCAGGCGGGAAATGTCGGCTCGCCAAAAAGTGGCCGAGAAAAACCGGGTCGGGGTTACCAAGAAAGAACGGGGGAAGGGAAGAACCAGGCAAGAATGGCGCCGTTTAGGAATCCGAGTAAAAAAAATGGGCCACACCCCAATAGGGGCACTAAAAAACCGCTGAATGCAGAGAAAAACGAAAAATCAAAGCATCGAGTCTGACTGAGGGGAAAAGAAGTTCGGCCACCACGCGAAAAAAACCAAGAAAAACGGAGAAGTCGACGAGCGCGAACCTTGTAAGGGGGGGTTAACAGGGGAGCACCCGGAACAAATGTGAAAAAAACACTCAAAGAAAGTCAAAAATAAGGTGGGGGTCGGGAATGGAGGCGGAGACGTGTAGTACATCAACAGGCGCAACTGAACTTTCGGCAATCAAAACGAGGGGGGGGAGGGGAGGCAGGCCCCAGGGGACGTCTCAATCACGAATGAGAGGAGGGGGGGAAAGCAAAGAAGAGGAAAAATGTCTTGAAGAGGTAGAAGTTACCCGTGGGCCGGATGCAGAAAAAAAGGACAGAACGTAGAAAAGAAAGCTTGTTGTGCGACAGAATCGCGGCAAAAAAACAGAAAGGGGGGGACTTAACAACACAGACAGAAAAGAGATCCGAAGGCACCAAAAAAAATTCAGGGGCCAGGGAGAAAAAACGATAAATCACACCTAGGGAAGGGGGTGAAGTCAAGATTGATGGAAAAAGGGTCTGCCAAGAAAAGGCGGGAACTCTCACAAGAAGGATAAAAATTGGGGGGAGTGGGGTGTTGCTAAGCGGTTGGTGTCCGATGAAGCTGCTACGGGGTGAGACCTCAGTCCCGGAAAGACGCGAAAAGGAACACAGCCCGAACAAAAACGGGGCACACGGATGAAAGCAACGGCTCAAAAAGGAAACACCAGGAGGGAAAGGACGAAATTTGCTTTTCGCTGGTTTGGAAAAGGGGGGGGTTTCGAGCACGGACGGGAAAAGAAGGCAAGGAAAAAAAAACAAGAATCCAGCGAAAAAGAGAAGGACGAAAGGGGGTTCCCTTTTGACCAGCCGGACCAAAAAAGAGGCGGACGCACGATTAAAGAGTCGGAAGGGGGAAAGAAAAACCAAGAGCGCCCAACAAAACGTCGTGCAAAAAAAAATGCCGCGCGTTCCAAAGGCACGACAGCCGAAGGTGGAAAAAGGGGAACAAGAAAAAGTCGGAACCGTCCAAAAAAAGAGAGGGGGTAGAAGGCCAAAAAGTCTTAACAGCGAAAAAGGAAGGAGGGGATGCTTGGCAAGGAAGGAGCCAAAAGAAACCAGGGTTGAAGTGCCAGTTCACCGAAACAGGCCTGAAAGCAGTGTACAACCAGCAGGAACGAAAACACCAAAATCGTAACTCAGGAAAGAAAAAAAGAAAGGAGAGAAAACGGGGACAGACCGAGAATAGGGGGAAGGGGGGGGGGGGGGGGGAAAAAAAAAAAAAAAAAAGGGGGGTGGGTGAGACCGAGCGCTAACCAAAGAAGAATTCTGAATACGGCTCGCACACCAAGTGGCAGCTTAAGCGAAGTTGGGGGCGAACAATGATGAAGGTCCGGCACAGGGAGAACAAGGACAACGAAGTCCGACAGCTGGAGAGAAAAAAAAAAAAGGCGCAAACGAAAAGGGAGGGAAAAGCCAGGGCGGGGAGGAGAAAAGTAACAACGAGCCTTGGGGAGGGATAGAAAGCAAAAAACCAGCAAAAAAATCATGGACCTTTAATTCAGAGATGGAGCCAAAAAGCATCTGTCAGCCCTCCGATCCCGGAAAAAGGATCGAAGAGCAAAAGGGTGGAGACCAGGCCACCTCAAAAAAAAAATAGGGGAGGCCCACCAAGAAAAACAACGGAGAAAGGAAAGGTCAGGGAAAGTTGATCTCGGGCGAAAGAGAGCGGCCAGGGAGGGGGGGTGCAAATAGGTGACAGAGTAAAAAACCATTCCGATGGGAAACACGGAGGGAGAAAAAGGCGGACACGGGAATCGATCAAATGCGAAGAAAAGGGAACACTGAATAGTTGGCAGAGAGGTGGAGATAAAGGGACTGAGAAAAAATCACTAACAATCGGCCTAGGGAATATTTTCAACGGTGGAAGTCCCCAAGCGAAATTTAGACGAAGCCGGGTGGGTTGGGGTGTTCTACGTCGACGAGACGGAGGAAAAGACCACATGAAAAAAAAAAGCCGGGAAAAAACCACTACACCGTTTTTGGCCAGGAAAAGCAAAACGAAAACATTGTTTGGAAGCTCACGGGCAAAGGGAATGAACGCCGAAACAAACGGCCGGGCCCGGGGGGAAAGGCCAAAAAGCAAACAGAAAAAATTCCGACAACAAAAAAAAAAACAGGGAAAATTCCCCGCCCGCCGGAAAATTGAAAATAAACCATCGGGCAGGGGGACAAACGAAAGGTTTGGTTGAACGACGCCCGGCCAGCGCAAACGCCTGGTGAAAAGAAGGGGAAACCAGTATGGAAAAGGGGGGAGGAAGCCACTCTTCAGTTAACGAACCAAAACAGCGGGACAGCGCCATCAGGGAACAATGAAAGTACAGAGGGGGGGACCGGCCAAAAACCTAAACGCCATATCGGTCAGCGATGAAAGAAGGCAAAAAAACAGCTGGTCAAAGGCCAAACGAAAGACACCTATCTCGATTATTGGCTATGCAAAGGAAACAATAAAAAGCTACAAAATCGGCGTACCGGCACCAACGGCTGGAAAAAATGGGGGGGCGAAGGGTGTCAGCGGGGGACCAAGAATGAAGGGTGGGGTTGACCCCGCCGCCGTGAAAAGAACAGGAAAAAAAACTACTCAACACAGGAGCCAAATGGCGGAGGGCGGGAACACGAAGGAAGTCAAGAAGCCGGAGGTCGGCGGAAAACGGGGGGAGCGACATTAAGGAAACCAAAAAAATTGGCACGCAAAGGAAAGACTCCGGCTCATCCATCTAGAGAAAAAAAAAAAAGGTGAGGGAAAGAGAAGATTTATAGCTTAGAGACTGCGTGCCCAGAAGGGAATGAGGGGGACGACGGGGGGTGCGGACCGAAATGCGATACAAGTGACAAAATACATGGCTGCACTCCAATCGAAGGGGTTGGGGAAAAAGGCCCTCCAAAAGGGAGCGGAATAGGGGTCGGGCAGAAGAAAGAAAGGTGAAACGTCTGAGGTGGTGGAAAAAAACAGGACCCTCTTTGGGTAAAAGGGGAACAAAACGCAATATCCTTCGGGACTGACAGGTAAGGCACGGTAGACGGAAAAAAAAGGAAGTCCTCAAAATAATATAATAAAAAGGAGGGTTCAGGAAGAAGGAAATTTGCAAAAGTGCCTCAAGGCGGGCATATCAAGGAGAAGAATTCGGGGGAAGCATTAATGGTTCGTTGTGCCAGGAAAAGTCTTCGGGACTCACGACTTTTTCCCAATGGGGTCCCGTGGCCCTGATTCCAAAAAGCAGGAGTCTGGGTAACGAAATGCATCGGGGCGGCGAAAGGGAAGGGTGAACATCTGGCAAACCATGGGGGGGAAGTACGGGAAAAAGAGAAAACTCTATGTCAGTCCTTTAAGGGGGAGTGAAAAACCGACAAATGGCGACTCCAGGGGGAGAAGAGAAAAACAATGGAAAAAGGGGAAAAAAAAAACAAGCACAGTGGATGGGGGCAATGTGGTTCGTCCCAACAGGGTTTGAAGAAGGGGGGAGGCTCTCCTGAATTGTTTGAGACGTGACGAAAGCTAAAGTGAAGGTCAACAAAGGGGGGAAAAACAAATGGTGAAGGGTGTGTGTAAGTATGAAAACTAACGTTGTCCCGTGAAGAGGGGGTTTTCATAAAGTTTGGCGAAGAAAAAGCGCAGGGAAAAACCGAGAAAAAACACAAAAAGAGGTTGGAGTGGAAAAAGGAGATGACTCCACACAATAAATGGGGAATATCCGAGGGGTTTTGCGGAGGGAAGAGGGGAAGGAGAGGCAACTAGGGGGGAACGGGAGCGAAGTGGGAGACACAACCACCCCCCAACTCAGGAAAGCGGGGGGAAACGAAGTTAGAACAGGTCAATAGGGTTGTGAACAAAAGGAAACAACGCCTTGCCCAAAAAGCCGCAAAGACCAGCTCAGGAGCCGGAAAAAAAAGTCCCGGAAAACCGGGACGGGGGGGGAAAATTCGGGGTGAACAAAAAGCCGGCAAACTTCGAATGAGGGGGTCCGAAAATGAGCGAGAGGACGGGAGAAGATCCCGAGGATGACGAGCGAAAAAAGATAAAGTCATAAAAGGGGCGACCAAAAGGGAAAAAGGTGGCTAAAAAAACAGGGCCGCCTCCACAAAAGCTTCGCATTCCACCAAAGACCGAAGAACTCGAGGGGGGTCCTGAAGAGGTGGGGGAGGGGGGGGAGCGCGACACAGGAAAAGTAAAAAAAAAGAGGAAGACGCCGGGCCTTGCGGGCAAAAGGTAAGGACGGGCAAAAGGACCAACCCACGGTCGCCACCATGAAGGGGGAAAAAAATTCCTTGGAGGACCAGCGATTAAGAATCTCGGCTTTAAGAGCCGGAGGGGGGAGGGAACGAACCAAGATCCAAAATGTGAGACCCAAACTTTGTCACACAAAAACGGCAAAAGAAGGGAGAGGGTCCAATGCCAAAAAGAGCTTGGGCCAAGGAAGGAAAGTGAAGGGGGGTCGGGGGGCGAGTCTCGGTCAGAAAGAAAAAGTTAGCTAATAGTGACCTCCATCAAGTGGTAAGGACACGGGGGAACACGGGTCTCAAATGGAAATAGTAAGGGGAGGAAAAAAAAACAAGGCACTAGACTTGTTAGCCTGGCTGGTTGGAAGAAACCGGAAAATTTTCTCGTAGAAAATAACGGACGACGAAACGCACAAAAAGGATCGGGGACACGGGGGAGGGGCCGATGAAGTCTTTTGTCCGCAGCCTACAACCCGACAACACCGTAAGAAGACCCGTTACAGTGTTAGGAGGGGCTAAGCAACCCGGTTTGTAAAGGCACCAAAAGGTAGGGAACCTCCCTCAAGAGCTCTCAAAAAAAAAAACCAAAAAAGGAAAAAAAATCGTCAGTCGACTGGAGCCAATAGGCAACATCGTCAAAAATGCTGGGAGAGGCGGTGAAGAAAAGGAGGCAGTTATACAAAAAACACCGGAAAAAAGGGAAACGGACTCCGAAACGTGGAATAAAAAAAACAGCGGCAAAGACCGTGAACGTGACAAAAATCGGAAAACGGGTGTAAGGACAGGGGAAACTTTGCACAGCAAGGGCGAGGGGGACGGGGTGCTTGCAACCCGTAAAAAAAAAAAGAGAGAAGGTTATAAGAATGGGAACGAAAACAACATAAAGGGAAGAGACAACACTCTTCCAAAACAAAAAAACCCAATCAAAGAAGAAGAAGGGAGGGAGCGCGAGACCAGAACTCAATGAAAGCGTGTGAAACGGGGGCACGATTGTGGGGGTTTCTAAAAAAAAAAAGAGAAAGTGGGTCACAAACAGGAAAAGGGACCCCCGTCGACCAGAGACTGGTGGGACTGCGGGTTTGAAGCAAGGTGACAGGGGAAAAGGCGTCGCAGAAAAAAACGATCGGAAACGAAGCGGTGGACTTGGATTCAAAGAGGCAAAACCAGGGGGGAACAAGGCGCATGGCCCACTCTAAGCAAAGAAAGAAATGGGCTCACACTCTACAAAGACAAAAAGAAGGAAAGGCGATTTCTGGAAGAAGAAATCCAAACCAACAAAAAAAAAAAAAAAAACCGAAGCGGCGGGGATAACTTCGAGTGTTCTCGCAGGGGGTGGGTTGGGGGACGTCCGAGAAAGCTTGAAGGTAACAAAGGATGAAGACTGCTACAAGGTTATGGGGTAAAATATGTCGTTTAGGAAAAAAATCAAGGGGGACAACGAACCCAGGCATCCGACGCGATAAACGGGAAAGGACACGCGTGCGGTGCACAGGGGGGATTGAGGTGCACAGGGGCAGGGGGTGGGCAGAAACTTAATAAGAGCAAGCAAACGCTTCAAGACGCAAGGGGGAGGCCAGGGGGCATCCCGGCTCATAAAAAAGCAATTAAATCCTTGTGTGGGTGACCACGAATATCTGCCTTGGCAAAAGAAGGAAACCAAACCTGGTTAAGAGGGCCCATAAAGGAAGGCCGGAAAAAAGGATTTACAACTGGGTGGTGAGCGAAGGAATGAAGTTCCGGCCGTCAAAAGGGGAGCTCTGGGGCGGTGGGACTAAAAAACTAAAGGGAGGGGGAGGGGGGAACTCTTAAAGTCGCTAAGGTAAACGACCAAAACCTCTGGGACAAAAATTAAACGTTAGGGGAACGTTGAAGTGGTCAATATTTGGGGATGGAAAAAAAACAAAGGGGACAAGATAATCTCTAGG
>Ga0179591_1296082_pt1 | contig 16833 bp, 20 predicted proteins | sample CZOMad2_1_08_16f_FD_182891 | JGI IMG/M metagenome (GOLD analysis project Ga0179591, IMG submission 182891) | Vadose zone soil fungal communities from Angelo Coast Range Reserve, California, USA - CZOMad2_1_08_16fungal (PacBio error correction) | ecosystem: Environmental > Terrestrial > Soil >...
TTTAAACGCGTCCTTGGGTGGTCAATGCCAAAAAGAGGGTAGCTGTGACCCATCTCGGTGGTACTGCGGACGTGAGAGGTGGAGGGGGGGGTCAAAAGGATTACTGCAGTCGGGTAACGAGAGTATACAGAAGTGAGAAGCGCAAGGGTCCTCATGGTGTGGGCAAAGCGGGAAAGGGGGGTATAAGGGCGTTCGCGGAGGAAAACGAGGAACACAATACTAGGGGATGGCGGAGGTGACGGTGAAAAAGAGTAGTAAGCCACCACTGGAAAATTTCTCCTTCAGGCATCAGGCCGATAATCTTGATCGTTTTAGAAACGAGTTCAAGGGCTGGCACACTGAAATATAGAAGCCGCGTTCGGCAGAAGCAAGAAAAAAGGTCGGGGAGTAAAATTACGAAAGAGCACTGTATGAGGCCTCGATAAAAGGGCTGACTGTGAAAGAGCTTGACCTGGCCTAATCAACCGTAGGGGGGGGGGGAGCAAAGGGGGGCAGCGTCAGGTAGGGGGGCACGGGTATCAACATACGCTGCTGGAAATAAACTCACGGAAAAGACACTATCTGCTTCGGGACATGCAGCAACAAAGGGTAGCGGAGTTCTGGCCTGGAAAGTGAATCAACTACATATGAGCGGTTGTGAGCTTGTGAATGGGCGATACTAAGTCTACTAGAAGAGAAGATGGTATACAAAGAGAAACTGTTCCCTCAAGGAGAGTGACATCGGAGACTGTGTAGACACAACCAGATTTGAAGGCATGGTTAAAAAAGGTGGTGAAAATGGAGCGACCCCTGCCGAAGCTCGTAAGGATCAAACCTACTCAAATTAGGGGCGGGCAAGTGGGGAAAGGGTTATGTGGGTAGGAGGGAATGGGCATGAGAGGGCGTCAGGCATATTGTTAAAGCAAAAAGGAGCTGGGACAAGCGGTGTGCTGAAGGCACAGGAAGAGACTCCACTTTGGGGAACAAAACATTGGCATGTTTTGGGGTATATTGGAAAAAACGAGTCCGTTCGAGTTTTGTAGGAAGGGGGGTTGTCTGGATCTCGGCATCCTGAACGAAATAGGACTTCTCGGGAAGTATTTAGCAGAGTTTAAGCTCATTCACAGAGATAAGACGTCGGCAGACCCCCGCAAAAAAAAATAGTCAAGCAGAGAGGCAAATGTCAACCGTTCGGACTCCAGCTAGGCAGGTTATAGGAGACTACTTTGACAATGGGGGTGCTGCGAAGGGGGGGTTTTTCAAACTAAAAAAAAAATTTGTTTATCTATGTCAAAGGGGAGAAGAAGGTCCATGAAGCAAGGTCGGTGTCTAACGCGACTACAGAAAAAAACAACGACAGCAGGGGGGAATATAGTACGACGTGGAAAGGAAGCGGTCAGGGTGCCTTGGAAGATAATTGTCGCGATAAGCAGTTGAACAACCAGCAAATAAGAGAAAAACAAACCCCAAAGGGAAAAACAGTAAGATGGGGGACACTGTTGGCAGCCATGAGGAAACGTGAAAAAAAACACAAAAAAAAGAATACAAAAAAAAAACAATGTGGCTGATTGAAGGTCAGAGAGGCATTGGAATAGGCAAAAAGGAATGGGGGGATTCATCGAGCAGGTCCTCTAAAAGGTAGGAGTCACCTCTGTAAAAGCCGGGGCCTGTAAAATGAAAACCGAATAAGGGGAGCAGCTCCGTAGTTAGGGGATACAAACCGCGAACAAGTTCCACGAGACGTTCTAAAATCGCGGGTTGGGGGGTACGAATGGTTGACCTGCTAAAGAATCGGGACATAAAAGGAAAAATTCAGGGCATTTCTTTAGGAAGCACCAAGATCTTCCTTTCATATCATGGTCGAGAATCAAACCGGAATCTGGAAGCGAAGTCAAAACTATACGGGGAGATAATCCGAGGTTTACCGCTAATGAATGATGGTATTGAGCGGGGCGGGGAGGTCAGATGGAAATGAATGTTTAGAGAGAGAAACTGGAAAAGGGATTAGTCGAAACGCGTTTTTGACACACAAACAGAACACTGACAATCGTGAGACATCTCAGAGGGACAGTTTATGGGAAGAGGGAGCAAGTGTGGGCAGCAAGAACAGGTCGAACTGCTAAAGGAGGCGCTGGAAAGAAAGTATCAACGACTAAAAACGGCCCGTACGGTGATTGAGGAAACTGAGGTGGGGGGGAGTGCGGCCAAAATTGCTGTTGGTCAAACCTTGCCGGGAGGGGGGGAAACAGGAAAAGGAGGGGCTTTATCATCAGTCCCTGCGGGGGGGAGACGGTGAAGGGGTTCTCGAGTTTCACTCAATCATTAAGGGGAAAAAAGCATAATAAGCGATCACCACTTTCCGTTGGAAGTGGGGGGGGGAGCTGGCGAACTGTGAAAAACATTGCTCTCCGACCAGCAAGTTAGGAGTTGTCAGGGGTCATTTTCTTAAGACTAACAACAGTATCAGTCTTCTTCTTGGATTATAAGCAGGGGGGAAATCCAGTTGGTGACTCTACAAAACGCAGGTCGAGATGGTTATGTGGGCTCATGCAGATATCCCGTCGTATTGGGGGGTGTCGCAGTGTGAAAACGGAAACTACTGAACCTGGATAAACGGCTCAGGGAAAACAGTAGGGATACAAAACAAGGGGGGGGGCTATGATCAAAGTGAAGTGTGGGGGTAAACATGCGAGGGGGACCTCCGAGGTGAATTAAGGCAAAGGGGGGTGAAGATGTCAAATTCGGCGCTACATATCTTTTCAAAAATAACAAAATTACAGAAACGGGACGCCCCTCGGCGACCTAAAACATGCATTGGGGGACGCGAATACATCGGGTTGGTTGGCTGGCCATTTTCCCTAATCCTCCGAAGGGGCGGATACGATCGTACGAGTAAACGGCAATATATAAGGGAACATGCAGAAAACAGACCGTGGTGAAGGCAAGAAAACGTGGTCGATGCCAAGCACCGCCGCGGGCGCCCGGCCGGGAGGAGAAGAGTAAATGAGAGAATCCAGATGCCGTGGCCTGGACATAGGCCGGGACGGCATCTGGATACCGATCACACAATAGAAATTATTGCGGATACTGAGTTATAAGCGATAACACATGAATAGAACACTAGCGTCTTCTTCTAAATGCGACGTCAAACCAAGGACTGAAGCTGGCCTTACAGCTCTTCGGGGTTGCCTTAAGGGAAAGGCTCTGGCAGAGAGGGATAGTTCTGCCTTGGTCTCCCCACTCGTAGTTCCCGAAGATATTTTCGAGGGATTGTCGAGGACTACTTCAAGGTGGGCCGCCGAAGTCCTGGGAAAAGGATGGACAGAAGTCGTGCCACTGTAGCGTCAATAGAGCAGCCTACAGGGAGATGAGAGATCGGGGGGGGGTTGTGTCCCTCAAAGGAAGGGCGCTGGGGGGGTGGTCGGGGGGCATCCCTAGGAACCAAGGGGCTCACCGTAGCCAGGGGGGAATCCCTAATCCGCAGTTGAAAGAGAGTACGTTTAGAAAGCGACACACTGGTCGGCCATATAAATGGGAAACCGCGAGGGGGGGAGACACAGATAAATGCATCTGAATGGGAGACGAGTGCATACGAACTGGTTAAAAGATATCAAGGAACTCGGGGAAAAAAAGTAACAAGCTGAATCAAAGCGCGAAGACTAATGGGGTCTGGCTCCACTGCGCGCGCAATACCGGACAGCCGTAAGGAAAGGGTAAGCTAGAAAAGGAGCGCTTGTGGAGAGAGGCATCCTCAACTGTGGAAAACGCCGCCATCTCCTTTAAATTCGAGCCACAACAATACAAAAAGGACCTCTGCGTAGTCCTGCATTGGGGAATTATGGGGGAAGGTATACATGAGAGGACATTAGGTCCAGACAGGACAGCATTCTACGGCCGGCAAAACTAGAAAGAAAAAACAAACGCGTCAATAGAAAGAGGGAGATCTATGCCGGGAAGAATTGGACAGTCCATGTGACAAGATGGGGGGAAAGGCGGCCACGTACAAAACGTAGAGATGTCCTGCTCAAAAGAAAAAAGATGGGGGGGGTGATGCCGGGGGCGAGACAAAAGGCGAAATTCGCCGCAATTTAACAAAAAGACGGGAAGAGAGTAAGTAAGAAAGGAAAGAGCGACGTGGAGGGCCGACATGACAAATCGTTACACAAGGCTAGTAGCACTGATCCGGAGGGAAGGGGCCGGCCGTGCGTCGTGTCATACCGTAATGACAATTTATAAAAACATAAAAGCTGCCGGCTCCGGGGCGCTGACGTTCTTACAGTTGGGGGGGAGAGATACCAAAACAGACGTATCTTTCAAAGCAGGGATCTGGGGGGTCGCTCGGGGTCAGCTGGGGGGGTCATGCCCTTGAATAGTGAGACCAATCGTCTGGGGAGAGGAGAAAAAAAAAAAAAAAAACAACACTTGGGGAGATCAGAAACAAGGGGTATAGGAGCAATGGCATGTCGTTTTTTATTTTTCTATCCATGATTGATGGAAGAAAGAGCCCACAGATGTGAGGAGCGGTCGGGTGGGCGTGGACGCGAGGTCCGGACTATCCGCAATCTGGAAAGCCGCGCTCTGCAAAAAATGAATAGAAGTCGTACGACTACAGAAATGAGAAGAATCTGGGGGATCCTTCGGTGTTAAAATGGCATCCTGGGAAAGGTGGGGCAGGCGATACTGGCACAAAAAGTTGCAAAAAGATTCGCCATCAATAACATGCCAAAAAGGAGAAAAAGGGGCCGTCACAGTGCAACTTTACAGCGCGGTAAAAGAGGGGAAGAATTTGGTAAAACTCTTTTATGGAAGGAGGGCTGCTATCCAGGTTTTGTTTTCTAGGCGCGGAAGGGTCAAAGTCGCCGTCTACTGGGGACGTGCGCTGGGAGCGGGGACGCGACGGTGTGTGTCGCCGATTGTCCTAGAACAATTGTGTAAACACGGGAGGGCAATTCCTTGATAAAGGGGAGGGCGATATGTCTTGCCTTTCTTAAGCTAGACCGCAGACGGAAGGTAGGTCCCCCTTAACACAAACAACCCGATATGACGGAAAAAAACTAGTTGGGGGGGGGGCGTCGTTTAAGGGGGAATGGTCCTCTCAATGACCAGGTTGGTGACTTGTTGTTCTGCATCGGACAAAGAAGGAAAAGCCAGTGCCATCGCGGCTTGTAGAGGGATCAGAAGGATTCCTCCGGTCGTGGACAAAGGGAGCGGTCAAATGTGTGAAGAGAAATCGGAGCTCCGCGACGTGAAACAGCAGGAAAGGTTGACCAGCTCCGTGTTTAATGGAAAACGCCTCCAAAAAAAAAACCCACGGGCAGGGCAGTCAGGTGAAAGAGGACATTTGGAGCTCCAAAGCTTTTGAGTTCGACCCACTGAAGGAAAAAAGGTCAGGGTGTCTCGACTGAGCATTGGGGGGAACACCGCGATCGAGGTGCTATTTTTAAGAAAACGAGGGCACCAGGAGATGAGGTCGGCGAGAGAAGAGGATAATAATACGAACGTCGCCGTCCATTATGGCGTCTGATTCCTCTCAAGGTGAACAGTAAGGGATGGGGGACAGAACTCTTAATAATCACCGTCATGGCTAGAAGAAACACAGCGGTCAGGTAAGTCCAAGGGGTCAATTGTGAAGGGGGAAACATCTAAACTTCATACATCTCGCTTATCAATACAGGGGTCACAGGGCGACTGTTTCTTTATCAAGTGACAAATTATCGTTGGTGATGCTTTCGCCGGGAATTAGAAGCACAATGTCGAGGGTAACTTATATGAATCACCGCTGCCAAACGAAAACTATTTCTAAATAAGCAAACGGGGGAAGATTTAGCCAAGAGCGAGGACTACCCCCTGACCAAAAGACCGAGTACGTAAGACACAGAATGAACGTTAATGCGTTTTCTGGAAAGATGATTCTGAGGGGGGAAGAGGGGGGGCGAGAAAGCATCTCTATCCGTATAACATTTACCCACGTCATTAGAAGTCTTAAATGCCCGGACATACACTCTGGCAGGGCAAGTGTTCTCGTAGAAATCCAAAAAGGGGGAAAAAAAAGAGACCGCGCAGTGCAGTTAGAAGTGCGGCTGAGGTGCGATAATTCCTCAGGAAAGGAGAGGAACTAAGGAAGAAACTCTCAAGGAGGCCTACAGGGGTAGCGATGTTCTATGAAACGCGGGAGCTCTGCGACAGCGAGAGGGAGAGGAGGAGGGCCAGGCCTGAACTGTCGTGGTGGGGGGACAGAAGGGAAAGAGGAGGTGCCATTGAAGGGTTAATTTGTGGTGAGGGGCTATTGTGTTTGGAACCACGCGGTATGGCTGACGCAGAGAAGAACTGACCGTAAGGGCATGTGTCTCTCAAAAAACCACAAAACTTGATTAGTAGAACAAATATATGATCACCGTCTTGAACACCACCTGATCCTGTAGGGGCACAACAAACCAAATCTCTAAAACAAAAAAAAAAAATGCACAGGAAAGGGAAAGCACACGGGCGGCTTGGGGCCACCTTCGAAAGTTCTGGCTATGCTCACTCTCATCTTGGTTAGGGGAGCGCGAAAATGGAAAGCATGGAAAAAAAAAACCAAGGTAGAATTAGATGATGGGACCTCAGGGAGAAAAGGCGAAACATCAGGAGGTTATTACGCTCAAAGGACGGAATATTTCTCCCAGACTTAGGGACTCTCCTGGGGTTGCGCGGAATAAAAAAGCGGCCAGTTATAGAGGGACAAAAAACGCAACGGTACGGAAGAAAAAGCAGCGTCGCGGGCTGGAAGAAAAAGGCTGACTCGGTCTATCAAGGAGCGAAATAAGGACATAGCGCCAGGAACCAGCTCTGCAAGAATGAAAACCTGGACGAGGAACAACAGAAATACCGAGGGGGTGTACGGAGGCAAAAAAGCAACAACTCACGGGAAGGGTGGGGAAGAGAAGCGCCGATTATACACTGGAATGGAAAAAAAATTTAGTAGATGGCAAAAAAACATACATAATAAAATTAAAACGAAAAAAATCAAAAAAAAATAGTGTGACGCCCTGAGGGAGTGCAAAAAGAAAAAAGGGCGAAAATAACACAGCAACACAAGCCGGAAAAAAAAAGAAACGGTTGAGAAACGTTAACGACGATGTCTGCAAACGGAGTTCGAGGGGGGGCAGGTATAATCACCCGTCGTAGGTGGGGAGTCCGGGAGACGGGACGAGAACTGCACACGAAAAACAAAAAAAAACCAATAAAAAAGAAAGGCCACTAGACGTGGGGCATAGTGTCAAGTGCAAGAGCGGGGCAAAAAAAAAAGGGGGGTCACATAAGGAACGTGCCGCCAGCCCCTTCAAAGGAAAAGGGGGGAGGGGGGTGGTTGGGAGGGGTGGTGGGTTGGTAGGGGGGGGGGGGGGCATTGTAACGTCGGGTGGGAAATAAAAGCGGGGATAAAAAATCCAGTGTCGTAAGACATATAGGGGGGGATGAAGTCTGCGAGAAATGGGTAGTTTCAAGAATGAGCGACAAGGAGACTGACGTGCCAATTAGCTTCTAAACAAAATGGGGGGGCGGGGCGTCACAAGGTGCAATGCGGGAGCTTTGATTGGAAAAAGCGATGCATAGAGAGGCCGAAAAACAGAAAAAAGAGAAAACTAAAAAAAAAAAAAAAGAATGGAAGAAAAAAGAGGGAAAGAAAAAAAAAAAACAAACAAATTAGAAAAAAAAAAAAAAAGAAAAAAATAAAGAAATGCATGAAAAGGGAAAAAAAAACAAAAAAAAAAAAAAAAAAATAAAAAAAAAAAGAGCAAAAAAAAAAAAAAAAACCACACAGAAAAGCAAAAAAAATACAAAAAAAAAAAAAAACACAAAACAAAAAGAAAGAAACCAAGAAAAGAAAGAAAAGGAAAAAAAGAAAAGCACGAAAAAGAAGAAAGGAGAAAAGGGCAGCACCAAACAAAATAAAAAAAAAAAAAAACAAAAAAAAAAAAAATTAGATACAACCCTAAAGAAGAGAAAAAAAAAAAAAAGGGCCGGGAAAGAGGAAGGAGGGAAACTGAAAAAGGAAGACGAAAGAAAAGAATAAGGGAAAAAAAAAAAGAGAAGAAAAGAAACAAAAAAGAAAAAAGGGGGGGAAAAAAAAAAAAAAAAAAAGTAAGAAAAAAGAAGAAATAGAAAGAGGAACAGAGGCAGAAAAAGAGAAAAAGGGAAAAATAATTAAAAGAAAGTTGGAGAGATCAGGAAGAAAGATAAAAGGATAGAGAAAAACAAGACAAAGAAAAAGAGATAAAGAAAAAGGAAAAAAGAGTAAAAGAAAGGAATGAGGAGTGAGAAAGAGAAAAGGTCGGCGAAAGAAAAGCAAAAGAAAACAGAAGGAAAGAGGAGAAGAAAGAGAAAAAGAGAAAACATCAATAAGAGTCAATCAAGACACAAGAGGAATAAGGGAAAAGAAAACAAGGGGGGAAACCTCAAAGGGGAAGTTATTGCTGCGAAGAATGTCGCCTGGCCGTCCACTGCCAAAAAGACACACAAAACGCGCCGTGGCCAAAGACTTCAAACCCAAACCCCCCCAAAACCCCACCCCACCCCAAGGGGACACAAACCCAACCGAGGTAAAGGGGGACGTCTCGCTGTAGGCCGCAGCAATTCTCCCTCTCACTCCGGTAAGAAGGGGGGTCAGCAAATGACCGACAGCGTCCTTTTCTGTGGAAAACGAAAAGGGATCGTGGCTTGGGGGGATATATTGGAGGGCGTAGGGTACCGGAGAAGGGGGTGGAAGGGGGATGCGCAGGGTGGGTACGCAAACGATGTGAAATGGTGGGGGGCGGGGGGGGGGGGGGGGGAAGGGCTGGGGGGGTGGGGGGGGGGGTTGTGTCGGGGGGGGTTTTGAAAACTAAACACGAGACTCAAAGATCCTAGAACCACCGTCGCGTTAAAGTATCTGGTTACGACGCTTCTCCTAATCGAACGGCATCCACAGGTGGGAAACGCTAAGGGACGTTGCGATGGCACTCAAATCATTGGTGGAATCAGACCGACTGAGGGACCTCTTAGTCCGTCTTCAAGGGGGACGCTGGGATGTCCGCAAGGGAACAAAAATTAGAACCATGGCAAAAGGGACGCACAACATGCAACGCCCCCGCAAGCTGGGGGTGCAAAAGCAATGGGAGCGGTTGGTGCGGTCAAGGTGCAAATAGAAGCCGAGCAGGGACGGATACGGATGCAGGGGGGGGGCGACGTACAAGTATAGAATGCAAGCGTAAGGAAGAAGCTTCTAGCAAAAAGACGCCACCACCCACCTGTTTTAGGAAAGGAACAAGGAACCAAAGGGTCAACAAGTTTATCTGGGCCCGTCCAGGAGTCGCAAGGGCGATCGCTGATTCTGCGAAAGATCAAGGTTGGGGAGCGTGGATGATAAGCGACGCGTTGTCAAACCATCTCAGAATAAGTCCGCCATAGAGGAAAAAGGAGAAGCAGGGGGTGACCTCACTTCTTGGGGGCGGGGGGGGGGGGGGTTAAATGGCCACATGAAGAACAGACGCTACTTTATGACGCCTTCGACCCAAGATGTGCCGGGGGATGTTGACGGATGCGCTAAAGGGATAATAAATGGCTAGTAAAAAAAGGAAACTGCAAGACTGGGGGAAAAGAAACCGATGAGTGAGGATCTTCTTGAGTGTAAGTGACCGTCGGCTTCATTGAGAACGACGAAAACAATTTCTTTGTCTGGGGGCCCTCAAGGTAAGGAAGCAGTCACTCCACAGTCTTACGGGTAGTAAACATTTCACTACAAAGGACGGGGGGGGGGCTCAGAATCCTCAACGGACGTGATGCAATACAAATGCGTCCAATGACGGGGGAACCCGACAATACTCTCTCTTTGGAAGCTGTAAAAACGCGAAAAAAGTGAACTGGTTGTGCCAAAGCAAAAGAACGGAAAGGAGATGGCACACAGGAGATAAGGAGCAGCTTGGCGATTCCAAGGCAGTTTAACTCTGGAGAGCGGAGGGGACGTCGTTCATCGGCATCGCGCATTTATCTGCCCGAAAGAGCTTATATCTGCCAGTCTTGGACTCCCACCGTCAACCAACTCCAAAGGCGTGGCTGGATTGGGAGATAGTTTACAGCTTAGTTCGTACGTTGGGGGCATTCATGGACATAGCATCATTCGAGGAGGTATAAAAAAACAAAAGGCGGGGAGGAAAAAGATAGTAGAAGTACGTGAGAATTAAACATGGCATGATGACAAGTCCTCCTATCTGACGAAAGGGATAGACATTCAATCCAGAAGCCATGCGTTATGGGGGGGGCCGTGGGGTCGATCTAGCGTCTCCTCTGGGAGCCTGAAGAATGAAAACTATACCATCTCAGGATGGAAGAGGGGAAGGAACTGAAATAAACTTCTTACCTCTAGGATAGGAGTCAAGAACTCTCTTTTCGCACTTTACAGGATTCTTTCAGGAAAACCAGTGAACCTTGGTTCAGACCGGCAATAGAGCGCTTGTCAGTACGGGGGAGCAAGATTTGCCTGTCCCTGTCGGCGACCACTGTATGGGGTCGGCTGAGGAGGGGAGCAAACTTACTTTAATGCCGTTCCGGTATCGAGGGGATTTTAGTGCTGGGGCCGGTCAGGGGCTTTCCATCAACCCATCTTCTCTCTCGTATCCGTACCTTCCAGGTCGACGCGCCCATCATGTGAAAAGCGTAGGGGCAAGGGCAAACAAGATTTAAGGAGTCTCACCAGAGCGCGAGCACGGCTCTCCATATGCAACCAGCCAAAAAATCTGGCATTCATGGCACGTCCCTATATTCAAAAACTCGCGAATAGGACTCCAATCCGTAGAGGCCAACTCCATCGAGGACTGAGGAAGTCAGTATGTATGTCTAATGTCTCTTGCAAGGAGAGAGGAAAAAATAAGGGTGGGGGAAAATGCGCGAAGCACAAAGTTGGGAGAATGTCAAATCAATGTTTATCTCTGTCATGCGCGTTCAAGTCGCCGCCAGGGACTGAGTCCAGGGTCTTGAAAAAGACACACGTGGCGATGCTGGGGGGGGTAGGCTGGCCTGGGGGGAAAGGAGCAAGTGGTGGCCTTTGAACGGACTGGAGAGATATCCGTGAAAACTGCGATGGCCTGGACGTTAAGTGACTCTCGTAGACGAATCGTAGCAAGGCAAACAAAACTGCGGGGGAACTCAACTAACGGGCACCAAACGTACCCAACCAAATACCAAAACCAACCACAAAACACAACAAAACACCACAAACAAAAAAAGAACACAAACCACATAAAACAACAAAACCAAAAAAAAAAAAGAGAAAAAAAAAAAGAACGAAACAAGAGAATACAAACCGACAACCAGCCAAAAACATAAGCAAACAAATAAAAGAAAAAAACACCAAAGACAACACCAGAGAGACAAGACACAACCCGACATAGCAAACAGAAAACACAAACCGAGAAAAGAAGAGAAAAAAGAGAAAACAGAACAGAGAGCAAAAGAACAGCGGGAGACGAAGAAAAAGGACAGGACTGGGGGGGGGGCTCGGGGGGGGGGGCTTATGGGGGGGGTTTTTGGGAGGGGGGAGGGCCTGGGGGGGGGGGGGCGTGTGGAGGAGGGGGGGGGGGGGGGGGTGTGGGTGACTTTGAGGGGGGGGTGGGGGGGGGTGGGGATGGTGGGGGGGGGGGGGGGGGTGGGGCGTAGGTGGGCATTAGGGACGGAGATGGGCGGGGGGGTGGAGGGGGGGGCTTGGGGGGTGGGGGGGGGGGGGGGGGTAGGGGGGGGGGTGGGGAGGGGGCTCATGTAGGTAAATTGAGTGCTTAGGTTCATGTAAGTGCTCTGGGGGGTCCTAGGTCGTTTTCATTCTGAGTGATGGACCGTGTTACTCCTGTTTTTTCTTGTCTCATGCCGGTCGGGGGTGATTTCGGGGGGGAGGGGACTCTGCCAAAGCTTAAAGACAAAGAAGCATAAGTAGCTATCGTAGTGTACTGGTCTGGTAATGGGAGACGTCATCGGTCGGACATGAGTCAGCAATCTAATAAACCGGTTAAGTCAGGGCGACATAACAAACTACGGAAGGGCGCACGGGGAACAAGAAACAAGAAAAAACGAATTTTCAACGACGATGATCTCTTCGGCGTCTAAGGGGGACGGAGAACACAGGTCATGCAAGCACCACCCGAGGGCCAGCAAGAGGTTGAAGCTGTATCCTGAACGAAAGTCAACAATCGAGACCTAGAGGCTTAAGACAGAAGGATGAAGAGAACAGTAAAAGACAGCTACATGTACGATTCCCTACAGTGTGATCAATACTCCGTAGGGCAAGGTGAGGGGGGGAGGCGCACAGACTACCAGTGAGGCGTACATCATAGTTAAGGGGGAAGGAGAGAATAACTAGGGCAGAGGCGAATGGGGAAAAAGCTAGAGCGACTTTCAGGTGATCGGGGGGACAACAGGGAATCACGTCCAGAATCTCGGAGACGGGGAGACTACCAAAGGGGCGGGTGATAGGGGGGGTGGGGGGGGGTTGGGGGGGGGGGGGGGGGTGGGGGGGGGCAGGGGGGGGGGGGGGGGGGGTTGGGGGGGGGGGGGGGGGGGGGGGGGGGGGGGGGGGGGGGGGGGGGGGGGGGGGGGGGGGGGTACTCTCTTGTCATGAGGGGTTATCAGGAGCCCCGGGAAATATGTCGTGAGGGGGGGAATTTGTTGATGGCAGTGCTACGAGTACGATACTTCCACAAGAGGGAACTCAGTCGAGAGCCTGTACACCGCGATGAAAAGGGAAAAAAGAAAAAACTAGTGGGGGAAATACAGCTATCCGCAACCAGGTAATGCATCCAGAAAGCGAAAAACTTGCGAAAATCGGCCACAGTATCTAGGAAGGATAATCATGTTCGAGCAATTCAGCCAAACAAGGGGGGTGGCCAGGGTCAAAGACCGGAAGGTATTCGGGCATCTGTTTCGAAGAATATCTCCATTGCAGAGAGACGGGCGTGAAGGAAAGCAATGAATGTAAATCGTCACCGCGACTTTTCCGGGGGAAACTCTCAAATGGAGGCAAGGGGGGTTTGAGAACACGAGAGGAAGTCTCTGCGTGGGAAAGAGGGCAAGCTTGAAAAAAGCTAATACATGGCTGATTACTGCGATTAACTGAAGGGATTTGGCTACATAGTTTCATAATGGGCAGTACGCGGATTCGCTCTAAAGCAAACATTATTTTAGTCAGAAGAAAAGAAGAGGAACGGGGGGGTGAAAACACCTTCTTGAAAGACTGGTGCATTGGTGTTTTGGGGTCCTAAGTTTGTTTGGCATTGGGACCGTAAACAGGTGCTCCTAGCACGGGAAAAAGCAGGGGTCTGGGGAGGATACGAACAACAAACTAGGAATGGGAAAAAAAAGAATGGCAACCGTGACGAAAGTACTTATGAGCACCTGGGCGCCTAAGTTCTGTACAAAAAAAAGCGCGAAAAAAGAAGGAAAAGAATGGGGGAAAAAGAAGGGGAAGAGGAGAGAGTGCTTGACCACAGTCCTGAAAAAACAGAAAAACTCAGGTAGATTAGCAACGTAATAGGCAGCGGAACCATGAGATCAACTTTGGACATCCTTCTGAGTCTCTTCTCGCCACGCTACAAGAAGGAGGAAGAGGCCTCCAGAGGGAAAGACCACATGCGCCGGCTCGACAGTGGTTGCCAAAAAGGCAGAAAACTACACTAGACGTGGAGACAATGTTCGGGGCGATAGCAAAAAGGCTCGCAGGGTCGAGAATGCACTATACAAAATGGACCGCAGGGGAACAAGGAAGAAGACCTATACACGGACAACGGAGGAATCAGGCACGTTTCGGAAGCGATACGGCACGGTGGGTTATAATATAAAGTCACCTTGAAAACGGGAAAGGGGGGGTAAGGTAGGGAGAACTCGCAGGGTGGGGAAGTTCAGGAAAGCAGAATAAACGTAGACGAGTCTCGACTTGAGCGGGGAAAAGAAGTCGCAGAGGTCAACAAAAAAATCTCGAACGTCTAAAGGGAGATAGGTGATCACGCAAGTAAAAGGCAAAGAAAGGGTGGACGGTAAAAGGGGGGAAGAGACCATATGAGTAGGGTATAGATTGGGAAGTTCTCGCGGTTGAGATCAAAAGACGGAAACTGAAATGAAGGGAGGAGTCAGGGGGGCGCAGGGAGTCGCTGCCCATTCATTACGGGAATAAGAATTAAGGACACGTAAAGAGGTTGGGGGAGGGGGACGGGAGGCGGAGCGTCTGGGGGCACCAAGAGTCTTTAAGTAAATGCGGCGTACTCGAACGTGTCTAAAAAGTATGAGGTGGTGGTGAGATCGTAAGGACACGTTGAATTACCGGAAAGTAGGAAGTCGACAAACGAGGGGCATGTTGAAGGCTCATCCTGGGATCACGAGTATTGGGTTTGACGCGTAAGGTCAGCGAAAAAGGATACACAAGGTTAGCGGTATAAAAGGGAGGAGACAGGGTGGCGTAGCGCTCACTAATTTGGGATTCCGAAATGCGGGGACTACTGAAATCCGTTAAAAAAGTTTCGAAACGTAAGTAGCAGAGGAAAAAACAGATGGTAAAAAAATAACAGAGTCATTTAAAGGGAAAGGTACAAAAAAACCCTCGGGAAAAACAAAGAGTCCGCAATCGGGGGTATCCATATCGTTTGGTGACGGCACTAAAGTGCGATATGTGGCCACAAAAGGGGGGGGGGGGGGGGGGAAGGGATGGGGGGGGGGGGGAAGGGGGGTAGAAAAGAAAGCTAGGGGAATAAGGAGACAGTCTGCAGAAAAGGCTAAGGAACGCCGGCGACAATGTATGGGGAGTCCAGGGAGAGGGGGACAAAGGACGAAAAGAACAAAAAGCGTTGCAAGGTAGAAGAGCAAGAGAGACGTCGCCGGCGACTTGACAGCGGCTGGACCAATGCATAATGGATCTCAGATATCGGGGGGATCAAGAAACAGAAGACTGCGGGGAAGCAAGTCCATTCAAGGGACGCCGGCGGTCATTTGCATTGGCGATTGCGAATATTATGCACGAGGTGCTAAGCACCAAGGGGGGGCGCTGAGGGGGCAGCGTGAAGGGGGGCCATGGCTTAGAGAGAGGAAGGAATGCGAGATGTCGGTATTCAATGAAGGGGCTCTGTTCTGTACGTAGGATGGTCGGACATCAACCAGGACGACGGAAGCGCGCAATAATAGGGGGAGGAGAAAGCAAACGGGGAGGGGATGGAAGCCATCCACACTGATCTGACGTCGTAGACCTGAGGTACCGAATGGATTTGAAAGACGGGGGCTAATCAAAGGAAGGGGGGCTTATATCAAAGATGGACTGGGCCACAACTGGGGCCCCTCCGACATACTCCTCAGGGCTTTGCATGCAAATCGCTGGGTCGAATGGGAAACGAAGAACCCACTGAAAACGTAAGATTGCGCTAACTAAAATTGGGAAAGAGAAGCTTCGCAAAAGTATAGAGAGATTTTCTATCTCAAAAACCACACAATATCTAAATAGACACAAAAATGAACATACGTAAGGAATGCGCGAGGCGGCATAACTGAGCATGCGGCTATGCCTAATTAATAGGAGAAGGCTACGCCATACTCTCTATAGGGACCGGATGCTCCAGTCAACTGCTCTGGGAACAAAAAGTGGTCATTGCGGGAGTAGAAATGCTGTCCTTGGAGAATGTATAAAAAGAAGTGGACATGGGGAGGGAGGGAAAAACACGAAAATATCTCTCATACAATAACTTATTATAAAATAAGAAGAGATCTTTGCACTCTTTCTAAGGCTGCGGCAATTGGTATGACAGGGGTCCTTCATCCAGTCAGGATGAATCCAATGCATAAACAAAGGAGGGCTGTTGAAAAAGGGGTGGGAGGGGAAAGCTAAGACTCCTCCTTCAGTTAAATATCTGAAAAAAAGGTGCGATAAGACCTCATAGGTTCGCCTGAGGCCAGCGAGAAAAGACGGGGGAACTGCCTTAGGCGGAAAGAGGGGAAGAGGGTGGGGGAACCAAACTCTAGAAGATCTCAGTCACTAACATAAGCTCTAGCTTAGAGATAGGGGATGCAACAGTTAGGACGCGCTTGGGAAGTTCTTCCACACTGAGTATATGAGGGGTTAGGGGGGAGGGAAGTCACCTGTGAAACACAGTATAATCTTCTGTTGATTTCCTAACGTCTCCTTTTGCGAAATCCATCACACTAATTTTTGCCGTCAAGGGGAAAGAATGCGCCCATGCCCATGGGAAGGGTGGCAAGGAACTTTACGATTTAGAGGTAGGACTGGCCTCATCCACCAGTTTCTGAGACATCCTTCTAAGTCTACGAAACGAAGAGAAGTTCTGGAAAAACCTGGGAAGGGCTGTCCTGAGGCCGAAGTGAGTCCTCATACCTCGAAGGCGTCAAGGAGAGAAGGAAAGTTGTCACTCGAAGAGGGTCTGGGCTCACTAGTCAAGCGAGCTGTTAGAAGTCGGATCAGACTGGAATGATAACGCGACTATCAGAGGGGGGAAAGGAAAAGTCAGGCATATGTGCTTAAGGTCAATAGTTAGAGCAAAGTTGTGAATATAAACGAGTGAACCGATAGTTCCTGTCAGACCAGTGGAAAAATATGGACGTTGGAATGAAGTGAAAAAGGAACGAGGGAAACTTTGGAAGAGACTGGCTGGGTTCGATGTGCGCCAGTCGCAGTGCGCGACTGTGGCGGACACGGGGGCAGAACGACATTTGATCAGTCAAATTCTGTAGGAAGAGTCGGGGAAGACTTAAGGATATCTTGACAAGTTCTATTCAGATCTAATAACCCGAGGAGGTCATTACCGCTCCATGGGAAAAAGCAAAGAAAACCGAAGAGGGAGTTCAAAGGAAGCGGGGGAA
>Ga0179591_1383473_pt1 | contig 16832 bp, 19 predicted proteins | sample CZOMad2_1_08_16f_FD_182891 | JGI IMG/M metagenome (GOLD analysis project Ga0179591, IMG submission 182891) | Vadose zone soil fungal communities from Angelo Coast Range Reserve, California, USA - CZOMad2_1_08_16fungal (PacBio error correction) | ecosystem: Environmental > Terrestrial > Soil >...
ATCGCTTAGAAATAAAAAAGAGAAAAGGCCTACAAAAAAGGAAAAAACACAGCTCCAAATTTGAGACGTAAGGGGATTGCCCTGAGGGGCAGCATACAAGAGATGAAATTGAAGAAAGAGGAAGAGAATGTAAAGGAACTGCTGAGGGAAAACTCAATGAAAGGTATTTATTCTAAGGAATTCCTATCTTGAATTAATAGTGAAAAGGGACGGGGAGAAAAGCAAGGGGGGGGGAACAAACTATCTGAAGGTTTCGAAAAAAGGGGGGAAAATATATATTGTAAAAAGAAGTCGAAAGATCATCTTAAAGAATGGGACGTATCCTTGAGAATAATTGTCGTCTTTAAGAAAGGAAAGGAACCACGGGTCAAGAGGGGGGGAAAGAAAAAAAGCAGGCAACCAGGCGACAAAAAAGAAAGATCCTCCTTTTCTCGAGAGTTTAATTACTTTTCTAAAAAAAGAACATGTCGGGCAGAAAAGATAGAGGAAAGGGGAGAAAAATTGAGTTTGGATTGGTGGGGGGGGGAAGGAAGGTGGGTTCTGCCTTGAAATACCGGCTTCTCCCCTTTGAAAAAAAAGACCTCACCCACACTCTAGAGGGAAGAAAAGAAGGGGAAAAGGGGGGGAGACTGTTTAAAAAGTTCTGGGGGAAAGCGACTTTCAATTCGAAAGTTTCTTCCTCTTCGAAAAAGGAAAGATGCGGTCTGAGAAAAGGGGGGAAGAAGAAAGAAAAAAGAGGCCTTTGCCCCTTGCACAAGGAAGGGGGGGTGGTCCAAAAGAGTCCTAAAGAGTATTCACCGGTGTGAGAAGGGGAAGGGAAAAGGGTATTCAAAAACTTTGGAGGGGAAGTCAAATCTCAAAAATGACCGATACAGGGGGAGACCAGAATAAGGGAAGAAAAACTCCTGCATTACGATCCTATTCGAGCACGGGAAGGAGTTGGGGACCGTCAATATGAAGGGGGGGAAGGCAATCAGATCATCGAGGTGAACCTCGATCAGAAGGAGGTTGCGAAGGCCAAAAAAAGCGGTTGGCCTCACAAACAAACACACCTTTCTGTCAAGAGGGGAAGGGATTTCAAACAGTCAACCTGCCGGCGAAAAACGGGGGGAGTGTTTTTCTCTGAAACGGGAAAGGGAAAGCCGACTGCGAAGCGTATCAGGAAAATAAAGGGAAAAGGCAGGGCTCACTGGCAAAAAAAAAGAACGGTCCTGGGTGATACGGGACCGTGCATCAAGCCGATTTATCACGAAGGAATGCCTGGGGGACTATCAAGAGTTATCGTGGGAATAAGGAAAAAAAAAGGGAAAACTCGTCCTACTCAGGGACTTTCATCGAGTGCTAAACGAGCCTCTCTGCAGAAGGGGGGATACAAATGCATTCTAGGGAAGCAACGACTACTTCCCTGGGGAAACATCCCAAAATGGGGGGGACTGGGGGAATTCGCGGTTCAGCACAAAGAAGGACGAGCTGGGGAAAAATCCCGAAAAGACAAAAAAAAAATCGAGAAAAAAAGACTGCGCGGCAATATAAAGGGACTGTTTTTCGAGGGAGGAAAAGAGGGCCGGGGGGGAAAGGAACCCATTATTAAAAAGAGAGTCTTCCATGTTCGGGCCGACCGCTTTCCTGTCGTGCGCTGAAGAAAAAGCAGGCCGGGATGATGATCCCGGAGGGAAGGAGGAAGCATTAGCGACGATAAAACAAAAAGAAAAATCATAGTTGAAAAGGGGATTTTGGTCCAGTCCAGGAAAAAAGGGGAATGATGGAAAAGGGATCGGCCGCGGGAATCGAAATTTCCCGCAAAAGCTATGACGTCCACCAAAAGAACTTGTCAGAAAACGAAAGTCGTCGGGGGGGCCTCCTACAAAAAAAAATCCCTCCTCCAACAAGGGAGGGTTCAGGTTGTTAAAAAGGAAGGAATGGGCGCAGTCGTCGCGGAAGGGGAAAAAAAAACTCGACCTAGGCAAATGAATCTACTAGAAGAAATGAAGGGAAAGCAGGCGCAAGGAACAAAAACCTGGACTCCTTGCCAGGGGGGAAAAAGGAGCCACTAAATCTTCAGGGAATTAAGGTAAACGTTTTTAGAAGATCTGAGGACATCAAAGGGAAGGCGGGCGCGGATGGATTTGAGCAAAAAAATGTGCACTGATACCAGCTGCTCGACAACCTCCAATAAAAAAAGAAGGCGCAGGGTGCCGCATGGTCACCACCCTGACGAAATCGAACGCATAAGAGGGGAAAGTTGGTCACATCGGCTGAAGACAAAAGGAAGAAGACCTGCTCAAGCCGGTTTCAATCTGGAACGAAGTCCGCTAACTGTAGGATATGGGGGGGCGGCGGTAGCAGTTTCTTCCTTGTCTAACTTTTCTGTATCGTGGTCGGAAGCCGATGTTACCATTGGCTAAGAAAGACCTCGATGGAAAGAGGACCCCCTGAATGTGAATTGCTCAAGCTTTGCGGTGGGGAAGAAAAAAAAGTCGGGTAAAAAATGTGAACGACGGTCCGTATCTCAGAGAAAGGCGACTATCAACTGGATGCGAGTCAAAAAAAAAAAATTTCTAAAAAGGGGGGAGTGTTGCGCTGCAGGAAAAAAGAGGCTCGTGGCAAAGGAAGGGCAATCTGTCACTAGTCGATAAAAGGAGCTGATGCCTGTTCGGAGAGAAAACCAAGGGAAAGTACGGATGGCGATCGAGATTTTTGTGGGAATCATCTTGGACGCCGACGCTGCGGGGCAAGGACCTGGCTCAAGTGGGAAAAAAAAAAAAAGGAAAGAACTGCCACGTAGTGATGGCGGGAGAGTCGACAATACTTTATCGGGGGGGGAAAATAAAAGATATCCGATTCGGTCGAGGCAGAGTCGTCTTTGTGATCGGGGGGGAAAGGGGCGAGGGGCGAAGTTCGATCGAAGCAAGAAGCCGATATTTGGCCATCAGTAAAAGCAATCGAAGGGGGAAAAAGAAAAAAAGGCTCGCAGATAGGATATTCATAGGAAGAGTTTTTCAACTTGACGTCGCTAATGCTTTTCGGGGGGGGGGAGAAAAAGAAAAGAGTAACATCATGCTGAGGGGTAAGGTCTTTTGGAGGGGTGGAGGCTAGCTAATTCGAGGCTAGGGAAAAGGGAAGATTCTCGCATGGAAGGAAAAAGAGGGGGGGTAAATGGAAAATAGCATCAGGGGGTCATACGACCTAATCATTGCTTACTCTAACAAGCGAAGGAAAATTCCAGTTAGTATAATTGAATAGGGGTGCAAACGCAGCGTGTTGATGATGTGATTCCTAGGGGATGGGCCAATCCCCAGCCATCGTGATGTGAGGAAAGGGGGAAAACCCTCGAAAATGAAAAAAGCGAGAGACAGCTCTGCGACTCCATCTTTGCGAAGGAATACGTAGTTAGTTGTGTACTCTGGCCCACCGAAGAGGAAAAAAAAAAGACAGGTTGTATAAAGGGCAGGGCAGGATAGCAGGGGGATAACCTTACTGCCGCTTCAAAGGGGAAAAAACGTGAGTTTCCGCACCGCTCTTTCGGGAAAGGAAGGTGCCTGCAGGAAAAAAAAGGGAAATTGATAAGTCAGGGGGACGAAATGCGTAGAATGCGAGAGCATCCGGCTCGGAAGGGAAAAAACTGGGCCCGGAGGAAGAAAGGAAAGGGGAAAGTAGTGGGGGAAAAGAGCTATAATCGGAAATCGTACCTTCGGGGGGGGGATGCCGATAAAAAAAAAGCTTTTCGCAGGGAGATCTTTCTACTTTCCTTTCTTCCGAGATTTGGAGGGGCCTTTCCCTGTCCGGAGGAAGGGCGCCGTACTGACAGGGAGTAGAATCCGCTTTCTGACCCGGAGAAAAAGAAAGGTGGGGGGGGGGGAAGGAAGAAACGCGCCGTATTGGCTCGCAACCAGAAAAAAGCAGAGCCGGAGAAAAAGCAGGGAAGTGATCACGAGGGGAAATCCGAAAAAGTCGAGGGGATTATCATCGGATGAGACTTGAAAACAAGGGGAAAAAAAATATTTACGAACAAAAAAGAAAAAAAAAGGAATCGTGCGCACGTAAGTTAAAGTTCCCTGTTTTAAGGGAGGCAGGGGGGGAAGGGAAGGGGGGGGGGCCCTTGAAGGAAAGGGTCAAGGTCTCGCGGTCACATGAAGCGATGTAAAAAGGCCACGCAAAGGGGGGAATGTTTCTAGGGGGAAGGAATAACCGGGGTGGCAATATGCGAAAACGTCTAGGTCAGACTTGGGGACAAACCCATGTGGCAGGGGAAGGCAGGGTGCAAAGGGGGGACAAGGGGGGGGTTTTGGGCGGTCACTCCCTTCTCCCATCAAAGGGGGCTAATCCCGCAACATCGAGGGCCAACCCGTCCTCGGGCGCGACGAAAACCTGGAGGCCCTAATTTTGAAAAGCTCTCCCCACGGAAAAAAAGGAACAAGAAACCAAAAAAGTCCTGCTCCACGCGAGAAGATTGGGGGGGGTGTTGGAGCTCCCAATCAAACCTTTTCGAAGAAGGGGGAGGTGGTAAGAAACAGAGAAACACCTTCGAAGAGGGCAAAAAATCAAAAAACGTACAAATTGGGAAAATTCTTGGCTGGGCAGATCTTTCTGCCAAAAACAATTGGAAAGAGGCTTCCTGGATTAGACAATTCCTTCAAAAAGGGTTGGACGAAAGCGCGACAGGAAGGGGGCACCGGGTGTAGTCCTGGGGGAAACAAACTTATGTTGTAGTTAATTTTCTCGCGAAAAGGGTTCACAAGAGGGGGGGGAAACGAAAAGGATCAAGCCCATTATTGGAAAGTGACAATCATACGCTACGAGGACAGAAAGACTCGAGGAAGGGGGGGGGAGGGAACAATTATGAGGGTTTAACCAGATAATGCAGTCTCGTGGTGTGTCGAATGTGGGGTCACGGGGGAGCAATAAGCCTAAAAAAGAGGAAGCTGGAAAAAAAAAGGAAGTTGGCGGAAGGAAAAATCCGAAGAGGGGAGGAGGGAATTTAAAATCGAAGAAAATTGCCAGGAAAACGTACAATAAACCTTCGAAAAAGAGAGGGGGGATGATGCCACGAGGAAAGGAAAGACAGGTTAAAAACAAAAAGAAGCACATTGAGCTGGTGAAGTGGCTGGAGGAATGGTTTGAAGGGTTTTGTTTCATATTGCTTATTGATTGTGAGGTTACACGAAACCTTCTGCGGGCAATCGAGGGGGGAATACTTAACCCAAAGGGAAGACAATTATCTCGCGACCTACCTGAAAGACTAAAACCAAGGAACTAAAAAAATGGAACCAGATACGGCAGCGTGATTCAGAAAGTTCGAGAGGGAGGCAAAGGTTGGACTAGAAGAAAAAAGAAAGCGTGAACCTTTATACCTAGGGAAAAGGTGGAAGAAGATCGGGAAATTTCAAAAGGAAACGGACCCAAATAAAAAGAAAAAAGACCCCTGAAAAGCTCAATCAAAAACGTGACATAGACGGGAAAAATCGGTCCGGAGGGAAAAAGGTCCAGGTAAAGGGAAAAAAGTGGGGAGCCGTATCCAAGATCGGGAGAAAACAGGAAGCGGGATCGAAATGGGGGGGGGGGATTGTTTAAAGGTGCTGAAAAAAGGAAAGTTGAGGGGGAAAGAGCTCCGAAAAATACCACCGGAAATGAACAAGTGAAATAAACTAACCGGAAAAAGGAAATTCACAACGAAAAAAGGAGGGAGGTCGCGTCAGGGGGGAGGCAGCTTTAAGACAGTCGAACGTGGGCTTGCCATTAGAAAGGGACTGTGAAGGGAAAGATTCAAAAGTCCTCGAAATCAAACGTTGAAGCCCGAGGTGAAGAAGGGCAAAGTTCGTAAGTCTTTGGAGGGTTGTTTCGAAAAAAAAAAGAGAGACAGACCACCAAATGAAATAGTAAGGTTCACGTTCAAAAGGAAAAAGGCTCGGGAAATTTTGCCCTGAGGGAGAAAAAAAGAAGGTAACGCAAGGAAGAAAAGGCAGCATTCTGGAGATTTCGTCGCGAGGGAGGGGTGTAGAAAAAGAAGTAATGTCGGCAAAGAGTATTCCATCGATGAGGAAAAAAAAAGGGCGGTCTGGAACCCCGGCAGGGGGGAGGAATCTTCCGGGGGAAAAAAGGTCAGGTCCCAGCAACAAAAAATCCAAATGGTGTACTGGAAAGGGTGAAAAAACTGAGGGACAGAAAGTTCGTGCAGGAAAAAGACGGAATTGATTGGACAAAGAGTAATAAGGCCTGGCAAAAAAAAAACGAAAAAAAAAGATCAACATTCTCCGCCAAAAAAGATTCGGATGGGGTCAACACTCCTAACAGGGGGGGGGCAGTCCTTCAAGGGGGATTCGGAAGCGTTTAAATTCGACAACGAAGGGAAAGGAGTTTAGTGAAAAAGATAATTGTAAAAAAAAGTCCCAATCTCCAAGACGCTAATGCGTGAGCCTTCGATGAGGAAAGGGGGGGGTCCTGTAGGGGAAAAAAAGCCGGGACCACGGTCCGGCAAAGAGGAAAATCGAAGACCGGCGAAAAAAAGACCTTGACTAAAAAAGAAATAGCATAGACTGTCGCGGAACCAGTAAAGAATTGGCTACTTCCGGAGAGGAAGAAAGGGGAGGCAACAGGAGGGGGGGCAGAAATAGCACAGAAAAGAGGGGAACGCGCTCAGGTCCTTGGGATGGGGTGTTTAAATTAGCGGCGGGGGGGGGGGGGAGGGCCCTTTGCATTAAGAATCCCGGGCTTCAAAAAAAAGTTTTAGGGGAAAGGAAACTCCCCTCACCCAGACCCTCTCGCGGGGGGAAGGGAATTTGCGCTGGTGGGGAAACAGGGGGGAAAAAGTGGGAGCGCGGGGGGATTTGGGCAAGTAGGGCGTCTCCATAACAGGAGGATCCTGCGAAAAGAAAAAGAAGGTGTTGAACCAGAAAGATGGACGGTCTTAACACCAGTGATGGGGAGAAGGAGAGGACAAAAAAAAAAAAAAAAAAAAACCGGGCCTTGGGGGGGGAAAAAGGGGGGACCTTTGAAATTCAGGACAAAAAAAGTGGTGTCTCAAACACTGGGGTGAAAAAATGACCTTAGAATACTTAGTGGAAATGCTTGGGGGTCATTACATCTCTAGGGAGCATCAAAAACTGGGCCATGTTTACAAGAAAAAAATCCGACAGGGGCAAACCAGGGGAGCAGGGACCAGAATAGAAAAAAGGAAACCCCCTCACCGAAAGCAGAAACATGGTACTTGAAGGAAAGGGAAAAAAAAAAAAGGACGAGCACGGGAGGGAAAGGTTCTGTCGGTGTGGGAGGGGGGGCAATAGGGGGCGCAAGTCTCATCAGATCATCGAGGGGAGTCTGGTGAAAAGAAAAATCGAGGCGAAAACGAAGAGAAAATGGGTAACGTCGAGACTGCGCGGGTTGAGCCCAAAAGCACAAAAGGTCGGTACCGGGGGGGGGGGACGCCGGAGTTACAAACTGCCGTCTGAAAGAACGTCGGAGGGGGAAGGTGTTTTTTTGGGGGGTCTGGGGCTTGGCTTTTCGGGGGAGTTTTAGGGAATTTTTTGGGTAGGTCTTGGGGACGAAAGTACAGGGAATAAATATCCTAAGGGAAAAAAAAGTCGAGAGCGGCATCATCGAAAGGAAAGGTTCATTGCTTTAAGGGAAAAAGTCCCTAATAAGGTCCGTTAGGGAAAGTCCAGGGAGGGACACCGGAAGGATCAGGGAGCATGTGGGGGCAGTTCTAATCTGCCTGAAGTCTTTCGGGAAAGAGGGGGGGGAGTACGGTAATCCGCAAACAAAGAACGAAGTAAAGCGTTGCAAAGGAAACGGCGGGGGGTCTATCGACAGAGACTCTCAGGATCTCCAAAGCATGAGAAAAAAAAGCCGGGAAAAACGACTACTGCAAAGGTGCGGAAGCAAATGGGAGAGCCGGGGCGCGGTGTTCAGGGCGAAGGTCAGCAAAAAAGAGTACCAGAGGGGGACACCCGGGCACCTTACCGCATAACCAAAGCGCGCAAAACTTCCTCCCCTTCAAAACGCTGAGAAAAAATATTACGGACAGAACGCAGGCGATGTTTCGTAAGGGGATTGGGGGAGGGAAAGAAGGACTTTGGGATACCATTAAATAATTAATACCGATTGCAGAGAAGGTTCGCTAACGGACTGAAAAAAGAGGGGGGCGCGCGGCGTGGGGGGGAAACTGTGCGATCAAAACCCACGCTTAAAAGTGCATTAGTAAAGAAGGGACGTTTGTCAAAAGAAATTAGCGAAAAAGAAAAGGGCCTTCCTATGGGGGGTTGCCATGGGGAGACCACTGGGATGGCCAAACAAAGAGGGCTTTTACTGAGGAATAGGGCGCATGCTCCGGGAAAAGGGGGGAAGTTGCTGCGAACTCGCGCGGGGGGGGAAAAAAAAGTACGAAAAAAAAATCCATGGGCCCGACCTCGCGTGCTTGAGAAGAAAGAAACGCGTTGTCGGAAGAGAAGTCCCACCTGGAAGGTCTGGGGTACCACTTATAGGGAGGAATCTTGAACCAAAAAAGGAGGGGGAAAACAAAAAAATCTCAAAAGCATCCGTAAAGCCAATGGCTCGACGATCATTGAAGGAAAGCGTCTCAATGGGAGAGGCAAAGGCCATTTTGGGGCAAAAGAAAAAAGAAACAAATCGTACCAGGGACCAAGCGACACAACAAGCTTTCAGGGGAAAGGAAAAAGATCTTCGTCAGAAGGACCAAGGGCGCGCGAATGGACTTCGGTTCATGGCAAACGGAGGGAAACCAGTTCGTGGACGCCTCGGAAAAAGGGAAATCGCTGTTCAAAAGAAAGACAGGAGCTGTGCCAGTTCAAAAAAAAAAAGGAAAGCCTCTAGTAGAATTGATCGGAGGGAGACCACGAATCGTTTCTGAGGGAGATGAAGAAGGGTTCCCCATCTGGGGAAAAGAACAACAACAACGGAAAAAGGGGATAGAGAAAGGAAGCCGGCTTGTAGCATTTTCTTCCTCCGAAAAAAAAGGGGGGGTCGTCAAAGAAAAGAAAGGAATCGCGGATGCAAAAGTCGAGGAAAAAAAAGGGGGACCTGTGGAAAAAAGTGGGGAACAGCAGAGGCTTTTTTTCCTACGAGGAGGGGGGATCATTTCACAGAAAAGACGGCCTCAACTCAACATCAAAAAGAAAAAGGCCAATGGAAAGATGATGCTCAGGGAATAACGGGTAACCGGAAAAGGGGTGGCCGCTTCAGGACGGGGAGGGGATCTTCTCTGGGACTGTGTGGGGCAATTTCTCTATTGGGAAGAAAAATCTGATCAGGAACAGAAAGTGGAGTTATCGGGATGGAGCAGAAGAAATTGTTTTTTTCAGTCTCTGAGGGGAAAGTGACGGAAACCTTGCTGAACGTTGTCCACCAGGGAAGGGAAAGTTTTGATTCAAGGGGGAAAAAAACGGCGTCCGGGGAGGACCAGAATACTTCGGGAGGAGAAAAATTTCCCGTAGGGGGGGGAAAAGGAAAGACGCAAAAAAAAACAGGAGCAGGCCCAGGTCAGGATACCACTGACGCCGATCATGGGGAAAAGCCGTAAAAGAAAGAGGAGGACGGGCAAAACCAGGTCGGGGAAGCAAATGATGATTCAAAGAATTGGGGTTTCGCGGGGAAGGGACATGCGGGGGGAGAGGGGTTGACCAAACGGGGACTTCAGACATCTTTGGGGGAAAGAAAAAGTAACATCTCCGAGCAGGGACAGTTAGAAGAGGAATCTCTGCCAAAAGGGGGGGAGAAGGGGTTGACTTAATTCTTTATAAAGGACACGAACACATGTCTCGAAGAAAGGAAAGCCCTTTCATGATTAATAGGTGCCGGAGGTTTGTATTGTAAAGAGAAGAACCCGGGGAGCGATGGTAAAAGGGGTATGGAGGGGAAGCCAGCCCACACCTCGGGGGTAGGGTGCACGGGGGAACCTCTAAAATTAAAAGTCCCACGAATCGTCTCCGAAATTTTGTTATTGCCCCGGCCAGTTTATCTGGAAAACGGTTCTGGAGCCCGCGGTTCAGGGGCTCCGGGGCTTTTTCTCCCCCCGTTGGAAAAAGAAAAAAAAACCGATCTTCTCGGGTATAACCTCTTGTCCTCCTTTTAATTCCAAAAGGTCTCCTTTCCTTTTCCAGCCAGAGATTTCGGAACCGGGTTCCCTCCTTCCAAATCGGCTCACCGCTCAAAAAAGGGACCCCGGTATGTCCGTCTTGAGAGGTTGGGCGGGATCAATTGTCCTCTCAGGGGTCCTATGGACACCGGGAAATCGGAAACGCTCCTTCCGTAAGCTAACGGAACCTTGGGGGTAGTGGGGGGGGAACTGAAACACATCCCGCAACCAGCTTCCCATTCGTCGAGGGAGGGATAAGGAAGACGAAGATCGTAGCAGTCTGCCGCTTCATAGGCTTCAAACTTCAACCTTCTTCCGACTATCACATACCCAAAAACCTTCGACGTTGAGGAGGGGGCTGGAAGGGGGGCCGTTTCAGCCTTCAGGTGCCGGGGACGCCAGCCTGTATTTCCCTCAAGGGTGTTTTGGGGGGGGGTCGGGGACGACAAAAGTTCCCCACAAGTCGACCTGAATGGTACGGTATTCCTGGGGGCGAGGCGCAAACTCAAGAGGGAAAGTCGGAAGCTCTAGTTAAGGCGACTAGCTCCGGAACCAAAGCAATGGCGCACCCTGGTGGCTATGGGGTGCGTTATGGCCCTTTTGCTTAGAGCACCTGTCCTGTCGTAGTAACTCAGAAAAAACCACTAAGGCGAAGAACCCTCCCAAGTCTGGGGGGCGCCTTCCGAAAAGAGGGGGTCTTCTAAGGGGCCTCGATGTGTCTCAGGGGTCTTCGTCCTTTCTTTTTTTCCTGGGCCAGGCTGGTTAGGGGGTACTCCGAAAATGTCGTCTTTTCAGAGGGGGTACCCGGGAGGGAATTAAAAAGGGCCCAAAGGGGGTGCATCTCCCAGGGGGGGTAAGGGACTGCACCTCTTAACACGGGCCCGAGGGACTATTCTTGGGTCAGGCGAAAAGGCGAAAAGTGGCCAAAAAAATGTTTTCAGGGCTTTGGAGGAAGGGTAAAACGGGTTTGGGGTGGGCGTGGGCTTCTGGTGAGGGGGAAGGAGAAGGGAACATAGCACCTCCCCATCAAAAAGAAGAACGCAAGCGGAGGCCCGTCCTCGGGGAAGGAGCGAAACTGTCGGGAGCTCCCTAAGAATCGTCGGACCCCACGGTGAGATTAAAAAAAAACAAAGCAAACTTCCGATCCCTGTCAACATCTTCTAGGAGGGGGGGGGTTTTTGGGAAAAAGTGGACTTTGGTTTTGGGAGCCTAAAGAACGTCAACGGGGAAAGATCCCGTGGGAATTGGGGAGACTGAAGGCATAGAAAACTCGGGGGGGCGACTACTCGAGATTTTCAAATAAAATACAAAACTTACAAAGGGGAAAGACGTTAAAAATGGGGTCCTTTTGTTTCTATCTTTGGGTCCAGGTTTTTAGATCTTTATCTCTGGAGGTAGGGACCCTTCCGGAAAAAAAAATAAAGTGTTGGGACTCAAAGAAAAAAAAAAGGAGGCTGTCTCTGGTAGCCTAAAACACCGTGGTTCTGTAAGGTGGGTCCCGCCAATGGAGTTTTGGACTCTAAACCACAAGAGAGGGGGGGGGGGTGGTCCCAGAGGGTTCCAAGGAAAAAAAAAACAACCATTAGGCGATTGCATCTAAGAGCCATCAGAAAGAAAAAAAAGAAAAGATTGGGAGTTCGTGTAAGGATGTTTAGAAAGTCAGCTGTTGTCGAATTAAAAAGATTGAGGAGACGCGGCTGATGAAGCTGTAACAAAGGTGAGGGGCGGACGCAGAACAAGAGGATCTGGATGTGGGCTGGGGGGGCAGGTGTATCAGGACCTGAAATTACACCTTACTCGTATCCAGGGGGGGAGTCTGAAAGAAACATGCCTTCGCAATTTGGGTCTGCAGAAGCTCGTGAACCGATTTGTCCCAGGAAATGAGCCAGTAATTGGGTTACGTCTTTTGGGAGGTGCTGAAGAATATCCGGGGGGTAGGGGGTCTTTTCTCCATCGAGACTTGGACCATAAAAGGGAGAGGTTATTCTTTGTCCACCAAATATGTCCATGAATTACCGAGAAGGCTAAGAAGCCCGGGGGTTTTTAAACATGTCATAGAAGGTGGCGGCCCCCCCAAGGATTGCCCCTAAGGAACGAAAAAATCTCGAAAAAAAAAAAACAAATAACTGCAGCGGGTGCCCCATTCTTTCTATCTTCTCAAGGAGGGTTGTACCGAGCATGGGGAAAAAAAGAAAAACGGTTGAACCTTTCAAGGGAGAAAAGGGTTTTCAGTTCCTCAATGGTTTCATTGGGGAAAGGGGATTCGTAAACGCAAAATTCACAAGGGGAAGACGCACCCCTCCGTAAAGCACATCGGAAGGGGTGCCGGGGGTCGGAAGCGTAAGCGGTACTTCAGCGAAAAAAACTGTTGTGAACATGGGGGGGCCCAAAAAAAACGCGTTCTCTTCGGAGGGACTTCGGACCAGATGCCTAACCTCCGGGGAGTTGGGATGGGTGGGAGGTCCTATTGTGGCCGTTAAAGTTTCAGAGGGAAAGACCTCTCTGAAAAACCAACTTAGGAGGAGAGAAAACTCTCAAGCAGGCAGTCAACCGGGGAATCAGAAGAAAAAAAGTCTATCTCTTCATTGGTGGTAACTCCATCTCGGGGGGGAGACTTCTAAAGGGGGGGGGGAAAGGTTCCCTTACCTTACGACCTGTTTACGTCCTCTTATCCGAATTTCAAGCCTTCTCGCAAACGCAAGTTCAGGGTCACTCTGTGCCACGGGACGAAAGGCTTTTCAGTACGAGGGGGCACTTTTAGGGGGTTCTGTGAAGGTTGTTTTTTCGGGGAAGGACTCGGGGCTTCAGAGAGTCCTAAGAAAACCTCACACCTTCCAGTCCCGGGGGTACCCGGGTTCCTTCCGGCAATTCTCGGGTTCCAGCCTTCCAGTATCGCTACATCAGAGGAGAAAAGGGAAGCAAAATGCATTCTGGAGAGAGACGCTGCTCACGGGGGGGCAGCGATCATGTAAAAAAAAAACACAGGGTCAGTATACTCCGGCGGCCCATCAGAATGTTTCTTTGAAGGGGGGGGGGGAGGAGCTTGAGAAATAGAAAAAAGCCCAACCCTTTCCTCAACATTCACCAGCTCCAAATGCCTTTTAAACGGCACTGAGTTAGGGAAAAAAAGAGAAATACGTGATGGGGGGGGGGGCAAATCCGACGCGTAGTAATAAAGGGGCAATACGGGACAAATAATGCCTCGCCAGACGGGTGGGGGGGGGGGATACATTCAAAAAACGTCGTCCGATCCTTTGGTTAGGTACAGGAGTTCCTTCAACTCTTGGACTAGGTCAGAAGTCTGAGGAGTCCGGGTGAACCTTCGAAAAATCTAAGGGGAGGTTTTGGCTTTCTATGGGAACGGACGACCATATGGGGGGAAATACCGGCCATCCTCGATACTCTGAAAAATAAAAGGATTCGTAGGAAAGTCGTATGGGGAATCACATAAATTTGCTGGAGTTAACCAAGAAAAAAGGTCAAGATAGGGGAGGGATCCCGGATTCTACCACAAACACCCGAAGAAGGTCCTCACAACCCAGGGTTAAAAAAGAGGTCATCTCGGGAAAAAAAAGGGGGGCCAAACAGCCTTTTAATTGAAAGAAGAAATTCCGGGATGAGAAGAGGCTTAAACTGGGGCGCAGAAATAGAGTCATCATTTTTAGAAAAGAGGATCGATTTGGGGGTTGGGATGGGGGGGGGGGAAAAATAGCTGTCGGGAAGGTAGGCTGAAGGTGCCTTAACCCAGGGGAATCCCCCGTTTGGAGGGAGACGCAAAAAACAAAAAAAAAAGACACCCAACCCTCTATTGATGGGGGGGATCAGGGGATCTGTTTACGGGGGGTAAAAAAAAAATTTTCACCGTTGAGCCGCGTGAAAAAAAAAGGCAGTGCGCTTCCCTACATTTTCGGTCCTGCGCTATGACCACGAGGAGCGTTGCCGAAAGTAGGCTCCTTAGAAACCTTGATGGGGGGAAGGAAACGCCCAAGGGGCAAAACCGGCAGGCAAAGTAACAAGCAATGGAAACTTCACATTGTTGGGGGACTCTGACCAGGGCAACCGGTTAAGAAGGCGGGAAAATCCTAAGAAAGGGAATTCCAAAAACGGGGGGGGGGGGCCATGGTTGGAAGCAACCCCTAAAAACTATACCCTTGAGGGGGAACAAAAACGAATAATGCCAGCACCCCCCGAGAAAAGGGACCTCCTAAAAGGGGAAAGGGAATCCTTAGGGAAGAGTCAAAGGAATGGGGTTTGGGGGGCTGTTTTGGGAGATTACTTGGTCGAAAAGGTAATAATCAGATAAGGAAGGGAAGGGAGGGGGGGTCTGATTAGGGGATTAGCATAATCCTGGGGGGTTGCGGTTGAGAAGAGAGAAGGAACGGGAACTTCCTACGGGGAAGACACCCCAAAAACGTCTGTCATTTGCCCAGGGGGGGGAGCCGCTTCAAGGGGGAGTAGAAAAAAGGCAGTTTTGTGAAAAAAGATCTTCCGAAGGGGGAAAAGTAGGGAGATCAGACTTTAGGAAGGAGAGCTTAATACAAAAGGAGGGTCAGCCGGGGGCTGTCTCAAGGGAAGAGACGTAAAAAGGTCCTTAGGTGATACGAGGGGCCTAGCCAGGGAAAAGCAGATCTTCATGGAGAGGAAGAGAAGCTGCTTATGAAGGGGGGGGAGCAATGTATTGCTGGGGGGGGCAAGAGGAGGGGGGATTTGTAAAAAAAAACGCCATTCTCTACTGGGGCCTTAAAAGGCAAATCCTTTTCGGAGAAGGAGACCCTATCAAGAAAAGAGAATGAGACCTTGTTCTTAGGGGGGAAAATGCAGAAAGGAAGGTGCAGAGCACGACTAAGAAAAAATTGCGGCAAGATGGGAAAAAAAGAGCGCTGTCGAGGGGGAAGTCGCGGGGGGGGTCAGACTCAAGAAAAGGGGAAAGTGGAGGGAAAAAGCATCCTACGCTAAAAGAAAAAGAAAGCAAATCGTCTACAACAACTGCTAATCAACAAGAAAGGGAAGGCAATATTAACGGGGGAAAGAAAAATTCGTCGACCAGGTTCGGCGGATGTAAGAACAGAAAAAAAAAAAAAGTATTAATACACGAGAAAAAAAAGGGAGGGGAGGCAAGTCGATAACGGCGGGAAGCGACGACTTGGCCACCGTCCTTAGGGATCCAAAAAACGCGGGGGAGGATGAGAAAAATTATCCGTGGTCCAAAAAGGGAATTGAATTCGAACGGAAAAAGTCCGTTCAAAGAAAAATAAGTTTTCCTGCTGGAAAGATTGTGCCGCCACCCAGGGGGGATTGGGGGGGGAGTTTACTGAAAAGGGGGGGAAAAGACTTATCAAGGTCTCTATCTAAATGGGAGGAGAAGGGGGCCTCTCGCAGAGAAAGTGAAAGGGGAAAAAGAAAAAGTTCATCATTTCGAAAAGGGTCGGCTTGGGATTTATGTGCAAAAACTCCTTACCTCTTTGGGGGGGGAAAGGGGGAAGACCAAACCTGAAGGAGGGTGAAGGGAAAGAGCCGAAAATGCCAAAGGAAAAGGAGGGGGGGGGAATAAGATCTGAACAAAAAAAAGGAAACAAGCATCTTTAATAACCAATCAAATGGGGATCTACTAGACAAGAAAGAAAAAAACTCTCGAAGGGGGAACAACTCAGGAAATTTCCCGATCCTAGAAAAGAAAGCCAGCGCAAAAAAGCGGGGGAGGTTACAACGTAAGGCGCACAGATCCTTATTTTCAAGGGGGGGGACGCTATTTAGGTTTGGAAGGGAAAGGGGGTCGGTTCAAGGTGGGCACGGGCAACTCTTGGCGTGGGGGAGAGGTACAAAAACCTCAAATCCGGAAAAAAAGATCAACGAGGGGAAAACTCTTTGCCCAGGGAAAGAAAAACCGAAAGGAAAGGGGAAAATCCGAGAGGAGATTGTCACAATCGTCTGCGAACAAGATCTTTCGGGAGGAAAGGCCTCAGAAAGTTCAGAATCTCTCACAACAGGGGAAGTTATTAAGGGAAAGAAGAGGGGAAAAGGCCTTGAAGAGGGAAGACCGACCGATCGGGGGTCAATCAGCACGATGTTACAAAAAGATCGTAATGAGAGTCGGCGGTTGGGGAAACTGGGCAAAGAGAGGAAAAAAGTGATGTCTATGTTGCTTTTGTGAGGGACCCGCCAGCGGGGGATGAAACAGGGGGGGGACTAAGAAAAGAAAGAAAATCGCGCGCCAAAGAAGAGCAGGAAAGATCTCTAACGTTTAACCGAAGGAATGCAGACGCCTTTAGGGGAAGGAGGATAGTCAATGGGAAAGGGCGTCGGGCAATTGTGGGGAAATGACAGAATCATCTTAAGTCTGAGGGGCCCATGGGGGGAAGAAGGGGGGATCGAGTATTTTTTGGGGCAAGCTCTAGAAAAGACGATGCGGCAATGACGTGTCCAAATTACATCCTGATGTTTGGGGGGGCCTTTGGTCTACTTCTCACATACTTTCGCGAGGGGCAAAAAGGAAAAAGTTCCTCCTGAAAAATTTCAAACCTTCTGAAAGAGGGCCGTCCGGGTTGTTGAGAAATAGGCGGGATGCGAAGTGTCTCAGGAGGGAGGGTATTCATGAAGGGGGATCTATCGGGGGGAGGCCAGTCCATTTTGCCAGTGAAAGCAATCAGAGTCAGGAGAGATCACACAAAGGTCTCAGAGAAGCACTATGAGATAAAGGAAAAACCCTTGTTTAAACACATACCGTTGGAAAAAGGTAGGGAAAGGT
>Ga0179591_1273330_pt1 | contig 16831 bp, 12 predicted proteins | sample CZOMad2_1_08_16f_FD_182891 | JGI IMG/M metagenome (GOLD analysis project Ga0179591, IMG submission 182891) | Vadose zone soil fungal communities from Angelo Coast Range Reserve, California, USA - CZOMad2_1_08_16fungal (PacBio error correction) | ecosystem: Environmental > Terrestrial > Soil >...
TCAATCGAATAAACACAGATCACGAGAAGCAATGAAATAGATGTTCTCTTTAGACGAAGAGTGATGTGAAAAATACCGAGAGAAAACGGCTTGGGGGGGGGTTTCGCGACGGTGAAATCCTCCATATCGATGTGGAGCAGACCCCCTGTTAACAGAAAAAAAAAGTGGGATTTGCCGAACCGTTCTTGAACTCGAGTGCAAGCATAATGGGAGGACCAGGGTAGGGGAAAAACGAAGGAAAGCGAAAGATCGAGCGAGTAAACTTAGCTAACCCACTCCACTCAAACAGGAGGCACAGGTTGGGGGGGGGGGGGAACTGCAAAATAAAAATGGGGAAGGTCGGGGCCACCCGCCACAGAGGGTGGGTGCGCAGGGAAGGAATCAATGAACACCCCTGAATTCCGCCCTTTTAAAAGCACATCCTTGGAGCGGTGAACAGGAAACTAACGAGGTCCGTGGAACAAACTTAATCACTTAGTTTCGCCGATGTAAATGAAATCGACGAGCACTCGAACAAGAATACAATCGGGTATCATCAAGGGGTCGCGGGGGAAACCTAGCGAATATCTCCGCTCATGGGTGGAAGGGGGGAGGGGGAAAGGGATAAAAGAGCTTGGTGCGGAAGAGGGTCAACTCGAAGCAGATGAGACGGGTGTATGGTCTTGTAGCATGTTCATAGGGCCGGCAGAAGCGTTTAGTGGAGGCGATTGAAGAGAGAATATTTCTACTTCTTGGAATAGAAAATTCTTTATTCTTAGGGCATCGCGATGAACGCGGGTAAAACTTATGTTCAAAGTTAAGGACTCAGTGGGGGTTCCTGTGTGCCCGTGATGCGGGATTACGTGATGCGCGGGAGGTTAAAAACCAAGTAGTAGGATAAAGCGCGGCATCCGGCGGTGCCGACAGGGATCACTTTCCAAAGGAGGTCGGCCTCTTTGTTTTTGTTTCATTTGGTAAAGCAAGGGGGGGGTGTATTGAACGAGCGAAGGACTGGCAGGTGGCGAGTCTCCATAGGTGAGGGAGGAAAGTCGAACTTTTTGAGTTGAGGAGGGGGGTGGGGAGTGGCATTGATTCCAAGTGGATGAAACTCGGCACAGCACTTGGGAACGGGGATTATTGATCGCGGTGATCACGAGATAGATCGATGATACGCTAACGGGAGATCAAAAAACGCCCAAAAGAAAGTCTCGGGAGGGGAATAGCGCGACTTTCCTAGGCAACCTCGCCGCAAACTATTATACTTCCGGAGCGAAGCAGAAGCACTTCAGGAGACATCGAAGATTAAAAAGACAAGAAGGAGGGAAGGAACCCGAGAAGGTGCTTTGCTCATTTTTCTCGCATGTGCCCAAAGTCGTCCACCGATGTCGGTAGGAAGTACTTGAGCTGCCGCGTTCGTCTTCGAAAAGCGGCCCGTCAGAGATTGAGGCTTTACGGAATGGCCTTGGGTGTTTGATGTTGGTGCGAGTGTGGGGGGCAAAGGGGAATGCAGCTGAGGGATTGAAAGAAATTAATTTTCGGGAAATGAAAGTGGCCTGCCCTGGCGTCCATGGAAGTGGGGGATCAGCTCAACAATCAGGTTACGATGCAAGGTGAAGTGGGGGGGAAAGAGGGTTGTCCTTCGGTTCTGTTTTTTGTAGTTGACGGTTAGTTGAGCCGAAAGAGGATGAAAGCAAAATTCACGCGACAATTAATAAAGGTCGGAAGCGGTTTCCAAGCGTCTCGACGAACGAAAGGGGTGGGGGTGGGGGGGAAACGGTGAAACTGGAGTTTACACAGCTCACCAGGGCGGCTGAAAACAACTGGAAGAAAACGAAAGAAATAGACATGGGTGGGCAACAATACCTAGACCGGGCGTGGCCACAGTTATGATGGAATGTCCGACGATGGAAGACCGGAAGCGGGGGGAAAAGGTGGAAGACACACCGCCGTTCGAAAAATGGCAAAAGTGAAGTGACTTGTTTCCCGGGGTTTAAACGGCAAAAGAAGGGCAGAAATAGATATAAGAAAAGAGGGAGCATCGTGAGCAAGGCCGTAGTGAGGGGTGGGGATCTAGGTCTGGAGATGATCGGAAGTGACCTCGGCCCCGGGGTAAATGAAAATGAAGACAAACGGAAATGGGGACTTTCGATTCCGTTTAACGGATCATGATTCGCGTCAGTGGGAGAAAAAGAAGGATGGGTACTGCTCGTCTAAACTGCCGTCAAGTGCCGTCCGAAAAGTGATGGAACTAAAAACGTTGAAGGGCTTAAAGAAACCAACCGTAACCGCAACTGGCGGATCTCAAGCAACACTGTCAAAGAGAGCGAAGGAATTGGAATGGGGGGGGGAGTTACAAAAGTCGCGTCAAAACCACAGAGGAACGCAGTCAGGACAAAAGTCCGGCGACGTCAAACTGTTCGGAGGAGAGCGCTAAATTATAGGGAGGGCGTGATGGGGAGAAAAGACAGGTGGAACTCATCTGGGGAGCGTACCTGAGAGATCAACGGAGACACCGGGGAGGTGAACAAAAGTGATGGACAGAGAAAACTCGTTAAAAGTTACCCGTCGCGTTGGCCCGAAAGGACATATATTCTAAAAAAAAGGTTCGGACCCGAAGACCATTGGAAAAAAGCCAAAATTAGAAGAGTTCATGGAAACAAAGGGGAGGTTCTTCGACAATCCAGAAATCAGCAGATTGGAGAAGGACGAACACAACGTCGCGTGCGCAGTCGTCAACTGGAACCTCGAAAAGGAATAAGGTGCATATCACATTGGACTCTGTTCAAGTGACAGGAATTTCCCTAGGAGCTAACATTAAGCCAATAATTTTCCTCTCGAAATTAGGAAGGGGGGGTGACAGAAGAAAGATCAAAAGGGCAAGTCGAGCACAGACTCGTTCTTGGAAAACAGGGTTAGGCAGCAGGAAGCTTCTCCGCTGGTAATCGCTGTCCCAAAGGACAATCCGCAAAAGAATTTAACTCGATTCAGCGAGGAACGCGAAAATACACCTCATTCAGTAAGCATTTTGATTCTACTAGGCAGGGGGCGACAGGGAAAGAGGCGGATTCATCCGAGGGGAAAGAAACAAGAAAGGTTCACATCGCAAACACCAATAGTAAACCAAAACCTAGGGAAACCTACAAAAACCGCGCCAGATTCGTCAAAAACTAGAGGCTCCTATGAATAGAAAACTCAAGCTTTCCAGAGCAAATCAAATGTGGAATAAAAAATCAGAGGGAAGAAAATGGCAAATAGTGGGGAAAGATCACGCAGAACCACCAACACCCATGCCGCAGAAAGTCCGTCCGCTTCCAGGCGGAATCGCACCAGGTGAGGTACTCATAGGAAGTCAAAGGCGCCTCGCAGAGAATGTTACAGAGCCGCCAAAAGTTGAGCCAAATCAACGCAAAGAGGGACTAAACAAGGAAAAATGAGGGGGGAGAAAAATATGGTCCGCCGATGGCCGGGCATTGTAGGAGGCATGGAAATTGACCAGGGAGTAAAAACTTCATTCACCAAGCCGCGAATTCCAAAAGGGTTTGGGTGTGGAGGACAAAGGGGACGGAATTTTATGCGTCAGAGTCGCAAGGTCATTCGATGGGGAAGCACCGAAGGAGCTAGACAAGACACCAGATCGCCGACGTCACGCACACGAGGAAAGTCAAAAAAACGTTATGAGTAAAAGGGGGGAAAGATAGGGATCAAAAGAACGTGTGCGTGACGGCGGATTCAGAGGGGGGGGGTGGATTTTAAAAAAAAATAAAGTCGAGTTGAATCCTCAAAGGAAGAAGGAAAACGAAGAAGATACAAAAAAATGACCGCATACAATTTCACCTTTGGGGCGGAGCTGGGATAGACGGGCACTTAAAAGGGCAGAAAGGGTGATATTTAAATAGCCCTGACTGCAGAGGAGCGTCAGAGAGGAAAGGGGGGTTGGGGTAACAGATTTTGCGTTGGCGAAAAGTAGGAGGAGTTTACTTCCGAAGAGAAAGGGACATCCTTAAAGAATACTCCCTTTAGGCCACATGTTTCCACCGACCAGAAAAAGAGTCAAGGCCGGGAAGAGGGAGGGGTCTTCAAGCAAATCTCGGGTGTGGTGGTGTTCTTGGTGAGGGCTAATGGCTGAGAGGGGGGCGGGGGGGTATTTACTAACGGGGTTCTCGGCGAAGTCTGTAGCAGGGGGGGCGGGGGGAGGACTTGAATTTTGAGATATGTTGTGGAGATGGCTCATGGTCTTTAAAGATGGGGTGAAAAATCGATCCTGAAGACGCAATATACTGAAGAAGGGAGAATCGCGAAAAAAGAAAAAAAGCAAGGTCAAACTGACGCGATGGGGGATGCCCTGTCCTAAAAGAGTTAGGTCTCTGGCCAGGGGGGGACAGCAAGGGAAGGCAGAATCCAAGAAAAAGAAGCACCACAGACAAAGAAAGGAGGGGGCTACGACTGCGGAAGTCTTGCAGGTTTGGAAAGAAGGCGACCTAGGAAAGGGGGAGAAAAATTCGTATCGAGAGGGAGAGGTCAATAGGGAAAGGAGGAGACACAGGTGAGCATGTCGACGCAATATAGAGTGGGGAAATGCGGAGAAAAGGGGATTCGCACCCTTCGATCAGCAGCGTGCGGTGACGCTTGGGAAAAGCATCTTTGTGGGAAATGCTCCCAATCTCTTGTGCGATATACCAGACCAAGGTGGGCAAAAGGGGGAAATCCAAGAGGGACAGCCGGGTCAAGATGTGTTTAGGACGCGGACCATGATAATTTGGAATTCTCCTCAAAGGTAGGGGACTGAACGTCATTTGTCGGGGGGGGGAAAAAGGCTGGCGAAAGGTGTGGGGTCCAAACGGTTCCCCACCGATTCCTTGCTCGGGACAGGACCTCGGAAAAGACGTCCACTTGTTATCCGCCGCCAAAGCGCGCGCCTGTCTAGAGGGGGAAACTAATTTTCTATCGAAACCAGAGAGTGGAGGGAGAATCGGGGTAGAAGAAAGAGAAAAAGGGACCGGTCGGATCGTGAAGTGTGGAGCGGCCTTGGGGTGCGTACAAAAGAAAAAAATGGAACTATTGGAGAAATGGCGCCGGATTGACCTAAGCATAAGCGCGCAAAAGACGACATGTGAGGGGGAAAACGCGCGATCATGCCCGTAAAAACACTGCCACGTCACATTTCATGGCGAGGAAACTTAAGGGGGGAGGAGCAAACTTCCGCTAAACTAGCGGAACCCCGATCACAAATTCGCACAGGAGAGAAAATCAGAAGAGAGGGGTTTTCCGGGAAGTCCCGTGTGCCAAGGATGAAGGCAACGGGGGAAAAAGACAACTTTCTTTATGTCAAAATGAGGAGGATAAAAAGTTCCAAAAGGCGGGGGGCAGGGCAGAGGAGGGGAAAAAATCAATAACTGTCGGGAAGGCCGCCGTGGTCCATTGCGGACCACACAGGGTAATGAACTGGAGGGGGTGACCAGCTTCGTGGCATGACCTAAGACTGTGGGGAGGATGGGGGGGGCACCATCCAGTTCAACTCGAAAACTGTTTGGGGCTGGGGGGGGAATCAGTAAACGAACTTCAGGAACGAAATAAATGACGTAATTGTCGGAGGAGTGAAACTCTAATCGTTTTGCCGTGGGACATAATTCCATCGAAACTTCGACTCCAAATAAAAAAACAGGAACGGCAGTCCTAAAATCGGAAAGCAAGTAAGTGATCGAACAGCGGAGAATCCAAAACTGTCATTAAAAGCAAAGTTCAATGAAAGGGAACCGGAAGTATCCAGCCGATCGGCACCTTTGCACCAACCCATCATCCAGCACAAAACGGTAAATTCGAAAGGGAAGGGGGGGAAAAACGCGACAAAGGCCGCTGATCAGAGACGAACTCACTCGAAGCGGTACGTAAATCGCTACCGAATAGGGAGGGGGGGGAAAATCACTATTGAGTCACACGTCGAAGCAAATAGCGTCTGACATCAGGGACTAGTCTTCACAACCTAATTCATATATGCTTCACTACAGGAAAGACGTGGAGGGCGAGGGGCCTGGAAGTCTAACCATTAAACAAGCGGGCGGGATTTTCAGATCTGGACCGGGAGGAAATAGGAGAAGGGGGGGGGGAATCAGATATTATCGCGATCAAAGATAAGCAACGGAAAAGCCGTAGGTTTGTCACGGCCCAAAGGTGGAAACAGGCAATCGATCCACCGCAAGATAACGGCATCGGGAAGCTGATCAAGACAAAAGGAGAAAGGGAATACAAAACGCGCGTGAATAAAAAATATCGGCTGAAAAAAGCAAGAGAACTTGGGGTAAGTGAGGCACGGGGACGGAACCGGCGAACTGCGAAACGCGAGGGGGGGAAAATCACTAAGGAGGGGGGAACATAGAACCGCGAACAGCCACGATCCGCATCACGGGACCCACACACAGGCCTACAAAGTGTCCTCGGGACAACCAAGCGCCTAGTTCCGTGCATAAAAAGTAAAGCGACTTAGACAAAAAGAACGGAAAGGCGCGGAAGGGCCGCCGGTAACAAACGCGGCTTGCCGGAATAGGAAAATGGGGAATACAAGGGAAAAAGAGGCGTTGCCAAATACCACCCCAACCGTCACTGGTCACATGAAGCACAAAAAAAAAAAAATGGGGGGAGAGCTTCGAATTCGCTGTTGAGGAAGTGAAGGCCAGGGCGAAAGAGCGGGTCGGTTTGGAAAAGGTCCTGGGTCCCATAAAAGCGCTCAGTGATTACAGTTGTAAGCGAGTTAAGTGCCACGCAAAAGACGGTACTTTCAAATGCGGGATTGCTAGGTGGGGCTAATGATGTCGCAGAAAACGGGTGAAAAAAATATAGGCCGGGTGGCCCCGGAACCAAGGGATGGGAAGGGGAAACTGGTGAAAAGCAATGGAATTGGGGCCCGAGGCCGGGGTGTTATAAAGAGTTGGAGCAAAGAGTTTCGATCTAAAGAGGGGGGGGAGGGGGAAAATGGCTTCAAAAGGTCAGGAGGGCGGCAATGCCCGAAAGGTTGAAAAATCCCAGGAGAGGGGATAAGTGGGCGCTCGGTTGCCCGCCAATCGCTTGCGCGAGATCTGACAACTCAGAGACACTCAAAGTGATTGGCCGGAGGGCGAACGAATTCACGAAGAAAGAACTCGGATCGAGTGGGCACGACAGCAGGGGACGCGACGAGGGAGAAGGAAAGGGGAAACTCACACCAAAAGAGGAGGAGATAGATTCCCCTCAATACGCGCTTCACATCTGGAGAACACATTCTATTAAATCTGAAAGCGATCGGTGTGAGTGAGACCTCGGAAGAAAAGGCGGGAATATAGAAGATATCACTTACTAAGGGGCGTCAAAGCAGCGAAGCGATTTGGGCGATTGTCACCCTTGACGAAGAAACATTAGGGGAAAAAAAAAGGGCTGCCTCTAACCGGAGCCACGAAGACAGTGATCGGAACAAAGCGGGGACCATCTCGAGCATTGTAATAGACCTTAGGCTAACCCCCGGCTTCGGTAGGCTCAAGGGAGCGGGGAAAATCAAAAAGGGGGTTTTGGACCAGAAGGGAACCTGATGTGTGGTTCGATGAGAAAAGACCGGAGGGGAAAAAAGCGAAAAATTAAAACGACATGAACAAGTCCTGGGGGCGCGGGTGACTTAACGCGCACGGGCTTGAACCAGGATAAGAAGGAGAGAAGATGTACACGAGCTCAGCCAAGCCGAGCGCTTGATACACAAGGTGAAGGCAGTTTAATGAATCTCTACCGTGGATCTTCAATCTACAATTGGTCATTCGTGATCCCGCGACGGGTGCGAAGGCCAAAAACGAAAGGGGGGGTGAAATTAGGTGGCGATTGCCTGGTCGTTGCATGTTTAGAGGGAACGGGAAAGAGGGTTAGGTTGTGACCTGGAACTTGGAGAGGGTGTCGATAGACGTTTTTGGGCAGTCGGGCCGGCCTAATTTAGAAATTCAATAGGAAGGACATAAGCTCATTCGCGGGGGGGAAGGATTCAAATTTCGCGTTTGTGATTGGGGGGGGGGGGTCCGAGAATGAAGGGAGGATCGGAAAGATCGCGTCGTCCCCGTAATCAATTCGCGGAGAAGGGGAGATAATAAGAGTGAGATGGCCAAGCTTTCTGAGCTGGTCAGCTTGCCGAGGTTTTAAACACGCGCCGAATCTGGACTGGAGTTGCGCAGCAAGTGAGGTGAGGAGGGATGCAAAGGACTCACGTTGGGGGGAGAGATGGGGGAGGGGGAAAAAGTGAAAACCGCACATTGTCTGTGAAGGAAAACCTCCAAGTTGATCAAAGCATCGTCTTATGATCCAACGTTCGTCGCGCAGGGAAGCAAAAGGCGAGGGAAAAAAGCCATACCCTCACCGAAAAAATGAATCGGGCGAAGTTCCGGAAAAAAAAACCAACTCGAAGAAAGGAAAGGAGAGCCGGGGCATTTCTGCATAGGATGACGATCGGCGGAATGTCTCCGAGGAGAAGTCTTCAAAGAAAAGACGGGGCTTGCCAGGCAGACGAGGGGGAAACCGAGCTAAATGCCCATGTCGCGTATTAGGAACAAAAAACGGGGGACTTGAGTTTCTGAGATAAAGAAACAGTCGCGTTGGCGCAGTTCGAATTCTCTGTTTTGTTGGGAGACCGGGAGTTGCTGGCAAGTGCTTGCTGGGTTTTTTGGTGCAAGGGACGGATGGAAGAAGTACAAAGGAAAAGGAAGGTTGTGCCTGCCCCCGAGATAACATCGGGGGGGGGATTCTCGCTCACGCCACGGTGTAACTAGAAGGAGAGGCTGGAAGAGGACGGAGTGTCGTCGGTTGTGTTATTTGGACGTAGAAGTGTTTCAAACGAACACGTAAGCGTCGCACACAGACCCCGATTAGCACGCCAAACGCGACAATCGAGAATAGTAAAAGGGAAGGGGGAGGAGGTTGAAAAAATCGATGAGCACAAAGAAAGTGGGTCAAAAGGGAAAAAAGGCTGGGGGAAAAAGGAGCACAATGCGTATGCAAACGAAGTACACAGGAAAAATCCACTTGGGGGTGGAAAGCACTAAATCGTCCCGGGAAACAAGTTAGGCCAGGCACCGGGACGGAAGAGGTAAAGGTGGCTTCAACCTCACGCTAAAAAAAGGAGTAAGAAGGACTCTGGGGACCGGTAGACACAATGGCAAAATCAAGGGGAAAGGCTGATTCAGGAAACTATTGAGGAAACATCTGAGTGCCGGGGGAATGGCGGGGGTGTAGATGGAGGAGGAAGAGGGGACTTTCACACTCGTCACCTTTAAGTCAAATGAGAGAAGGAAAGTAAAGTTGGGGACGGGGGAAAAGGCGTGGTCAACCTCCGATACTGGAATGAGCGCGTGGAGTGCCGACCATGAGGGATGGGGCGAGGGACCCTGGCCTTGGGAGGGAAAGGGGAATCTGCAGAAAATTGGATTGCCCGGGTTTGTCGTAGTGAGGGAAACAAGCCCTTAACTCAGGGGAGCATTGTCCCGAACGAAATTGGACGTTTAAGGGGCTATCGAGAACCAAGCGAAGACTGTTAACGACGAAGTTAGCAACTCCTTGACGAAGTTACAACTGATTCTCGAAGGCGGCGAGGTCAGGCGAAGTCACATGCAGTGGACTAGAGTGAATCGAACACTGCAAGAAGATGCAACGGAATCTGGGGAGGATAACAGGGCAGGGAAAAAAACCGTTGATTGCACACACAGGGGGAAAAATTTAAAGGTCGGATGCCCGAGCGAAAATAAAGCGGAGGGACTCATGGAAAACAGCGGGGGACAAAAGGCGTCACTATGGAAGTGATGGGAAACGGGGCCCGGTGGTAGTAAGAAGGGATCAAACCGCCTCTATTGGGGGAGAGAATCACAACTCTGTCGCAAATCGTGAAACCGGAGTTGAGATTTACCTACTTTGGTCCCAATTGTCCGAATGAGGATCTGCGATAACACATTTCACAGATGGAAACGAGAAGTTGCCGATTGGCCGCAAAAAACGTTTTCAAAGCGAGAAATTAAGAGGAATTCACAAGTATCCTGCATAAAGCTCAAAGGGCGTAGCAAGGAAGACGTTTCTGGGGGGGGCAAGGCTGCATCCTGCATGGAGAAGCACGCGTAGGCGCGGCCTAGGGGGCTAAAACGCCTAAGGGAATCTTCAAACAGGAGGACAGCGACAAGCAATCCGCATGAATGGCTGTTCTCGGCGGATTCAGGGGGGAAGGGGGAGACGGTCACGTGAATCTCGGGGGAAAAGCAAGAAAGTTTCAGCCATAGTCGAACAACACCAGCAGAATCAAACAAGGAACTAAAACGCCACTAACTTCGCGAAGAAAAGGAAACTAGGAAAGAAAAAAACCTAGGAAACAAAAACAACCTCAGCAAGATGCAAAGCAAAAGGGCAAAAGAACAACCTAGCCACGAATAAATCCCGTCATCGGGGAGACAGAAAGAAGGTGGATTGGTCCTATTACTCCGATGAGAAGTTTAAACAAAAAATTGAACCAAAAAAACACCGGCTCTCTCGAACGAAAAATCTGGGCTCATCAAACGGGGAACTGTAGAGATGGAGGGTCCTTTTCATTTATTTATGCTTAATCAAACGGCTCGGTAACGCAGCCGGTCAAGAAGCGGAAGAAATAAATTTGTTTGGTGCGGACAACGTAAGTATGCGGAAGGCAAAGGATTCGAGGGGGGGAAAAGTCTACCTTCTATTCTGCACTACAACCACGGAGCGGATAACGGGAGCAACGCACAAATTAATCAGAATAACACCAACACGGAGGAAAGGAGGAAGGAGATCGGGTGCGTGATCGCGATAGAGGGGGGGGTTCCAGCAAGCATGGGAGCAGGCTTATCATCAAATTCGAATGATACTAGCACAAAAAAAGGAATACAAATTGAACAAACTTTGAAAAACACACAACTAGCGAGAATCAAAGGAGGAACGCGGCGGGAAGACCGGGGTGGGGGGGCTTAAAATGTAATAAGAACAATGAATGCCGCAGTTACGGCATAGAGGAACCTAGGGTGGGAGCCAGATGTGTAGTTGTAAGCGCAGGAAAAATAGGAATTATTGGGCGGGCGGTTATTAGATACACCTTCTCTTGCCACGGCGAAAGAGCACGTAACCGTGGTAAAATAAACCTTCGGAGATGTCCGCCTCAGGAAGGGACTGTAAATTCGGCAACGGGTTGGGGGAGTTTGTTCTTGAAAGTTAGCTCCTGGGAGAAGAGGGGTGTCGATGGCTAGAAGCTTCTCTGGAGGGGGAAACAAAGGCGCAGCTACTCGACTGGTGTGGGGGGGAAGTTGTAGTCAAGTCTTCTTTCGGGTTGGGCGAGGCTAAGTTAAGGGACTTGTGAATGAGTGAAGAACGGCTAAATGCAATAAACTGCAACAAGAAGACGAGGAGGAAAGAAATTTCAACTCGATTTGTAGTGCTGAAAGCGGGAAGACGATAAAAAAATTATTACGGGGAAGGGAAAACTGGGGTTTCCGCATATTTACGCGGAGATCGAAGACCCTATGCCAACAGACATGTTGTGCGACGAGGCGTAGAAAGTGCAGGATTAAGTTGGGTAAAGAGAAGGCCGCCTAGAAATTTTCAGAAGAAATTTAGAGAATGTGCGAGAAGAGGGGGCAATGCAGAGGACAAATTAAAAACAATGTTTAAGATCGAAAGCTTCCTTTCACCGCTCTGAATTAAGAAAAACAGTGGGAGAAAACCCAAGCATCTGGGTAGGAGGGGAAGGAGGGGGAGCACTCTTTGCGCAGCGGCTGTGACCTGGAAATCTTAAAAAAAAAAAAAATTGCGTGAATGGATACCACGGGGAAACTGTGGGCAAAGGTGGAAGGACCTGTGAAGCCGGGCAAGGGTTTCAATCTTCTAATCGCCAGGTAGAAGTTAGGAGAAGCTCTGTTCGGAAAAAAATTTCAAGAGGGGAATGGTTAGGGGCCATACCGTTTTGTCCCTGCCCCCGACACCGGTTTCCAGGGGGGGAAAGAAGAGGAGAACTCGCCCAAATGCGTTTCCCCTGAATTGGACAATAGAAGCCGAAGTCTCAGTGAGAGGAAGGACAAACAACGAATTCAGTTTGTCAAAACCGGAAGTTTGCGACAGCCAAAGAGCCCAGAAATTCGAGGGTAAATCCTGAAACGAGTAGTCAGAAAGGGAAGTGGGGCTAATGCAATTGGGCATTGCGGATGGTTTGCAACTGAAGACCCTCCAAAACTAGTTAAAAGGTTCGGACCGGGGTCCCAATTAAAAAAAACGCAACGCATTGGGTATACAAACCATCGCATGGAAAATCCTGTCCGCACGCTCAATAGGAACGAAAAATTGACAGGGGGAAGCACTTTGACAAAGTGGGCCTCGTGCGAAGGGGCACTACTCGACAGTCCAATAAAGGTCAAGAAAGATAGAACCCGGCAGCTCACGGAGATCAAGTCTTGGAAGGGAATGGGGAACGATAATTGGCAGGAGCCTTGGGTCGGGAGCGCTAACAAGATAAGTCAAGAAGCTCGAACGAGGAAAAAGAGCCATATGGGAATGAAGGAGGGGGGGGGCTGCAAAGCGTAATGGCCATTCATATCGGACCACGGGGTCACAGGGTCCCAGAGAGTATTCGTTGGCAATCTGTTTGGACGATCCGGGGAGCTTGTGGAAAAGCGTTTTGTCACACTGCGACCTTTCTTTGTCGTAGCATCGCGAAAATAACTTCCGTCATGGAATACGAAAAAGTCGGGGGACGAATGAAATATTTGCAGGGACACGAAGCTGGACGGGCGAAAAGGCTAAAAATAAACACTAAAACAAACGAACGCGCCTCACTGATAACTCTGAGTCGCGAACATGGCTTGAAGAGATCCAAACGAGGAAGGAGGGAGAGGCCTTGGGTCTGGACACAATCTGAGACAAGCGATAACACAACTTTTCAACAAACCAAAAAAGGGCCAAACACACAGCAAATCAGAGACATCAAAACAGACATTCAAGGACCAAAACCGCTCAGGGGAGATTATACATAATGAAACTAATGGTAATCGCAGAAATAATTTGTACCTGTCGTCTGGGAAACAGGCGAAAAAGCTCAACGCACATCGGGAAAGATCAGGAAAAGGGGAGGAAAAAGAAATAGATGAAAAAGACTTCAGTCTAGATCACGTCCAGAAGCTTGGCCGAGGGTGGAGAAGTAAGAACCTATCATATAGCATAAAGGGGTAAAAGAGATCGGGACCCAAAAAGACCTAAAGGGGGGATTTTATGAAAGAGATATTACGGTTCCTTTATCAACACGCGAGATAGTCGAACGAACAGGGCGGGTGAGAAAGGACCCACGTGAAGAAGCAAAAAAAATAAGCACACGCGATAAAGACGGAGTCGGGTCAAAAAAAGACGGTGCTGCTCGCCAAAACAACGAGAACATATCGAAAGGGAAGAATATTCCGATTGCAAATTCAACAACAGCAGGGAAGCTTGGCCATGTGATGAAACGGTGTGAGAACAGGGCTTCCAGGAAGGAATCAAGTAGGTATCAATCGAGGGAACATAGACAGCGAACATAATAATCCGCAATCCTAACGGGAAATAAAAGAAAAATTCAAAAAACCACGAAAACGGGTTCATTTTACCACCAAACAACCGAGAAACTTAAAAATAAGGGCCATTACAGGCTGATGAAAAGCGACGTAGAGACAAAACCTCTTCACGTAATAACCAGAGGAAAAACGAAAAGAAAAGGATGAAAGACCGAACTAGGGCAACGCACAGCAAATTCTAGAGTATTGGCACAAAACCCTTCTAAAAGTCTCTGGAGAAAATGCCAGCAATGTCTGACGTATGAGCGGGTGGGGCCAAGCAAGAGAAAAAAGGGTAATGGAAAAAAAAAACTGCTTGTAAGGGATGTCATTGCAAAATAGAGCATCCCCCGAAGGAAATGAATGGGGGAAAGTCAAGGTGCTCAAGTTAAGCCACCGCCAATGACGCTTTTCAAAATGGGGAGCGGGTTAGAATGGGACTCAACGGAAAAACACACGGGCCGGGGCCCCGGAACTTAAATTGTGTTGAGGGGACGCTGAAAAAAAGATCAAAATGTCTTGAGGCTCCAGGGTTTGCCTAAGATGCATATCGCTCAGGGGGGCGGAGTCAAAAGGTTTCAAACTAAAAATGGGCGTCACTTATGAGGGCACAGCGAATAGTAGGCCAAAGTGTGCGGAAATATGACTGTAAAGGCGAGGGAAGTGGAGAAGGGCTCCAAAAGTCGGGCGACGAAATTGGCGGGACGGTCGTCAAAATAAGAATAAACTAAAGAAGGGTGGGTTGCACGAGGGTCTCACTCACCTTCACCGGGCCTCTCTAGAAGGGAAACTCTGCGGTGGAAAACGCGCCTGAGGGGGTAAAAAGAGATCTAATTAAAAACAACAACAGATTGGGGAAACCTAAGAAAGGGAAGGGACATCTCGATCAACTCGCGTAACAAAGAAAGGGAGTCCACTAGATTTACGAGTCTCAAACGCAGTCGTGAATGTTAGACTGGAATACCACAGGCGGGAGGGAGGCAAAACTTACGATCACGTCGACATTTTGGCAGAAAGAAAGAGGGTTGTCTGGGGGATCAAAAAACCCCTGTAAGATCGAGACAATGGATTTTCCGCACCTGGAGCTACGAGAGCAGGGGGAAGACTCTGAAAGGGAGAAGGTTTTCTGTAGAAAGGACCCGCTCCCGCTTCCATGAGGGGTCACATGGATTTATGAGAAAACGGCCTTCGGGGGACCTCAATACATGGGTATCTTGGGTACATAGGGAACGTTAAAGTGGGGGAATGGGACCTTAACAGGATATTGTTGGTTCTCAGAGAAATCAGGAGGAAAAAACCAACAAAGACCCGCCCTTTTGAAAGCACCGTCCCAGTGGAGAGACCGTAAAAAAAGGGGGACCTAACTTGCCTACTAATCAGCGGAGGAGTCGAAGGGGGAAAAAAACTTAAAGCACTAAAAAAAAGAAGAAATCACGAGAGCTTTGATCATCAAGTGGGATTGGATTCCAAAAAAATAGACCGCGAATCTAGGAGAGTAAAAAATTGTTATGGGGAAATTGGAGTTGTCCCGCGACGGTTGCGAAGAGGGTCCCGGGGCTACACGAAAAAAATTTGTCTGCGATTTAAGTTGAAGGGAGGTTCCAGTGGGTCGAAGTGCAGCCGCGTTGGTTGTTGACCGGCGGCGTACAGAAATGAAAAGATGTAGATACGTTAAGTATGCCCTCGCGGATTTCTTACGAATAAAAAGAAAAGGAAGATGTGTTGGGTTCACGGTAAAAATTCCGAACTTGGTGGAAAATCTTTGGGGGAAACGGCGGATGAATTATGAAGGTCTATGGTTCCCAATCAAGTTGATCAACAGCGCGGCGTCCGGCAGGGCCCGGGGTGAAAAAGACAGGGGGGTACAAAGGGGACCAAGAATTCAAAGGCAGCTGGTGTGTTCATATTGCCCGATATTTTTTGGGCAAAAAAAAGTGACTGGGGAGGGGGTGTCTTCAAAATCGTAATGTTATCCTTTGATTGACAGCGGGGTGGAGAGATGTGGTAAGGGGGGGGGGGAGACAAAATTGTGGGGGAAAACCGGCACGCACTGTTCCCTTTCTGCGTATCGAGCGCTGGTGATAAAGAAGCCTAATCTGATATCCTTCCCGAGATGCATCATGGTCCAGATGGAACACATCCCGCCGCGGGAATCCTAAAGGAAGGACTTTCCAGGAAAGATCAAGTGGACACGAATTCGGAGTGGGAAGATCGAGCATCTCTTGCTCGATGGCCGGGAGGAGGTCGCAAAGGCATGTATCGTTCCTTAGAAGAGACGTACTTTGAAGCATGTTCCTCAAAAGAGCAGGGGAAACCCGCTCTATCGGCACCAGGGTCGAGTATGATTACGTAAGAAAGGAGTCTCGGGATTGATTAATCATACAAGATATCAGTTGGGGGGGGGGAGGTTCCTTCGAATTTCGCTGTTTGGTGTTTACGGGCTTATGTGCGAGCTGGGGGGGGAACCTTATTTGCGAATAAAATGGCAAATTTTGACGGGAAAAAGTGTGCCTGCCAGAGGTACCTGCTGTTCTCGCTCAACCACGGTGCGCAGAAGGTGAAAAACTCGTGACTGGAAGAGTGCGAGTCCTCTTTTAAAAGGGTGGAGGGGGGACGGGAAGGTTCATAAGCGGCCGCAAAAACCGGTTGATTTGAAACCAGAAAGGGAGAGAGGAAGAAGTGATGATTCCTTCAGGGGGAAACAAACTTCTCGACTGATGAAAAAAGCAAAGAAAAGTGGTAACGGAGTTGAACTTGAACTCAAAAGGCGTGAGGAAAAACAAAAGGTGTAACAACGAAAAATCACAAGGGGGTTGGGACAGAAATAAAAGCTGGCCCTGGCGGCCGATTTGAGTAAGTGTGAAAAAAATACAGCCGGACGCCGTAATCCTCGGGAATTGTGATCAACCCCCGGAAGGGAGAAATGGAATATCAGGCTCGTCGCGAGGGTTGGCAACTTAGCCAAATGAAAAATCCATTTCAGTCACCTGGAATTAAGCAGGTAAACTAGGGACATCGACAAAAGGTGAATGAGGGATCGAGGGGGCGATTGGAGGTCATGTTCCGAAAACCTTTTAAGGTAATCGGTCGAACTAATGGGAACTGGGGGCATTCTTTTCAGAGGGAATTATCGAAAGCTTGCGCCGACCATAGTAGACGAGTAGGAAAGGGGGCAAAGGGGGTTAGGAAATTGGAACGGTTCCGAAGGAATTTAAGAAAGAGTTTGTGTAGTTGAGGGGGGAGCAAACCCCATATAAACCAATGGAGCAATTGGGAGAAAGGGAAAA
>Ga0179591_1281682_pt1 | contig 16827 bp, 12 predicted proteins | sample CZOMad2_1_08_16f_FD_182891 | JGI IMG/M metagenome (GOLD analysis project Ga0179591, IMG submission 182891) | Vadose zone soil fungal communities from Angelo Coast Range Reserve, California, USA - CZOMad2_1_08_16fungal (PacBio error correction) | ecosystem: Environmental > Terrestrial > Soil >...
CCAGGTCCGCCAATAAAACAGAGACGAAATGAGGGAAACGGGGGATAGACTCCAGGAGAGTCGACAAACCTGGCATCCAGGAGTTTAACAAGCCTTCCAGAACAAGGCGCGGGTCCTTGCTGATTTGATCCCTTGAATTTGAAATCCAGAAGGGGGACTGGGGAAACCGAGAACAGAAAGGGTAACTCAGATGTTACCAAGGGTTCCACTTCACTGGACTATCTGGGGGGGGTTTGGGTGGGGGGTTAGAACAACTAGAGGGGGTGTACCGAAACCGTAAACGGACGACAGACGCCGGGTTCCCTAATTGTTCCCGCTGGTTGTGAACATCGGATAAAGTGGGAGGCAAGCCGAATCTTTCCCCGGGTTAATATTACTCAAGATAGGCAAGTGCTCAAACCAAAAAATCACAATCGTCGTGGTCGAGTCAACAACGTGATAAGGCGCAAGACCCTTTAGAACGGAACGCACGGGTGCGGCGGGCCAAAAAGTGCTTACTATCTCCAATTAACTTACAAAAGCTGCTGCGGACACTTGAATGATCCATAGGATCCGGTCGCCTAGTGAACTCGGGCCCAGGACAACGCAGAAAAGAACAACGCCGGGATCCTTGAGTAGAGGAGAGTTTCAGGGATTCTACCACCTCGGCACCTCTCCATACAGGCCGTGGGGGCGAACCAGCGTAGTGCAGGGACAGATTCCATAGGCAAGAGAGAGCATGAAAAAGCCCGTGGAGATGAAAGGATGATTCCTCTCCAGACTCCGAAGAAGAGCTCCGGCTGAAGGGTCTATGGGGACATCTAAAAGGGGGTAAAGTCACGGATTTATGGCAAGACTGCAAGGAGAATACTTCGGCACGTAAAATAAGCCAAAACTTGCTGTACCAGCGCAGCCCTTTAAGTGGTACGCTTAGAGGAGAGAGGGCTCAGGGCGGATAGGGGACCATCTCGCTAAAAATACTCTTCGGGGTGGACAGCTAAGGGAGTCTTCAATAAATATAAACTGGGAAGAACGAGGGAATAGCGAAAAAAGAAATAAGAGAGAAGTGTAAATGCTGGTAAATAGATGGAAGGCTCGTCGGGGTCTGGACGTAAAAGGGGAGACCGTAAAAGGGATCGGAAGCGGAAAAACAAGAGAGAACCCAACTCGCCGAGAGAAAAGAGAACGGATAAGTTCGGGAAAGGTGTCATCGCTTGAGGTCTGTAGCGTTCTAGAACCTCCATCGGCAATGGGCACGGGGTAAGTCATGACAGGTGGAGGGGCCATTTTGTTCTAAAAAAATCTGAAACCTTGGGGATGTGGCGGGGTGTTAAAAACAATTAGTAACGTAAGATAGCGTGCTTGCGAAGAGAGAGGGTGATCCGCCCGAGGATTATTAAAGTGGGGGGATGACAGCAAACCACCTAGATAGACTACGGTCCAGCTCGGCACAAGGGGGAGGTCTGGTCGCTTAGTGAAGAGAAGACAAGACCGAGTAGGGTATCGTTGTCCCGGCTCAGGGGAACACATCCTGGAAATGGCTTATAGCGGGGATTCTCCCCTCAGCCGAGGAAGGAAAGAATCAGCTTAACGATAAGGGCATTTGTGAAACTTTTAGGAACAAGGAACAGGAAGCGCCCCATAGGTCGGAGGAAGTCCTTGAAGGAGGGGGGGGTTTAGAGTTTGGAGTCCTCCCCGAAACCTCCGGAACCAAAAATAAGGAAATCGGCCCTTGATTAAAAAAAAAAAGAGCTTGAAAATTCGCCTTCCATAAGGGGGCTTGAACTGTCGAGAAGCTTCGGCCGCTGAGCTCGGCCCGGAACTGGGCGAGGACCTCCGATGCTCCACCCAGCCAATATAAGTTCTTGAAGGGGATTCCCACTTTTAATCTTAGTAGACGCGGGGTGTCTGATGCTGAAGACCCATTAGACTCGGAAAAAAGTTCAATTTGGGACTGGTCTAAATCGTGCGGAGGGGGATTCGCATGTGAGAAGAAGTGCCGGGGGTCGGGGCTTTCTCCTGGTTCACCTCCGGTTTCAGTTACGGCCCCGTGTTAAATGACCTTAAGCGCAGGGCATTTGGACTGTAGAGGCCACAAGCCAGGAGTGTCCGGGGCGTGCAACCGGCGAGAAGATAATTCGTCTCCTCAGTCCAAGGCTTTACTACTAAGGTTAGCCAGGAGTGACGTGAGTCTTACCTTGGGAATCAGTTACTGCCCTTACGGTTTAGGTCCGAAGGAACAGTGAGAGGAACGAAGAATACCGAGTCTAGCCTGGCTGTCAAACTTGGAATCCAGGGGAGGTTTCGCCTTGCTCGGTGAAGGGCGGAGCTTTTTTAGGAGGTTGAATGGTCCTTAGGTATGCTCTAACACAACAAAAAACAAAAGGAAGGAGTTAGATTTGATCCCTCGAACTGGAAAAAGCACCCAAGAGGCGGCCATAGGAAGAGGCCGTGAGAAACGATCGAAAACAAAGAGGTTCAGTTCTGAAATCACTTCTGGTGGGCGGAAGTAAGTGGTGTTCCCCCGGGTCCAAGCGCCTAGAAATTCCAGGTGTGAAGACATCAAGAATTCACGTGTTCACCCGGAGTAAGGTCCACGATGAAAAACTCTGCAACTGGGCCGAGGGCCGAAGTTCCGGAAAAACAGATATTTGTTGTAACGAGAGAACAAGCAGAGTCGGCTTGAGAGGCGGGTGCTCAGGGGCGACACCTAAGTGTGGGCACTGTGGGTTTGGGGGGTTGTTTGGGGGTGTTTGGGGTGTACTATCTAATGACCCACTTCCGGGCTCAAAACGGGCTTCGACGAAGCACCCATGTCACGTTTCCGTCTCCCATTCCTTCCAATACTGTCAGAGGGCGAAAGGGGTGGCGTCAAAAGACTAAAGAGAGAGGTTTGAACTATACTAATTCCATTGGACCCCTGAAACCGTATAGTACGGTGGGGAAGAAAGAGGGAAGGGAGAAACAGGCGTTTCAAGCGTACATAAGGGTCACTGATTGAATCCTCACACCAGAGGACTGGAAAACGGGGGACGGTCAATTGATTGGTCATAAATAACTGGTCTTCCGGAGGGAAGGGGGGGGCCAGGGAAGAGGAGAGAGTTACACACGACAACCTCAATTAAACATAAAAGAGGGGAGAGAAGGGGCGAGCTCCATGAGGAACACATGATCGGCGAGTAACAAATGTCTATCGAGCCGTAGGGAATTAACTAGTTAGGGAGAGAAAAAGAATGCAATCTAGAACTGGTCGTTTAACTATAGAAAGCTAGATACCTGAAGTGGGTGGGGAATTAGCCTCACGACCAAAGGAAGCTCGTTCAGAAGGGACGCAGGATCGACTAACGAAGATCGTCTAGTGGATGGCAGTATGCACCCAAAGGTCTTGAATCAATCAACGGGGGAACTATCGCGAAGCATCACGATCAGGAACGGGTGGGAAGACCTTCGTTACACCCCTACAAAGCTGATCTGTTCAAAAACCGCGGCAAAAGGCATGTGTGCGGAGATGTACAAGGGAATGGGAGGGGGCAGCTACTAGAAACATCAACGTAACGGGCCGAGGTAACAAACAGATTCTTCAAGTTCAACTTTCGCGACTACAAAGGGGTGACGGAAGAAGGTCGTGGCTCGGTACGCTGAGAGAAGTCGGGTTTGTGCACGACGGAGGTTAAATCTGATGGACACAGAACGAAAAACCAAAAGCAACGGCAAGAGAAGCAGGAATGAGGAAGGTCTGCATGATTGGAAAGCGAAGGAGACCGAGAAACTATGGGAAATTAAAGGGAGCAAAAATACCTGGATCGGGACCAACGCAAAGAATATAAGTTTTTAACCGAGGCGGACTCGCCAAACGAAAAGGGAAGACCAGGCCATCGGGTAAGGGGGGGGAGGCTGTTCCCAACAGGGACCTTCAGAAAATAAAGAGGGAAGGGGAAAAAAAAGAGCACGACCTGGTTTCCCCAGGCTTACAACACCAGAAGAAGTCAAGGGGACAGGGAGTTGCCACGAGGGGAGGAAGACCAGCAGGAAGGTCCGGCGGTTTTAGCTACGAGGTGTGTTTCACAAAAAAGAGCAATCGTACGAAAGAAGGAGCACTAAAACGGGGAAATAAAGGGAACAGAGTTGTGAGAACGGAAGCCCGATAAGGACGAGGCACACCAGACTGTCGAAGGTCGGGAAGCTGATGGGAAAGGGGGGCTAAAAAACCCGAAGGGGGAACACCGAAAGACTCGAGGGGCAGAATAAGAGACTTAACGCTACCGCAAAAAATTTAAGTTTATTGGTCAAGACGGGGAGGCGAAGAGGACGTGCAAGAAGGGAAGGGGGAATGGCCTACCGGATGATACTCATCTCAAAAAGGTTTAAAGGGGGGTCCGACTTTGTCCCGAGATCGAAAGACGGAAGAAACGGTCCAACTCGTCCTTATAACGGCCTTATCAGATGCAAACGAAGGGGGACCCGGACGGGGCAACCGGAGTCTTGGTCATTTGAAAGGTGGAAAAAAAGTAAAACCAAAGGGGTAAAGCCGCAGACAGGTTGAAGGATGTGGGTGTCCCACTGGTCGCCAAGGGAAACTGTGGTGATTCAAAAAAAAAAGCCGTAAAGCTGAGGACGAGTACCAGGGAAGACTACAGTAAACGGAGCACCGAATGAGAGAGGGGGTATGGAAGTCGGTGGAAGAGCTGGCCGCCGTCCCATGGCCTTGTCCGAGAGCAGTGAAAGACTGAATGGAGGACCTGAAGGAGGTGGGAGGAAAGGGGACGTCTCTACTCAAAAGATGATGATTAAAAGGGAGGAGATCCCAGTGAAATAAGCCAAGAAAAAGGCACCTATTCGTTCGGTTCGACTAAACAGAGGAAAAACAGCACTACAAAAACACTGGGGAACCAGAAAAGGAGGAACCGAAGCCGCGCAAGGGACCGGTTCGCGGGGAGTCAAATGAGAAGGGGAAGAAGACCTAATCTGAGGCAATGCGCAGGGCCTGGCCGAGGCGAAAATCACGGAAAGGTCGAAAAAAACCCAGGGCCACTCTTCAAGGGAAAGGAGGCAGGAAAAAACACCTGCGTGTCTGTCCACATTAACGCGGGAACTGACTACATAACCGGGAAAAAAAAAATCTTGAAGCCCTGAACATAGAGCAGGAAGAAAGGTCCGCACTGGCGGGGGACGGCATGCGCAAGGCAAGGCCACTCTCCACCGGGGGTCGAGAAGCTATCGTGACCAAAATAGGAGGGAAGAGAGAGAAAAACGGTATCTGGACGACCACGGGAACCTAGGAACGCCAGATCAGTGAGAGTCAAAATGAACAGTCCATGATTCTGGGTAGGGGGCCTTGATTTCGGGGTTAGCTTCCGAGGTGTCCAAATCTTCGAGAGGAAAATTCTACGCAAAAAGGAAGACTGACCAGGTAATCCGGAGCTAGGTCGCGATTCCGACACAGGCTGCACCCGACAGAAATCCTGAGGCGCCCGGAGGGACTGTCATGAAAGGAAGGACCTCTCTAGAAAGAAAAAAGCGAAAGGATCGGACAGTGCTGGCGGGACAAAGATCACGAACAAAAAACGAACGCTCCGGGCTGGTTTAAGGAGAAAGGAGGGTACAAAAGGGACTCCGGGTTGGAGGGAAAGACCACACTGAGCTGAATACGTCGGAATATTACGACCCGTCGGGTTACCAGATCCATCAAGAGAAATGTGGAAACTTCATAGCCTAAATTAGAGAGCCAACTCGGAGGTCCAAAGTAGGTCCTTCAGGGTTCGTTCGTCAAGAGATTCGTGCCATTACAGGTTCGAGGTCAGCGCATCCGGGTTCAAAAACAGGGGGGAGGACAGAAGGGGCCTGTCCTGGGGGCGTTTGGTGAAGTTCCACAGTCGGTAAGGGGTCAAGAAAAGTCTAAATTGGGACAACACCCCTTAGTAGAACGGGAAAACAGAAAATGCGAACTCGAAAAAGAATAATACAAAAATTAAAGAGCCGGGAGGTAGCTACCCACGGGGGCCCGTGAAGATCAGGGTGGTGGCGGTCTTCGGCTGTGGTTAAGGAGAACCCGAAACAGACAAAGTTTGTTGTGGGACCCGCGTACCGGGGAAGGTCTCTAGGTGGACGAACAGGCCAATTGTAGGGGGCGTGGATTAACTAAACCAGAAATTGTACAAGGGTAATGACGGTGGTGAAAATCGAGTTCTAAAAATCTTCCCAAGGGAAGGATCCAGTTGTGGGTGTCTAATGCCAAAGGACCGAAAGATCGCAAGGAGGGGGGGGGGGACGGGGAAGGTGTCTGGAACGAGCTTGAGTGTCGCTGAGGGGTGGGGAATCCACCACATTCAGTATCAAGTGAGTTTTGAAAAAGTGACACGCAGTGCCGTAGAGGCGCTGCAGAGGAGGGTTCGGGCTAAAGAGCACATCGCAGTCCAGAAAGCCGGGGGGCATCAACTTGAACGCGCAAGTAAGCCGGAGGGTGGGGCAGAAACCGGAACAATTTCGCACCCAGCGGTGGCCGCCGGGTCTAGGTTGTCCGTAAGTCAGAGAACCAGAAAGTCAAGTGAGAAAGTCTACAGCGCCCCTGGAGGGAGGAAAAAAAACTAATCTTGAAACTCATCAGACAAGTGCCTGGGTGAAGTCGAAAAAAGGCGCCCGAGAAGAGAGGGAAACCTTCGATGACCGGGGAGCCCGCGAAAAACCGGGGAGATCCTTTCTTTAAGTTCTGGTTCCACCGGGTAGCTAGTAAAAAGGTTTTCTAGGCGGGCCGGAAGGAAAATATTCTCAACCGGGACGGTAACAGGGACCGGACGAGGGGGAGGAAAGTGCATTCGGTGTTTCGCATAAAGTAAGCCGATTGTTTGAGAGTTTGGTCAAAAAAAAAGGAAGTCCGTTGGTCAAACATGCGCGACAAGCAGGAAGGCCTTAATAGTCGAAAGAAGGGTAAAGGGTTGAATCATACTCAGAAAAGAAGTTGTTCTTTCTCTTTTCATTTAGAAAAATTGTCGCAGAGCGGGGCAATCAAGCGTAAGGGATACAAACTTTTGATATACTGTTACTGGCCTTGAAGAAATAACACAGTAGGGCCGGAAAAGACTGACTCTATAGGAAAAAAGACCCCGTGGCCGTTCCTGGGGGAATTTTCTGCGAATCAGTAAAAGGGGGCGGACGCAGGGGGTAAGCTTGTTTAGGTGCTCGTGTATTTGCAGGAAAGAAAAAGAAAAAGGAGGAGGATGGAGTATAACCCACACCTTACCACATTAAGACCTCTACTCCAAGTCGGCAGGGAAAAAAGAAAAAAGGCAGCCCCGTAAACTGGTAATTGAGTCTAGGAGAGGAGGTGTTAGTCCGTGGCAGGGGGAGGTCCCCGTTTCCTTCCCTTCCTAAAACGTTTTCCTAGAAGCATTTAGCGCCCAGTGGAGTGAACAGTAGAACTTGAATGGGACGAGGAGCTCCGAACTTGGGAAGGGGAAGAGTCAGAGGGCCAACTTCAAAGGGGACTGATTTTTTAAGAGCAAAAAAAAGTGACTGATTGGGGGAACTCCCCCTGTACAGAACGACAACGTCGGTACCCCTTTCGAACATCAACCCAATTCAGATAGGAGATTCCGGGGCACGAAACGATGGATCTCCAGCCGTAAATAAAGGGGGCCAAAGGAGCTCCTCTGTTATTCAAGAAAAGACTAAACTTTGTCAATACTACGACTTCCAAAAAAAGGGGAAAACCGGATGCTGTAAATTGGGGATCTTGAGCGGGGAAAAGTCCGGTCATGGATTGACCGCAGTCAACTACGACCCCTTCACCATTCACAAGAAAAAGGGCTAAGAAGAAAAGGTATGGGGTATAAAAAAGAAGGGAGGTCGAGTTCTGCTGAGGTCATTAGGGGTTGGGACTTGTTCTATCTGACAGGCATCTGAGAGCAACAGAATCGGTGCGTACTGTTGCCTGGGAAGGGCCCAAAACACAAAGACGTATCTCCAGGAGGAGAGTCGATAGCTGGTGAGGGCTGGAAAACAATGGCCAGACAGGGCATCCTTACTGGCAATGGGGAGGGGTCTGCCGTGAACAGCGAAGGGACTACCGTTAATTGTGGTTGATGACGCCGCGACCACCGCATCTCGGGCCTGACGGAAACTTTTCATCGGGAGAGCTGAAAGAAGGCGGAAGGAGGGCCGTAGGTCACCCAACGTCTCATCATTCTGGGGATACTACTTCGCTGTAGCAAGAAACGGAAACAGCAGGGGGACGCCGTCATGACACAAACCGCACATCCCAAAAGAAGCAGAAAAAAAGAAGAACAGACCAAAAGAGTGGGGCGGAAAGGACCTTTAGAAAGCCAACTTGGGGATGTGGCGAGCTAAGAAAATCACCAAGGGGGAACTGCCCCGGGTCAAACAAAACTGAATCTTCCTTCAATCCTACCGGGAGGGCAATTGAGTCTTGGTCGATGTTCAGAAACCGAAGCGAGAAAATAGGTGGGGGGGGCAAAAGAAAACAGACGGCTCTGGATTAACAAGGGGAAAATCCCATCCGGAAAAAAAATAGGAACAGACTAAAATCGTTCTGGGGGGGAAGTTCCTCAAACCTAAAGAGAAAATAGGGACTGGCGACGTAGAAAAAGGCTTGTCCACCATAAAACGATAAAGGAAGGGGTACCGGGGGGGGACGGGGATCGAGAGAGGTAAAATGGGCTACAGGCAGAAGCGTGCAAAGTCCGCAGGCCTTATAGTTCCCCAAAAACTTTCGGGCTAAAAAAAAAAAGAATTCTACAGACCGAAAGATACATAAAACGTGTTCAGTTGTAAATCGAATAAAGAAACCTCAGATGTCCACAAATCCTGGAGGAAAAACAAACCCGGTAGGTTCGGAAAGCCGGTAGGAAGCAAAAGCAGCCTGTACAGAGAACAAGGACTGTGTCGTCTTACGGCGCTGCGACGTCAAATACCTGCACTAAAAGAACGTCAACTCTGAAGGGAGGCGCCGGGGCGTGGGTGAAATAACACCGCTAGAGAACTTAAAGAAACGCCAAGGATTGGATCTTGGTCGCAGAGACGAAGGGTAAACCGTAAAGTTCAATAAGATACTAGAGAGCAGACAAATGCAGGGAATTCAGAGGAAACTGACTTTAAGGGAACGCCGTGTCGTTCCAGGACTTAGATCATAGAAAACTTGACATAGCAAAAACTACTCTGCTCACTGGGGGGGAGAATACGGTCAGAAAAAGGTCACACCGGGAAACCAACAACCGTATCCAACGCTAGGCAGACGGCCGGGGGCCCCACTTGGTAACAAGATCGTAAGAGATCTATTTACTGTGACCATACGCACGATACAGTGGTGACACCGCGGCAGCCAGTTGAAGAGTTTCCATTTGTGGCGGAAGGTACCGTGATGTTCGAAAGGAACATCCGGGGAAGCGGGAAGTACTTGAGGCAGAAAAAAACTATAAACGCCCAGCTAAAAACGGCAAAATCGCGGGTGGAGTAAAATAAGGTGGAAAAATCTGGCCTTCCGGCCAGTGGGCAACGGTAGCCTGAGCAGGCTAGGAAGCAAGAAGGGACGGTGGACAGGGTAAGTCTTTTTCCTGTGGTTTACATTGGAAGAAATCACAAAAATAATGTAGGAGGAGAGAAAACCGTCCCAACTCCTCCAACATAATCCTACATCGGGGGAGTCGTCACGCCGGAGACCAGAAGAAAAAACACACGTCCCTTGGACGCAAGGGTATTTCCCGCCGTACAAAAAAGCGCTAATGAGCGGGGACGCGGGGGAGTCATCCGACCTGGTACGCGAGAACGCAACGGGGAGGGGGGACCAACCTAGGAGAATCATTACCCTTAAACCATGGAAACATGTCCATCTCAAAAATGTACAGGGGTCTTGGGACCTATCGGGTCTGTAAATAAAACCCCTGACACGTAAAGAGAAGAAAACGGTGGACAAGAGAGGGAGGGGCACCCGTTTTTGTCTGTAGTTCAGGGGTAGTATCAAGACGAGGGGAAAGTGTTGGACAACGATACTAGAAAAAGTCTTGGCAAGAAAAAGGGAGGGCTAGCGTTAGCGCGTTCTCCTGGAAGCCTTCCTTTATCTGGAACTACACGGTAGGAAGTGAGTCAAGGAAGAGAGGGGGATGATCGAAGGGTGCAAATCTCAGGGGACGTTCGCGGCGAGATTCGGAGGGTGAACCGCCGCAGGGTCAGGAGGGACGCGGCGAAGGGAATTACGACCGGCTTCTCCAAGACTGCGAAAGGGAGCCTTCTTCTCGCGCGTAAGAAAGGTTGACGAAAGGAACCGAGCCAAACCGTGAAGGGAAAAATATTGAAAAAGGGGGCGACTCAGGAGAGCTCTCGATCGACAGCGCAAGTGTTGCAGTCTGGTGAGGGAAGGACATACCGAAGGAAAACCGAAGAGAAGCGCTCCAGGATGGGTTCGTCGACCGGGGAGGGACAAGGGGGCGAGAGGGAAGAAAACCGAAAAGAGAAAAATATGGGGCGGAGCCGGAAGAGGGTTGGAAAACCAGCGCCATGCAAGGACTTGAAAGTAGCGCAAAAGCGAAAATCCTTGTGAGGGAGGGACACACGATAGGTACCAAAGTACTTCTCTCGAGGCTTGCGGGGGGGACATCTCCGTAGAAGTCGTGAAGTCCAGTCAGAGGAGATTTCCGAGAGACGAAAGCAAAAGACTTCAGCAGAGGCATGGGACTGGAGTAGGGTAAGGTGGGGGAATGTAATGGTCAGAACATCAAAAGCGTGAAAGGAGAAGTGCAAAAAAAAAAGGATTTCGGACAGGAAACGGAAGGGGAAAAGACTCAGCTCACGGAGGAGGAAACCGAGGGCGAAACAAAGAATATCTGGAAGTCAGTTCATAGGCTTGGTTGGGATAGAAGAACACCCTAAATCCTACAGGCGGGGACGGTTCCGTCGGTACATGCAGGTGGCCGGAGGGGACGACATCAGGGGAAAAGGGGTAGGGTTTAAGAGCCAGCATGGGGAGCGGGGATCAATAGGTCTAAAGAAAAGGATAAGGCCCTTGTGGAAGACTAAATACACGACCATCTCGTGAATTAAAGGGTCCACTCTGCCCATGCTTAAGGGGGGGGACAGGTTCGGTTGGGGGGGGGAACAAACTGAAACAGGGGGAAGGCGACCATCTCAACACCTTCAAGGGGACTGACGATCTTCTCTAACGTCGTTCCTTAGAGGGAGAGGAGTTCGGTGGAGGCTTCTCCGACGGGGGAGGGGAAATAAAACCGAATCAGCGGAAAAACCAGGACGAGATCATGAAGGTGTCATGGACCCCTTCAAAGGTAAAACCAAGAGGGGGTGGCGAGGGCTTTCAGTGGGTCTTAATTCCATCGCCGTCCCGCCCACCTCCATGAAATAACCTAAGAGAATAGAATTGGTCAGAAAACTACAAAAGAATCGAAGCCAGGATAGTCTGCGGTCGAGGGAGGCTAAGAGGAGGAAAGAACGAAGGCGGAAAAATCTCCGGTCAGACGAGGATCCACCAGAAGAACCAGAAAAGTATGGACGGGCGGGCAAAGGGAGGGCGAATAGACGGGGTTATTTAGGGCCATAGGAAACTCTGAGGAAACTTTTAAAGGGAACGGGGAAGCCTTACGAGAAAACTTGATCGTGCGCATAAAGGTGGAGAAAATGTGGTAAAAAGTTTCGATGGAGACCGGGTAACTCGGGGGGAGGAAGACTTTTACGGGACAAGGTCGCGAAGAAGGCCGGCAAAGGGATGGAACGAAGGACCACAAACGCAGCCGTCGACCGGAGCATCCCGGCATCGGAAAAGTAAGGGGAGCGCCTGCACCAATTCTTTAGAAACGGTCACAAAAAAACGTGGACTTATCCTGTCAGAAAAGGGGGGTGGCTCATAGTGGACTTCAGGAGGGGAAAGGGCACAGTAAGACATTACACTCCAGAAGTCGGGCACGGGGCGGAACAGGTAACTGTTCGGTGGGATACGTGACGTGACGAAACTGGGGTCTCTCGTTGCCTTCGGGTTTGTGGGATGAAGGTATCGAAGAAACAACAAAAAAGGGATTATTATATGAGTAGAGTATCCAATCGAAAGGGAAAAGGAAACCAAAGACACCCTCTCTCCCTAGAACGGGAAGGGTCATTCTCTGAGACGAAACCAAAAGAAACTTGGGGCTTCGCGAGGGACTGATAGGGGACCAAAGTTCCGTTGTACGGTTGACCCGATTCGCCGTCAAAGATGATTCACACCGGTGTAATATTAAGAAGTGGATAGGGGGTCACCAAGGGAGAAGGGCCCCGCCAAAGATCTCGAAGACCGTGGACTCTGCCGTCAGGAGCGGCCGAAAACTGGAAGAATTCTATTTTGTAAACGAATAACTTCCGACTGGCAAAAAGGAACCGGAGCCGACACATAGGGGAACCGTTCCAATCACAAAAGGAAAGTTTGTCTGAAGAAAAGGGGTTCGCTAACACTCCACCTCTCACAGCCAGGCACATTCCATGAGCCATTTTGTCCCCAAATAGCTTGGAAAGGACAGAAAATCTAGGATCTAGGAGCACTGAAGGTACAGCCCGGAAAGCCAATTAGCTTGACAGGTGGAGAGTCAGGATGCATAGAGAGACCATGGGATGTATGGGCTCCAGCTGCATGGGAGCAAGACATAAACAGTCAAAAAAAAAAGAAGGGAATTCCAGACACGTTTAAGACGGGGATGTGTTGGATAGAGGGCGGGGCATTCGGCGAAGGTATGTAGTTTGGAGGGGAGTAGGACCATCCAACAAATCTAAAAGCACAAAAGCTGGGGCAGAAACTGGGAATGGACTCAAACACCCGGATGGATCGGCGCGGCAGAGATGAAGTTCTCTCGACATCTAACTGGCGCTGGTCGAGAAAACCGAGACTGAGGAAATCTACGGAATGGCTGTGAAAGCCGGAGCGAAAATTACGAATGCGGGTTTGGAGGAGTGATGAAAAGCGTCAACCACAGGGATATCGGGGAAGGGGTCTTGGAACAGCATCCCGACGAGATTAGATCTTGGTTGGGGAAGTCTTACAAAGAGCAAACAAAAGGGGGGAGCTGAGAAATAAGACGGAGGGAGCAGGCAGGGGAATCCTTCGGGACACCCGCGACAGAAAAGAAGGGCAGGAAGGTGCGAAACCGACGGCCAAGAAGGTTAAACAGGGGGAATGTAAACGCCATGGAGATGTAGGGGGGCAACGATCCGCAAGCCGAAGGAGGAGGTAAAGACGATCTTCAGACCTTTTGGAAAAGCTACCGGTGTGCAGCTGCGGAGGGTGCGGGGAAAATGCATTCTTGTGCTGCTCGATAAGGGAAGGTGGGGTGATGATCAAACCTGCGGACCCAGTACGAAGCACATAGAGGTAACCCCACATTTACATGAAACTGGGAAGAGGATGCTTAGGACGACGGAGAACGAATATAGGGGGGGGGAAATTCTACCTGGAAGGGGGGGTGTACACCAACCCCAAAACGAACAAAGGTGGAAGAAAAGTAAGTGGGTACCGGAAGAAAGGCATCGGTCCACTTCTTCAAGAGTTAAATGGAAAAGAAACTGGCAGAGCGGTTACCACACCTGAATCGGATCAGGAAGAACGGCATGCGAAGATCCTCCGGGAAGTTTGAAAATAAAAAGATCAGACCAGGGAGTCCACCAGATACGGAAGAAGATTATTAGCTTAGCGCTGGAGTAAGGTTCTAGTATTGACGAACACCATTCAGATCAAAACCGGCTTTTCTGTCTAGTTAGAGCGGAGAAGGAAAGACAGAGCTTCCCGTCGCGGAATCTCACGGGGAAAATCAAGAAGACCGCAACGTAAAAGAGAAACTTTTGCGCGGTTCTTTTTATATCGCTGGAAAATGGTGCTGACGCGCAGGGTTGACAACGAGGGCCGAACAGGGATGGCATCAAGAAAAAAGAAAGAATAAGCATAAAAAGGTCATGGCGATGCTGAAGGGCGACGGAAGTGGAGAACGGTAAATTTGGAGTTTCCGCTACCTGGAATCTACCAGGGACGGGAAGAGGGGTCATCTCCAAATGAAAGAAATTGTGGGACCGAGATCTTGGCGCAGAAGGGGGGAAAAAGGGAACCCGGACGGAAGCTAAAAAAGTTATCCTAGTCCAAAATGCACGTGGGGAGAAAGAGGAGGGGGGAAAAAAGACGTCTTTCATTAAAGGGGGAAGGACTGGTCGTGGGTTTTTCCGGGTAAATACCACGCAGAGGGGGTAAGAACCTAAGGGTTAAGATGGACAAGATTGGGTAAAATGTCAAAGGTACAGGTTATTGCTCCTGTCAAGCAGTTGCAAGTGTACGAGGACAAAGGTCGGCTCCCAGTAAGCAGACGCCCAAATAGACAAACCGGGGAAGAGAAGGGTGGTACTTCTTACTCAGGACGATGAAGAGAAGGCCGGGGAGCCGGAGCAGGCTGCGGGGACGGAAACGGGAGGGAGGGTCACTGGGAGCTGGACTCAAGAAAGGAGGATAATGAAACTAACCTGGACGCCAAAAAGAAAAACGCACTCGGACGGGTGCGACGACGACCCCTTCAGAAATTCCAGGAAGAAAAAAAAAAAGGCCAGCCAAAGAAGCAAAAGGGGGAGTACATTGGAGGGTCTCTGGTACTCCTACGGGCCAAAGGTACTAGCAAGAGGAAAACGGCTGGACCACTGCGAAAAAAACGGGCGGCGAAAGGGGTGTGAAAAAGAAGACAAGGGGACCGGGCGGCGGGAACCGATAGGAGGAAAAAGGTAAACCTTCATTCGACATACTCATGTGCCCAACAGAGTGGTAACCACGGAGTTGGGTGGGGAAAAGAAGCGGGGATCAGTCAGTGGGAATCGGGGCACACAGGGAAAACGTGTTGACACGGCTTCTCACGGATCAACTGCCACTTCTGGGCCACCGACGGCGAGGTTACACGAGTTGCGTGCGCTGACAAGAACGGAACGGAAACCCTGTACAAAACGGTCAAAAAAGCGTAGAATCAAAATGAACGGGGGAAACTTCTGCAGGACTGACGAGCTGCTGATCGGTCTGCATAGGGGAAAAGCAAGTAGTCGCATTCCCCTGACTATCAAGGATCCCGAAAAGCATTAGCCTCAAGGGAGACTCTGATATAGGGAAAAAAAAGGGGAAACCGACAAAAATCCGGGAAGAGCCCGCGTAGTGGGCGGTCACCAGAAGAAAGAAGCATATCTATCAATCCATGAAGTACAAGAGAAGGGAAAGCAGAGGGATCCAGCAAACGCTACGCGGGGGCGACAGTGATGGGTGGCCAAGCTTCCATGGACGGGGACTGAGGGATGCTGACACAGGCATGGAGATCTTAGAGAAAGTCCGCATCGGCAAAAACCAGGGGAGGGACCAAGAATCAATATAATCTCTACAGAGGACCTCCGTGCGAGACCGGGGAAAGCCATCTTCGTGACAACAGGGTTCCTGTATTTTATTGGAAACCAGTTAGAAGAGAACAAATAGATCCGGAGAAGGTGGAGGACGAGCGATCAAGAAGGGATTTCATCATAGGGACTGTACCTGGTCTTGGTTAAGATTAGAGTCGGAAAATTTGGGTACAGACCGCGGGGCCGGAAAATGAATAAAAAACCGAATTCTCGAAGCGGTAAACAGAATCGACGAACTCATAAAAACGACGTAGTAACCGACAAGGAAAGGGAAAGGGGGGTGGAACTAACAGGAGCGGCCAGGATAGTAGCTCGTCCCCAGCCATAGAAGGCGACAGGTCCCTTAACTGCGGGGGTCGGAGGGGGAGAGAGCGACCTCTTGGGGGTGGTGTGGTTCACTAAAGGAGTGAGCACCAGAAGAGGGATGTCTCTTATGTCTCCAGCGAACGGCGGATGAGCAAGCAACAGGGGGGAGGGAGCCCCGAGCCGATCCTAGTTGGGGGGCTGGTGGCAACTTCTTTAAAGGGGACTTGCGGGGGGGGTAGAGGCGTGAGTACTGAAACAAATTATGTAGAAAAAAAGAGATGGGCGCTCGCCAACATGCCGTATAGGAGCGGCATCTCGGTTCTTCTAACTGAGAAGAAAGAGTCGCGGAGACGCGAGCATTTGGGAAAGCCGGAAAGCGGTTGGGAGTGGAAGACAACACGGCACAGTTAGCCCACGGATTGCTTCCTGGTCTGGTTTAAAAAAGGCGATGGGGCAGCTCACGCCGCAAAAAATCAAGACTCACCAAAGAGACATGTAAACTTGGGTCCAACTCAAGATTAGCGCCCGGAAAAGCGCGGTGGCGCTTGGCGGAGAAACAGGCTAAAAGACGCTGGAGGCCAGCCCGGCCTTGGAAAACGATCTCCTTCCAAAGGGTTAAAAACGGACATATAATGATGATCTTTCCAAAAAGGGGAGTCGGCAAATAGAAAACTTTGGAGAAGGTCTGCCGATTCAAAGAGGACGAACTGAGACAGTTCTGGGGTGCCTGTTAGGAGGAGTGACTGTGGAGTGGAGGGAAGGGTTGGGGGAGAGGCCCATTGGACGGGGGGGGAGATGGGAAAAGGGGCAACGCTGGTGGGCACTTCTCAGGTGTACCAGTAAGAAGCCGGCAGATGTCCGGGAAAAAAATCAGCACGCGGTCACCGGGGCCGCATCCCCGGTAGACGAGGACCAAAACTGGGTGGAAAAGCTCGGGACCGTCGTGTGTACAACAAATTGCAATTTGCGAGCACTGCGTATTCAGGGAACGGACTTCGCGGATTGAAGTTTACGGGGGACCGGGACTCAAAAAAACGAAATAACGACTGGATGCATAGAACCGCAGAACACTGGCCGTCAGGGCGGAAACAACATTAAAGACGGGCAGAAAAGAGGGGGGTTTCCGGGGGGGGTGTCATAGGGGGAGGA
>Ga0179591_1272559_pt1 | contig 16823 bp, 29 predicted proteins | sample CZOMad2_1_08_16f_FD_182891 | JGI IMG/M metagenome (GOLD analysis project Ga0179591, IMG submission 182891) | Vadose zone soil fungal communities from Angelo Coast Range Reserve, California, USA - CZOMad2_1_08_16fungal (PacBio error correction) | ecosystem: Environmental > Terrestrial > Soil >...
AACCGGTTTAGCTGGAGGAATTGGGGGGGAAAGGGGGAAAGAGGCGTCTCAGTGTCTTCACGGCAAAGCAGGAAAGGGGATGTGTTTTATCCGGTGGCGTGGAAATAAGGTCTTACATTTTCATGGGGATGGGTAAAAGAAAAATGTTCTGCTTAACTACCAAAAAAGGGCTCGCCCAAATGAAACACGGCATTTTTCGCAGCGGAAGGTTTCCCTTGGCTGTGAGGGGAGGGGTGAAAGGGAGACTTTCGCCAATCACGGTGAAAGGGTCTTCTGGAAGTTTGGGGAAAAGGGGGGGGTGTCTTTCTTCTCTGATGGAGGGGGGGTTGAAAGAGGTTGGGGAGGGGGGGCCGGACAAAAAAGACCTTTCGTGCCAAAATTTGCTAACAAGGGATGAGGAAGAGGGAGGACTATGCGATGCCTGAAAGGGGGGAGGAAGTGTTAGCCTGATTATCAGCAGGGGAGAGAGGGGGGGGGAAAAAAGCTTAAAGACGGCAATTTGTTGAGTGATTACTCGACGAAAAAAGGCGGCGAAGGCGAGGGGGAAGGGGGAAAAAAGGGAAAAAAACACAGGTCGAAACGTCATGGGGGGGGGGGGCATTACTAAGAAAATCCAAGTTGAGAAAAGACAGATCTGGAAGGGAAAGAAAGGAAAAAACACCCTCCAGTGGGTCAAGGAAATGGCAACGACGGTTGAAAAAGGACACGCCCCGCTGAGCATCGTTTCGCACTTTTGGCGAGTTCAAATGGGGGCAGGAGCCGTTGGGGCTTTTTGTAAAAGAAATCGACGACCGCCGTGGGACAGGACGCTGAAAAACTCTTTGAGGAAGACAGGGAAAGAAGGCCGATTGGCTTGGGAAAGGGGGGGGAAAAAACTGTAGGGGAATGATCGGCGAAGGGGGGAGTTTACTGACGGAAAAAGGTGCTTATAAAAGATTAACGGAGGGAGGGGGGCGAAGTGCGGCTGCACGAAGGGGGGGGGTGGGTGTTAGAGGAAAGGAAGACATCCCAAGGAAAAGTAAAGGGGGTCCTTACACTGGGAAGAAAAAGAGGCCCAATCCTCTCCAGTCCTGGGGGGAAGTCAATATCAGGGCTTATGGGGGGGGAATTCTGTCACCGGGAGGGACTTTTTTTTAGGAACATAGAAAAAGCCCTTCAAATTGGGCGAGCTTAAATAGATTCTACAAGGAAGGAAAGAAAACGAACCATCCCTCAGAAAGAAAGGAATATAGCGCCAAAATCACGGAGGGGGGGTCCACTATTTTTTCTAGAGGGAGATCCGTTGTTGAACATTACTCGCCTACATCCAGAACTACTACTTAACCGGGGAGGGGGGGGGCTTCGAGCTGGGGGGAAAGGAGGCCTTCCTTGCAGGCAGTGTCATGAATTTCATCATAGGGGTTGGAGGTTGGTGGACAGTCATTGATGAATAAGGAGGGCTCAACAACAACGGATTAAAATAGGGGGTACTTGTCCACCGGGGGGGCATCAACAACCCCATTAAAATGGGAAAAAAAAGGGGGGATCCCGCTCCCCGCGAGGGGGGAAGGGTCAACTTGAAAAAGATCGCTCCCCAAAAGGGGAAAAAAGAACGTTCCCTTTATTGGGAAGGGGAAAAGGCGCAATGTTAAGATCTCCCCCAAGAGGAAAAAGGGGAGAAGTGAATTGTAAACGGCCGGGGAAAGGAGACTAGGAAAGCCTTCTGGAGATTGATGGGGGGGGGGTTTCTATCTCCTCTCGGGAGGGGGAGAGGCGTCAGGTTAATTTGTGGGGGAACATTTCCGCATGGAGGTCCCCGAATAATTCAGAAAAGCCTCTTCCATTCTCCAAAGGAAGAGGTGGCTGAGGTGGGAAGTGCCGGGTACGAAAGGAAAAAGTGTCTTTTGGGAGGGAAGCAAAAAGGGGGAAAGACACTCTCACAAGCCGACAAAAGGATCAAGCACATTCGGGAAAAGACGTCATTTAATTGGGGATATTGGCCAGGAAAGGTGCATCGGAAAAGACGCCATCCTCGACCGAGAGAAAAGGGTGACGATCAGATCAAACGCCAATCGGGGGGAGGGAGAAAAAAAAAAGGGCCGGTAGGACACTAGTCCTAATACGTGGAGAGGGAAAGCGTTGACGTTCGAACAAGCCCAGAGAATGGAGGCCAAAAAAAATTAAGATCGCGAGCAGGAAAAGGAGGGAGTCGCGATTGCTCCATAAGGGGTTGGAAGGGTTTCCATCACCGTCGGGGAAGGGGGGGGTGATCCACTCAAGCTCAAGTGGACTACTTCTTTTCTAAAGGGGGTTATAAGCAGTCAAAAAAAGAAAGGAAAAATTACTTTTTCTCTACAGAGGGAAAATCAGATTAAAACCAACATCTGCCTTAGCAAGGCAGGGGGAGGAAGAAGGTCCCCTACAATCGCGAAGTCTGAACTTCTCAATAAAAAAAAATTATCAAATCATCTCACCTGAAGGGGAGGTTATCGGCAAACAAGGGGGGGGGGGTCCATCAGAAGGAAGAGGAAGGTCGCATTATTCTATCTTTGGGGTGAAGGGGGGGAAAGTGGTCAACCGGCTGGTTTGGGGGAAAAGACCAACTTCTTTTTCAAACCATACGCGTCAAACTCATCCAGGAAGAAATCCTGTAAGAAACGGAAAAAGGGCGACGCACCTTTCCCCAAAAGGGGAGACGGCACCAAAGGGTCACCTGAAAAGAAAAAGAAGGAAACTTTTATCATCGCGAAAACGAGAATCTGTGGGCTTTCAAAGGGGGGAGAACTTGTACCTTTGCGGTGGTCAGGAAGAAAAAGGGGGGTGGGGGCAGGAATACAAATGCACATGGGTCTACCAGCGCAGAGGGAAAGCTGAGTCTAATCACAGGCGAAAACCCCATCTTTTCTTCAAGAAAAAAGGAAAACACAATTTTGCCGGGAGGAAAGAGGAATCTTTCCTTTTCATTCCGCAAGGACCGGCCCCGCTCACGAGGGTTCTAGGAAGGGCTCTCAGCACACAAAAGAGAAAGAGGATCAAAGGCGCAAAAAGGCCGGTGATCCCCCCCTGAAAAGGACAGGTTATGCATTGTTGAAAGAGTCTCGCGTGGAGGGGGGGGAAGGGGAAAGTGCTCAAGGGGAGGGGATGGTTGAGTCCGGTGCTGAAGGGGGGGAAGGGGAATGCCGAAGGAAGGGGGGGGGACGCTCATCTACAAGGGTACTGAAACAAGGAATCGACCACTACCAAGGGAGGCCCCCGAAAAACTATCCAGAAGGATTTCGCAGAGGGGGAAAACCAAGTTTCCCGGGGGGGGGCTTTATTGTTAAGGGGGAAGGGAGACGGTTCTCCAAGCAAGGTCGTGAGAAAGGGGGGCTTCTCGGGTTAGGGGGGGAGTAAGAGGTGTGGCCGGTCTTCGGGAGGGAGGTGCAGGGGTGAAGCGTTTTGGAGTGTCGGAGTTGGAAAACACCGGGGGAGAAAGGGAACTATCACATGTTGTCGAACAAAAAGAGAAAGGAAAGAGCGACGAAGGCGATGAGAAAAAAGAAAAAGATAATTCTTGTGAAAGGGAAATATCTGGGACTTGGGAGACCTAGGGGGAGTTGGGTCCTGGGGGGGGGGACCTGCCCACGCAGGAAAGGAAAAAGGTTGGAGCCATTCGGGGAATGCCTCAACAGATGGGGGGAATTTGAATTTTAAAAAGGAAAAAAAGGAAAGGTGGGAGTACCCTTACTTAGTACCAGATCGGGGGGGGGAAAAAACGGTGAACGTAAGCAACGACGGTTTAGCAACAAAAAAAAGAAGAAGCCCTCGCCGGAGCCATAGGGAAGGTGGGCGAAAAGGGGGGGTCTAGGGAAAATGGGCGGGGGCCCTTCGCCGTCTGTGAAGTTCAATTCAACGCCATTAAAGAAAGGGAAAAGAAAGGATCACTCTCTAAGAAGGAAGGAAAAGCAAAGAGGGGGGGGAAGTTTCGTTGATGAGGGGGGAGGAAAAAAGGTTAGTGATGATTCGGCGAAAAGGGGGGGCCGGCGGACGACTGCCATTGAGGGGAAGGAAAGGAACCATGAACGGAGGATTTTGCCCGAAAGGACGAAAAGGAAAGCGCTTTCTACTGGAGGGGAAATCCCACCAGACCAGCAGAAAGGTTGGGGAAAAAAAAAGGGGGTACAACCACGGCCAACTTCCCCGCAAGAAAAGGGAAGCTGGTATCATGACGAGCCGAGGGGGAGTAGAATGATTCGGGCCACCGCAAAGGAGTGCTCAAAAAAAACCTAGAAAGCCTGTGAAAGGAAAGGATGAGAATAGGAGAAGAGGAGTCTCCCTCACCAAGCCTCAAGAAAGGTGGAAAAGAGGAAAGGGCGGTAAAACGAGAATCGTGGGAAAAAAAAAAAGGATCTCACATTGAGCGGAAAGTTGTTTTGAGAAATCAATCCGGAAAAAAGGAAAACTCTTTTGTGGGCGCGGAAAAGGAGGGGAAGCACTAGCGGCGGGGCGGGGAGAAGGGAACGTTCAATCATCTTGGGTTGGGAAGTGGACCGTCCATGGAACACAACAAAGAGGAGGGGGAGATATCAATTAATCCTCAAGAGAACAGTCACAACCCCATGATGGAAAGGAACCCCTCCCAGAGGTGCAAGGTGGAAGCGACCCCAAAAGTGATCTTTGAGGGGGGAGGCTCGAAGGGGTTCGAAAAAAAAAAATCACTGTAGAACCCACTCGGGAAACACTAAGAGGGATTGACGTATCTCACAGAGGACACCTCTCAGAGAGGGAGGGGGATACTTTCGAAAGGATCTTGAAGAAGAATGGGAGCTGGGGGGAGAAAAGAGAGAAAAAAATTTTCCCGCATGGCAAAAAAAGAGAAAAGACGCCTCGCCAAGAGCCCGTCATTGATCCCCTGCTGAAGGGGAAGGGGAGGGGGCTTAAGTTGGCGTGAGGTACGACACACTGGGTTGTGAGGGTAGGGCAAGGATAGACCTCGAAAACGAGAGCGTCCAGAGGACCGCACTGGGAGGGAACTCCTCTTCCTGGGAAACAAATGTGGAAAGAAGGAACGCCCCCATCCTAGAAAGAAAAAAGTGCAGGAAAGATCACGCCAATAGGAGGGGAGGAGAGTCTCACCGCGGTGATCTCAGGAAGGCGTCTCATCGGGGCGGGGTAAGGGAAAGGAGAGGGTCGAACAAGCCCCAGACAGGGAAAAGCAAAGATCGCGAGCGAAAAAAGAAAAAGTCGCTATGGCTCCGGGCGGGGGGGAAGGGTTGTGCATTTGTTGTTCATGGAACAGCGGGGGTGAGGAAACATCCAGCTCTTTTACGAAAGAAGGGGCCAGCCCGGGATGTTCGGTGTGGGGAGAACTTCTCCCTGCAGAATGACGGTTCGACAACAGGAAGTTCGAAGGGGGAGAAAAAAACGAATTCGCCGCCGATAGCGCGTAAAAGAAAAAAAATGGTCCGGTGACGGCTCAAGAAAAAAATCCGACTCAGTCTAAAGGGGGGGGAGGGAAAGGACAACCCATATAAGAGAGCCTTCTCAGGATTCGATCGATGTGCTATTCAATTGAAAAATGCTTGGGGGAACTCCGAAAAAAGGAAGGGGGGGAACAACGCTCAGAAAAGCGAAGGCCTGCAAAAGAAGGGGGAAAATCCCGCCGAGGAGGGGAGCGAAAAGGACCGCAGTCGACTCGTCGAAAAGAGGGGGACCATCACGGGAAAAAAAAAGTCACCTGATCATCGAGGGGGAAAGAATCTTTTTGTCGTTTCTGAGGATGCGACGGGGGTGGGCTTGGGTCCGCTTCCTACCATGGTTGGGAAAAATGCACAAGGAAATCGACCACGCCGAGCACACCGGGAGAACAACCCCAGATTGGAAAAAGGAAAATTTAAAAATGAACGACACGCGAAAAAGGCAGAGGGGAGGACGCTTTCCATTCTCCCAGCACACCGAGAAAAAAAACAGTGTGGCGAACCTTTAGAACGTCGGAGGATGAAAAAAAGAAAAAGGAAGACGACCACGTTTCCACGCCGGGGGAGGGGGGGAGGGGAAGCACATTAAAAGGAAAGGGGAAGAAAAGGAGGAGGGGTTCACGGCCACATAGGTAGAAGGGGGAAAAAAACTGGTTGGGAGAAAACTTTGGGGAGGGGGGGGGGGGAAGATCTGGGGGGTCTTGTTCGCTCATCGACCAAAGGGAAAAAGGGAGTTTACTGAAAACCATGGGAGAAGGGGGAAAGCGACCCACTAAAGTAGCAAAAAGAGCCTCACTATCAAAAAGGAGTACATGGCGCCGGGGAGGAGCAATTTTAAGGGGAGGGATGGGGAAAAAAAAGTGAAAAAACGTGTCGAAAAGAACGAAAATAGGGAAAGTGACGTCGCTTGGGCGAGGGTCCAGGGTTGCCGGGGGAAAAAAGGGGATGCGTTTCTCCAGGAACGGTGTTGGGAATAGGTGGAAGGGTTGTCCACCCGCACGCGGCACGGCACTTGGGGAAAGGAGAACACTAGCGCATCCAAAAAGGCTCGAGGCGATGCTGGGGGGGAGGGGGGAGGTGAGCCTGATGAAAGGGCAGGGGGGAAGTTATGAAAAGGGGAGGAGGGGGAAGGTGGCCCTTACGCGAAAAAAAAAAGGCGAAGCGAGGGAGCATTCGAAGTGAAAAGGAAGATCGCAGGGGAAGTTGCATTGAACAAAAACACGAACACAATGTTGAGAAAGAATATCTGGAGTTTGAAGGGGGAAAGAAAAAGGGTCATGAATGTGCAACGAAGGAGGGGACACAGCAAAACTCAAGACTACGGCCCGAAGGGGAGAAAGAAGGGAAGTCACTTTTGGCGCTCCAGGGAAAAAAGGGGGCAGTGGTCGAAGAAAAGGCTTGTGACGAAAAAACTTGAAACGTCAAAAAAAAAAAAGCCCGCCGGGGGAAAGGGAGAAACAGCTCTTAGGGGAGTGAGAAATACCTTATAGCAGGGGGGGGGGGGAAGGGGGGGCCTGGACGTCAAGGGGGGGGAGGAGAGGGGGTGCGCGGGACTAAAAAAAAACATTTGTCGGAGTCAAAGTAACACATGAGGGGTTGGGACAGGTGCGTGCGGCAAGGGAAAGGGGGGTCAAAAGGGCGTGTCCTAAGGGGGACACCGAAAAACAAGAAGGCCTGCAGTTTTGAAGGACAGCCAACTTCAGAAGGAATCCATGCCTTAATGCAGAAGAGGAAGAAGCAGGACTATTCCGGGGGGGAAGGAGCCATGCTGGAAATTTGGGGGAAGAGGTACACAAATTAACATAAAGCCAATAATGCTTCTTAATATAGTCTGGGAAGGCTCTCAGAAGGAGGGAAACCCCATCCACTAAAGAGAGATAGTGAAAGAAAAGGAGGAAGAGTACAATTCATCCAAAAGGAGGGGGGTCCAAAGGGCTATACTGGGGGAAAAAAAGATTGCTCAGTGAAGAAGAGGGGGTGGATACGAAGAAGTAGCGCCAATCCCTACAAGGGGACCGGTTGGGGTAGGTAATTTTACAGTGGTACCCTTCGCTTTTCTTTGAAAAAGGGGTGGCGGTCATGAGGAACATGGGTTTTTTGAGGGGGTGGAGATTCTGCTATCTCTCTCAACAAAGGGGGGAAAAGAGGAAAGAGAAATAAATGAGAAAGTAAAACAACCACTCACCAACGCCCATGGGGAAGGAACAGACAATAATTCAAAAAAAAGGAAGCGGTCAGTGCAAACTAAGTCTCTCTCAAGATGAATCAGGGGAAGGGAGGGGAAAAATCTTTTCTAAAACAACAGGAAAAGGGATAGCCCCATCGTGGAACAAAAGGAAAACTTGTAACGTCCCTAAAATCAGAGGTCCTCCATGTTATAGGGCGGGGGGGGCTGATTGGAAGAAAAAGGAAGGAAAAGCCAAGAGTGGTGCAGGGAGGAGGGGGACTTAGTTCGGGGGGGAGAAGAGAAAACGCCATTGGAACCGACTCTGAGAAGAAGAAGGCCGCGTCATTGATCAAAGAGAAAATTGGCTTGGCGTGGGGGGGGGGTGGTTGGGTTGGGTTGGTGTGGTTTTTGGTTGGGGGGTTGTTTGTGTTGGTTGGGGTGTTGGACACCATTCAGACGGAGTATGGGGATTGTTGTATGGGGGAAAAGAAGAAAGGAAAACCTACTCACGACCGCAGGAAAAAAAAAAAAAATGTTCCGCCTCCTGGAAAAAGACGTCTGGTCATGGAGAAAATTTGAAAGGAAGCCCCGCGCCCCCATCCAGGAGAATAAAAGTGGGACTATCCAGATCCACAAGAAAAAGATGAGTCTCACCGAAGGAGACAATCATTCCTAAGAGAGGCCCGGTTCTTTAGGGAAAAGGGAGGGGGCAGAACCAGAACTGCGACGTGTCGAAAGAAGGGGGGGAAGCCAGGAGAAATCGTCGCGATGGCTAAGAGGGGAAATGTTGTAGGTTTTTTCCATAAGGGGGGAAGAGGTAATGGACCAAATCACTAAAAAAGAGGGGAAAAATGGTCTCAACCTATGTTCGAGGGGGGAAAACTAACCGCTGCGATCTGAAAGAGGGAAAAAGGGAAAAAAAACTGTTTTGGCATTCAAGGGGGGAGGGAGGAAAAGAACAAGTCGCCTTGACACCAGATAGGCGCTTAGGGAGGGGAAATAGACACAATTCCGTCAAAAAAGAAAAATAACAGGCCCAAGCTGAGAAAGACGTATCCGCCACCGCCCTCGCTCCTGAGCGGGACACCCCAATCTTGGGGGTCAATTGGGCAGCCCGGCGGGGGGGCCGGAAACTGAAAAATCTTTTCAAGAAAAACGCAAACGGGAAGAACTCCGACCCGGCAAATCCCGGGGAAAAAAACCAGCAAGGACACCGCATCCGGCGTGGAAGAAGCACCTATGTCTAAAAGGAAAGCACCGCTGGAAATAAAGATGCGACACTGGGGGGGGGGAGTACTCGGTCATGGGGGGAGGAAGGGGAAGGGCTTTTTCTCGCCGTCCAGCGGGGTTTTCAGTAAATAAGCTACCAAACACAGAAAATGCGGCAGAAAGCTGAGTGTCAAAACCTGAAAAAAAAAGGAAAGAAAAAAATCCCCCCACTTTCCACTCCAAACGGATTTGAAGGGGCCAAAACCGGAAGACATCAATCGGAAGGGGGGAAAGGCCTACTTCAAAGAAAGTTCCTCCCAGAAAGAAGTGGAAAAAAGGGGGTCTGCGCCTTGATCAACACAACAACGAAGAAATGTCAAAGGAAAAGAAAGGGTTCACTCCGGTTAGGTCCAAAGGGGAAATATGCCCGAGTGTCTTTCACTCAAATAAGGGAGAAAGCTGGGTGGTGATGGGTTTGAGCCGGGCTGAGGAGAGGGAAAGTGGTCGCTTTCAGGCAAAAAAGGGATTTGTATTTTTACTGAAACCGAGAGGGGCGACAAGGTCGCCCAAAAAGCCTCACGATAAAAAAAAAAAGGTATAAGGGGGGCGCCTCGGGGGTCCAAGTGCGTTGGCGGGAGGGGGGGTTACTCTCGGGGGAGGATAGACGAGGGCTTCTCTTGGGCGCAGGGGAAGGGAGAGTATTTTCCGGGTCGGGGAAAAGCTGTCAGGTGTGTATTATGGCGTTTTTTAAAAGAAGGGGGGGGTTCCTTCCCCCACCAGAGGGGCCTGGAAACTAAAAAGTGTCTACCTAGATGAAAGAGGGACTCCTACTATTCTGTTATTTGGGGAGGGGTGGGGAGGTTATCCTTAGTCAGCTGGAATTTAGCAGGAAGAAGGTGTTTCGAGGGGAGAAAAGGGACACGAGCTGGTCTTCTAAAAGGGGAAAGATGTTGGGAACATTCTAATTTTATGAAGCAGATTGTGAAAAGATCTAAGGGAGGTGTCATTTATAAGGAAGAAGTGAGACCTTACTTAGTAAAAAGGGGGGAATCACCCCCGAGGGAAGGAAAATAGGGGAAATGAAAAATCTACTAAGAAAAGCCCATCAGCGTCGATTTCTCACTGTGGGAAAGAGAGGGGGGGCCATTACCAAAGGAGCGTCTGTGGCTTTTCGAGGGGGAAAAGAGAACCTCCCCCTGTGACAAGGAGCTTATACGGAGTTAAAGACTCCGGGAAGAAGAGGGGGGGGGAAGGGATTCCTTGATAGAAAAGGGGGGGAGAACGCTAAGATTGTTGCCGAGGGGGGGAAGTGAAAACAACATTTGCGGATCAATATAAAAAAAATAAAGGGGAGGAGTTGGCCCTAAGGGAATCTGGTGGGGGGGTCGGGAGGGGGGGGAGGTCAACTGGGAAGAAAAGACAAAGCGCTGACGTGGTTTCGGGAAAAAAAAAAAAAACCCTTTCCATCCAATCCTAAAAAAAGCCAACTTTAAGGCAGGGGGTATCATGGAAAGAAGTGATTAGCATAGGACGGGAAAAAGAATGCGGGAAATGTTTGTTTCGCAGGGAAGGCCTACTGCAAGGAAAAGGAGAGGGACGCCGCCATTCTCGAAGAAGAAAGAAACATCAGGGATAGGGGAAAAGAGAGAAGGGAAAGGAAAATCTGCTATCTGGGAGGTTGTAGTCACATGAAGCAGGGGAAGGTTGGAGAAAAACCAGTAGGAAAAAAAGACCTGTGGGGTGCGAGAATTGGGGGGGGAAGTTTTTCAACTTGCATTCTTGGGGGGGTAAGAAGTTGAAAGGAAGTGGGGTTTGTTAGTTTGAAAAAAGTGGAAAGAGGATTCCTTCTACCGAAAAAAGCTCAACAACCAACAACGGAGGAAGGAGGGGAGGGGAAGGAATCCTCAATGACGGTCGGACAACCCACCAACCAAAGACTACCGGAAAATGAAGTAAACGACCCTCAGTAATTTCAATTTCAAGGAAGAAGGAAAAAAAAAGAGAGGAGGTTACTCGTGTCCCGGGGAAGGAGGAACTGGTCTCAAACAACTTTAACTCAAAGAGAACAGAATCGTGTACCAGGGGACTTGTAAATGCAAGATCTTCCCCCTCTCCACGTCAGAGGGGGGTTGAATTGCGAGAAGAAGAAGAAGGCAGACCGAATTTTGGCCATTGGGAGGGTTCATGAAGCACCAAATTGAAAAGAGGGGACCCGAATCTGATACTCCCTCCAGGAAAAAGGGGGGAAGACCTTATAAGGCCTGGAGGCGGGGAGGGAATTGGCGTGCCGGGTACGAAAAAGGCACGGAGGGCTTGTGATCCTAAGGAGACTCACAAGGCAAACAGAAGCAATCGGCCGCAGCAAGGAAAACTCCTCAAGATAGGGGAGAAAGGTGCACAGCGTCAGTAAAAAAACCGAAGGAGCCGAATCATCCAACAAAGGGGGGGAAGGAATCCCATGATCACGAAGCTGCTATCAGGAGCCCTCAAGGGGGATAGAACTCATCTACGAGTCGTGAGAAGGAAAAAAAAAAATCTGGAGGTAGGGGGCTCACAAACAAAAAGGGAGGTCGCAACACTTCCATTAAGAGAAGGGGGGGACCAGGGCGAAATCGTCGCGAGAAAAACGTATTCTAGTTAAAAAGGTGTTTCCATCAGGAAAAGCTTGGGAGGAAAGAGAGAATGTTACTACGTCAGGGGAGAAAGGGGGGAGATTTGAATTCCCCCTGCGATATGAAAGGAGGAAAAGACAATCTGTTTTGGGAGAATGGGATGAGAAAAAAAAAAAGCAAGCGCGTAAGGGGCAAAAAAAGAGGCCACAATTCCGTCTGAAAAGGGGAGAAAACCCGTCCCCGAGGAAGAAGAAACCGGGTCCTGCCCACAAAAAAGGCCGTCAGAAAAAAGGAGCCTGAGAAGAGACTACGAGAAGCTATTTCCAGAAAAAAAAAACGTAGGTTTTTCGGAATCCTCCCCCTTCTCTTCAAAGAGCTCCAAAAAGATCCGCCGAAAGAGAAGGAAGAACAGGGTAGAAACCTTCCCCTTCCGCCGAAGAAAGCCTTCAACCGCATGGGGGGGGGGGACGGGGAAAGTGTCCCAGAAATCCCTGAAAAGAAAGGACAAGGCAACTGATCATGAAAAAGGGGGATCTTGGGGTGGATTCGTCGGAAAGAAGGGGATACTTAAAACAGGGCTTTGGAATAAGGAAAGGGGAAATGTTTTCAAGGGAGAAACATGGTAGAGGGGAACTCTACTTCGAAAAGCGGAGGCCTTCAACTTCAGCAAAATTTTTTCCGAAAAAAGGGAGTCACTATTTGAGGAAAAAGAAAACGAGGAAAGAGAGGTAGTTTCAGGAGGAAAAGGCCTCCCATCTCACCTGCAAGGGGGGGCTGAGCCGGGAGGATTAGGAAAAGAAAAGAAAGAGAGGGAAGAAAGAGCCAATCCCACTTTTCCAAAAGGAGGGATTTGAAGGAAAAAAGGCCATTAAAAGGAAAAAGTCTCGCTTTAGTTACGTAAAGGAGTTGACCTACAAAAATTTGAAAAAAGCTGGTTTCGGGGGTTCAGGGGGGGGGGAAAGCGAAGCTGCAGAAAAGGGTCGGAAGACCATGTGCGGTTTGTATTTTTAAAGGGGAAAAAAACAAAAGGGGGGGACTGCAGGAAAAGGTACACAAGAGACCCCATTAAGAAAACGAGAAACAACTAAGGACAAGTAAAAATGGAGCCAAGTTGTCCTAGGTAAAAAGGGGTTCCATGTGAAAGGAAGGACATACATTCAGAAAAGAAAAAGGAGGCGGGGACTTCTAAAAAGTCTACAGGAATTTCTTGACCGTTGTTCAGACATTCGGGGTGACGGTTCTTTGGGTGCGAGGTCGGTCTCTTTTTCTGAAAAAAATCTTGAGAGTATTCCTGGAAATGCCGTTTGAAGATCCTCGACACCTTACGGGTTTCTATCGTCCTGCACGGGAGAGGACCTTCTCTCGAATATATTCGGGGGGGGACTCCGTGTCTTGGAAATGCTGAACACTCGGGGCCGGATTTTCTTGGAAGGGAAACGGGGTGTAGGGAATTGGGTCAGTTTCCTCGAGCGGCTTCTCCAGGAAAATTTGAGCAGGCGCCTTTGGGAGTGCCCAACAGAAAGGATGAACTTCAGGGACGAGGGGAGGGAAGGAAACATCAAGGGGGGAAAAGGAAAGGAATATCTTGATTTATTTCAGAAAAAAGGAGAACATGGTATGGAAACACCTGTCAAACTAGGGAAGAAAAGAAAGAAAACATCTCGACGATTGAAGGTGGTCGCTATTACGATGAAAGGGGAGCCCTTCGCCAGGGGGGGTGTGTAAAGTACAACGCCTTCCCTACCGCCGGAAAAGGAGCACGGCTCGGTAAACGGGAGATCACCGGAGGGGGGAGGAAAAAGAAATAGCAGCGATTGGCGTGGGGGAGAGGTTAGTGGAATGACGGCGAGGATTGGGGGGGAAAAGGGAAGCTTCACTTGCGGAGAGAAAGGGCAAGGGGTCCCGAAAGGGAGAGGAAAAAGCTTTTGTCTGCGGGGGGGAAGAAGGGAGTCCAATACATCCCACCGAAAGAGGAGGGAAAGTTTGTCTTACCCCCCTAGCCAAAGTGCTAAAGGAATGGACGAGATAAAATGACGAACCTTTTCTTAGTTATAGAGAAAAAAAAAAATCCAATGTAGGGTGGTTGCGCGGGGAGAAAAAAGCCTTCACTGCAAATGAAAAAGGGAGTAGAAGGAGACGCCAGTCTAAAAGCAAAGCCCTCTCCCGAAGGGAGAAGAGAAGGGGTGGTTACAAGTCCAATCGAGAGGAAAACGGAGGGAAGGGGGTCGATCTTCACATTGAGAATTGTTGGCCTCAAACTCAAGGGAAAGAAAGGAACTCTTTTTTGGGGCGAGGGATGGGGGGCAAAATTGCACTCCTGCAGAATTCCCTGTAGTGGCCGAAGAAAGAAATGGTGTGGTGAGGGGGGCGGTCATGGGAAAGGGGGGTGAATGCGAAACTCTCTCAACAACAAAAGAGATCGAAATGACGGTCCCCTGGTACAAAAAAGAAAAAAAAAAAAAAGGATGAAGAAAGGCCCAAAGGAAATTCATAAAGCAAGTGCAACGGACTAAAAGAGAGGAAAACAAAAAAGAGTCCTCGGTTAAAGAGGAGGGGGCACAAAGTACTGGTACTAAAAAAAAAAAGAAAAGGGGGGCAACCCAATCGTGGACCACGGGGGAGATTGGGGGACTTTAACGTCCCTGAAGCTCCGTCTGGAGAAAAGGGAAGGGAGGGAGAAATGGCGAAAAAGAAAAAAAGTGGAAGGGAAGGCTTTCTTGTTCATCCAACATTTCCCTCATGCGGTGCCAAATAGACTCCCTCCGCCACGGAGTCTTCAATGAAAGGGGGGGGATTGTCGGGGTGAGACAACATCGATGAAAGGGGGGGGGATGTAGCCTCCAAAAGATCACAGGACACCAAAAAGACATCGGCCGCCGAAGAAAAGAAGAACGTATGGGAAGTGATTTGCTCACGGAAAGGGGAAGCAGTTCCCTCTCCCCCATCAGGGAAAAAGAATCGAAAGAACAGGATTGAAAAACCCAATCGCTGATATAGAAACTCGGTGATACTCCTAAGGAGTCGGGAATGTCCGCACGGCGGGAGGGGGGGAAGGGAGGGGGAAGTTCTAACAACCCTCATACGGCGAAAAAAAGGCCATAATAGATCGGGAAAAGAGGTAATGGCTCCGGCGTTCGTATTCGGGGAAGAAACCTGTCCGTTCCTTTAAGGGGAAAAGAGGGGGGGGGGGAAAGAAGACATAGCTGTTACTACGGAGAAAGGGGAATGTTCGTGTTGAGGGAAAGTCAGGAAAGGATCAAATGACGTTTCGACAAAGAAAAAAAGGAAAACTCGCAAGAGACTTCGCCGCCGAAAAAAAAGGGACCGGACCCAATCGCCACAATTCCGAGCTAAGAAATCAAAGCCTCGCCCCGCGGGAGAAGGTATCCTCAACAAGGAAGCAGAAATCGATCCTTCAGAAAAAAAAGAAAGGTGGTCAAAAATCCTTTTTGCCTAGGGAGCCCGGCGGGTTTTTGTCCAGAAGAAAAAAAAATTCTTTGAATCCATACAAGGGGAAGCATCCGAAAAAAACCGGGCCCGCAAATCCAGGTAAGAACCTGGAAACAAGAAAATCTACGCACCTTCACCGGAATTGGGCGACGAGTCAGCCGTCTTCACCGGAAAAGAAAAGGAGGGGGAAGAGCGAAGCTGATAATCGTTTTGGGGAAGAGAAGTGCATGTTTTCGACTTGTACCGGGGCGTGTGGCAGTAAAAATAAAAATGACAAAATGGGTAGAGGAGACGACCACGCCTACTTCGGCAAAAAGGAAAATCAGACACCGGCTCAAAGGAAAAAAGTTTTCCACCCGCTGAGCACAGGGGACGGGGAACTAAAAGAGCCCTTTTCATGGGACAGCTGAATGACACTCACCGCTTGGAACCCGGGGGAGGAAGAAAGGAACAAACAACGGGGGAAAGATAAGATTCAAGGCCAAGAAAAAAAGGGAGTCTGGAGAATTGGAAAAAAGAAAGAAAAGGAAAGCTGGGTCTTTCACGCAAAGAAGGGAAGCGGGTGGAAAAGCTGGGTGATGGGGGGGGGAGGGTGAAGCAATGCCGAAGTAGGCGGGGCAAGGGGAAAAGCATTTGTATTTTTTACTGTAAAGGGGGTTACAAGAGGCAAGGAGAAGAAGTCTCCCAGGGGGAAAAAAGAACACGAGACCCACAACGATTCTCAGTGTTCGCAAAGGGAAAAAAAAGGGGGTCTGGATGAACAAGGTGACGCTCGTGCGAAGGGGAAAAAAGGCGTTAATGTTCTTCAGGACGGCGAATGTTCTTAAAGAGCGGATGAGTTGCAGTGATTTAGCGGTGGGGGGGGGGAGGGAGGTGGACTCAAAACCGCCTGGCGTCAATTGAACTAAGGGGGGGGGGGGGGAGAAAAAATGACGAAGTCTCGAGGTCGGGGGGACGTGGCGGATAATTGGACCGTTTGATGGAAGGGGGGGGGGAAAGAGGGAATTGGCGATGGGGGAAAAAAGCGCGTATCCCCGGCGGCGAAGGCGCTGTGGGGAGGAAGGGAGGAAGTTTAATTCCCAAAATGGGGACGAAACGCAATTTGGGAGGGAAAAGGGCATTTATACGAACAAGAAAGAAGGGGAACCGGACGTAGTAACATATCCTGGAAAGGGAAAAACTGGGCCCTTAAATGGAAGGGGAAAAACCTGCAAAACTCTACTCGAGGAGAAGAAGACTCGGAAAAAGCGTCGAACGGGGAAAGAGGTGGACAGTGTGCCCTTCCCGTCTGGGGGGGGGGGGGGAAAAAAGGCCAGCCAAAAGCCGTGGAAATGAGCACTGAGAAAAAAAGGGGAAAAGGGGGGGAAACGCGGTGAGACTCACCTGATAGCATCGAAAGAGGAAGAGTGTCAAATGGTCTTCTAATGAGGGGGGGGAAGAATTGACTCTGCACATTGGGAGGGGAGACGTGAGGGTGTAAAGAAGGGTGCGGCGGGAAAGAGGGAACAGGGGGGGAGAGTTTTGAGATGTCTACCTGGACAACAGACAAGAAAGCTTACCCGGCAGAAAAAGGAAAGCCAATCCGCTCCAGTCCTGGAGAAGCGGGAGAAGGGCAGAAGTATCAAGATTCGGGGGAAAAAGCAAAAGAGGAGGGGGGGTTGCTCTTCTCACACCAAGAAGGCAAAAGGAAAGAGTCTATGAGAGAGCCCTCCCAAAAAGAAACTATAAAGAAGAGGGGGGGGAAAGAGATCGCCATGGACGGGGAACTGAGAGATTGGGTCGAATTAGGAACAAGGGAAACGTGTTTTCGAAGGAAGCTCATCCCGGAAAGTGTGGCGCAGGAAAGCCTGGGGGGGAAAAGTGCACTTCCTGCTGAGGGTATGAATAACACGGTAGGGGCCTTTGACAAAAAAAGAGGGGGGGGGTGCTGTGACCAGAAAAAGCATTGAG